>Ga0209640_10002523_pt1 | contig 15964 bp, 19 predicted proteins | sample RifCSP10_1_FD_184018 | JGI IMG/M metagenome (GOLD analysis project Ga0209640, IMG submission 184018) | Soil microbial communities from Rifle, Colorado - Rifle CSP2_sed 10_1 (SPAdes) (version 2) | ecosystem: Environmental > Terrestrial > Deep subsurface > Rock core/Sediment | place: Rifle...
GCGAAGAGTTCCATTGATTCCGTGACGATGGAATGATCGACGGCACCGGCGCCGAACGCACACAGCAGATGCGTTACGCCGCCATCCCGATACTTGCGGAGCTTGTCGATGCAGTCGCGGGGATCGCCGACCACCGTCATGCCGAAGGCGTCCGCGAGTCCGAAATCGACTCCCATCCTCGCGAGATGGCGAAACCGGCCCAGATCGTGAATCTGCTCGTAGCCTGGGTAACTGCGCTCGAGCACCGGCAGGGTCACCTTGTAGAGCTCGCGATAGAACCAGGTGAATGCCGGCCTGGCCAGCTCCCGGGCGCGGGTGCGATCCGCGAGACACAGCACGCCGACTGTCATGCCGCAGCGCGGAGGATCGGACGCGCGCCAGGCGGCGCGAAAGCGCGCGATGTCGTGCTTCACCATGAACCATGGCTTGAATGGGCCGGCAAGCACGCCGAGTTGCATTTCGGCGGCCCACTCGTAGGTTTCGGGGCTGACCGCCGCCGTCCACAGCGGCGGGTGCGGCTGCTGCACCGCGCGCGGCACGAGTTCGAGGCCCGCGAATCGATAATGTTTGCCGGCGTGGGTCAGGGGCCCGGGCCGAAAGCTCTCGCGCAGGACCGCCAGGCTCTCTGCGGTCACATCCCGGCTTGATGCCATCGAGACACCGAACGTTTGATACTCCAGCGGGGAGAATCCGCGGCCGATTCCGACTTCGATCCGCCCACCGCTCAGCACGTCGAGGGTGGCGATGCGCTCGGCGACATGGATCGGATGATGCAGCGGCAACGGGATGACGGCATGGCCCAGCCGGATGCGGCGGGTGCGTTGAGAGGCGGCGGCGAGCAGCAGTTCCGGCTTGGAGCAGTGCGAGTAGCCGGGCATGAAGTGATGCTCGACCAGCCACGCGCACCGGTAGCCCAGGTGGTCGGCGAGTTCAATTTCGGCCAAGGCGTCGTGGCACGCGGCGGCTTCGGTCCTGGCTGCATGCGCGGGAAAGGCGACTTCGTGGAACAGGTCGAAATTCATGAAGGCGGTGTGCACTCTAAAGCCGGTATCATGCCAGTGCGGGCAGCGCACACCAACAGTCGCATGCGCGCCTGCCGTCCGCCCGGATTTCTTGGGGCGTGTGGAACTGGTTTAAAATCATTGCTTTTTTGAACCGCAACCGTGCCCCCGCCCGTGGAAAACCTCGTCGAAGTAAGGGATGTCGACTTCTCCTACGACGTGCGCCCCGTCCTCAAGGGCATCAACATGGCCGTGCCGCGGGGCAAGGTCGTGAGCATCATGGGTTTGAGCGGCTGCGGCAAGACCACGTTGTTGCGGCTGATCGGCGGGTCGATCAAACCGTCCAAAGGGGAGGTGCGCGTCGCCGGCCGGGTGGTGCACGAACTTGACCAGGACGAGCTTTATGCAATGCGCCGCCGCATGGGGATGCTGTTCCAGTTCGGCGCGCTGTTCACCGACATGTCGGCGTTGGACAACGTGGCATTCCAGATTCGCGAACATACCGAGCTCCCGGAATCGATGGTGCGGGATCTGGCGCTGATGAAACTGCACGCGGTCGGGCTGCGTGGCGCAGCACATCTGATGCCTGCGGAACTTTCCGGCGGAATGGCGCGGCGGGTCGCGCTCGCGCGCACCATCGCGCTCGACCCGATGTTGATCATGTACGACGAGCCGTTCACGGGACTCGACCCGATCGCCATGGGCGTGATCGGCGATCTCATCAAGAAACTGAACGACGTGCTCGGGGCAACGTCGATCATCGTCACGCACGACGTCCAGGAGTCGCTGAAAATCGTCGACTACGTCTACTTCATGTCCGACGGCGTGGTGGTGACCCAGGGGACTTCCGCGGATATCCGCGGGTCGCAGGCGCCGTTCGTCCACCAGTTCGTCTGGGGCGAAATCGACGGGCCCATGCCGTTCCACTACCCCGGCACGGCAACCGGCGCCGACTTCGGCGTGGGGGCAGGCCATGCTTGAGCGCATTGCCGCGGCGTTGCGCAGGCTCGGGCGCCAGTTTATCAACGCCATCTGGCGCCTCGGCTATGCCAGCCGTTTTTTCCTGCTGGTGCTGCTGCGCTCGGGCACGAGCTTCCGGCGCTTCCGGCTGGTGGTGAAGGAGATCTATTTTGCGGGGGTGCTGTCGCTCATCATCATCAGCGTCTCGGGGCTCTTCGTCGGCATGGTGCTGGCGCTCCAGGGCTACGAAACGCTGCAGAAGTACGGGTCGGCGGAAGCGGTGGGAACGCTGGTCGCGCTGTCGCTCACGCGCGAACTCGGGCCCGTCGTTTCGGCGCTGTTGTTCGCGAGCCGCGCCGGTTCCGCCATGACCGCGGAGATCGGGTTGATGAAAGCGACCGAGCAGATCTCCGCGATGGAGATGATGGCGGTGGATCCGATCGCGCGCGTCATCGGGCCGCGCTTCTGGGGCGGGTTGATTTCCATGCCGCTGCTTGCCGCGATGTTCAGCGCGGTGGGCGTGTTCGGCGGCTACCTCATCGCGGTGGTGCTGATCGGCGTGGACGAGGGCGCATTCTGGTCGCAGATGCAGAATGCCGTCGACTTCCGCTACGATATCGTGAATGGGGTCATCAAGAGCGTGGTTTTCGGCGTGGCGGTGACGGCGATTGCCCTGTTCGAGGGTTACGACGCGCCGCCGACCGCCGAAGGGGTGTCGCATGCAACCACCCGCACCGTCGTGACCTCGTCGCTGGCGATCCTGGGCCTGGATTTTGTGCTGACCGCGTTTATGTTCAGAGGAGCATGAGGCAATGGACCGAACCATGCTGGACCTGTGGGTGGGGATATTCGTTGCCATCGGGATCGCCGCCCTGATGGTTCTCGCGCTCAAGGTCGGCAATGCGAGCACGACGTTCAACGTCGGCGAGACGTATCAGGTGAGCGGTGATTTCGACAACATCGGCGGGCTCAAGGTGCGGGCGCCGGTGAAGAGCGCGGGGGTCGTCGTCGGGCGCGTCGACCAGATCACGTTCGACAACGAACGCTTTCGCGCGCGCGTGGTCATGAACATCGACAAGCGCTACCAGTTTCCGAAGGACACGTCAGCTTCGATCCTGACCTCCGGCCTGCTGGGCGAGCAGTACATCGGGCTGGAAGCGGGGGGTGACAGCGAGAACATCAAGGCCGGCGGCAGCCTCAAGCTGACACAGTCGGCGGTGGTTCTGGAAAAGCTGATCGGCCAGTTTCTTTACAACAAGGCGGCCGAGGGCGACAGCAAGAAGTAGCGGCCGCGGGTTGCCGCGACGGAGAAAGGGAAGGCAATCATGAAGCAGATCATTGCAATGGCACTATGCGCGGGGGCGCTCTGGGCCGGCCAGTTACCCGCGTCGGAGGCGCTGGCGCCGGACGTCCTCGCGAAGAGCGTGACCGATGAAGTGCTGGCAATCGTGCGCGCCGACAAGGACATCCAGGCGGGCAACCAGAGGAAAGTCCACGACCTGGTCGAATCCAGGGTCGTGCCGCACTTCAACTTCGTCCGTATGACGCAACTTGCAATGGGACGCAACTGGCGCAATGCCAAGGCGGATCAGCAGAGGCGGCTGGTGGAGGAGTTCCGCCAGTTGCTGGTGCGCACCTACACGTCCGCTTTTACCCAGTACCGGAATCAGACGATCGAGTACCGGCGCACGCGCATGGCCGCGGGCGACACCGACGTGGTGGTGCAGTCGCTGATCAAGCAACCGAGCGGTCAGCCGGTGGCCGTGGACTATGCCATGGAAAAAACCGGCAACGGGTGGAAGGTCTACAACGTCAAGATCGAAGGTGTGAGCCTGGTCGAGAACTATCGCAACACCTTCAATACCGAGGTCCAGAAGAGCGGAATCGACGGCCTGATCAAGTCGCTCGCCGACAAGAACCGGATGCTGGTGCAGCAGGCGCAATCCAGGTGATTACCTGCGACGGCGGGCGCTGCGAGGTGCGGGGCCCGCTCACCATCGCCACTGCCGCCGGACTGTTTGACGAGGGCAAGCGGCTGTTCGTTGCCGATAACGTGGTCGTCGATCTGGCGGGCGTGACCGAGGTCGACTCGGCGGCGGTGAGCCTGCTGCTCGAATGGCGCCGCAGCGCGCTGGCCGGCAACCGACGCATCGAGTTCACGAATCTCCCAGCCAACCTCAAGAGCCTTGCAACACTCTATGGCGTTGCCGATCTGTTAGGCGGGTAATGGGTAATCACGGATCACGATTCACGGCCTTAGCGGAGCGATATGATCGACGCTGAACAGATCGAAGAGTGGATAAAGAGCGGGCTTGCCTGCGAGCGCGTGGAAGTGCAGGGCGACGGCCATCACTTTGAGGCCGTCATCGTCAGCGCGCAGTTTCGCGGCAAGACGCGGGTGCAGCGGCATCAGCTGGTCTATGGCGCGCTTGGCGACCGCATGCGGGCGGAAGTCCATGCGTTGTCGATGCGCACGCTCACACCGGAGGAATCGGACGAGTGACCGCCTGGCATGGATAAGCTCGTCATCGAAGGCGGCGCAGCGCTCACCGGTACCATCGACATCTCCGGCGCCAAGAACGCGGCGCTGCCGATTCTCACGGCGGCGCTGCTGACGGAAGAAACGCTGACGGTGGAGAACGTTCCCCATTTGAGGGACGTGGCCACCATGCTTGATCTGCTCGGCCGGATGGGCGTATCAGCGTCGCGCCACGGCAAGCTCGGCGTCGCGTTGAACGCTCGCTCGCTTGGCGATCCGGTCGCGCCTTACGATCTGGTGAAGACGATGCGGGCGTCGGTCCTCGTACTGGGCCCATTGCTTGCGCGCCTGGGGAGCGCTCGCGTCTCGCTGCCGGGGGGGTGCGCCATCGGCCTGCGCCCCGTCGACCAGCACTTGAAGGGTCTGCAGGCGATGGGCGCCACCATTACCATGGAGCAGGGGTACATGGTGGCGAGCGCGCCACGCCTGAAAGGCGCCCGCATCTGCATGGATCTGGTGACGGTCACCGGCACCGAGAACATCATGATGGCAGCGAGCCTCGCGGAGGGTCGCACCGTCATTGAAAACGCGGCCCGCGAACCGGAGGTGGTCGATCTTGCCGGATGCCTCAACGCAATGGGCGCACGCGTCATAGGCGCGGGCACCGACACCATCACGATCGATGGGGTCGAGCGCCTGCACGGCGCGCGCTACCGCGTGATGCCCGATCGCATCGAGACCGGCACGTTTCTGGCCGCTGCCGCGGCGGCCGGCGGACGGGTGCGGCTGAACGGCGCGCGCGCTGACATCCTGGATGCGGTGCTCGACAAACTCCGGGAAGCGGGCGCCAAAGTTGAGGCCGCGCCGGACTGGATCGAGATCCAGGCGCACGGCACCCGGCAGGCGGTCAACCTGCGCACCGCGCCGTATCCGGGATTTCCCACCGACATGCAGGCCCAGTTCGTGGCGTTGAACAGCGTCGCGCAGGGAACGGCGGTGGTGACCGAAACCATCTTCGAGAACCGTTTCATGCACGCGCAGGAGTTGCGGCGGCTCGGCGCCGACATCGAGGTGGAAGGCAACACCGCCATCGTCAAGGGCGTGACGCGCCTGGACGGCGCGACGGTGATGGCGACGGATCTCCGCGCCTCGGCCAGCCTGGTGGTTGCCGGACTCGTCGCGCGCGGCACGACCACGATCGAGCGGGTCTACCACCTGGACCGCGGCTACGAGCGCATCGAGGAGAAGCTGTCGCGGCTCGGCGCCCGGATCAGGCGCGTGCCCTGACGCCGGCGCTCAGCACCGCCTTGCTCAGCTTTGCAGGCGCTCGGTGACCTGATAGCGCACCCAGTCGAAGTCCTCACCCGCTTCGACCAGGCTGACCGGGGCGAGGGCGAAGCCCCCCGCGGGGATCATCATGTGAAGGTGGCGCTTCGCCGTGAAGGATCCGGCGCGCATCAGCAGCGCCACCTCGCGATTGTGGTCGGGTCTGCTCGACAGCAGCATCGCGGATTCGGTTTGGCGTGCGCGATCCCCCGACTGAGTACTGGCGGCGGACGCCAGCGCGACCGGGACCGCCGCCGTCCCCAGCACCTGTATCCCGACGCGGCGTTGATCGAACTTGTCGCGGGTTATGCGCCGCACGATGCCGACACGGCACAGATTCGATGTCTCCGTCCGCAAGCCCACCAGGCAGCCCACATGCAGCCAGTCGGCCTTCATCTTGGGCACCACGGTGCCGTAGCCGCCGTCGCTCGCGTTGAAGACGATCCAGCTTTCGGCGCCGTCCGGATCGCTGAATTCGAGGGAGGTCGCGTCCGTAACCGACTGCACCCATATCAGCGTCTCGGCGAATCCCGGCATCACCGTGACGCGCGTCACGAGATCACGGCGATCGGCGCCACGCTCCGGCACCTTGTCGCCCCAATACTGATGGAGGTGGTCGAGCACCGACGCCACTGTGTTCTTGTCGAATTCGCCTCCTAGGTTGATATCGCCCGGAACACCGTCCTTCTCATGTATCGCGCGCGCCAGGTCACCCAGTCCCCGTGCTGCGTCACCCGCCCCGAAATATCTGACCAGCGCGCCGGCGGCCGTATTTTTCGTCACGCGCGCCGGGGGTCGGTGCAGCGACAGGTCGAAGCAGAAGTTGCAGCCGGGCGCGGCCTGCTGCTGCCAGGTGAAGCGGTTTGCAAAGTGCGCGACAACGCGCTCGGCGATGTGCACTTTCATCGGCGCGAGCCCGTCCGGCGACGATGCCACGAGCATCAACGCCTTGAGGATTTCTTGCTGCGCGGTGGACTCGCCGTGCCTGCCCGGGTAGATCTGGGCCTTGGCGGACGCGAAGCCCTGGCTTTCTGCGAACAGGTGCGCGCGTCCGAGGTCGCGCCAGAGGCGATCTTCGATCAGGCCGTAGCGCAGCAACACCCACTTGATCTGGAGGGTGAGCGTGCGCAAGGCGCGACCCACGACCATGGGCAGATGCTTGTGGACCGCGTTCGCGCCGGGAGCGTTCCCCTGGTACTGCTCGATGCAGCGCAAATAACTGCTGCCCAGAGCCCTCCAGAATCCGAACGAGGTATTCCACAGGTGACTCTCATAGAACTTTTGCAGCCGCGGCGCATCCAGGTACTCGGGCGCGAGCTTGAACTGGTGGTTCTTCGCCGCCCGGTCGAGCAGGTCGATCGCATCGAGGCGGTTCTGCGGTTTAATGTCGTCGGCTTCATTGATGGAATCGAGCCATCGGGTCATTTCTTCGAGTGCGCGCAAAGAGTTGTCAGAGGGCAATTCCGCGATCGCCTCGCGCACCTTCTTGAGGTCGGCCATGGGATGGTCGCCCTTGCCACCCTTGATCCAGTTGAGCATGGTATGACTTGCGTCCCCGGTCCCCTGTGTGCACAGTTTACAGTAAAATGCTGTTTTTAAGGTAACATTTCAAGCCGTGATCACGATCGCGCTGTCGAAGGGGCGCATTTTCGACGAAACCCTTCCCCTGCTGCGCGCGGCAGGCATCACGGTCGGCGAGGACCCTGAAACCTCGCGCAAGCTGATCCTCGGCACCAGTCGCCCGGACGTGCGCGTCATTATTGTGCGTGCGACCGATGTCCCGACCTACGTGCAGTACGGGGCCGCCGACCTGGGGGTGACGGGCAAGGATGTGCTGGACGAGCACGGCGGCAACGGCCTGTATCAACCACTCGATCTCGGCATTGCGCGCTGTCGCATGATGGTCGCGGCGCGCGAGGGTTTCGACTACCGTGGCGCGGTGCGTAAGGGCGCGCGGCTGCGCGTCGCCACCAAGTACCTGCAGACGGCGCGCGAGCATTTCGCTGCCAAGGGCGTGCACGTCGACATCATCAAGCTTTACGGTTCGATGGAACTCGCGCCGTTGACCGGGCTGGCGGACGCCATCGTCGACCTGGTGGGTACCGGCAACACGCTCAGGGCGAACCATCTCGTGGCGGTCGAGGAAATCACGCGGGTGAGCGCGCGGCTGGTCATCAACCAGGCGGCACTGAAGCTCAAGCGCAGGTCGATCCAGCCCTTGCTCGATGCGTTCACAAGGGCTGCGGCATGACGCCCGCGCGATTGCTCGACACCGCGCAGGCGGATTTCGAAGGCCAACTCGGGCGGCTGCTCGCATTCGACGCCGCGCAGGACGCGGCGGTCGACGAGGCGGTCGCCGCAATCATCGCCGATGTCCGGGCGAAGGGCGATGCCGCGGTCCTCGACTACACGCGGCGGCTCGACCGCGTGGCTGCGGATTCGGTTGCGGATCTGGAGGTCCCGCTCAAGCACCGTGACAACGCATTGGCCGCGCTGCCGGCGCCCCGGCGCGAGGCGCTTGGTGTCGCGGCCGACAGGGTGCGCGCCTTCCACGAGAGGCAGCGCACGCAATCGTGGAGCTTCGAGGACGCGGACGGCAACGAGCTGGGCCAGCAGGTGACGGCGCTCGACCGCGTAGGAATCTATGTTCCCGGCGGAAAGGCGGCTTATCCGTCGTCGGTCATCATGAATGCCGTGCCGGCAAGGGTGGCGGGCGTGCGCGAGATCATCATGACCGTTCCCGCGCCGGGTGGTGAACTCAACGATCTGGTGCTGGCGGCCGCCGCGATCTGCGGCATCGACCGGATTTTCACGATCGGCGGCGCGCAGGCGGTTGCGGCGCTCGCCTACGGCACCGCGACGGTGCCGCGCGTGGACAAGATCGTTGGCCCCGGCAACGCCTACGTCGCAGCGGCCAAACGGCGTGTGTTCGGGGTGGTCGGCATCGATATGGTGGCGGGACCGTCCGAGATCCTGGTGGTGAGTGACGGGACGGCGAGTGCCGACTGGATCGCCATGGACTTGTTTTCGCAGGCCGAGCACGACGAGCTGGCACAGGCCATCCTGCTCAGTCCCGACGCGGACCATGTCGCGGCGGTTGCCGCCAGCATCGAGCGACTGTTGGATACGATGCCGCGGCGCGCGATCATCGCCGCCGCGCTCGCGGGCCGTGGGGCGCTCATCAAGGTGCGCGACCTTGCCGAGGCGTGCGAGCTCGTGAACCGCATCGCCCCCGAGCACCTCGAACTGGCGGTCACCGAGCCGCGCGCGCTCCTGCCCCGGATCCGGCATGCCGGGGCGATCTTCCTGGGAAGCTATTCGTCGGAAGCACTTGGCGACTACTGTGCCGGCCCCAACCACGTCCTGCCGACCTCGGGCAGCGCGCGTTTTTCGTCGCCGCTGGGCGTATACGATTTCCAGAAGCGCTCCAGCGTCATCGGCATCTCGCGGGCCGGCGCACTCAAGCTCGGCCCGATCGCCGCGGAACTCGCGCGCGGCGAAGGCCTGTCCGCGCATGCCGCTTCTGCCGAGTACCGCATGAAATGAATGAACCGCCAAGGCCGCCAAGAACGCCAAGAATATCGAAGATATCGGATGAACGAAGAGGGAACATCATCTGCCACACCAAGGCGGCGCAGGCTGACGATCTTGCGGTTAATGGAATGACTTTTCTCGGCGAGCGTGGCGTTCCTGGCGGTTCGCAGCTTTTATGCCCAAGACACCAGAAGAAATCATTCGCGACGAGATTCGCGCCCTGACCGCGTATCACGTGCCGGACAGCGCCGGCATGGTGAAGCTGGACGCGATGGAAAACCCCTACGGTCTTCCGGCGGAGCTGCAGGCGGATATCGCGCGGGCGGTCCAATCCGCGGCGCTGAACCGCTATCCCGATCCGGGCGCGGCGCGGCTCAAGGCGCGCCTGCGCGCGGCGCTCGAGGTTCCATCGGGTGCCGAACTGCTGCTCGGCAACGGGTCGGACGAGATCATTCAGATGCTGATCATGGCCACGGCGCGGCCCGGCGCGACGGTACTGGGACTCGAACCCTCGTTCGTCATGTTTCGCATGATCGCGACGTTTTGCGGCGCGCGTTTCGCGGGCGTGCCGTTGCGCGCGGATTTCGCGCTCGATCCTGACGCAGTGCTGGCGAGCGTGCGGCGCGAGGCGCCGGCGATCATTTTCATCGCGTTTCCGAACAACCCGACAGGCAACCTGTTCGATCCCGACGCGGTGCGGCAAATCATCCGCGCGGCGCCCGGGCTGGTCGTGGTGGACGAGGCCTACCACGCGTTTGCCGGCGCGAGCTTCATGCCGCAGCTGGAGGCACATCCCAACCTGCTGGTGATGCGCACGCTGTCCAAGCTCGGATTTGCCGGGCTGCGCCTTGGCATTCTCGCCGGGGCACCGGCGTGGCTGCACCATGTCGACAAGGTGCGCTTGCCGTATAATGTGAACGTGCTGACGCAGATCGTTGCAGAACGGGTTCTGGCGCATGCCGATGTCCTTGCGCAACAGGCGGCGGCGATCACGGCGGAACGGACGCGGCTCATCGGCGATTTGCAGAATACGCCCGGGGTGGAACCCTACCCGAGTGATGCAAATTTCATCCTGCTCAGGACCGGCGGGGCGGCCCGGGTGTTCGACGGCCTCAAACGGTGCGGCGTTCTGGTCAAAAATCTCCATGGGTCCCATCCGGCGCTGGCGGAATGCCTGCGCGTAACCGTCGGCACACCTGAAGAGAATTCCCGTTTTCTGGATGCCCTGAAACAGACTGTCAACGCATGCTGAGCGTTCCCCGTTTGTTCCATTCCGGCTGCGATACACCCGTCACGATACCGACCCATGCGCGAAGCGGCGATCACCCGTAAGACGCTCGAAACCGAAGTGAGCGTCAGACTCAACCTCGACGGCGGCGGCGCGTCACGGCTCGCCACCGGCGTGCCATTTCTCGACCACATGCTCGACCAGGTGGCTCGCCACGGCGTATTCGATCTGGAAATCGAGGCAAAAGGCGACCTGCACGTCGACGCGCATCACACGGTCGAGGACGTGGGCATCACGCTCGGTCAGGCGTTTGCCCGCGCCGTCGGCGAGAAAAAGGGGGTGCGCCGCTATGGCCACGCCTACGTGCCGCTCGACGAGGCGTTGTCGCGCGTGGTGGTGGACCTATCCGGGCGCCCGGGGCTCGTCATGGAGATCGACTTCGCGAGGCCGAGGATTGGCGAGTTCGACGTGGACCTGGTGCATGAGTTTTTCCAGGGATTCGTCAACCATGCGCAGGTCACGCTGCACATTGACAATCTGAAGGGCGACAACGCGCATCACCAGGCGGAAACGGCGTTCAAGGCGTTCGGGCGCGCGCTGCGCATGGCGGCTGAACTCGACCCGCGCATGGCAGGCGTGTTGCCCTCGACAAAGGGCAGTCTGTAGGTTGAGCGTTCAGAGTTGAGCGTAAAGCGCATGAATCCGGAGTGAACAGCAACCCGGTTCTTTCGGCGTGACGCCGGGGCCTCGATCCGCAACCCTCAACGCTTAACCCTCAACGCTCAACAGCCCCATGACTGACATCGCTGTCATCGACTATGGCATGGGGAACCTGCGTTCGGTCGCGAAGGCGATCGAACACGTGGCGCCCGGCCGCAGCGTCTGCGTCACCAGTGACCCGGCAGTGGTGCTGGCGGCATCACGCGTGGTATTTCCCGGACAGGGAGCGATGCCGGACTGCATGCGTGAAATGGATGCGCGGGGTTTGCGCGGCGCGGTCGTGGCGGCGGCGCGGGAGAAGCCATTTCTCGGTATCTGCATCGGTCTGCAGATGCTGTTCGATCGCAGCGAAGAAGGCGATGTCGCCGGGCTGGGCCTCCTGCGCGGCGAGGTCAGGCGTTTCCCGGCTGCGCGCATGGTTGACGCCATGGGCGCAAAGCTCAAGGTGCCACATATGGGATGGAACGAAGTGCACCAGACATGTGCGCACCCATTATGGGCCGGCGTCCCGACCGGAAGCCGGTTCTACTTTGTTCACAGCTATTACGTCCAGCCCACGGACCCGGGACTCACTGCGGGCTACAGCGTGTATCCGTTTTCCTTCAGTTGCGCCGTGGCCGACCGGAATGTTTTTGCCGTGCAGTTTCACCCCGAAAAGAGCCACACCGCGGGTTTGCGCGTGCTCGCCAACTTTGTTACCTGGGAACCCTCGCAACGCGCCGGCGGGGGGGCCGCAACGCGGGATCTCGCGGGCGCGATCAGATAAGGGTGCCTGGTGTATGATAGGCGCGTTGCCGTCAGCCTCGACTGCTCCCAGCGCCGCCTTCGTCCACCGTGTAGCGACTCGTCTCCGCCCCGCGTTTCAACCCGGCGTCGGTTCACGGCGTCCTACTCCATTTCGTCGGATGCAAGCATGCTGATCATTCCTGCGATTGACATCAAGGACGGGAAGTGCGTACGCCTCAAGCAGGGGATGATGGATAGCGCAACGGTGTTTTCCGACGATCCGGGCGCGATGGCGAGCCATTGGCTCGCGCAGGGCGCGCGGCGCCTGCACGTGGTGGACCTGAACGGCGCGGCGGCAGGGCGCCCGAAGAACGAGCAGGCGATCAAGGCGATCTCGAGAGCGGTCGGCGCCGAAATTCCGATTCAGCTCGGCGGCGGCATACGCGACCTGGATACGATCGAGAAGTACCTCGACGATGGCATCGCCTACGTCGTCATCGGCACGGCGGCGGTCAAGACGCCCGGATTCTTGCACGACGCGTGCAGCGCGTTCCCCGGCCATGTGTTGGTGGGCCTGGACGCCAAAGGTGGAAAGGTGGCCGTGGACGGCTGGTCCAAGATGACTGGCCACGATGTCGCGGATCTCGCGAAGAAGTTCGAGGGCTACGGCGTGGAAGCCGTGATCTACACCGACATCGGCCGCGACGGCATGCTGACCGGCATCAACATCGAAGCCACGGTGGCCCTTGCCCGACACATCTCCGTCCCGGTGATCGCGAGCGGCGGCATCACCAATCTCGAGGATGTCAAGGCGCTGTGCGCGGTGGAATCCGAGGGCATCTCCGCCGCGATCACAGGGCGCGCCGTGTACCAGGGCACCCTGAAATTCGCCGACGCGCAGAAGCTGGCTGACGAGCTGAGCCCGAAGAAGGAGTGAGGATCGAGGATTGAGTATCGAGCAAGGCACCCGTGCGATGACATCCCCCAATCCTCAATCCTGATTCCTCGATTTTTGTTTGCATGGGCCTCGCCAAACGCATCATCCCGTGCCTTGACGTGACGGCAGGGCGCGTCGTCAAGGGGGTGAACTTCGTCGGGCTGCGCGATGCCGGCGATCCCGTGGAGATCGCGCGGGGGTACGACGCGCAGGGGGCGGACGAACTCACCTTCCTCGACATCACCGCAAGCAGCGATGGGCGCGACCTCATCCTCTCGATCGTCGAGAGCGTGGCGGCGCAGGTGTTCATTCCGCTCACGGTGGGCGGCGGCGTGCGTACGGTCACGGACGTCCGGCGCCTGCTCAATGCGGGCGCGGACAAGGTGAGCATCAACACCGCGGCGGTACAGGATCCGCAGCTTGTCGCCGACGCGACGGCCCGTTACGGCTCGCAGTGCATCGTGATCGCGGTCGATGCCAAGCGCGTCGCCGGCGCCGCCGGGCGGTGGGAGGTCTACACCCACGGCGGGCGGCGGCCAACCGGGATCGACGCGCTCGTCTGGGGTCGCCGCATGCAACAACTCGGGGCGGGCGAAATCCTGCTCACGAGCATGGACCGCGACGGTACCAGGAGCGGATTCGACCTGGAACTGACACGGGCATTTTCCGAGGCGCTCGACATCCCCATCATCGCCAGCGGAGGCGTCGGCAACCTCGACCATCTGGTGCAGGGCATCGTGGACGGCCGCGCGGACGCGGTGCTCGCCGCCAGTATTTTCCATTACGGCGAATTCACGGTGCGCGAGGCGAAGGAACACATGGCGCGGCACGGAATCGAGGTGCGTTTGTAGGGTTGAGGAATCAGGATTGAGGATTGAGGATTGAGGGAAAAGCGCTCAGAATGTCGCAGGTGCACGCAAATGGTGCCTCCCTCGATCCTGAATCCTCAGTCCTCAATCCTGTTTTTCGATGAACGACAGCTGGCTCAACAAGGTGAACTGGACGCAGGACGGCCTGGTGCCTGCCGTGGCGCAGGAGGCGGGCTCGGGTCGCGTGCTCATGGTCGCATGGATGAATCGTGAGGCGCTCGGCAGGACAGTGCAGACGGGTGAAGTGCACTATTGGTCGCGCTCGCGCAGGAAGCTGTGGCACAAGGGCGAGGAGTCGGGCCACGTGCAGAAGGTGAAGTCGATCCGCCTGGATTGCGACGAGGACGTGATCCTGGTGGAAGTCGAGCAGGTCGGCGGCATTGCATGCCACACCGGGCGGCACAGCTGTTTTTTCCAGCGCCTCGAAGACGGCAAGTGGGTGGAGACCGACGCCGTGCTGAAACAACCGCAGGAAATTTATCGCAAATGATCGACGCGACCATCCTCCGCCGCCTGGGCGAGGTCATCGCCGCCCGCAAGGGGGCCGACCCGGACAGTTCCTACGTCGCGAGCCTGATCGCCGCGGGCGAGGATGCGGTGCTGAAGAAGCTGGCTGAGGAAGCCGCCGAAACGCTGCTCGCGGCCAAGGACGGTGATAAACTGCAGATTGTCCGCGAGACCGCCGATCTGTGGTTTCACAGCCTGATACTGCTGGCGTGGTACGGTCTGGGTCCGGACGATGTGCTGGCCGAACTGCGACGGCGGGAAGGCATCTCGGGCATCGATGAGAAGCGTTCGCGCAGCTGAGCGCCGCGCGGGCATCCGCGCGGTGGAGCGCCGAGGAGTCAAACTATGGGTTCGTTGAGCATCTGGCACTGGCTGATCGTCCTGCTGGTGGTGGTTCTGGTATTCGGCACGAAGAAACTGCGCAATCTGGGCGCGGACCTGGGCAGCGCCGTCAAGGGCTTCAAGGACGGCATGAAGTCGGAGGAAGAAAAAACGGCCCAGCCCAAACCCGAAATCGCGCCGGGCGCAGGCCAGACCATCGAGGGTGAAGCGAAGAAGGAAACGCCCAAAGTGTAACGATGTTCGACATCGGATTCTGGGAGTTCTTGGTCATCGCGGTGGTGGCGCTCATCGTGATCGGGCCGGAGCGGCTGCCGAAGGTCGCGCGCACCCTGGGGCACCTGTTCGGGCGCATGCAGCGCTACGTGAACGACGTCAAGGCCGATATCAGCCGCGAGATGGAGCTGGACGAAGTGCGCAAGCTGCAGGCCGACGTGCAGAGCGCCGCGCACTCGTTCGAGGATTCATTCAGCAAGGAAGTCAGGGAAACGGAAGCGCAGCTGCAGGGCGTTGCCGAAACGGCGTCCGCCCCGGTGACGCCGCCGGAAACGGCCGGCCCCGCCGCAGCATCCGCACCGCAGCAGCTCGATCTCGCGCTCGATCCCAACGACCCGTCCGTTCAGAAGCACGCCTGACGGCCCGGAAAGACATGGGTGACTTGAGGAACGTCTCACCCGTCACGAGTCACCGGTCACCGGTCACGCCGTTTTCCCCATGAGCGAAGACACTTTCATCTCCCATCTGATGGAGTTGCGCGACCGCTTGCTGCGCTCACTGATCGCGATCGCCGTGGTTTTTGTCGTGCTCTTTCCGTTCGCAAACGATCTCTACGATCTGCTGGCGTTCCCGTTGATACGCACGCTGCCGGAGGGATCCAAGATGATCGCCACCGGGGTCGTCACGCCGTTCCTGATCCCGCTCAAGGTGGCGGTGATGGCGGCGTTCCTGCTGGTGCTGCCGTACGTGCTGTACCAGGCGTGGGCGTTCGTCGCGCCCGGACTGTACTCCCACGAAAAGCGGCTGGTGCTGCCGCTGGTGGTGGCGAGCACCATACTGTTCGTGGTGGGCCTCGCGTTCTGCTACTTCCTGGTGTTCGGCGTGGTGTTCGACTTCGTCTACAAGATCGCGCCCAAGAGCATCACGGTCGCGCCTGACATCGAGAACTATCTCAGTTTCGCGCTGACCATGTTCCTCGCCTTCGGCGTGACGTTCGAGGTGCCGATCGCGGTCATCGTGCTGGTGTACCTGGGGGCGGTCAACGTCGTACAACTGCGCGCGGCGCGCCCCTATTTCATCGTCGGGGCGTTCGTTGTGGCGGCGATCGTCACGCCGCCGGAC
>Ga0209640_10002527_pt1 | contig 15957 bp, 20 predicted proteins | sample RifCSP10_1_FD_184018 | JGI IMG/M metagenome (GOLD analysis project Ga0209640, IMG submission 184018) | Soil microbial communities from Rifle, Colorado - Rifle CSP2_sed 10_1 (SPAdes) (version 2) | ecosystem: Environmental > Terrestrial > Deep subsurface > Rock core/Sediment | place: Rifle...
GGCGGACCTGTTCGGGGTCGTCAAAGTAAGGCGGGATGCCCATCAGGCCGCGCAGTTCGAGATGCGGCAGAGCGAGGACAGCCTCGGCTAGGGCGGGGAGATCGGATTCGAGGACGCCCGACTTGGTGGCGGCAGGGTCGAGGCGGACCTCAATCAAAATTTGTAGGGGCGCAGCTTCCCTCGACTGCGTTCGGGACGAGTGCCGCACCCCTACAGTCGGCACGGGCACGCCTTGGCGCACCCCTACAACAGGAACGAAACCAGGCGACAGCTCGCTCGCGGCGCGGTCGAGGCGCTGGGCAAGGGCGCGGCTGTCCACGGAATCGATGGAGTGGAAGAGGCGGGCGGCGCGAGCGGCCTTGTTGCTTTGCAGGTGGCCGACCAGATGCCAGGTGGCGTCGAGATCAGCAAGCTGAGGTTGCTTGGACTCCCACTCCTGAACGCGGTTTTCGCCAAAGTGGCGAACTCCAGCAGCGTAGGCTTTGCGGATAGCTTCGACGGGAAAAGTCTTAGAGACGGCGACCAGAGTGACTTCCTCCGGCTTGCGCCCAGCGCGCGCGGCGGCGCGAGCGATGCGCTCGCGGATGCGGTCGAGATTGGCGGCGATAGACACCGGAGGGATTGTAACCACAGATGAACGCACATAAACACAGATGACGAGAGAAAAAAGGAATCAGACGCAGAGGGTCTTGGGAAGCAGGAAACAGGGAGGGCAAGGGGCGGCAGGTTGCAGGGAGGAAGCGGAGAGGCTAGACTCATGGCAGAAAATAACAGAGGGCCGACTGAAGTCGGCCCCAACACCTGCGGAAGGCTCCACGTTCGGGCGAGGCAAGTGGCGCCCCTATTATCATGGAAGTCTCGAGGATCTGAATGGGCCGGGGACGGCTGATTGCGATTGAGGGGATTGACGGGTCGGGGAAGCGCACGCAGATGGACCTGCTGGCCGCGGCACTGCGGGCGCGCGGCATGGAGCCGGGGCAGGTAAGCTTTCCGCGCTATGAGTCGTTTTTCGGGAAGATGGTCGGCCGGTTTCTGAACGGGGAGTTCGGGCAACTGGAGCAGGTGGACCCGCACTTCTCTGCCCTGCTCTATGCCGGCGACCGCTTCGAGGCCAAGACCTTGCTCGAGAGTAGTCTGGCAGCGGGCCAGACGATCCTGGCAGACCGGTACATTGCGTCCAACCTGGCCCACCAGACGGCGCGTGTGGCTCCGGAGCGGCGCGGCGACTTTTTAACCTGGCTGAAACATCTGGAGTACACCGTTTACGGGCTGCCGGCGGAAGACCTGGTGATCTATCTGCGGGTGCCGGCGGCGGAGGCCCAGCGGCTGGTGGGGCAGAAGGCGGCACGGGAGTACACAAGGCAGAGCCGCGACTTGCAGGAAGCCGACCTGCGGCACTTGGAAGAGGCCGCGGCCGTCTATGACCACCTTGCGCGAGAGCCGAACTGGGCGACAGTGGAGTGCTGGGACGCCGGCGCGGCAGCGATGCGGTCGCCGGAGGCAATCCATCGGGACGTGCTGGCTGCGGTGACGAGGGAGAAGGTGGCTGGTGGCAGGTTGTAGGTGACGGGGATGAGTTTCGAACAGTTCTTGGGCAACGAAAAGATTGTCACGGCGCTGCGCCGAATGTTGGCCAGCGGGCGCGTGCCGCACGCCATGCTGTTCACGGGCCCGCGCGGCGTGGGCAAGTACACCCTGGCGCTGCGCTTTGCACAGGCAGCCAACTGCGAGCGGCTTGCGTACGACTTCTGCGGGGAGTGCGATACCTGCCAACGGATCGCCCGGCTGGCCGATCCCAAGCCTTTCATTGACCAGGGCCTGGCCGAACGCGGAGAAAGCGCGGACGCGGCGATGGTCGAGCGCGTGCCGCTGATCCTGCAGGCGCACCCGGACGTCTGGGCGATTGTGCCGGACCCGGTGCGGCTGCGGACGCCGGTGGTGCGGCCGGTGCTGCGCATGGGGCAGTTGAGGGCCGTCCAACGGGCAGCGAACTTCAGGCCGCTGGTGCGGCGGCGGGTCTTCATCCTGGACGGCGCTGAAACGATGCGGGTGGACCTGGTGGGCATCTTCCTGAAGATCCTGGAGGAGCCGCCGGAGACCGCCACGTTGATCCTGCTGGCGCCAAACCCCAACCTGCTGCGGGATACGATCCGCTCGCGCTGCCTGCAATTCGCCTTTGCGCCGGTGCCCGACGCGCAGGTGGAGGAGTTCCTGAAGGCACGCACGGACTGGAAGGCTGCTGACTGCAAGCTGGCCGCCCAGTTGGCGGAAGGATGTCCGGGGGCGGCCCTGGCGGTGGACGCCGATGAATCCATCCGGCTGCGGCGCTCCGTATTAGGCGTGATCGAGAGGGCGGCGGGGGGACGGTCCTATGCGCGGCTCTTTGCCGAGACCTCGGAACTGGCCAAAAGCGAAAAACAGCCATTTGAAAAAACTCTAGAATTGTTCTATAGTCTGATGACCGACCTGCTCGAGTTGTTCTGCGGCCGAACGAACAGTGTCCTGCGGAACCCAGCCCTGCGACACGATCTGGAGGCCCTCAGCAGCAAGGTGAACCTGGACTGGCTCACGATAGGTGTCGAAGGCCTGGATCAACTCCATGGCCGGATGCGACGCAACATCAACCGCTCGCTTGGCCTGGATGCGCTGGCAGTCTCCCTGGCCAGTCCGCCGGGCGGTGAAACGGACCGCGCCAACCGGGGATGAATCCTGCGCGATGTCTTGCGCATCACATTAGCCAAAGCCGGCCTTTTTATTAGGGGGAGCTACACCTGGAAGGAGTCCTTATGGTGAATCGCAAGTTGTTCCGTCCCACGCTGACTGAAGTCAAAGAACAGTTCGGAAACCGGCCGCCACTTGGCGGGCCTCAGCCGTACAAAAAGCCGGCCCCGCCTGAGCAGACCCATGCTGAAAATTTCTACTGGGTGAAGCAAATGCAGGCGCGGACGCCGGTGGCCGTGACGCTGACCGACGGCGACGTGCTGCACGGCGTGATCGAGTGGTACGACCGCGACTGCATCAAGCTGACGCGGTTCGGCAGCCCCAACCTGCTCATCTACAAACACATGATCAAGTACGTGCATAAGGAAGGCGAAGAGCACGCCCAGGGCGGCGTGGACGGGCAGTAAGAAGAGTCGAGAGTTCAGAGCTAAGAGTCGAGAGTCAACCCCCTGCAGGCGCAAGGAACGAGAGTAGCGTGGGCGGGGATTCCCCGACTTCGCTTGGGACAAGTCGCCCGTTCTAGGAGCGGGTCGGGCGTTCGATTGCGCCGATGGAAAAGGTCATCAAGGCCTTGGCCGCCAGGCGTCCCTCTGCATCGTGCATGTCACAATCCACCACAATAAAGTACCAGCCGCGGCGAATGACGCGGGCTTCGGCCACCACAGTGCCACGGTCCACCGCCTCCAGGAAATTGATCTTCATCTCCACGGTGGCAATCCGCGTCCCGCGCGGAACCACCATGTAGCTGGCCAGGCCGCCGGCCGTATCCGCCAGCGCCGCCAGAATCCCCCCATGAACTACGCCATGCACTTGCTTGTGGCGCGGGCGGACGCGCATCCGCAGGACGGCGCGTCCGGTTTCCGCCGCCTCCAGCTCAAACCCAAACAGACGGCCGGCGTTGCTTTCGCGAAGGCGGCGGGCCAGCTCCCGCTCAGCTTTGCGCGCGCGCTCGATCAGATGTGAGGGCATCGAAAGTCCTTTCCGAAGAAACTTCAATCCTTCTCTTCAATACGCCGTAAGGCCGCCATCGAGCGGCAGCGCTGCGCCCGTCAGCCAGGAGGATTCGTCCGAGGCCAGGAAGACCGCCAGATGCGCGACGTCCTCCGGTGTGCCGAGGCGGCCCATCGGAATCTGCTCGGCGCGCGTCCGACGAAAGGCTTGCGGGTCGGGATGACGCGAGGCCAGCTCGTCAATCAAGGGCGTATCCACAATGGCCGGGCAGATGCAGTTGACGCGGATGTTTTCTCGGGCATGGTCGAGCGCCATGGCGCGGGTCATCTGGAGGACTCCGCCTTTGGCCGCAGCGTAGGCCACGCGCTTCTGCATTCCCACCAGGCTCAACACGGAACCGATATTGATGATACTGCCGCCGCCCGACTTGCGCAGGCGGGCCAGCGCCGCGCGGCAAACGAGGAACGTGCCTTTCAGATTGACGGCAATTATATGGTCGAAATGCGCTTCCGAGGTTTCGTCGGCCGCACCGGGCAGGAGAGCACCGGCGCTGTTGACGACGATGTCGATGCGGCTGAAGCGCGCGACGGTGAGATCCATTGCGCGCTCGACTTCGTCAGCGCGAGTGACGTCGCAGGAGACAGCCAGGGCTTCGCCGCCGCTAGTGTAGATTTCCGCAGCGAGGGCCGAGAGCAAATCCTTGCGGCGGCCGGCAACGGCTACGCGCGCACCTTCGCGGGCAAATTCAATGGCGATGGCGCGGCCAATGCCCGTCCCCCCTCCGGTAATCAACGCGATCTTGCCGGACAGACGTGCCAGAACGACCTCCCCGAACATCTAATCGATGTCGCAGAAGCAGGCGAATCTAGCACCGGGCCCACGGAGGCGCAAGGGAGTTTGCGTGAGGATGTGAACGGCTGCTAGAGTGTGGCCTGCACACTGCAGGAGATGAAACCGGCCGAACGCCGGCCGACCATCGGCCATGAAAATCGGGATTACCTGCTATCCGACGTACGGCGGCTCAGGAGTGGTGGCCACTGAACTGGGGATCGAGCTGGCCGCGCGGGGTCACGAGATCCACTTCATCAGCTACGCGCCGCCCATCCGGCTGACAACGAGCGAGCGCATCCACTTCCATGAAGTCGAGGTGAGCAGCTATCCGCTGTTTGACCATCCGCCCTATGCGCTGGCGCTGGCGGTCGCAATGCTCGACGTGGCGGAATCAGCAAACCTGGACCTTCTGCACGTGCACTACGCAATTCCGCACTCGGTGAGCGCGCTGCTGGCGCGCGCGATGGCCGCGCCGCGGAAGCTGCCGTTCATCACCACGCTGCACGGGACAGACATCACCCTGGTCGGGAGCAACCGCAGCTACCTGCCAATCACGAAATTCTCGATCGAGCAGTCCGACGGGGTGACGGCGATCTCAAAGTACCTGCGGCAGGTGACCCTGGATGAGTTTGACGTGAAGAATCCGATCGAGGTGATCCCGAACTTCGTGAATTGCGACCTGTACTGCCGCAACCCCAACCAGGCCGAGCGCGAGCGGTGGGCGCCGAAGGGCGAGCCAATCCTGATGCACCTTTCGAACTTCCGGCCGGTGAAGCGCATCACCGATGTGGTGGAGATTTTCGCGCTGGTGCGGGAGAAGATGCCCGCCAAGCTGGTGCTGGTGGGCGACGGGCCGGATCGCGGCGCAGCGGAATGGCTGGTGCGGCAGAAGTGCCTGGGGCGCGACGTCCACTTCCTGGGCAAGCAGGACAAAGTTTTCGAGCTGCTGGGCCTGGCCGACCTGTTTCTGCTGCCGTCAGACCTCGAGTCGTTTGGGCTGGCGGCGCTCGAAGCCATGGCCTGCGAGGTGCCCGTGGTGGCGAGCTTCACGGGTGGGCTGCCGGAAGTGCTCGAGCACGGAGTGGACGGATACCTGGTGCCGCCGCGGGACGTGCAGGCCGCCACTAAATTCGCTTTGCAGATCCTCTCTCTGCCCGACCGGGGTCGCGCAATGGGCCAAACGGCGCGCATCAACGCAAAAAAGAAATTCTGCGCCAACGACGTGATCCCCATTTATGAGGCCTACTACCAAAAGGTGCTGGGAACGGCGAGCGCGGCGAAGGCGTAAGCAGTTCGCACCCAGCCGTCAGCGATCAGCAGTCAGCTCCCCATCACCTGTACAACTCTCCCCACGCAAGTATCTACAGGAAGAAGCAGGGCGAGTCCCGCGCTTCAGAAACCTGAATGCTTGAGGGGGAGGTTGGGTGACGCTGAAGGGAGCGTAGCCGTTCATGGCGCTGAAGCTCAGCAGAATCAGCAGCTTCATCGCGGGCCCCTACCTCGGCCCAAGAGCGGGTGGCGGGTCAGCAGAGGGAGAGTGGACAATCAGCAGCCAGGAGCCATTGGGCTGGCGCTTCCAGACATCCACGTATTTGCCCTGCGACTGTTTGCTCGTGCCATCCGGGCGAAGCAGGCTCTTCCAATAACGACCAATCTCAACAGCCAGCGGGCCGGAGTGCTCGATGCGGGTGGGCTCCATCTTGAGCTCCCAGGTGACGCCACTTTCGAGCATGACTTGGAACATCTTTCGAAGTGGCTCGCGCCCCTCAATCGCTGGTTGCCCGTCGGCGAGCAACAGCACCTCGGGGCCTGCCAGAGCGAGAACCCGTTCGGGATTCCGGGCGTTCATTCCGGAAACGAATTCCAGACGTCGCCTACGGATCTCCGCTTCGGTGTCGTCGCCCGACTTGGTTTGAGCAAGGCAGGGCACAGCCAGGCTGGCTAGCAGCACAGAAACGAGAATGCTTTTCTTCATGGTTGTTCACCTCCCCGGTGCTGCTCTTGCGAGCACCTTCCACCGATGAGCGCGGAAAACAATCAGCACGGCCACACTCAGAACGAGCCAGAAGCCGGATGCGGGCATCAGCACGATTCCCAGCGCCGCCAAGGCCAGCAGTTCCCAGCCGACCAGCGCGGGCACCGGGCGCAGAGACGTCCGCTCGGCCCACAGACAGAGGTGGCCAAGGATGAGCAGCACGAATCCGGTAAAGAGAAACCAAAGGATGGAGTTGCGCCCGAGATCGGAGCCAACCGCATTCCAAAGGCCATCACGGGCAATGGCCGTCACTCGATGCCTGCCCACCACCAATCCGAAAAGGGTGTGGAGAAGGCCGATTCCGATCAGCAGAGCACCGCTCAAGCCACGCATGAAACCTCCTCAAAGCCGGGCACCACTTCCCCGCTGCGTCGCGGGCTGACGGCAGGTGCCCGCAGAGCAGGAGCGGCGGGCGGCGACTTTGCGATAGATCACGCGCATCAGCGAACGCATGCCCGGCACAGAGGAAAGCGCATAGAACGGCCAGGCCCACCAGACGCGGCGGGCGATCTCGATGAAGGCGTCGGCGCCGCCATACTGACGTCCGTCAGAGGTGAGCAGCCACATTTCCTGGAGTAGCACTTCGCCCGAGAGACCAAGCAGGGCTTGCGCACGGGGGTCTTGGAGCGCGGCCAGGCCAAAGCCGCGAGGTTCGAGTACCGGCAACATGCGGCGGGCGATGCGCGTGCAAAAAGGGCAATCGGCGTCGAAGAAGACCCAGCCGTTTGGGGCGCGGCGGCCTTTGGCGTCGGTGAGATCTGAGCTGAGCGAAACCATGGGTAACGCACCTCGCCTCAGCCGGCGGCTTTGAGGCCGACCAGCTTGCGCACCTTGCCGCGCATCTTGACGAAGCCGCGCAGCGCCCCGGAGGGCAGGCGCCGGACTTCATCATAGAGAGAGGTCATCGTCTCGAAGAACTCGAGCATCTCCTCGAGCCGCTCGCGGGCGTGGGACTCGGACGGGCCAGCCTTTTCGAGGTCGGCGACGGCCGCGCGCAGCATGGCAAGCGTGGGGTCTATTTCGCGGCGCTTGCGCTGCTCGCAGATGATCTGAAACATTTCCCAGACGTCTTTGAGCGACTCGAAATGGTCGCGGCGATCGCCCAGGACGTGGACCACGCGGACAATGCCCCAACTCTGCAACTCGCGCAGGCTGGTGCTGACGTTGGAGCGCGCGACGGAGAGGGTCCCGGCGATGTCCTCGGCATGAAGCTGCGTCGCAGAGAGATAGAGCAGGGCGTGGACCTGGGCCACGGTGCGGTTGATGCCCCAGCGGGTGCCCATTTCGCCCCAGTGGAGGATGAACTTTTGTTCGGTGGGGGAGAGTTTCGGCATTGTCATCAGTCCTTTCTGTCCGTACAGAAAGTACCGTAATAACGGCTGGTTGTCAAGCGAAATCGGCAGGGGGCGGATGTGCAGTCATTTCCCTTCCCCTGGCGGGCGGGCTGGGCGGCTTAGCTGGCGGCGTGGAGCGCGGGGACGAGCTCGGGGACTTCGATGCGGATGCGGGTGCCTTCCCCTTCCCGGCTGGAGATGTCCATGCGGAAGTCGTCGCCGTAAAGAACCTTCAGGCGCTCGTGGACGTTGCTGATGCCGATGCCGTCGGCGAAAACCTGCGGGAGGCGAGCTTCGGGGATACCCACGCCGTTATCTTCAATTTCGATGATCAGGCGGCCGTCTCGCGTGGAGGTCCGGATGGAGATGCGCCCTCCCTCAAGGCGTGCAGCAAGACCATGCTTCAAGGAGTTCTCGACGATGGGCTGGAGCAACATGCTGGGGACGAAGGTTTCCAGGGTGCGCTCGTCGATTTGTTTGGTGATGTGGAGGTTGTCGCGGCCAAAGCGGACGACTTCGATGTCGAGGTAATCGTCAATGAAGTCGATTTCGTCGCGGAGCGGCACGAAGGTTTCGTGCTTGCGGAGGAGCTGACGCAGGATGTTGGAAAGCTTGAGGACCACGACGCGGGCCATGTCGGGGTCGAAGCGGATGAGCGATGAGACAGTGTTGAGCGTGTTGAAGAGAAAGTGCGGGTTGATCTGACTGGAGAGAGCGTCCATGCGGGCCTTGAGGAGCAACTGCTGGTGCTGCTCGAGGTTCATTTCGATGCGGGTGTTGTTCCAGATTTTGATGGGGACGGCGACGGCCATGACCGTGGCCAGTATAACCAGAGCGAACTGCCAGGCGCCCTGCGGGTCAATGAAAAACATCCAACGGCCACCGACGGCGTGGCCCAGCGCGATGCGGGCGAGCTCGAGCACGACGCAAGCGGACAGCGGCAGCATGGCCCAGGGGATGCGTGCGTCGCGCACCAGGCGGATCAGCGAGCGGGGGATGCCCAGAAATAGGAAGGGGCCAAAGTCCCAGAGGTCTTCTTTATTGGGAATCAACTGGCGAATCAATCCGCCCAACAGGCCGGCGGTGGCGGCCATGGGCATGGAGAGCCATTCGCCGTGGAAAAAGAAGGCGGGCAGGCTGACAATCGAGCCGCCAATGGGGCCAACCACGCGGCCTCCGAGCAGGCCGAGGAGGAAGGAGCCTTCGAGCATCAAGTCTGCGAAACGGTACTGGCTGCCGACCAGGCGGAGCAAAACGCCGAGGAGCAGGGGAGGCGCAAGGAAAAACAGGAGCTGGAGTTTTTGGTTGCGGTCGCGCTGCTCGGTGAAAAGCACTCTGCGGAAAACGGCTGAGCGGGCCAGAAGCGCGGCCATGGATGCAGCCACGCCAACCTTGAGCAGCAGCGTAAGGAGAAAATCTTTTCCGAAGGAGAGCGTTTCCATGGGAAATCCCGCGCGCGTCTTACGGTAGCCAAACCGAGGGCGGATGTAAAGCGGGCGGCGCGGGCACCTGTTATAATGCAGAGTTTCCCATGGCGAAGCGAAGCAAATCGAAGAAGGCGGGCACGGCTGCAGAGGGCAAACGGGTACGGGTGGTGGCTCGGGCCGGCCTGCCCACGCGCTTCGGGCGGTTTACGGTGCTGGGTGTCGAGGGGCGAGGCCCGCAGGAGACGGTGCTGGTGCTCCAGCACGGGCGCATCGGCAACGGTGCGGTGCCGCTGGTGAGGATCCACTCACAATGCCTGACCGGCGACGTGCTGTCGTCTCAGCGATGCGATTGCCGGGCGCAGCTCGAGCTTTCGCTGAAGCTGATCGCGCGGGCGAAATCCGGGCTGCTGCTCTACCTGCCGCAGGAAGGGCGCGGCATCGGGTTGATGAACAAGCTGCGGGCCTACGAGCTGCAAGACCGCGGGATGGACACGGTTGAGGCCAACCACCGGTTGGGCTTCCCTTCCGATTCACGCGATTATCGTTTTTCGGCGCGGGCGCTGCGCAAGCTGGGCGTGCGTCGCGTGCGCCTGCTCTCGAACAACCCGGACAAGGTGCAGCAACTCGAAGAGGGGGGCATCCGCGTGGTCGAGCGAGTGCCGTGCCAGCCGCGGGCGACGCAAGCGTCGCGCAGCTACCTGCGCACCAAGAAGATCAAGCTGGGCCACCTGTTGGCCGGGCTGTAGGGCCTTTGCCCTGCCGGTAAACCGGGTTCAGATGGGAATCGCGTTTTGCCTCCACGCGTGGCAAAATCCGGCTAGTGCACAATGGCTGCGGGCGAGGAGAGTAGCCGCGATGAAATTCAGCGTCACGATTGACCGGGACGAAGACGGGGTCTACCTGGCCGAATGCCCGGCAATCCCCGGCTGCGTGAGTCAGGGCAAGACGGAGAACGAAGCTCTTGAGAACATCAAAGACGCCATCCAGCAGTGCCTGGAAGTTCGGACGTCGCGCGGCATGCCTCTGACGGTTTCGACTCACGAAGTTGACCTCCCGGTCGGATGAGTACTCTTCCCCTCTTGAGCGGGCGAGTGGTCGCGCGGCGATTTGGCTGGGCGTGGGTGGGACTCGCTCTGTCGCTTGGCGTGCATGTGGCAGACGAGGCCCTGACGGATTTTCTATCGGTGTATAACCCTGCGGTAGAGGCCATCCGCCAGCGCCTACCCTGGATTCCGCTGCCAACCTTCACATTTGAGATCTGGCTGGCGGGGCTGATCCTCCTCGTCTCTGCCCTTCTCCTACTTTCTCCTTGCGCTTTCCGCGGCGCACGGTGGATGGTGTGGCTGGCGTATCCGTTGGGCGTGATCATGCTGCTCAATGCCGTGGGTCACTTTGCTGGCTCGATCTTTCTGGGACGAGCGATGCCGGGAGTGTACTCTTCCCCGTTGCTTCTGGCCGCGGCGGCATACCTGCTCACTCAAACCGGGAAAATGAAGAGAACCGGGTCGACCTGAAGGTCACCCCACAAAGAAAACCTGCATAGCCCAGAGCCTGTTCTACTCAGCCGCCGCCGACGAAGTGGACGATTTCGAAGCGGTCGCCGGGTTGGACACAGGTTTCCTGCCACCGGGCGCGGGGCAGGATTTCGAGGTTGCGCTCGATGGCGACGCGGTCGGGAGGCAGGCCTAGATGAGCCAGCAGGGCAGCGACGCTCAACCCGCTGGGCACTTCTCTTCTCTCCCCATTCACTGTGATTGATATCGAAGCATTCATGAAGCAGGATGGACCGGCGCAGGTGTCTTGGCGCGGAGGCGGTAGCGCAACTCGGCCTGAGCGCCATTCCCACTGGCGCGGATGACCAGCGCGCCGCCCTCAGGCCTGAGCGGCGACATCGGGAAACGCAATGCGACGCGCCCATCACCATCCGTGGTGGCCACGTAGTGGGCCGGCGTGAGCGCGCCCTCCAAGTAGACATCTACAGCAGCACCAGCCACCGGCGCATGGTCTGCTTCACCGCGCACGGCAACTTGCAATGTTGCCTGGCCGGCCGCGAGCCAGCCTGTGGAGTTGAGAAGCTCGAGCCGGATGCCGACAGGTGGCGCAGCGACAACCGGCGGGGCATGGGTGTCGAGCCTGAGCCGGCCGGCGCGCAGCTCTTCAACCACGCTGCGATGCTGGCGCTCGCCCAAGTGCTTGAGCAGGGGGCCGCTGGCGGCATTGCCGCCGATCAATTCCTGGTAGCTGGTGGTCCGGCGGTGCAGCACCTGCCCGCTCAGATAGACCGTGGTCTCAATGTAGGGTGGATGGCGAGAGGCGTGGTCTTCCGTCTGCACATGATAGAGCGCCCCTTCGAGCTGCACGTTGGTATTGAAGCCGAAGTTCACGGTTAGACCTGCGGCGCGCCGGGTAAGCCCATCTGCTGTCGTCGGAACAATTTGACCGGGCGGCAGCCAGGCCATTATTATAGCGTGGCTGAAGATGACCGGGAACCACCTCCAGAGTTATGCCCCGTTACTGATTCACTTTCTGCTGGCCGTGGGGCTGGCAGGGATCCTCATCCTGCTATCGACGTTTGTGGGGCAGCGGCGCAGGTCGCGGGCCAAGATGGAGGCCTACGAGTGCGGCGTGCGCCCGACGGGCGACGCGCGGGAGCCCTTTTCGGTGAAGTATTATCTCGTGGCGATGATCTTCATCTTGTTTGACGTAGAGGCCATCTTTCTCTATCCCTGGGCGTTTGTGTACCGCGAGCTGGGCTGGTTCGGGTTTGTGGAGATGCTGCTCTTCATCCTGATCGTGCTTGCGGGCTACATCTATCTCTGGAAAAAAGGCGCGCTGGACTGGAACCGCTGAGCCGCTCGCCGGGGTCCATTTCCGTGGCAGAACCGCAGGACATCGAACAGCACGAGGTGGTGCGCCGGTTGCGCGCCTGGGACCCGCAGGCCGTGGCCGAAGTGCGCGAGTTCCGCGGTGAGGTGACCGTAGTCGTGCCCCGCGAGCACCTGAGACGGGCCGCCGAATTCCTGTGCGGCGAGCCGGAGCTGGGATTCACCCACCTGTCTGACCTCTCGTCGATTGACCGCTATCCGGTCGAACCTCGCTTTGAGGTGAACTATCACCTGATGTCGATGTCACGGAAGGAGCGGCTGCGGCTGAAAGTGCGAGTTTCAGGGAGCGACCCGGTGCTGGAGACGGTGACGCCGGTGTGGCCCGGTGCCAACTGGCCCGAGCGCGAAGTCTTTGACCTCTTTGGCATACGCTTCGAAGGGCACCCCGACCTGCGGCGCATCGTCCTGCCGGTGGACTGGGAAGGCTACCCGCTGCGGAAGGACTACCCGGTGGAGGGCCCGCGCTGATGGGTACGACCGTCAACACGGTCACCGGCCAGGCCCGGACGATGGTCCTGAATATGGGCCCGCAGCACCCTGCCACCCACGGGGTGCTGCGCGTGGTGCTCGAGCTGGACGGCGAGACCGTGGTGAAGGCCATCCCGGATATCGGCTACCTGCACACCGGCATCGAGAAAAGCTGCGAGTCGAAAACCTACTCGCAAGCCATCACGCTGACCGACCGGCTGGACTACCTCGCCCCGCTCTCGAACAACCTGTGCTACTGCCTCGCGGTGGAGAAGCTGCTGGGGCTCGAAGTGCCCAAGCGCGCGCAGTACGTCCGCGTGCTGCTGACCGAGTTGACGCGCATCGGGTCGCACCTGGTCTGGCTGGGCACGCATGCCATCGACCTGGGCGCGATGTCGGTTTTCCTCTACTGCTTCCGCGAGCGGGAAGAGATCCTCAAGATCCTCGAGTTCGTCTCCGGCCAGCGGATGATGACCAGTTATTTCCGGATTGGCGGGCTGGCGCTGGAGCCGCCGACGGGCTGGCTCGTGCGCGTGCAGAAATTTGTGGACATGATGCCGGCGCGCATCCAGGAGTACGAAGACCTGCTGACCGGGAACCGCATCTGGCACGCACGGACGAAAGGCGTAGGGACGATTTCGGCCGAGGACTGTATTGCGATGGGCGTCACCGGGCCGACGCTGCGCTCTGCGGGCCTGGCCTACGACGTGCGAAAAGCGTTCCCTTATTCGAGCTACGACGAGTTTGAGTTTGACGTGCCCACGCGCACGGAGGCCGATTGTTACGCGCGGTACCTTTTGCGGGTCGAGGAGATGCGCCAGAGTCTGCGGATCATCCGCCAGGCGATGAAGAAGATCCCGGCCGAAGGCCCCATCCGCACCGAAGCGCCGGGAATCGTGCCTCCGGAGCGCGAGAAGATGAAGACGGAAATGGAAGCGCTGATTTACCACTTCAAGATCTTCACCGAAGGCTTCGCGCCGCCGCCGGGCGAGGTGTACCAGACCATTGAATCGCCGCGCGGCGAGCTGGGCTTCTATGTGGCCAGCGACGGCTCGCCGAAGCCGATGCGGGTCAAAGTGCGGGCCCCCTCGTTCATCAATCTGCAGGCGCTGCCCAAGATGGTGGAGGGCCGGTTGATCGCAGACGTGGTGGCGTGTATCGGCACGATCGACATTGTACTGGGGGAAGTGGACCGCTGAAGGCCGCGGGCAATGACCAGTCATGAACCTGCCCGAAACACTCGAGACGAAGTTCGGCGAGCTGCTGAAGCGCTATCCCGTGAAGCGCTCGGCGCTGGTGCCCATGCTGCTTTACACGCAGGACGTCTACGGGCACATCAGTGACGAGATGATCGCGGAAATAGCCCGGCGGCTGGAACTGAACACGCTCCAGGTGACGGAGACGCTGGTCTATTACTCGATGCTGCGGCGCAAGCCCGCGGGCAAGTATCACGTGCAGGTGTGCACCAACGTCTCCTGCATGTTGCGCGGCGGCCGGAAAGTCTATGAGCGGGTGCAGCGGCGGCTGGGCATCGGCTACAAGCAGACCACTCCGGACGGCGTTTTTTCGCTCGAGGAGGTAGAGTGCATCGGTGCGTGTACGGGCGCGCCTGCGCTCCAGGTGAACTATGACTACTACGAGAACCTGACGCCGGACAGCGCCGAAACGCTGCTGATGCGGTTGGACCAGGGCATTAAACCGCCGCCGGTGGTTTGCACGTCGGGCGCGGTACACGAGCGGCATCCGGCCGAGGTGCCGGTGAACAGCCGGCGATTCGGGATCAAGGATTCGCGCAAGCTGGCGGTGTACCTGAAGCACGACGGGTATAAGGCGCTCGAGAAGGCGCTGAAGCAGATGACCCCCGAGCAGGTCATCGAAGAAGTCAAGAAGTCCAATCTGCGCGGGCGCGGCGGCGCAGGGTTCCCGGCCGGTGTGAAATGGAGTTTTGTCCCCAAGGACACTTCAAAGCCCAAGTACATCATCGCCAACGCCGACGAGAGCGAGCCGGCCACCTGCAAGGACCGCCCGCTGATGGAAATGGACCCGCACCAGTTGATCGAAGGGGTGATCATCGCCGGCAAGGCGGTGGGCGCGCACCAGGGGTACATCTACATCCGGGGCGAGTACCGCTACGTGCAGGAGATTCTGGATGTGGCCATCGCCGAAGCCAACGCCAACAACTACCTGGGGAAGGACATCCTGGGCAGCGGGTTCGACTTCTTCCTCTGCACGCACACGGGCGCGGGCTCGTACGAGTGCGGTGAAGAGTCGGCGCTGATGGAGTCGCTCGAGGGCAAGCGCGGCTACCCGCGCATTCGGCCTCCCTTCCCTGCCATCATCGGCTTGTACGGCTGCCCGACAGTGATCAATAACGCGGAAACGCTCAGCTCGGTGCCGGCCATCATCCTGAACGGCGGCGAGTGGTACGCAAAGCTGGGCTCGGAACGCAACGGCGGCACGCGGCTCTTCTGCATCTCCGGGCACGTGAACCGTCCCGGGATTTACGAGCTGCCCATGGGCTTCAACCTGAAACGGATGATCGATGACGTGGCCGGCGGCATGGCCAATGGAAAAAAGCTGAAGGCAGTAATTCCGGGCGGCAGCTCCTGCCCGCTGCTCAAGGCCGACGAAGTGGACCTGCCCATGGACTTCGATTCGCTGGCGCGGGCCGGCTCGATGCTGGGCTCGGGCGGCGTGGTAATAATTGATGAGGACACCTGCATGGTGGACCTGGCGCGGCGGATCATGCACTTCTACGCGCATGAGTCCTGCGGCTGGTGTATCCCCTGCCGCGAGGGGACCGCCTGGCTGCGGAAGATACTTGACCGGTTCCACGAAGGCGGGGGCCGCGCGGAGGACATCCCGCTGATCGACGACTTGTCGAAAAACATGCTTGGGCGGACCCTCTGCCCGCTGGGCGACGCCGCGGCGCTGCCGACAATCAGTATTGTAAAGAAGTGGCGCAATGAGTTTGAAGACCACCTGAAGGGCCGGTGCGTCTATAAACCGGCGGACGTGCTGACGGTCGTACGGTAGAGGCAATAACGTGCTGCTTTCTGGGGTCGAATGACTCGTCGCAATTGAAATCGGGGACCATGGCTGAGCAGAAACAAGTCGCACTGAGGATCAACGACCGCGAGATCGTTGTCTCGCCGGGAACGCTGGTGATTGAAGCGGCGCGGCGCCTGGGGATCGAGGTGCCGTCCTTCTGCTACTACCCCGGGCTTTCGCTGCAGGCGGCCTGCCGGATGTGCCTGGTCGAAGTCGAGCAAGCGCCGAAGATGCAAACGGCCTGCACGCAGGTG
>Ga0209640_10002531_pt1 | contig 15933 bp, 20 predicted proteins | sample RifCSP10_1_FD_184018 | JGI IMG/M metagenome (GOLD analysis project Ga0209640, IMG submission 184018) | Soil microbial communities from Rifle, Colorado - Rifle CSP2_sed 10_1 (SPAdes) (version 2) | ecosystem: Environmental > Terrestrial > Deep subsurface > Rock core/Sediment | place: Rifle...
CCCGCGCCGGCGGCGCCGGAGCGCCTTCGACCAGACCGCCCATCGCGTGGTCAGGTGGATCAGCTTCGTCGAGCGGCTGCCGTGCCACTCGTTCTCGCGCAGCGCGGCGCGCAGCTCCTCGGCCGTGGAGAAGGCGGGGAGGGCGTTGAAGCTCATCGCCACCTCCAGACCCGAGTGGGCGTCCGAGCAGGCGATCGCCGGGATGCCGTACTTCGTCGCCAGCTCGGCGGCGCGCTGGTTATGGCGCGCGAACGTGACGCGGCTGTTGAAGACCTCGATGGCGTCGATCTTGCCGGCATCCGCCAGCCGCAGCAGCGCCTCCTCCCCGATGTGGGAGCGCCGGAACGGGTCGTACGGGTGCGGGATCGAGACGAGGCCACCCTGGGCGTGGATCGCGTCGGCGGTCGCCTCGGCGCTGAGTCCCGGCGGGATGGTCTCGGTCAGGAAGATGCCGATGATCTCGCCATCGGCGCTCGACACCTCCTCACCCAGGATGACGTGCAGCCGCTCCTCCTCCCCCAGCGCGGCCACCCGGTCGCGGACCGCGATGGCGCCCTCGACGTTGTCGTGGTTGGTGACGGCCACGTGCGTCAGCCCGCGTTCGAGTGCCAGGCGGATGAATCGGTCCTCGGTCAGCAGCGAGTCGCGGCTGGCGCGGGTATGGACATGGAAGTCGGCGAAGGCCAGCGCGCGCCGGCCGATCGCCTCGGTCAGCGGCGCCGCCACGGCCTCGGAGCGTGCGGCGGCGGCGACCGCCTCCGCGGTCGTCACGAGCCGCGCACCAGGCTCTTGCGGAACGTCTCGAAATGCTCGAGGGCGAGGCCGGTCCCGACGGCCACCGAGTTGAGCGCGTTCTCGGCCACGTGGCAGGGGATGCCGGTCACCTGGGTCAGCAGCGCGTCGAGGTTGCGCAGCAGGGAGCCGCCGCCGGTCATCACCATGCCCTTGTCGATGATGTCGCTCGACAGCTCCGGCGGCGTCTGCTCCAGGACGTTGCGGACGGCGGTGATGATCTGCCCCAGCGGCGCCTCGATCGCCTCGGTCACCTCGCTCGAGGTGACCGGGATGGTCCGCGGCAGGCCGGCGATCATGTCGCGGCCCTTGACCTCCATCGTCATCGGCTCATCCAGCGGCAGCGCCGAGCCGATGGCGATCTTGACCTCCTCGGCGGTGCGCTCGCCGATCATGAGGTTGTACTTGCGCCGGATGTAGTTGGCCAGCGCCTCGTCGATCTTGGTGCCGCCGACCCGCACCGAGTCGGCCACCACGATGCCGCCCAGGGCGATGACCGCGATCTCGGTCGTGCCGCCGCCGATGTCGACGATCATGTTCCCCGACGGGCCGGAGATCGGCACGTTGGCCCCGATCGCGGCCGCCAGCGGCTCCTCGATCAGGTATGCGTCCCGCGCACCGGCCTTCAGCGCGGCGTCGCGCACGGCGCGCTTCTCGACGCTGGTCACGCCGGTCGGCACGCTGATCATCACGTCCGGCTTGAAGAGGCGGACGCGGGCCACCTTGTTGATGACGTAGCGCAGCATCGCCTCGGTGATCAGGTAGTCGGCGATGACGCCGTCGCGCATCGGGCGGATGGCCCGCACGTTGCCCGGCGTGCGGCCGATCATCTCGCGCGCCTCCTCGCCGACCGCCACCAGCCGGTTGTCGTCGTCGTTGATCGCCACCACGCTGGGCTCGTTGAGGACGACGCCCCGGCCCTGCACGTAGACGAGGATATTCGCGGTTCCGAGGTCGATGCCGATCTTCATGCGCGCGCTCTGCATCCGTGCGGACTGCCGGAGGGGGCGCCCGCAGTATACCGATGGTGCGGCGCAGCCCGGCCGCGATCCGGGGTGCTAGGCCAGCCTGCGAAGCTGCGCGAGCGCCTTCTCCAGGCGCGCGGCGCGGGTCTCGGGCCGCTTCGCGTCGGTGATGGGCTGGGCAAGCTCGCGACGGCGCGAGAAGGAGAGCGCCTCGAACCGCAGGCGGAGGGCCGGCTCCTCGGTGAGCGCCGCCTCCAGCTCGCGCGGCATGACGAGGATCCGGGGCCGCTCGTCGCGCGAGACGACGACCTCGACCATCTCCCCGAAACCGACGCCGGCCGCCTCGCGGGTGGCCCTGTGAACGCCCATGAACAGGCCGCGCCCGCCGTACGGCATGGTGCTGCTCTGGTATGCCACGCCGTTCACGGTGCCGACGACACGCATCTGCTTCAGGCCGCCCAGCGCGTCCGCCACCGGCTTGGGGATCAACACGATGGCGCCGCCGGCCCGGGCCTGCTCGAGCTCCGCACTGAACCGATGCGCCTCGGCCATCTCGCCCTCCCTAGGCGTCGATGCGGGTGATCTGCGCCCCGAGCGAGACGAGCTTCGACTCGATCGCCTCGTAGCCACGGTCGACATGCTCGACGCCGGAGATGACGCTCGTCTCGGCGGCCGACAGCGCGGCCAGGATCAGGGTCGCACCGGCCCGCAGGTCGGCGATCTCCACCTCCCGACCGTGCAGCGGCGTGGGTCCGGCGACGTGGGCGTGGCGCTCGTCGGTGATCTCGATCACGGCGCCCATCTTGACCAGCTCCATGACGTAGTCGAGGCGGTCCTCGTAGATCGTCTCATGGATGGTCGAGACGCCATCCGCCTGGGTCATCAGCACCGCCAGCGGGGCCTGGAGGTCGGTGGCATAGCCGGGGTAGGGCTGCGTCTCGATGTCGGCAGGGCGGATGCCGCCTCCCCCCCGAACGCGGATGCCACCGCCATCGGTCGCGAAGGTCTCGAACGAAACCCCCATCCCGGTCAGCACCTCGAGGAAGGCGCCCAGGTGCGACGGATCGGCCCCCTTGACGGCGATGTCGCCGCCGGTCACGGCCGCCGCGATGGCGAAGGTCCCGGCCTCCAGCCGATCGCCGATCACGTGGTGCTCCACGCCGTGCAGTCGGTCGACGCCCTCGATCTCGAGCCGGTGCGGGGCCGTGCGCTCGATTCGCGCGCCCATGGCCCGGACCATCTCCACCAGGTCGTCGACCTCCGGCTCGCGGGCAGCGTTGTCGATCACGGTCGTGCCGCGCGCCAGGGTGGCGGCCAGGATCGCGTTCTCGGTGCCCATCACGGTCACGTACGGAAAGGCGATACGCGCTCCCCGCAGGCCACCGGGCGCCAGGGCGAAGTAGTAGCCGTTCTTGTACTCGATCTCGGCGCCCAGGGCCCGCATCGCCTCGACGTGCAGGTCGACCGGGCGCCTCCCGATGCGGTCGCCGCCCGGGTTGCTGATGATGACGCGGCCGAAGCGGGTGAGCAGCGGCCCCAGCAGGATGAACGACGAGCGCATCTTCATCGCCGCCTCGAGCGGGACGAAGAGCCAGTCGGCGGCCGAGGCCTTGATCTCCAGGCTGGACTCACCGACCGGGCCGACACTGAAGCCGATGTCGGTCATGGTGCCGCGCAGGATCTGCACGTCGCTGATGCGCGGGACGTTGTGCAGGACGCAGCGCTCGTCGGTCAGCGCCGCGGCAGCCATCATCTTGAGCACCGCGTTCTTCGCGCCGGCGATGCGCACCTCGCCCCGCAGCGGCACGCCGCCGGTCACGATGAACTTCTGCATCGGCCGCCTCGCCCGCCTACGCGGGCCAGGCCTCCTTCCACTCGTGCGCGCCGAGGTGGTGGCCGTCGCACAGGCCGACCCGGCCGCCCATGTGCCGCGACGGAAGGAACGGCTGCATCCCCTCTTCGAACGGGGTCGGAGCGGCGTTGCAGAGCATGTAGCGACACTCCCGCGCCCAGGCGTAGGCGTGGTCGCTGGAGCAGAAGGCGTATCCCTTGCTGAAGTTCGAGGAGGTCGCCGCCGGGGTGCCGGCGAATCCGATCGGTCCCGACTCGCGGACGATCTCGATCCGCACGGGCAGCTGCTCGAAGCGGGCGGCGCAGTGGTCGCAGGCCCGCATCAGCCGCCCTCGCTCCCGCCCCCGGCCTGCTCCTCGGCGTAGTTCACCAGGTCGAGCTCGCCCGGCGATCGGCCCACCGCGGTGAGCAACGCGGCCACCTCCGCTCGATGCTGCGTCCCGTGGTTCACGACGTGCACCAGCATCTGCCAGACGGGCACCCCGTCGAAGGCGCGTCCGATGAAGCCGTCGGTGACCGTCGGGAGCCAGGCATCGACCGCGGCCCACTCGGCTTCCCAGCGTGCGCGCAGCTCGTCGATCGTCGGCAGCGGCTCCTCTTCGAGCTCCGGGCCCTGGCCGTCGCCCTGCGTCTCGAACGCGATGCGCCAGCGCATCGAGGCGCCGAGGTGGTGCACGAGGATGGCGCCGAGCCCGCGGTCGCCAACGGCGTCCTTCCGCGTCCACACGTTCGGGTCCAGGCCGTCGAGGACGGTCAGCACCCGGAGCGTCGCCCAGCGGTCGTAGGCGAACAGCCAGCGGATCTCGTCGGCTTGCATCGGTGGTCTCTGCTTGGTCCTCAGCCCCGCGAACGGCGCCGGGTCGCGATCCGCTCGCGCATCAGCGCCGTCTGGAGCGCGGCGCGCACGCGCGCCACGTCGACCGGGTCGTGGACCTCACCCAGCTCGGCCTCGGCACGCTTTCGGGCCGCGACCGCCATCGCCTCGTCGATCTCCTCGGAGTGTTCCGCCAGGTCGGCCATGACGATGACCTTGTCGGCACGAACCTCGACGAAGCCGCCGGAGATGAGCAGGATCTGCTCGGTCCCCGCCTTCTTGATGCGCAGCTCACCGGTGCCCAGCGCGCTGATCAGGCGGGTGTGGTGCGGCAAGATGCCGAGCTCGCCGTCGATGCCGGGCACGGTCACCATGTCGACCTCGTCCGAGTAGGCGCGCCGCTCCGGACTCACGATCTCCAGGTGCAGCGGCATCTCAACAAGCTCCCTGGGGGTGGTCCGGAGTGGGGAGTGGGAACCGGTGAGGGACCGGCGCCGCGGCGCCGCAGGCTGTTGCGATAGCCAGCCAAGGCGTCGCGGGGACGGTCCATCCCTGCATTACGTCATCCCTTCTGCGTTCGCGACCACGTCCTCGATCGGTCCCGCCATGAAGAACGCCTGCTCCGGTAGCGCGTCGTGCTTGCCCTCCAGGATCTCCTTGAAGCCCCGTACCGTCTCGCCGCGTTCGACGTACTTCCCGTCGCGGCCGGTGAACTGGGCCGCCACGAACATCGGCTGGCTCATGAAGCGCTGCAGGCGACGAGCACGGGAAACGGTCACCTTGTCGTCCTCGGAAAGCTCGTCCATGCCCAGGATGGCGATGATGTCCTGGAGGTCCTTGTAACGCTGGAGCGTGCGCTGCACCTCGCGCGCCACCGCGAAGTGATCCTCGCCCACGACACGCGGGTCGAGGACCGTCGAGGTCGAGGTGAGCGGATCTACTGCCGGGTAGATACCCAGCTCCACGATCGAGCGATCCAGGCGCACGCTGCTGTCGAGGTGGCCGAAGGTGGTGGCGGGGGCCGGATCGGTGTAGTCGTCGGCCGGCACGAAGACGGCCTGCAGGCTGGTGATCGAGCCGTCCTTGGTGGAGGTGATGCGCTCCTGGAGGTCGCCCATCTCGGTCGCCAGCGTCGGCTGGTAGCCGACTGCCGAGGGCATGCGGCCGAGGAGGGCCGAAACCTCGGCTCCGGCCTGCGTGAAGCGGAAGACGTTGTCGATGAAGAGCAGCACGTCGCGGTGCTCCACGTCGCGGAAGTACTCGGCCATGGTGAGGGCCGTCAGGCCGACCCGCTGCCTCGCGCCGGGCGGCTCGTTCATCTGGCCGAAGACGAGGACCGTCTTGTCGAGCACACCCGACTCGGTCATCTCGCCGATCAGGTCGTTCCCCTCGCGCGAGCGCTCGCCCACACCGGCGAAGACGGAGTAGCCGCCGTGCTCGGCGGCGATGTTGCGGATCAGCTCCTGGATGATGACCGTCTTGCCGACGCCGGCGCCGCCGAAGACGCTGGCCTTGCCGCCGCGCTTGAAGGGAGCGATCAGGTCGATGACCTTGATGCCGGTCTCGAAGACCTGCGCCTCGGTCTCCATCTGGTCGAAGCCCGGGGCGGCGCGGTGGATCGGCAGGGTATCGGACTTCGCCACCGCCCCCTTGCCGTCGATCGCGTGCCCGAGCACGTCGAAGACCCGGCCGAGGGTGACCGACCCGACCGGGACGGTGATGGCGGCGCCGGTGTCGATGGCTTCAAGCCCGCGCGAGAGGCCGTCGGTGGTGGACATCGCCACGGCGCGCACCCAGTTGTTGCCGAGGTGCTGCTGCACCTCGACCACCAGCGTGTCGTCCGCACCCGCGGCGGCGGCCGGCCGCTTGATCTGGAGCGCGTTGTAGATCCCGGGCAGCTCGCCCGGCGGGAACTCGACATCGACCACGGGGCCCGTGATCTGGATCACCTTTCCGGTCGCCATCGGCCTTCCTGTTTCTCCTGTCTGTTGGGGCTAGCCCAGGGCTTCCGCCCCGGAAGCGATCTCGGTCATCTCGCGGGTGATGTTCGCCTGGCGAGTCTTGTTGTAGACGAGCGTCAGGTCGCCGATGAGCTCATGCGCGTTGTCCGTCGCGCTGCGCATGGCGACCATCTGCGCGGACTGCTCCGAGGCGCGGTTCTCGAGCACGGCGCGGTAGATGTCGATCGCCACGAAGTGCGGGAGCAGCCGGCTGAGGACCGCCTCGGGCGACGGCTCGAAGAGGTACTCGTCGTTCGTCTCGGTCTCCGCCTCGCCCATCCCCGGCTGCTCCACGGGGAGCACCGTCAAGACCACGGGCCGCTGGGAGAGGGTGTTGATGAAGGTCGAGTAGGCGATCTCGATGCGGTCGTAGGTGCCGGCCAGGAAGTCCTCGGTCACGAGCCGGGCAATGGGCGTGATGTCGGCGAAGCTGGGCCGGTCGCCGAACTGCGGGAAGTGGGCCGCGATCGGCACCGCGGCGCGCCGCAGCGCGTCGCGGCCCTTGCGACCGACGGTGATGGCGCTCACCTCTGCCTCCTCGCCGGCCCGCGTCGCCTCCTCGGCGACATGGCGCAGCACGGCACGCACCGCGTTGGCATTGAGCGACCCGACCAGCCCGCGATCCGTGGTGATCACGATCAGTCCGACTCGCCGCACCGGGCGGCGGTCGAGCAGCGGGTCGACATCGGCGCCAACCGCTCCCGCGACACGCGCAAGCGCCTGGCGCAGCTCGTCGGAGTAGGGTCGCGCAGCCAGGATCGCGTCCTGAGCGCGCTTCATGCGCGAGGCGGCCACCATCTGCATCGCCCGCGTGATCTGGGCGATGTTGCGGACCGAGCTGATCCGGCGCCGGACCTCGCGCAGGGTCGCCATCTACGCGCCGCCCCCCTTCGCTCCGCTGGCGCGAGGAGCCCGCTTGCGCGGGGCCTTCGGCTTGGCCGGGGGAGGCTCGTCAACCGCTTCCGGCGGCGCCGCTTCGGCGCTCGCCTCAGGCCTCGGAGCGGCCGACTCGTCGCCGTCACCGAGCCCGCTCTGCCGTCGGAACTCCAGCACCGCCTTCTTCAGCCGCCCGGCCACGGGATCGGAGATCGCCCTCTCCTTGGCGATGGACGGCAGGAGGTCGGCATCGGTCGATTCCATGAACCGGTAGAGGCCGATCTCGAAGTCGCGAATCTTCGGCGTCTCGACGTCATCGAGGTAGCCGTTGGTGGCGGCCCAGATGATGGCCACCTGCTTCTCGACCGCGAGGGGCGCGAACTGCGGCTGCTTCAGCACCTCGGACAGCTTCTCCCCCCGGGTGAGCTGGTCGCGTGTCGCCTTGTCCAGGTCTGAGGCGAACTGGGCGAAGGCCGCCAGCTCGCGGTACTGCGCCAGGTCAAGGCGCAGCTTGCCGGCGACCTGCCGCATCGCCTTGATCTGCGCGTTGCCGCCCACCCGGCTGACTGAGAGTCCGGCGCTCACCGCGGGCCGCTGCCCCTGGTTGAAGAGGTCGCTCAGCATGAAGATCTGGCCGTCGGTGATGCTGATCACGTTGGTCGTGATGTAGGCGGAGATGTCTCCCGCCTGCGTCTCGACGATGGGAAGCGCTGTCAGCGACCCTCCGCCGTTCTCCTTGTTGAGCCTGGCGGCACGCTCCAGCAGGCGCGAGTGGGCGTAGAAGATGTCGCCGGGGTAGGCCTCGCGCCCCGGCGGGCGGCGCATCAGGAGCGACACCTGGCGGTAGGCCCAGGCGTGCTTGGAGAGGTCGTCATAGATGCACAGCGCGTCTCGCCCGTTGTCCAGGAACTCCTCGCCCATCGCCACCCCGGCGTACGGCGCCAGGAACTGGATGGGGGCCGGGTCGGAGGCGGAGGCCACGACCACGATGGTGTGCTCCATGGCCCCGTGCTCCTCCAGCACGGCGACCACCTGCGCGACGGTCGACATCTTCTGGCCGATGGCGACGTAGATGCAGACCAGGTCCTGTCCCTTCTGGTTGATGATCGTGTCGACCGCGATGGCTGTCTTGCCGGTCTGCCGGTCGCCGATGATCAGCTCGCGCTGGCCGCGGCCGATCGGGATCATGCTGTCGATGACCTTGATCCCGGTCTGCACCGGCGTGTCCACCGGCTGGCGGACGATGACGCCCGGGGCGATCCGCTCCACCGGGCGCGTCCCGCTGGCCTTGATCGGCCCCTTGCCGTCGAGCGGCTCGCCGAGCGGGCTGACCACGCGTCCGATCAGGGCGTCACCGACCGGCACCTCCACAACGCGGCCGGTGGTCTTGACCTGGTCACCCTCCTTGAGGTTCGTGTAGTCGCCCAGGATCAGGGCGCCGACCGTCTCCTCCTCGAGGTTGAAGGCCATCCCCATCACGCCGCCGGGGAACTCGAGCAGCTCCGAGGCGAGCGCCCCGGAGAGGCCGTAGATCTGCGCGATCCCGTCGCCGACCTCCACGATGGTGCCGACGCCCGAGACATCGGCGCCCTCGTCGAAGCCGCTGATCTCGCTGCGGATGATCGAGGTGATCTCGTCGGATCGGATCGTCATGAACTCCCTCGTGCTTGCCTACACCGCGGTCAGCCGTGCCCGCAGCCGCTCGAGGCGGCTCCGCACGCTTGCGTCATAGAGCCGATCCCCGATGCGCACGGCGATCCCGCCGATGAGCCCCGGATCGACTGTCTCTTCCATCTCGACCTGCTCGCCGGTGAGCGCCCGCAGGCGCGCGGCGATCGCCTCGCGTTGAGCGTCGTCGAGCGGCCGCGCGCTGTGCACCCTGGCCAGCGCGATCCCGCGCTCGCGGCGCAGGAGCTCACCGAAGCGGTCGACCATTGGCTCGATCGCCCCCGGCCGGCCGCGGCGCACCATCAGCAGCACCAGGTTCAGCGCGCCAGCCCCCACGGCGTCGCCGAGCACCTCGCGCAGCACGCGCTCCTTGTCGGCGAACGGAACGGCGGGGTGCTGCAGCAGCCGGCGCAGCGTGGCGTGCGCGAGCATCGACCGCATCGCGCCCATGTCGCGCTCCCAGGCATCGAGGTTGCCCTCGGCCCGCCCCGTCTGGAAGGCAGCTTCCGCGTAGCGGCGGGCGGCTGTCACGCGTCGCGCCATCGCTCAGCTGCGCTCCCTGTCGGTGGGCGCGACCTCGGCCAGGAACTCCTCGACCAGGCGCCGCTGGGTGGGGGCATTCATCTCCGCCTTCACCAGGCGGCCGGCGGCGTCGAGCGCCAGGTCGGCCACCTGCGACCGCAGCTCGGCGATCGCCCGCTGCTTCTCGGCGGTGATCTCCTCGGTCGCCCGGGCCGCGACCTTCTCGGCCTCGGCGCGCGCGGCGGCCACGATCTCGGCCCGCGAGTCCTCGGCGATCCTGGTGGCGCTGGCAATCATCTCCTGGGCCTGCTTGCGGGCCTCGTCAAGGGCGGCCTCGCGCTCGGCACGCGCCAGCTCGCGGTCGCGCGCGGCCGACTCCGCGTCCTCCAGCCCCTTCGCGATGCGCTCCTGCCGCTCGTCGAGGAGCGCCAGCACCCGCCGGAAGACGAATCGGTTCAGGAGGTACAGGATCAGCAGGAAGTTGACGACCTGGAAGGCGAGCTTGAAGACGTCGACCCCGAAGGCGTCGAAGAATGCCATGGCGGCTGCGGTCCTAGGTGAAGAGGATGATGAGCGACACGACCAGGGCGTAGATCCCGATCGCCTCGGTCAGGGCCAGGCCCAGGATGTACGGCACGAAGATCGTCCCGGAGGCCTCCGGGTTGCGCCCGATCGCCTCCATGGCCTTGCTGAAGCCGATCCCCAGCCCGATGCCCGGCCCGATGCCCCCGAGTCCCATGGCCAGTCCGGCTGCGAGTGGTGTTAGGTCCACGAGTGGTCTTCCTCCTTGTGGTTGCTTACGCCGCGCCGTTCGCCGCGGCGGTGTCGTGCTCGAGCGCCTCGCTCGAATGATGGTCGCCGGAACCGTGCTGGCGATGCTCCGCGATGGCCAGCGTGATGTAGGTCATGGAGAGGAGCGCGAAGACGAGGGCCTGCACCAGCCCGAACAGCAGCTCAAGGATGATGAAGACGCCGGGCACCACGAACGCCAGCGGCAGGATGAAAATCGTGGCCGTGGTGAGCGCCAGCATCGTGGCCAGCAGCACCTCGCCGGCAAAGACGTTGCCGAAGAGCCGCATCGAGAGGCTGATCACGCGCGACAGCTCGCTGATGAGGTGGATCGGCGTGAGGAGCGGGGTCATGTAGGCCGGCTCGGCGATCAGCAGCTCCTTCAGGTAGCCGCGCAGCCCGTTGGCGCGCAGCCCGAAGGCGATGAACGCCACGAACGAGATGAGCGCCAGGCCCAGGGTGAAGTTCAGGTCGGCCGCGCCGGCACGCACGAACGGGACGAGGATGCGGTGTTCGCCCTCGCCCTCCACCAGGCCGATGGTGCCCACGCCCGGCAGCAGGCTCAGCCAGTTCGCGGCAAGCACGAACAGGAAGATGGCGAAGATGAACGGCGCGAACTGGCGCCAGCGCCTGCCGCCGGTGCCGCGAACGATGCCTGCCAGGAACTCGATCGGCAGCTCCATCAGGCTCTGGCCCCGTCCCGGCACGACCCCGGACCGGCGCGTGAACCAGCGGGCGGCGAGCAGCAGCACCAGCGAGGCGAGCAGCGCCCCGACCATCGAGTTGGTGACGGTCAGCGGGCCGATCGCGAAGAGCTCCTCGGCCGCGATCTCGACGTGTACCACTCCGCGCCTATCTCCTCATGCTCTGTCGCGCGACATCCCAGATCGTGTACATGGCTGCCCCGATCCCGACCACCATCCCGATCAGGGTGAAGATCGGCGTGGCGTGCAGCCAGCCGTCCAGCAGCAGGCCGCCACCGACGCCCAGGATCACCGAGATCCCCAATCGCAGCCCCAGGTCGAAGGCCACGCCCCAGTTGGCGTTCGACGGCCTCCCCGGCTCCTCGCCCTGGTCAGGTTCCATTGCTGGCCTTGCCACCGTAGCCCCGGCGCGCGCCGGCACGGATGAGGAGCCAGATTCCGGTGGCCGCGATCAAGGTTCCGACCCCCAGACCGATGACGACCAGCAGCGGCGAGGTGCCCAGCATCCCGTCCATGACGAGGCCGGCGACCGCGCCGCCCACGATCGGGATCACCATGATCAGGGTCACCAGGCCCAGGATCTTGACGAGCCCGGCAGGCGTCAGCTGTGCCATCTTCGGTTCGACTCAGAGCGGTCGGACGGCGCGAGTATAGCCGAGCCCGATCTCGCCCGACGCTCCCGACCTAGGCCGATGCCGTCGAGCGGATCTGCGTCTCCGGCAGGCCCGGGACCGGGAATCGATCGGTGATCGCCGCGACCCGCTCGCGGATCCCCGCCTGCGCCGCCTCGTCGCCGCGCGCCGCGATGCCGTCAACGATCAACCGAGCGATGAGCTGCATCTCGGCCTCGCGCATGCCGCGTCCCGTCACCGCGGGGGTGCCGACGCGGATGCCGCTGGCCACCATCGGCGGATTCGGGTCGTACGGGATGGTGTTGCGGTTGACGGTGATCCGCACCTCGCCGAGCGAGATGTCGGCCTCCTTGCCGGTGACGCCCAGCGGTCGCACGTCGACCAGCATCAGGTGGTTATCGGTCCCGCCGGTGACAACGGCGGCGCCGGCCGCCACCAGGCCGGCCGCCAGCTCCTGCGCGTTGGCGACCGTCTGCGACATGTCGCGTCGGAACTCCTCGCTCATGGCCTGCCTGAAAGCCACCGCCTTGGCGGCGATGACGTGCTCCAGCGGCCCGCCCTGCAGCGCCGGGAAGACCGCCTTGTCGATCGCCTTGGCCAGGTCGGCGACACACAGGATCATCCCGCCGCGCGGCCCGCGCAGCGTCTTGTGGGTCGTGGTGGTGACGACCTGGGCGTGCGGCAGGGGGCTGGGATGGAGCCCCGCCGCCACCAGCCCGGCGAAATGCGCCATGTCGGTCATCAGGTAGGCGCCCACCTCGTCGGCGATGGCGCGGAAGGCGGCGAAGTCCCAGACGCGCGGATAGGCGGTGGCGCCGGTGACGATCAGCTTCGGGCGATGCTCGCGCGCCAGCGTCCGCACCTCGTCCATGTCGATCAGGTGCGTCTCGCGGTCGACGTGGTAGGCGACGAAGTTGTAGTACTGCCCCGAAAAGTTGACCGGCGACCCGTGGGTCAGGTGCCCGCCCTGGTCGAGCGCCAGGCCCATCACTGTGTCGCCACGCTCGAGCAGGGCGTGGTAGACGGCCATGTTGGCCTGCGCGCCGGCGTGCGGCTGGACGTTGGCATGCTCCGCGCCGAAGAGCTCCCTGGCACGGTCCCTGGCAAGGTTCTCGACGACGTCGACCACCTCGCAGCCGCCGTAGTAGCGGCGTCCCGGGTAGCCCTCGGCGTACTTGCCGGTGAGGATCGAGCCGGTGGCCTGGAGCACGGCGAGCGAGGGATAGCTCTCCGAGGCGATCAGCTCGAGGTGGGTTCGCGACCGCTCCTCCTCGTCGCGAATGGCGCGATAGATCTCGGGGTCTTCGGTCTCCAGCGGTGCCCAGGCATCCATCGTGCTGCCTCGTCGCGGCGGGTGGTGGTCGCTTCCCAGTCTAGTCGGGGCGGCCGAGGCCCATCTGATCGAGGAGGACTGCGCCGCCGTCCCAGCTGAGGGGATCGTCAGCGCGGAGGCGGCTGGCCTCCGCGCTCATCGCCGCGGCGATGGCGGGCTGCTCCCGGCGCAGGGCGGCGTGGCCCGCGTACCGCGCGCCCTCGAAGGCGACGAACGCCGCGTACCGCTCCAGCGGGGTCGCCGCCGAGATCGCCTGCTCGACGCCCAGCTCAAAGTCGATCGGGACCATCATGCGGCCGAAGAAGGCGCCGAGCTCGGGCGCCACCTGGTCGACGTCCTGCGAGTGGCCGCCGAGGCGCAGGATCGGGCCCGGCGAGGAGAAGACGGCGACGGCCGTGCCAGGGTCGACCGCGTCGAACTGCAGCTCGCCGCCCAGCGTCACGAAGGCGTTGTCGATGCCGAGGCGGTCGATGACCTCGAGCCGTCCCCACGAGAACTCGGCGCGCATCGGCGTACGGCTCTCGAGCGTCAGCTGTGTCGGGTGCCCCCGCCGGTCCTCGCCGGTGCGCCAGAAGGAGACGACCTCCGGATCGAAGTGGGCGAGAGTCGGCCTGGCCCGAAGGGCAACCAGCAGCCGCGCGTCGGCGGGAAAGCCGTGCGGAGGCGTCTCGAGCAGGAAGCCCAGGTGGGCGAGGTGGGGTGCCGCGTCAGCCGGCGTGACCAGCGGGCCGGTCATCGGATCGTGACCTCGCCACCGTCGCTGATCGAGACCGCTGCGCCGTCCGGGATGGCGGCCAGGTCGCCGGCCCGGAGCTGGATGACCGGCACCCGCGTGCCGTACAGCTCCTCGGCCACCACCGCCCCGACTGACAGGATCAGGTCCGGCTCGCCCAGCAGCACGGCGGCAGGGGCGCAGCCGGCCCGGACCGTCTCGGCCAGCACCGACGAGGATGAAGAGGAGCCCCGCACGGCCTGCATGACCAGGACGCGTCCGTTCACCGATGCTCCCAGCTGGGGGTGCCTGGCGTCGATGATCGCGCCGCTCCCCGGGTCAACCCCGCCCCAGAAGGAGAGAGGTTCGTCGAGGACGAGCGCACGTCCCTCGGCCGCCCCGTCGGCGAGGACCCTGCCCCTCACGCCGCCCCCCACGGGTCGGCGTCCCGCCAGACGCGGCCGGTGACCGCGGACCGGATGCATTCGCGGAGGGTGCCGAAGACGACCTCCACACCGATGTTGCCCGGTGCGTAGAAGGCCCACTTGCCGGAGTCCGTCATGGCCGGCAGGGGGCTCGGCCGCAGGACCGGCGCGATGTAGCTGCACGTGTCCACCAGGAGCTCGACCCCCAGCGCCCGCAGCCGGCGGGCGAGGCCCTCCTCTTCGGCGTCCGCCAGCAGCGACCGCGCGGTCGAGACCAGCAGCTCGACCCCCGGCGCCGGGCCTGCCCCGGCCAGCTCGCGCTCGATCGCCCGCAGCTCGTCCAGCGACGCGTGCGGCGTCCCGACCGAGACGGTGCCGATGGGGGTCCCCGGCACGCCGCCGCCGGCCACGGTGCTCAGCTCGTCGCGCGCAGCCCGCAGCTCCGCGAGGCCAATGACCACCACCTCCTCCGGCTCCCCACCCTGCAGCGCCGCGTCCAGTGTCGGTGCCTCGGGTGTCGAGCCGACGGCATGGAACATGGCGACCGCGCCGGACGAGGCCGCGGCGGCGCCGATCGCCTTCAGCCGGTCCTCGGATGCTGCCGGCGGCAGGCCGTCGATGACGGCCACGCGGCTGCCGGCACGGCGGCCCAGGACGATGCCGATGACCGGGTAGAGGGCGTCGCTGTCACGCAGGTCGGCGGGGACGTCGTCGCCGAGCCGCAGGACGAGGACCGCGCGCCTCGCCTCGGTGCGGTGCAGGCCGGCATCGGGGACCCGCCCGGTGATGGCGCAGGCGATGTCGGTGAAGTCGCCGTAGCGCTCGGTGCGCGCACCGAGCACGCTGTTGCAGAAGACGATGGCGTTCGACTCGGCCCACGCCACCTGCTCGCCGAAGGCCGGCCGCGCGAAGGGGAGCTGATAGGGGGCGCAGGTGTAGGTCGGCTGGCAGCCGAGCGAGCGGTAGTGGTCCATCAGCAGACGACCGCGCTCCGCGGTTCGGGGATCACCCCGCCACAGCTCGGGGTGCAGCAGGTCGAGCGCTCCGACATTCAGGGTCGTCGGGACCGTCACCTGCGCGCCGCCGTCGATGAGCCGCTCCACGAAGTCGACCGTCGCCTCGCCGTGGTAGAGGCACGAGTCGACGTGGGCGCGCGTGATGGGGATGAGCCGCTCGGCCCCCAGCACCTCGGCCGCACGGACGACGAGGCGCATCGCCATCGCCGCCCCCGCCCCGTCGTCGCCGGCCAGCAGCCGGCGCTCGTGGTTGTCGAGGACGAGGGTCAGTGCCCGGCCTCCTCGGCCTCGATGCGGGCCAGCTTCTGGAGCCGCGCCACGTGCCGGCCGGCCTGGAACTCGCCCGACAGGAACTCGCGCAGGCAGGCCTTGGCCACCTCGGTCCCCACGATCCGGGCACCGAAGGCGATCACGTTGGCGTCGTTGTGCTCGCGGGCGAGGCGCGCCACGACCGGGTTGGTGGCCTGCACGCAGCGGATGCCGCGCACCTTGTTGGCGACGATCGCCTCACCGGTGCCGCTGCCGCCAAGGACGATCCCGCGGTCGTACTCGCCGCGTGCCACGGCGCGGGCCACCGGGGCGACGAAATCGGGGTAGTCGACGGCATCGGCCGAGAAGGTGCCGAAGTCGCGGTATTCGACCCGGAGCTCGTCGAGGAGCGAGCACAGCTCTCCCTTGAGGCCGAAGCCCGCATGGTCGGAGCCGATGGCGACGCGCATGGCGCCGCTAGTCTATCGGCCCGATCAGCGCCTCGATCTCGCTGCGAGGCACCGCCCCCTCGCGGACGAGGCGTGGCGCCGGGCCGCTGAGGTCGACCACCGACGAGGCCACCCC
>Ga0209640_10002533_pt1 | contig 15929 bp, 15 predicted proteins | sample RifCSP10_1_FD_184018 | JGI IMG/M metagenome (GOLD analysis project Ga0209640, IMG submission 184018) | Soil microbial communities from Rifle, Colorado - Rifle CSP2_sed 10_1 (SPAdes) (version 2) | ecosystem: Environmental > Terrestrial > Deep subsurface > Rock core/Sediment | place: Rifle...
CACTACGAAAATTGCCCAAGTGAGAACTATGTTCTTGAACTGTATCATTTCGGGTCAAGTGGCTGTTTCGTTAAAATCTCGCAGGGCTAATATATGGACGGCAACGTACGAAGTCAAGATTCGTGCGCCAATATTTTCAAAATTACGCCGAATTCGTGGGTTTTGTCACATCCCATGGAATTCCCTGAGACTCAACAATATTGAAGAAAAAACTTGACAATTGACTGCGAGTTACATACATTTTCTACGAAATCGATTGCAGATGTTCCGCTAAGAGATTCAAAATATCGTGAATTCCGGTGGGGGCGCCATTCACGACTCAACGATGGACAATCAGATTCATGGCCATTACCTCAAAGCCCTTTAGACCATTCTCAGGCTGTAACAAGCGCATACCTTCTGTGGCTTCTGCTCTGCCACAGTATACTGAAGAATAATTAAGAAAACAACCCAATATTAAAATTCAATTGGAGAGGCCATCATGTCACACACCACCAAGCGTTTACGCACCCTAGTGATCACCGTCATCGCAATCGCAGCAACGAACTTTGCAATTTCTTTTGCAGCTGGTCAAAGAAGTGGAGTGGCTGCCATGCCTGATGTTCCGAGACCGAAGAGCGGGATTGCCGCCATGCCAGATGTCCCGAGACCAAAGAGCGGGATTGCTGCAATGCCTGATGTGCCGAGACCAAAGAGTGGCATTGCTGCAATGCCTGATGTGCCGAGACCGTAGATTTCTATAGGAGTTCTCACGCACTAATCATCCGGCGCTCGTGTGAGTGCCGGATTTTTTTTTGATCATCTGCTGGCTTGTGTATCCAGTTTTGGTTATATTTTGTTGGTTCGTTCATAGTATTCTTTCTGCAATTGAGCTTGCAAGACGCGGACAGTCAATACACAACCAGACCCGGCAGGACTCTCTCTCTGCGATCCATTCTCATCCACCTCCTCCTGTTCATTCTCGCTTTCATCACTGCAACATTCGCGGGAGTACAGTGGCTCAATCTTGATCCTCTGGAGTTAACAAATCTTGGTTTTGGTTTTACTTATGCACTCCTCCTCACGACAATGCTGGCGGCCCATGAATTCGGACACTACTTCGCCGCACGAACGCATGGAGTCAGCGTCACCCTTCCTTTCTTTCTTCCATTCCCGTCACTCTCCGTATTTGCATTGTTGAATCCATTCGGGACCCTCGGTGCGGTGATCCGGTTGCGATCGGCAATCCCCTCACGCAAAGTCCTGTTCGACATAGGTGCTGCGGGACCGATCAGCGGGTTCATTGTGAGTCTTGGCATCCTGATTTACGGCTTTACGACGCTCCCCTCCATCGAATATCTTTACGGTATTCACCCGGAGTATGCGCGATTGGATACGATTCCCGAAGGAGGTTGGTTGTTCGGAAAGAATCTGATCCTCGTCGCGGTCTCATCGATCTTCTCTCCCGCGGGTGCGTTCATACCACCGATGAATGAAATCTATCATTACCCCTTTCTCTGTGTCGGGTGGTTCGGCATGTTGGTCACTGCAATCAATCTAATCCCTGTCGGCCAACTCGATGGCGGGCACATCTCCTACGCAATGTTTGGCAAGGGATATCACCGTATCGCTCAGATCGCATTGGTTGCACTTGCCTTGTTTGGTCTAGCTGGCTTTCTGCCGGGAATTGGAATCGATTTCGAGTACGGATACACGGGCTGGCTGTTCTGGGCTATGGTGTTAATGTTGTTTAACAGGGTGATGAAGTTGAACCGACCGATACTTGAGGATGAAACTCCGCTTGACCCAACACGAATGATGTTAGGATGGATCTGCGTCGCCATCTTCATCTGTTCGTTTTCGCTGACGCCATTCTCCCTCTCGACTCCCTAGCAACATCTGTGTCCTTGACTTTCGTGCCCACTTTTCTTAGTTTTGAACTAGTTTTGGTCTTGATACACTCTTAAATAGAGAAAGGATCGGTCGTCCATCGGAGAGTTGGTACGTCATTAGAATTACAGGCAGATACGTACCCCACGTGAGAGGAGGAGGCCATCCCAATCCATAGTTCACCGAGCCCCAATGACCCATCCGGCGATGGCAAAATTGAGACCCGGTTTTTTGTTGCTCCAGAGGCCATGAACAGATTTCCACAGATACCCCAAGCTGTTTCGTGGTTCACCTTGTTTGCAGCCGCTATCATAGGCTGCGAAAGCAACAACTTGGCCCCGGTCGACGTCAAAGGAACCCCGCCCTTCGTGACATCGGTTCAAGTGGGCCCGTCCGCTATCAACGTGGATACCCTCACCCCGGCCAACGGGAATTATTCTGTCGCCACGGTGGTGACCGCTCGAATCTCCAATCCCGACGGCACAGGTAACATTGCCAGAGTAGTTGCCGAAGCGCTCCGGCCATCCGCGTCGTCCCCATTCAAACAGATTGACCTTCACGATGACGGGCTCTCGCCCGACCTCACTTCGAACGATAGCATTTATTCAGGCACGCTTCCTTTTGAGCTCACAAGACCTCAAGCCGGACGTTACCGCATCCGAGTCTTCGCTGAGGACAGCCAAGGATTACAGAGCAACGCGATGGAGGTCTCGTTTTTTGCCTTAAGAAACAACTCGGCTCCCGCTCTGGCAAATCTTGACGCCCCGGATACGGTGATCGTACCCGTAGGCGGAGGCCTTCTGGTTCACATAACCATAAGTGCGGCAGACTCGGACGGCTTGGCCGATGTAAGGGAAGTCTTTTTCCGCAGTCTTGACTCATCAACTCCAGATGTCAGATTCTTTTTGAAAGATGATGGGGGGACGGAGCCTGTGGGACCGCCTTTCTTCCAACCAAGCGGTGATACCTTGGCTGGTGATGGCGAATACTCAGTCCTCATTCCCCTCGTGGATGGTCCGACTGTCCGTCGCACAAACCGATTCGCGTTCCAGGCATGGGATGGTCGCGATACTAGTGCAACACTTCTTCACTACCTAACCGTCCAATAGATCATGTCCAAGCCACGTACCCTGATTATTCTCGGCGTCGCCTTGCTTGGTCGACCGATTTCAGCTTCAGCCCAGGCTCCATACCTTGAGTCACCATTGCTACAATCAGCACAAGGATCGACCTCCTCCCTTCCTCCCAGCAATTCCGTTTCTCACATCGCAACAAGAGGACAATCCGTCTGGATAGGTACAGGAAAGGGACTTGCCCGCTCTGTTAACGGTGGCGTCTCTTGGGAGAGCTTTCGGTCAATCCCCCAGTTTGCAAGCAGAGGAATCTTCTCCGTTGCCGTTCATGGTGATACTGTCTGGGCTTCCACCGGTTTCTCAAAAGATGTGGATGGCCAGGCTGTTCAAACTGGCACCGGATATACCTACTCCACCGACAACGGCTCCACTTGGCTGCAACTCCCGCAGACGCTCGACGGGAGAAACGACAGCCTCGTGACTTACGGGACAAACACCATCCGCTTCATTCCTATCGTCGTCCCCGAACAGAATGTCACGTTCGACGCAGCTTTTTCCGACTCGACGGTCTGGATTGCCAGTTGGTCCAGCGGGCTTCGGAAATCCACCAACCTCGGGCAGTCCTGGCAGCGCATTGTTCTTCCTTCCGGGGCCCGTAGCTCTATCGCGCCGGAGGACGATCTTACGGGTTACCTGATCGACCCCAGACTCGACAACAATTTCCTCCTCTTCTCCGTTTTCGTTCAGAATGACTCGACCGTTTGGGCAGGTTCTGCTGGTGGCGTCAACAAGTCGACAGATGGTGGCGTGAGGTGGGCGAAATACAATACCCTGAATCAACAGTCGTCCATACTCGGCAACTGGGTCATTGCTATCAAAGGACAACAACTCGACTCGACGTACCGACTCTGGTGCACAAACTGGAAGGCGGACCTGGATCCGAGTGAGGAGTTTGGCATCTGTTACACAGATGATGGCGGCCGCATCTGGCGTAACTTCCTTCATGGGGTTCGAGCATACGATTTCGCTTTCAAAGACTCAATTGCATACGTTGCAACTGATGAGGGGGTGTACCGAACGGACAACGGTGGCAATTCGTGGATTAGGTCCGGAACTATTATCGACAGCAAGACGGGACAGTTGCTTACCACGAGTTCGTTTTTTGCCGTGGGTGTGGTTGGCGATACTGTATACTGCGGAACAGGGGGCGGACTCGTCAAAACACTGGATAACGCAGCGAACCCATTCGGACAAACATGGGAAATCCAACGAGCCTACCAACCCGTTGGAAACACGTCTGCCTCGTACGCGTATCCCAACCCTTTTTCTCCCGATGATGAGTATGCACGGATTCACTACAGCACAGGAGGATCTGCAGCATCTGTCACTGTCGAAGTATTTGACTTTGGCATGAACCGCGTCCGCACTGTCATCAAGGACGCCCAACGCTCTGGGGCCTTCGAACATGACGAACTATGGGATGGCAAGGATGATCAGCAACGGCAGGTCTCCAACGGTGTGTATTTCTACCGGGTGGTTGTGAACAACGGCGATCCCGTGTGGGGAAAGGTGATGGTTCTCCAATAGCATGGCGACCCGCGGAATGATCAAAGTCCTTCGAATTCGGATCTCGTTCATGCTTCTCCTGATCGGTATATCAACCACATGCTTTGCTCAACTTGGTGGACGACCGGGTTCATTCAGTAGACTCGGGTTTGGGGCACGCGGCATCGGGATGGGGAATGCGCTCACTGCTGTCACCACGGGAGATGTTGTGGGATACTACAATCCCGCGCTCTCGCCATGGGCGGCGTACAGAAACATTTCGGCCTCGTTCGGGATCCTCTCCCTCGACCGTAACCTCAACTTCATCAGTTACGCACAACCTCTTGCTCCTCGCGCGGGGCTTTCCGCGGGTATCATCAACGCAGGAGTCAGCGACATCGATGGAAGGGATTCCGATGGCGAACGGACGGGACCTCTCAAGACCTCTGAAAATCTGATCTTCATGAGTTTCGCCAACCGATTCCAATCCGGTTTTACGATCGGCATCACCATCAAACTTCTCTATTATCATCTCTATACCGATGTTTCCACCACCACCGTGGGCATCGATGTCGGTCTCCTCATGCCGGTCAGCGATGCACTCACCCTTGCTGCAACTATCCGGGACATCAACTCAAAGTACCAATGGGATACGTCCGAGTTGTACGGTCAGAGTGGTAATACAACCAAGGAGAAGTTCCCCATGCTTTACACGCTCGGCGCGGCGTACAAGCTCCCCGACCTGTTTGGTACGGGCGATACGAACGCTGTGATCGCCGCAGACCTCGAACTCAGTGATCAGAAGACGCTCATCGGGCGTGTTGGTGTTGAGCTTCCTTTGATCCCGGAGATTTCTCTACGCGCCGGGCTGGACCGGATTAACTTGAAGGAAAAAGGAAATGGTGTCAAGCCGAGCTTCGGGTTCAGCGCGCGACAGGATTTCGGCAACTGGACACCGGCACTCCACTACACTTTTGTTCTCGAGGCATTCTCTCCCTCGCCCACACACATTGTCTCTCTCTCCGTCATCTTTTGAGAAAGAAAATGATACGCAACCGCCCATTCTTGCTCGCCTTGTCACTGCTTACAACCAGCTTCATACTTCACACGGCTGCATTGGCTCAGGCAGGGAAATCCGGTCTTTCATTCCTGAAGCTTGGCATCTCGGGCCGTGGGGTCGCAATGGGAGAGGCTATGAGCGCTCACGCATCCGGTGCTGCAGCCACATTCTACAACCCGGCAGGCATCCTTCTTCCACCGCTTGCTGATCGGACATCGCAAATAATGGTTATGCACAAAGAATGGATCCAGGATACGCGGATGGACTTTCTCGGCGCCACTGTGAATCTGAGTGAGTCGGATGCCATCGGACTTTCCGTCAGTTCTACGACCGTTGCCGACATCGAAGTACGCACGCGACCCGGCGCACCAGAAGCGACTTTCACTGCCCGGAATTACGCCGTCGGTGCAACCTATGCGCGGGCTTTTTCCGATGAACTCACCGTGGGAATCACGGGGAAATTCCTGTTCGAGAAGATCCTTGTTGACGAGGCGTCCGGCATCGGTATAGATCTCGGCGCGCAGTACCGAACCTCCATGGAAAACCTGACCGTCGGACTCACGCTCGCAAACCTCGGGGCCATGAGTTCCTTACGCGACGAGAAGACCACGCTCCCCTCTCTTCTCCGGATCGGACCGGCATATTCATTCGATCTCTCCAATCTCGATGCCATCGTAGCCGTTGCTGCAGATTACCTCAATGTCTTCCCCGAAGGGAAATCGTACGTGAATGTCGGCGGTGAGTTCTTTTTCAGTCGAACGATTGCCGGGCGAATTGGCTATCAATTTGGTTCGGAAGGTCGAGGTCTGACCACAGGACTCGGTGTGAGCTACGGCTTGCTGAGTCTCGACTATGCGTATGTCCCTCTTTCGGAAGACCTCGGGAGTACGCACACGATCTCTCTGTCGCTCAACTTGTAAGGCTTACGATGCAGTCCATCAGATATGTTCTGATCATCTCTTTCGCTCTCACATATGCGTGCAATGGATACGCAGGTGACAAATCGGCTCTGACCTGGATGTCCTTCAATGACGGCCTTGCGAATGCAAAGAAGATAAACAAAAAGGTGTTGGTGGACGTCTACACAGACTGGTGCGGCTGGTGCAAGAAAATGGATAAGGAGACCTACGGAGACGGAGGGATTAGGGCATACCTCAACAAGCACTACATAGCGGTCAAGTTAGATGCAGAGTCGTCTTCCAAAGTCAATTACAGGGGCGAAACGTACACTCAGCAGGATCTTGCCGGCGCCTTTGGTGTCACTGGCTATCCTAGCATCATCTTTCTGCAGCCGAATGGCGAGCCAATTACAGTATACCCCGGCTATGCAGACGCGGAAAAGTTCAAGGGGGTTCTCTCCTTCATAGCAGAAGACCACTATAAGACGACCAAGTTCCAGGATTATCTCAAGTCAAAACGCTAGTACTTGCAAACAGGATGTTCAAAACAAGAGGCTGATCGTGAGATCAGCCTTTTGTGTTACATGCAGCCATCCGCGCGACCCTAGTTCCGATGCAAGAGGTAATACCTCGGCGATTTCTGTTCAGTAAATTTGATCGCCGGTGCAGGGAAGTGAAATTTGTTCACTGTCTTCTCAAACAGAAGCCAGTCTTCGTTCTCAGTCGGAAACAATGCCTCAATGTTCAGATCGAGACCGATTGCAAGTTCTCTCTTCGTAAGACGGTCATCAACGCTCACTCCAAGCGCAATCTGCAGGAAGTCAGGCCAGTATGGCTCTACCGATGCTGGCAGCAACTTGTCGATGTTGCAGGTGAGCCAGTAGGTGTGTGCATCATAATCGTCGGTAAAGCGAACAGGGAGCTTGTATCCATCGTTGGGAACATAACTCCACTTGAGATTAAAGTGCTGCAGAAACGGTATCTGCGTTTGTGTCCATCCGTATGCTACACCGGTGAAGTTAAAGATAATATCCTGATAATCAAAACCGTATTGCGGCGACACTCCATCGCCAACCTCAATCGCAAGAGCAAAGAACGACGCGGCTCCTGCCGCCCACCAGTCGGCCTTAGAGCGCTGATAGCCTCCCCAGAGCATGATGTTCCGAAATAGGTTGAAGTAGAAATATGATGTATAGAGGTGACCGATTTTGTCCAGTCCGTGCGCGTAGTTGTTCAACCAGTTCTCTGTCTTGAAGTTAAACTCTCTTCCGGCATCTCTCCACCACGTGTCATATGACCAGATTAATGAAGTGGTCAGAAGACCGCCAATCGCAACAGTTGACGCAATCTTTCGTCCGTTAAACTCAGGCTTTAGCCGGAAGCCATCGGTAACGCTCAATGAGTCCTGGGCAAAGAGCCCCTGTGAGACACAGAGAACGAGTAAGATGGTGAGGACCTTTTTCATCATGAGCTCTCAGAAATCAATATACGCTGAAAGGAGGTTGCGCGTTTCCTGGCTTAAATAGAATTGCCCCCGGTCCTCGTATCCCATGCGAAGAGTGTACGCGAGACGCAGTCCATAGTTGTGGCGCTGGAATAACTTGAAGCCCAGTTGAAAACTGCGTGTGCTTCCCCATCCGACTTCCTCCTCGACCTTGACGTCAACGGCGCCATACATTGAAACTTCGTTGAAAAGACCCACGTTGGCGAACTCAGCGCCCACCTGGAAGAGCCAGGGCCTGTTCGGGATTGGCACGGTGCTGTAACTGTAGTTGCATCCGGCGTAGACATAGCCGTGAATTGCCGCAAGGTCATACGCAGCGGCGAGCGTCACATAGTCGTTCACATGCTGAATCGATTTCTTACCGAGAAGTTCAATTGCGTCGTCGGCAAAGTGACTACTTATGTGTCCTGCCGCCACGCGCAAAGCGAGCTCTGAAAAGCGGAAATCTATTGGAATGTCAACCTTGTAGTCGATCGTGTAAACGGTCAGGTGCCCCGGGGTCTTGATCAGCCTGTTGAAGATCGTGACCGCCACACTCCCCTGCATTGTCATTGCTGGCAGGCGGAGTTCTGCGAGAGGAATGGATCCCCCAATGGCAGCAATCCAGTCGCGATTGTCAGTAACACGTGAAACGGAAAACTGGTGTGAAAGCCCGTCAGCGGTGAAGAGCGGAAAGACTTTCGACCCTGGAAAAAACTCGATGGGCGCAGGTGCCTCCTGAGCATCGGCAGGGTAATGTGTGGCGGCAACGAAGAAAAGTAAAGCGACGACTCTTAACTTGCTTTGCACTCCGTTCTCCATTCTGAAGGATGTTCATCGTGGTACCTCAAGGACTGCTAGGCATACTTCCGCGTGGCAAGGTACTCTTTCACATGATGGATAATTGCATCAAGGTCGATCATCTGGATACACTCGAGATTGTAAGGACACGATTGCTTCCAGCATGGAGAACATGCCAGACCTTCAGGAACGAGTTTTATCCCCCTATCGTACAGATCAATCTCAGTCCAGCAACTCACCCCGAACCAAACGATTACATATTTCTTCAATCCCACTGCCACATGCATCCCAAACGAATCACCCGAGATGATCAGATCGCAGACATCTTCGTAGCAAACCCCCCTGCGTACCCCTTCCGTCGTCGGGGTGCTGATGGCCTTCTCCCGCACCTGGCGCATGATCTCAGCATTGCGCACGGTGTCTTCCGGCCCGCCAAGCAGTACAAGCTTCAATCCAGGAATCGTTGCTAACCGGTTGATAAGCGTAACGTGTTGATCTATCGTCATCTTCTTGTTCGGATAGAGCTCCGAGCAACCGGTATTGAAGCCCACAACAAGATCACCGTTCTCGATTCCCATTTCGCTTTTGTACGTTTCGCAAAACTCCTTCTCCGCCGGTGACAACACGAGCGTGTACTCATCCCGTTTGTACTTGAGCTTGAATTGCTCACACTGTAACTGTTGGACTGTCTTCTGGTTTATCCGGAACTTGAGATGGTCATCCAAGCCCAGCTTGTAGTTTTCGTGAGCCTCTTTATTCAGAGGGACGATCTGGCCGCGCGTGTTCAGCCCAAACCCAAGCTTCTCCTTCGCCTTCACGCTCATGGTGAAAGCACCCGACTGCTGTGACTTGTCCACATTGAGGACCAGGTCGAACTTCATCTGCTGGAGAACCAGCCAACTCTCGGGTTCCCAAACATAGACCCTGTCCAGATAGGGATTATTCTGAAGCAGCGGTGCAGCGTTTTTGAGCGTGATCCACGTGATATGGCTTTTTGGATACTTCCGCTTGATCGCGGGAAGGAGACTGGTTGTGACAAGGACATTCCCCATCGCGTCAAGATTGACGATCAGGATCTTCGTGCCAATGGGCGAAAAATCAACGCACTCTTGATAACAGCGGGTATCAGGAAAGCAGGGCTTGTAGCCGGTGAAGTGCTTGCAGTCCGGGATTGTCAGGCGCTTCTTCTTGCCCTGCTTCATGGAATGAGGTTATTCTTGCGCATTAGGTGGTCAAAGCTCTCTGCCACCGCATCAACTGAAAGATCCAACATGCATGGATGACCGATGGGACAATCCGTCAGATTGCATCCGAGACAGTCGAGACCTTCACGTCGCACAGTCAGATGCCGCGTGCCAAACGGACCCTGGAGCACAGGCCTTGTCGGACCATAAATACCAAGGACAGGAGTTCCGACTGCCGCCGCAATATGCATTGGGCCGGAATCGTTGCTCACGACCGCCGCACATCTCTTCAAGAGTGCCCCGAGTTGAGGAAGTGAAGTATCAGGCGGAATGAAGGCCTGATGCTTCATGAGCGACTGTATCTGCTCTACGTCGGCATACTGCCCGGGACCCCACGTCAGCACAACCCTCGAATTGTATTTCTCAATCAGCCGGTCAGCGAGCACCGCGTAGTTAGCGAGCGGCCAGCGCTTCGTGTACCATCCGCCACCGGTGTTGACGCCAACGAGGAGCGCATGTTCAAGAGACGCGGTTCGAAGGAACCGATCAACATATGCCGCATCCTCGGACGTGAACTGAAAGTAAATATTACGGTCCTGAATAGCAACACCGAGAGCTTCAAGTGCATCAAGATTGAACTGCGTGTTGTGAACTTCGCCGCCGCGCGGCGTGGCGATGATGTTGTATGCATACGTCCGGCCGCGAAAGCAATAGCCCGCGCGGTATCTGGCACCACTCAACCTCGTCACCAACGCAGTTCGCGGATTGCCGAAGAGATCAATCACGAGGTTATAGCGACGGCGGCGGACCAACCGGATGAGCTCGACCCCGTTCATCGTTGCCCTGTTGTACACCAGTGTATCGTTGATGTACGGGTTTCCTTTCAGAATGTCTATGCTGGGTGACTCCGTCAGGTAGTCGATGCGGGCGTCGGGGAAAGCGAGCCGGAGGTTTTTCGTGACGATCGTCGAGAGGAGGACGTCCCCTACAGCGCGGAGCTTTATGACAAGGATCGACCGGACGAGATCTCGTTCGACCTTCATGCGCTGACCTGCACGTTGTCGAGAAGCATGAAGTCATGGTCTGCCTGCGAAGGCGTCCGACGAACAGCATTCTTACTCTTTCCTTCATACTCACATTCAGCGAAGAGGGGACAAATGTCGCATGCCGGGTTGTTGGAACGGCAGACTTTCCTCCCAAATCTAATGAGATTGGTATGGAATGAGTATCCTCTTCCCTTCGGCACCAGCAGTTTCATCACTTCGTATGTCTTTTCCGGCGTCTTGCAGCCTCGGGCCAACCCGAGCCTTCCGCAAATCCGGTGAACATGTGTGTCCACCGGAAACACATCCCTCCCCATAGAAAACAGGAGAACACAGGATGCCGTCTTGAATCCTACGCCCTTGAGCGTCGTCAGTTCTTCAATCACGTTATCGTTGCTCTTTCTTTCGAGGGATTTGAGATCATACCTCCCATAGCGCGACGCAACGGCAGCCAGTGCCTCTTTGATCCGGGGAGCCTTTTGGTTTGCCATTCCTCCGACCCGAATTGTCGTCTTCAAACTCCTTGTCGGGAGTTTGGCAACTGCATCCCATGTTGGGTATTTGGACCGCAGGAGCGTATAGGCGCGGTGACTGTTCTTGTCGTTGGTATTCTGTGAGAGGATGGTGGCGATGAGCATGTCGAGGGGTTTGGGGAGCCTCTTCTCCTGCCGGGGGACCCCGAGGAATTGTTCCAGTCGTCGGGCAACTCTCAGCGCTTTGGCTCGGAGTTGGCGAGTCTGTGCAGACTTACCGTTGGATGGTTTCAAAGAGTTCGTGCGTGCCAAGCGATTCAAAGAATTCCCGGTGCAACCGATTCAGCGCATCCCCAACCTTTTCTTCATCCAGAATGAGTGTCAGGTTCAGGGCAGATGCACCGTAAGAAATCATATACACTTTCAGGTCGGCAAGAGCACCAAAGATCCGCCCCGCAATTCCCGCTGCGCCACGGACACCGGCCCCTACGAGACAAAGGCTGGCCTTCCCTTCGCTAATAGCAACCGTGCCGAACTGTTCAAGCCGATGACGGACCGACGCGATGTCGACCGTCTTGTCAACCGTGAAGGCAATGCTGTACTCGGAGGTCGCACTGCTCCCCACCACTATGCCCGCCTCGGTCAGGACGCTGAAGATGCTCTCCCAGAAGAGATACTGGCCAAGTCGTTTGGTGGGCGTAATCGTTACGATGACGAGGTTTCTCTTGTGAGCAATAGACTTGATGGGAGGAATGTGCGTGTCGTCGCCTCGCGGAACATCGACGCGGGTCCCGGCCCCTTGTTCTCGTTTGGAGTTGAGTATTTCGACGGGGATCTTCTTATCGAGTACGGGAAGCATCGTGCTCGGGTGAAGCACTTTCGCACCGAAGTATGAGAGCTCGAATGCCTCCTCGAATGTCATACGATTCAGCTTCCGCGTGGAGGGAACCACGCGGGGATCAGCGGTCAGGATGCCATCCACGTCCGTCCAGATCTGCACACGATCGGCGTTCATTGCTGCACCGATGATGGATGCCGAATAGTCCGAGCTTTCACGCCCCATGGTTGTACAGGCTCCCAACTGTGTCACACCGATAAATCCTTGTGTCACCGGCGTCCGTCCCGCGTTCAACAGCGGCCGTACATGATGTTCCAGGCGTTCCGTCACCAGGTCCGTCAATGGTTGTGCCTTGCCGAAATTGTCGTCGGTAATCATGAACTCCTTTGCATCCACCCACACGGCATCAACGCCCTGTTCTTGCAGCGACGCTGCGATGATCCGGGATGACAGCCGTTCCCCGTAGGAGCAGATGGCGTCCTTCGTCCTTGGCGTCAGTTCACGCAGAATGGCGATCCCCTTAACAAGCGCCTTGATCTCAGCCAGATGGTTGTAGAAGACACGCTCCAACCCACCGGCAACACCACGTGACTTCACGAGGTTGTCGATAATCGCATTATGCCGCTCGAAGAGACGCGTGACCAACCCTGCGGCTTCCTCCTCACTCCCCTGCGCAGCAAGACGCGCGGTCTGCTCAAGTTCGTTGGTGGCCCTGGCAATGGCGGAGATAACAACGATGGGGTGTTCTGTGATGTGAGCTTTGACGATACGGACGACATTGCTCATCGCAGCGGCGTCCTCGTTGGAGGTACCGCCAAACTTCATAACGATCATTGACACACCGAATGACGGAGATTCATGGCAGGACAAAAACCAGGAAAAGATATGAATTCACGGCAGAAGATGCAAAGAAAGAAAGTCTACGCGTGCGTCAATTGATGCGCACATACCAATAGAATGCCGATCCTCTGGTAGTATCGCTTCCTTGCACGATGCCCGACATGGTCCGATGACGCATATGATCGTTGACTGCAGTGGAGTCTGTTGCGGTGAGTCCTGTTTGGATTGCACGCAAGTCGGGGGCCTGATGGTCGCCGGTAAGAACAACATAACGTGACAACGAGTCGAGCGTTCGTCCATCAGCGGGAGCCCAATGCCCAGAGGCATCCGGAAGTTTTGCAAACCGATCCGGAGGCAGGACGGAGAGAATAAGCGAGCCTACGGGCAACGAAGGAGGTGCTACGGAATCAGAGGTCTGTACGAATCCAAAGCCGCCGAGCCGCTGCATCAGGGATTGCGTATGCGATTCGAGTGTGCTCAGACGTTCGTCGATGCGGCCAAATGGGAGAAGCCAGTTCATCGCCCAATACGTTGCTGCGCCGCCGAGAAGGAAGTAAATGGCAAACTTGATGAGTGTCTTCCGGGCAGATCGCTTCGTGGGCGTCACGCCGGGCTTCTGCCTTGACCGTGAACCCAGTAAGGCTGCGAGAAGTGTGGAGGATGCACCGATAATTGCTATAATGAGCTGATTGACGTCCATTATCCGCCTCTGATGTTGACTTGAAAATACGTCAAATCAGGCTCGGTGTCAACGGTCGGGATCCCCTGAAGTTGGGTTCGTCAAAGACCTTGCTATCACTCTACGGCGATGACATGTGTTCGCTTTCCAATCCCATTTTCGTTGAATGCCTCGATCTGGAAATAATACGTCCGGTCCCTCTCCATGCCGGTGAAGTAGTACTCATTTGAGCCATAAACCAGAATATTGTTGTAGAGCTTACCGGGGGAGGTACCAGTATAGATTGTGTATCCAACCGCATCGTCCGACTGCTTCCATTTGAGCCAGGCATTGCGTCGTTCGCTGTCGCCGCGTAGTGCCACAAATTGCTTGACCGTATCCGGTACCGCACTATTCCCTTTGCCAAACACGCGGAAACCGCTCAACGCAAACTTCCCTGTCGGTATGTGCAAGTTATTGATCCTCAAAAAACGGGCTCGCACCGGGTGCGGCAGCTCCACATAATCATGCGGTACATCGGCTCTGTTCTTGCTCTTGTCCACCAGCATTCTCCACGTTTGCCCATCGACAGAGTGGTGAACCATGTATTGATGAAACAACCCCGGTTGCCTCCCTATGATTTCGGCGTCCTGATCTGCATAGTTGATCTGAATCGCGTTCACTGTACACACCAATCCGAGATCCGTCTGCAGCCATTCACCCTTCCGGCCGGTGGCAGCACACCAGTATGTCTTAATATTCTCATCCACGGCGAAATTCGGGACGTAGCCACCGTACGTCGATGAGACGGTCACGGGCTTGTTATAGTTCAACAACATCCAGCCTGTGAATCGAGTTTGAAGATGGTTTGCTTTTCCGTTTGGAAGATAGTGAGGATAATCGCCATACGATGTGTTGCAGTACAGTATATCGTCTTGATCAAATCCTGCCGGCCAAAGACCGATGCGGCGCTCGAAATTGTTCTTCACAGAGATGGCAATGGTACCGACATGCCACCAGTTGCCGAACAGGTCCTGAAATGTGGCACCATGCCCGGCTCCACGACCAAATCCGCCGGGCTTGTAGGAAAAAGGATTGTGTGACTGGTATGTGAATGGACCAAGCGGACGATCGCCGACATACACGCCGTCTCCATACCCGCTGAACTCCGTTCCCGGCGCGGCATACTGCAGAAAGTACTTGCCATGATGCTTGTTCATCCAGGCTCCTTCGATGAACGGACGGAGGAACGTGTTATCCGCGTGCTCACCAAAACGCTCCCAGCCATGGACGTCGTCATGCAGACGGAGCAATTCCTTTCGCTCACCGATGGGCTGCAATGTTGCCCGCTCAATCTCTTGTGCATAAATCGGATACGTGTTACTCGATCCAAAGTAGAGGTAAAGCCGATGATCGTCATCGAGGAAGAGAGCCGGGTCCCATGCCCCTGCCTGGAATGAATCCACAGCTTCATGCCAATCATTCACTGTTGGGTTGGTACTCATCCATAGCGGAAAGTCTTTGGTATGAGTCGAACCAATGAGCAGCAGTGAATCGCCGATCACTACCGCAGCCGGGGCGCAAAGCTCGTCATACACTTTGTGAAACGGTTTCAGGAACTCACGATAGACGAACTTCCAGTCGGACATGTCTGTACTCCACCAGTAGCCATACTGGTTGGTGGAGAAGAGAAAGTACTTCCCCTTGAACACAACCACCACCGGGTCGGCTGTTGCACGGTGCTTTCCCTGTTCGGAGAAGTTCGGAATAGCACCATACGCATAGTCGATATTGAGGGGGTTGCAATACGTCTTGGGCTGGGTTGATACGTTGTCCGACGTGAAGAGTAGCAGGAAGATGGAAAGGCTGAACAACCGAACGATCCCTACGTTGGGCATGGCGAAGGTTCTTGTCTATTTATCACTCGAGGGGTTGATGAATCAAGCCCCTACTGTTGGACCATCGGTCGAGGGAACAACGAAGGCCGCCCATCGGGGGACGGCCTTCCCGTATTATAGCGTGTATCACTTGAGCAGCAACATCTTCTTCACGCTCACGAATTCACTGCTTCCTCCTGACGCCGGGCGGGCCTCAATTCTGTAGATGTACATTCCGGTCGAAACCGAAGCGCCCGCGTCGTTCCTCCCATCCCACACTGCGGTG
>Ga0209640_10002534_pt1 | contig 15928 bp, 12 predicted proteins | sample RifCSP10_1_FD_184018 | JGI IMG/M metagenome (GOLD analysis project Ga0209640, IMG submission 184018) | Soil microbial communities from Rifle, Colorado - Rifle CSP2_sed 10_1 (SPAdes) (version 2) | ecosystem: Environmental > Terrestrial > Deep subsurface > Rock core/Sediment | place: Rifle...
CGACGGCACCCGCCTCGCCGCGATGGGACGGCGCGCGCGCGAGCTCGCACGGCCCGGCGCGGCGGCAGCGATCGCCGATCGCGCCGAGGAGCTGGCGAGGGCACGCCGATGATGTTTCATCGCTTCGCCGGGCTCCGGCACGCGCACTTCGTCGGCATCGGCGGCGCCGGCATGAGCGGCATCGCCGAGGTGCTCGCGCAGTACGACCTGCGCGTCAGCGGCTGCGACCAGGCGGCGAGCGAGACCACCGAGAGGCTGGCACGGCTCGGCGTCGAGGTCGCGCGCGGCCACTCGCCGTCGCATCTCGACGACGTCGACCTGCTCGTCGTCTCTTCGGCCATCGACCCCGAGAACGCAGAGGTCGTGGCGGCGCGCGCGCGCGGCATCACCGTGGTGCGCCGCGCCGAGATGCTCGCCGAGCTCATGCGCCTGAAGTACGGCATCGCGGTGGCGGGCACCCACGGCAAGACCACCACCACGTCGCTGGTCGGCGCCATTCTGGTCGAGGCCGGGCTCGACCCGACGGTGATCGTCGGCGGCCGACTGCGCGTTTCGGGAACCGGCGCGCGCCTCGGCGCCAGCGACTACCTGGTCGTCGAGGCCGACGAGTTCGACCGCAGCTTCCTCTCCCTGGCGCCGATCGTCGCCGTCGTGACCTCGATCGACCGCGACCACCTCGACACCTACGCCGACCTCGGCGAGATCCGCGACGCCTTCGCGGCCTTCGCCGGCCGCGTGCCGTTCTTCGGCCAGGTCATCGCCTGCGCCGACGACGCCCAGGTGCGCGAGCTGTTGCCGCGCCTCGCCGGCCGGCGCATCGTGACCTACGGCCTCGAAGGCGAGTGGGAGCTGGTGGCGCGCGGGCTGGCGACCGATCCCGACGGCAGCCGTTTCGAGCTCCACCATCGCCAGCGCGGCCGGCTGGGCGAGCTCCACATCCCGCTCCCCGGCCTGCACAACGTGCGCAACGCTCTGGGGGCGATCGGCGTCGCCCTGGCGCTCGGAGTCGAGATCGAGACCGTGGCGCGCGCGCTCGCGGGCTTCGCCGGCGTGCACCGGCGCTTCGAGCGCCTCGGCACGCGCCGCGGCGCCGAGGTCGTAGACGATTACGCGCACCATCCCACCGAGGTGGCGGCGACGCTCGCCGCCGCGCGCCAGGTCTATCCGCGGCGCACGATCCACGCCGTGTTCCAGCCGCACCTCTACTCGCGCACGCGTGATTTCGCCGTCGAGTTCGGGCGCGCGTTGCTCGCCGCCGACCGCGTCGTGGTCACCGACGTCTACGCGTCGCGCGAGGCGCCGATCCCGGAGGTCTCCGGCGAGCTGGTGGCGCGCGCGGCGCGCGCCGCCGGCCACGGCCGGGTCGACTACTGCCCGTCGTGGCGAGAGGTTCCGGCGCTGCTCGCCGACTGCGGCGCGGGCGACGTGATCCTGACGCTGGGCGCCGGCGACATCTACCGCCTCGGACAGGCTCTGGTGGCGGAGGAGGCCGCGTGAGAGCGCTCGATCCGCTGGCGCTCGACGGCAAGGTGCTGCCCTTCCGGCGTCCGTCGGCCGCGGTGAGGGTGCGCCGGCGCAGCCCGTGGCGTCGGCTCGCGGGGCCGGCGGCGAAGGCGCTCGTCCTGCTCGGCGGGCCGCTCGCCGTCGGGCTCTGGTTGCTCACCTCGCCGACCTTCGCGCTGTCGCGTATCGAGCTCGCGGGCGGACAGCACGTGGACAGCGAGTGGGTCGAGGGGGCGCTGGCGCCGCTGGTCGGCGAGAACCTCTTCCGGCTCTCGCTGCCCGCCGTCGAGGCCGTGGTGCGCACCAACCCCTGGATCGCTTCCGTGCGTCTCGAGAAACGGCTGCCCGACGGCCTGCGCGTCACGGTCGTCGAGCGCCGTGCGGCGGCGCTGCTGCGCCGCGGCGAGGGCCTCGCCGTGGTCGACGACGCTGGGCGCGTGATCGCCCCCTGGGAACCGGGCGTCGCCGCTCCCGATCTGCTGTTGGTCAGCATCGGCGCCGCGGGCGAGCTCGAGCTCGGAGGGGCGCTGGCGATCGCGGGCGAGCTGGCGCGCGCCGCGCCGGGCTGGGCGGCCACGCTGTCCGAGGTCGAGGTGCTCTCGGGGCAGGACTACCGTCTCTACCTGGGAGCGGTGCCGTTTCCCCTCCTGGTGCGCGCCGGGACGCTGGGCGAACGTCTGCCCACCCTCGCCGCGCTGCTGCCCGAGCTCGAGCGCCGCTATCCGGCGGTCGCCGCCGTGGATCTCCGTTTCCGTCGCCGCATCGTCTTTCAACCGATCGTGGAGAGGTCTTGAGGATGGCCAAAGCAGACGAGTACGTGGTGGGAATCGACGTCGGTTCGTCGAAGGTCGCCGTGCTGATCGCCAAGCGCGACGCCGCCGGCGAGCTCGAGATCTCGGGACGCGGTCTGGCGGCGAACCGAGGCACGCGACGCGGCAACATCGTCAACCTCGAGGCGACCGTCGAAGCGCTCAAGGCGGCGAGCGAGGAGGCCGAGGTCATGGCCGGGGTCGAGATCTCGCGCGCCTGGATCGGCCTCGCGGGCGCCGACGTGCGCTCGATCAACGTGCGCGGCATGGTCTCGACGGCGCGCAAGGATCGCGAGATCACGCGCGCCGACATCCAGCGTGCGCTCGCCGCCGCGCAGTCAGCGGCCCTGCCTTCCGACCGCGAGATCCTGCACGCGCTGCCGCAGGAGTTCGTGGTCGACGAGCAGGGCGGGATCTCGGACCCGCTCGGCATGCTGGGGACGCGACTCGAGGTCCAGGCCCACCTCGTGACCGGCCAGTCGGCGCGCTCGCGCACCCTGCTGACCTGCGTCAACCGCGCCGGAATCGAGGTCGCGGAGATGGTCTTCGAGCCGCTGGCGCTCGCCGAAGCGGTGCTCACGCCGGACGAGCGAGACCTCGGCGTGCTGCTGCTCGACGTGGGCTCGGGCACGACCGGCTGGGCGATCTTCGAGGACGGCGAGCCGCGACACTCGGGTGTGCTACCGGTGGGTGCGGGACACTTCACGAACGACCTTGCGATGGTGCTGCGCACGCCGTACGCCGAGGCGGAGAGGATCAAGATCAAGGAGGCGTGCTGCCTGCGCTCCCTGGTCAACGAGGAGGAGGGCATCTCGGTGCCGGCGGTCGCCGGAGGCGCGCCGCGCGTGGTGCCGCGCCGCGAGATCTGCGAGATCCTCGAGCCGCGCGCCGAAGAGCTGTTGTCGATCGTGCGCGAGGAGCTGGCACGCAGCGGCTGGGACGGCTCGTTGCGCGGCGGCATCGTGCTCACCGGCGGCGGAGCGCAGCTCGAGGGGCTGCTGGAGATGGCCGCCGAGCACTTCGACGCCAGCGTGCGCTACGGCCTGCCGCAGCGCCTGCGCGGGCTGATGGACCTGCTGACCTCTCCGACTTGGTCCACGGCTGCCGGCCTGGTGCGCTGGGGCGCGGCGTCGGAACAGAGCGCGATGCGCCCGGCGCGCTTCGCCGGCTTTCGCATGAAGAACTTCGTGGGCAGCCTGAGAAACGTCTTCTCGGACCTACTCTGAGCCGCCCCATCGACCTCGAGGGAGAACCGCAATGATCCTTTTCGACGACCGGAACGAGCCACGAGCGACGAAGCTGCCGAAGAAGACGCCCGACATGGTGCCGGCGAAGATCAAGGTGATCGGCGTCGGCGGCGGCGGCGGCAACGCGGTGAACCGCATGATCGCCACCGGCCTGCGCGGCATCGAGTTCATCGGTGCCAACACCGACATCCAGGCGCTCGGCAAGTGCCAGGCGCCGGTGAAGCTGCAACTCGGCGCCCAGATCACGCGCGGGCTGGGGGCGGGGGCCGATCCCGAGGTCGGCCGCAAGGCGGCGCTCGAGGACACCGACAAGATCCTGGCGATCCTCGACGGCGCCGACATGATCTTCCTCACCGCCGGCATGGGCGGCGGCACGGGCACCGGCGCGATGCCGATCCTGGCCTCGCTCGCCTCCGAGATCGGAGCGCTGACGGTGGCGGTGGTCACCAAGCCGTTCGGCTTCGAGGGGCGCCGGCGGCTGCAGTACGCGGAGATTGGGATTGAGGAGCTGCGCGGGGCGGTGGACACGCTGATCACCATTCCCAACGAGCGGCTGCTCAACTTCGTCGAACGCGGCACGCCGCTCGCCGAGGCCTTCCGCATCGCCGACGACGTGCTGCGCCAGGCAGTGCAGGGCATCTCCGACCTCATCACCGTGCCGGGCGAGGTGAACGTCGACTTCGCCGACGTGCGCGCGATCATGAGCGGCATGGGGATGGCGCTCATGGGTACGGGCATCGCGCGCGGCGAGAACCGGGCGCTCGAGGCGGCGCAGCGCGCGATCTCGTCGCCGCTGCTCGAGGAGACCTCGATCGAAGGCGCCAAGGGCGTGTTGATCAACATCTCGGGCGGCAGGGACCTGACATTGCACGAGGTCGCCGAGGCGGCGCGCATCATCCAGAGCGCCGTCGATCCCGACGCCAACATCATCACGGGCATGGTGATCGACGACGATCTCGAGGAGGAGATGAAGGTCACCGTCATCGCCACCGGCTTCCGCTACGGCGGGCAGAGCGCGGCGGCCGAGGCTCCGGGCTGGCCGCTCTCGGCGCCGGCGCAGCGCGCCGCGGCCGCGGCGGCCGCCGCGGCCCCGGCGGCCGCGAAGGCCGCGGCGGCCGAGCCGACCCGCGAGTCGTCGGGCAAGGTGCCGTTCTTCAACAAGGTGCTCGCCGGCGCGACGCGCTCCGAGGACCCGGGCGGCTTCGGTCCCAACTGGTCGAACGTCGACGACTACGACATCCCGACGATCCTCAGGAAGCAGATGGACTGAGGCGCGCCAGGCCGCTCGGCGCGGTGGATCGCGCCGCTGCGGCCGCTTGCTAGGCTGCGCCCATGTGCGCGCGCGGCCGGGAGGAACGACGCTGGTGGATCGCCGCGGGCGCGGCGCTCGCCGCGATCTACCTCTCGCTCTACTCGGTGCAGTTCCTGCTCGACTGGCTGCGCGAGCGCAACCTGCTGCGCAAGTCGATCGTCGGCGCGGCGCTCCTGGCGGTGGCGGCGGTCGGACTGTCGCTCGTCCGCCGGCGGGCCGGCTGGCGCGAGTGGGCGGTGGTGGGCGCCGCCGTCGTGGCCTACCTCCTCGTCGCTTCGCGCTACGGGGTGGTCCAGGAGCGCATCCACCTGTTGGAGTACGGCGGCGTGGCGCTGCTCTTCCGCGGCGCGCTCGCGGCGCGCGCGGCGGCGGTGCGGCCCGTGCGGCCGCCGCTCTACGTCCTGGGCGGCGCCGCGGCGCTCACCGCGCTCGCCGGATGGCTCGACGAGGCGATCCAGTGGGCGCTGCCGAATCGTTACTACGACCTGCGCGACGTGGGCTTGAACGCCCTCGCCGGAGCGATGGCGCTCGCCACGGGGGCGGCTCTCGAGCGCGCCCGGCTCCGGCCGCGGACGGAGCCGGCGACGTGAACGGCGCGCCGGAGCCGCTGCTGGCGCTCGCGGTGGCCGCGCTCGGCGGCCTCGCGGTGGGCATCGAGCGCGAGTGGTCGGCGCGCCGCGATGCCGACGCGTCGCGCTTCGGCGGCGTGCGCACCTTCCTGCTGCTGGGACTGCTGGGCGGGCTCGCGTCGTTGCTCGCCGAGCGCGCCGCGTGGCTCGGCGGGCTGGTGTTGGGCGGCGGGCTCGCGCTCGTGGTCGTCGCCTATCTGGTCTCGGGCTGGCGCGGCACGATCGACGCCACCACCGAGGTGGCGGGGCTCCTGGTGCTCGCCGCGGGCGCCCTCGCGGGAGCCGGAGAGCTCGGCGTGGGGAGCGCTGTCTTCGCCGCCACGGCACTGGTGCTGGTCGAGAAGAGCCGCATGCACGCGGCGGTCGCGCGCATCCAGTCGGCGGAGCTCGAGGCGGCGGCACGCTTCGCGGTGCTGGCGCTGGTCGTGCTGCCGCTCCTGCCCGCCGAGCCGCTCCCCTGGTTGGCAGGCCTCGAGCCGCGCCGGCTGTGGAGCCTGGTCCTGCTCTTCACCGGGCTGTCGTTCAGCGGCTACCTCGCGCTGCGCTTCGCCGGACCGGGGCGTGGTTATGGTTGGGCGGGTCTGCTGGGCGGGGTCGTCTCCTCGACCGCGGTGACACTCAACTTCGCGCGCGAGAGCCGCGCGCGGCCGGCGGGAGCCGTGACTCTGGCCTCCGGCGCGCTCTCGGCGTCGACGGTGATGCCGTTGCGCGTCGGCGTGCTCTCGGCGGCGCTGAACCTCGAGGTGGCGCGGGCGCTGCTGCCGGTGCTGCTGCCGGCCCTGGTCTGCGGCGCGGCGGTGACGGCGTGGAACCTCGGCTGGCGCCGCCGCGACGGCGAGGTGGACGAGGCGCTGATGCCCTCGAACCCCCTGCGCCTGGGCGCGGCGATCCAGATGACGCTGCTCTTCGCCGCCGTGCTGGCCGTGCTCTCCTGGGCCCAGGGCCGCTTCGGCGAAGGCGGCCTGTTCGGCGGCGCGGTCTTCCTCGGCCTCACCGACCTCGACGCGCTGACCTACGCCATGAGCGGGCTGGCCAAGGGCGGCACGCCGGCGACCACCGCGGCGCGCACGCTCGGCATCGCCATGGTGGCCAACTCGCTGTTCAAGGCGACCGCGGCCGCGGCGCTCGGCGCGCCGGGCTTCCGCAAGCTCGCCGGTGGAGGCCTGCTCGGCTTCGCGCTGCTGTTCGCCGCCGGCGCCGCCGTCGTCGACTAGGATCTTCCGGTGCCGGACTCCGCCGCCACCCGGCGCCGCCCGCTCGACGGCGTCGTGGTGCTCGAGCTCGGGCAGATCCTCGCCGGCCCCTTCGCCGGGCAGCTCCTCGCCGCCTTCGGCGCCGAGGTGATCAAGGTCGAGCCTCCCGACGGCGGCGACCCGATCCGCCTCTGGCGCGGCCTCGATCCGGAGGACGGCACCTCGCTCTGGTGGCGCTCGCTCGGCCGCAACAAGCGGGCGGTGGCGATCGACCTCGCCGCGCCGCGCGGCCGCGACCTGGTGCGTGCGCTGGCGCGGCGCTCCGACGTGGTGATCGAGAATTTCCGGCCCGGGACCCTCGAGCGCTGGGGGCTCGGGCCGGAGGTCCTGTGCGCCGACAACCCGGCGCTGGTCCTCGCCCGCGTCTCCGGCTTCGGCCAGTCGGGTCCGTATGCGCGGCGGCCGGGCTACGCCTCGGTCTGCGAGGCGTTCGGCGGCCTGCGCCACCTCACCGGAGCTCCGGGCGCGGCGCCGGTGCGCGCCAACCTCTCGCTCGGCGACTCGCTCGCCGGGCTCCAGGCGGCGCTCGGCATCCTGCTCGCGTTGCGCGCCCGCGACGCCGATCCCGAGCGCCGCGGGCAGGTGGTCGACGTCGCCATCTTCGAGGCGGTCTTCTCGGTGCTCGAAGCGACGGTGCCGGAGTTCGATCGCCTGGGCGAGGTCCGCGGCCCGTCGGGCACCACGATCACCGGCGTCGTGCCGTCGAACGCCTACCCGTGCGCCGACGGGCGCCAGGTCGTCGTCGGCGCCAACAACACCGCCAACTACCGCCGGCTGATGGCGGCGGTCGGCCGCGCCGACCTCGCCGAGGATCCGCTGCTCGCGACCAATCCCGGCCGCGTCGCGCGCCAGGCGGAGATCGACGCCGCGATCGGCGTCTGGACGCGCACGCTCGCCGCCGACGAGGTCGTGCGCCGCCTCGAGGCGATTGCGGTTCCGGCCTCGACGATCTTCACCGTCGCCGACATGGCGGCAGATGCGCACTACGCGGCGCGCGAGCTCTTCGAGCGCCTGGCCGTCGGCGCGCGCGAGGTCGCCTTCCCGGCGGTGGGACCCAAGCTTTCGCGCACGCCGGCGCGCGGCGAGTGGGCGGGCCGTGACCTGGGCGCCGACACGCGCGCGGTGCTCACCGGCCGGCTCGGGCTCTCCGACGCCGAGGTCGACGATCTCGCGCGCGCGGGGATCGTCGCCGTCGCCGCGTCGAACCCGGACTAGCGCAGCGCGTCCCAGCGCACTCCGTCGACGGCGTCGACGAGCTCGCGGCCGAAAGCTTGAGTCGGCGTCCAGGCACCGGGCCGGAGCTCGCCGGCGAGGGTGCGCCGCGCCGCTTCGACGGCGGCGAGGGCGGTGAAGCTGTAACCCTCCGCCACGGAGAGCGAGGCACACGCCTCGCGGCCGTCCGCGGCGCGGGCGCGGCCCCAGAGGAAGGCGCGCGCTGCACGCCGCGTCGCCGCATCGGGACCGCTCACCCACCGGCGGGCGAGCGCCTGCAGTGCGCGTTTCGCCGACCGCCAGCCGGCGAGCGCGACGAGCGGCCGCAGCCGGCGCAGGCGGCGGATCGTGCGCGGCGACGCGCCGACGAAGGTGCGCAGGTTCGGGATGCCGGTCGTGCGCCAGGCGGCGGCGAGGTCGCCCCAGGGGAGCGTCACCACGCTCCGCCGGCCGAGCCCCGGAAAGTCGACCTCCATCGTGGCGGAGGCGAGCGGCACGACCTCGAGCTTCCCGTCGCGGCGCACGCAGCCGGCGGCGGGCAGGCGCTCGAGCAGGGTGACCAGCGTGCCGCGGCTCGCGCCGCCGCGGTCGGTGGTGAAGGCGAGGTCGAGCGCGACGGCGTCGGGCAGCGCCTCCGCGAGTCGAGCGGCGAGCGCGTCGGAGGGCACGACGTCGAAGCCGACGCCGGGCACGAGGCCGACGCCGGCGCGCTGTGCTTCGGAATGGCGGCGGTAGATCGCCTCGTAGACGTCGATCTCGCCCGTGATGTCGAGGTAGTGCGCGCGCGCGGCGAGGCAGGCGTCGATCATCGGCCGCGAGGTGCGGGAGAACGGGCCCGCGCAGTGGAGCACGACCGCGATCTCGTGGAGGCCGGAGGCGAGGGCCGCGGGGTCGTCGAGCGCGAACTCGCGCGCCTCGCAGGCGAGCTCGGCAGCGAGCGCGCCCACCGCGCCGCCGTCGCGTCCGGCGAGCACCGGCGCCAGGGAGCGGCGCGCCGCCTCGCGCGCCACCAGCTCGCCGGTGTAGCCGTTGGCGCCGTAGACCAGGAGGCGGCCCGCGGCGCGGCGCGGGGCGGGCGCGGCGTCGCCGCTCAGCGCGCCGACCCGCCGCTCGCGGCCGGGGCGGGCACCGCCAGCCCCTTGGCCGCGCGGTACGCCTCGAGGCCGGCGGCGAAGACCTCGACCGCGCACTCGAGATCCTCGCTCTTGAGCACGTAGGCGATGCGGACCTCGTCGCGTCCGAGGCCCGGGGTGGCGTAGAAACCCGCCGCCGGCGCCACCATGACCGTGGCGCCGCGGTGCGAGAAGTCGGTGAGCAGGAAGCGCGCGAACGCCTCGGCGTCGTCGACCGGCAGCCGGGCGACGAAATAGAAGGCCCCTTCGGGCTTGCGCAGGAAGACGCCGGGAATGGCGGTCAGCCCGTCGAAGAGCACGTCGCGCCGCTTCTGGTACTCGGCCGCCAGGCCGGCGTAGTAGTCGGGTCCGAGCTCCGGGATGCCCGTGGCCAGGAGCTGCGCGAGGCCCGGCGGCGAGAGCCTCCCCTGCGCCATGCGCAGGCAGGCGGTGAAGACATCGCGATTGCGCGTCACCAGACAGCCGAGCCGGATGCCGCAGGCGCTGAAGCGTTTCGAAAGGCTGTCGACGACGATCACGTGTTGCTCGCAGCGCGGCAGTGAGAGCGCGGAGATCGCCTCACGGCCGTCGTAGACGAGCTCGCGATAGACCTCGTCCGAGAGCAGGAAGAGGCCGTGGTCGCGGCAGAAGGCGGCCACGTCCTCGAGCTCCGCGCGCGTGTAGACGGTGCCGGTCGGATTGTTGGGGTTGCAGAGCACGACGAGCTTGGTGCACGGCGTGAGCGCGCGCTCCCAGACCGCGCGCGGCGGCAGGTGGAAGCCGTCCTCGCCGCGCGTCGGGACCGCCACCAGTCGCACCCCGGCGAGCGTGGCGTAGGAGTTGTAGTTCGTGTAATAGGGCTCGCAGATCAGCGCTTCGTCGCCCTCGGAGGCGGTCGCGAAGAGCGCGAAGAGGATCGCCTCGCTGCCTCCGGTGGTGGCCAGGATCTCGCCCTCCGAGAGCTCGAATCCGAGCTGGGCGTAGTAGTCGCGCAGGGCCGCCAGGTACTCCGGCGTGCCGCCGGACGGGGTGTAGGCGAGGACGCGATCCGCCGCGGCGAGCTTCGAGCGCAGCGCCGCCGGAGTCTCGAGGTCGGGCTGTCCGATGTTGAGATGGAAGACGCGCACGCCGCGGCGCTTCGCCTCCTCGGCGAGCGGCGCGAGCTTGCGGATCGGCGAGGCGGGCATCGCGCGGCCGCGGGGCGAGACGGTGGGGGACATGCGATGATTCTAGCCCCTGGGCCGGAGGTCGCATGCGACGATGGATCGGATTCCTGCTCGCCGGGAGCGCGCTCGCGGCGGCACACGCGCAGGCGGGCCCGCCAGCGGCGCCGGCGGTCGCGCCCGGCTGGGCGCTCGCCATCCACGGCGGCGCCGGGACCATCCCCCGCGACGCGCCCCCCGAATCGGTGCGGGCGCGCACCGCGGGCCTGGCCGCGGCGCTCGCCGAGGGGCGCGACCGGCTGGCGCGCGGTGAGGCGTCGCTCGACGTCGTCGAGGCCGTGGTACGCCGGCTCGAGGACGACCCCAACTTCAACGCCGGCAAGGGCGCGGTCTTCAACGCCGCGGGCGGCCACGACCTCGACGCGGCGATCATGGACGGCGCCACGCGGCGTGCCGGTGCGGTGGCGGGCCTGACCACCGTGCGCCACCCGGTGTCGCTCGCCCGCCTGGTCTTCGAGCGCACGCCGCACGTTTTCCTGGCGGGGCCGGGCGCCGAGGAGTTCGCCGACGAGATGGGCGTCGAGCGCGTGCCCAACGAGTGGTTCTCGACGCCCGAGCGGCGCAAAGCCTGGGAGAAGGCCGAGGGCAAGTTCGGCACCGTCGGGGCGGTGGCGCTCGACCGCTCCGGCCGCCTGGCGGCGGCGACCTCGAGCGGCGGGATGACCAACAAGCGCTGGGGGAGGATCGGCGACGTGCCGATCGTCGGCGCTGGAACCTACGCCGACGACCGGGTCGCGATCTCCTGCACCGGCAAAGGTGAGGAGTTCATCCGCCACGCGGTGGCGAGCCAGGTGGCGCTGCTCGTGCGCCATCTCGACCTGACGCTCGCCGAGGCGGCGCGTCGGGTGGTCCACGAAGTGCTGGCGCCGGGCGACGGCGGCCTCGTCGCGGCCGGCCGCGACGGCTCGCTCGCCCTGATCTTCAACTCGACCGGCATGTACCGCGGTGCCGCCGATTCCGCGGGCCGCTTCGAGGTCGCGATCTGGGAGTGAGCCGCGCGCGCCGGCGGGCGGCGCTTCACACCCCCGGCATGCGGAAGCTCAGGCGCGCGAAGTAGAAGGCGCCGTTGATCCCCATCTGCACGTTCTCCCACAGGGCCCCGTTCTCGGTCTCGTTGGGATCCTGCTCGGTCGGCTCGGCGTCGAAGATGTTGGTGCCGCCGACGACGAGCGTGATCGCCTCGCTGAGATCGAAGCCGACGTGGACGTCGGTCGAGACCCGCGGGTCGTAGCGCTGCGGGGGCGCGGTCGGGTCGTCGATCTGCGTCCAGGTGCCGGCCACCACCTCGCCGAAGTAAACCAGCCTCGCGCCGCCGTTCCAGCGCCCGCGGCGGTAGTCGGCGCCGAGCGTGCCCTTGATCTCGGGCGCCGAGCCCTCGACGAACAGGCGCTCGCGGGTGTTGAAGTAGACGTCTTCCTTGCCCGCCAGGCCGGGCGCGGTGTTGATCCCGCGCACGTCGGTCTCGTTGAAGTTGAGCGCCACGAAGGTACTGACGTTGCCGCTCCACATCGGCCGCCGGTGGCTCAGGGTGAGGTCGACGCCCTGGGTGCGCGTGTCGATGGCGTTGGTGAAGAAGCGCGCCTCGACGAGCTGCTGGTCGATGATGATGTGGCCGATGTCGGGATCGTCGCCGGTGAAGCCGCCGGTGAGGACGATGCGATCGTCGATGTCGAGCTGGTAGGCGTCGAAGGTCAGCTCGAGGTCGGGGTTGGCGACCCAGGTGAAGCCGAGCGAGAAGTTGTTGGAGGTCTCCTCCTTGAGCTTGGGGATCCCGACCAGCGTGGCAAGCAGGCTCTCGTTGGGAGCGAGCTTGATGTCAGCCGCTTCGCCGGCGATGAAATCGGTGAAGGTGGAGCTGAAGTAGCGCTGGTGGAGAGACGGCGCACGAAAGCCGCTCGACGCCGAGCCGCGGACGCGGAGCCTGTCGAAGCGGTAGCCGAAGGAGACCTTGCCGTCGAGCGTGTCCCCGAAGTCGCTGTAGTGCTCGCCGCGCGCCGCGAGCGTGACCAGCAGCTTCTCGTTGGGCTTGAGCTCGACGTCGACGTAGGCGGCGACGCTGTCGCGGCTGGCGTCGACTTCGTCGACGGGCTGGAATCCCGGGAAGCCCTGCGACCCGGCGTTGCCGCCGCCGGGCCCGTCGAAGTCGCCGAAGGAGCCCGCCTCGCCGGCGAAGATCTCGTAGGTCTCGCGGCGGTACTCGAGGCCCGCCGCGACGCCGACGCCGTGCAGCCGGTCGGTGAAGAAGCGCGAGAAATCGAGGTTCGTCGTGTGCTGCGAGAACTCGAAGCCGCCGGCGTCGAAGCTGGTCGGCGAGATGCCGTCGTTCAGGGTGGCGATCGAGGCGTTCAGCGTGCTGCTGATCAGGTAGTCCATGCGGTTCGAGCCGAAGCTGGTGCTCAGGTCGACCGACCACTGCCCGGCCACCGTGCGGTAGCCGAACGCGGTGGAGAGATCCTCGATCTCGGTGCCGATGTCGGGCACGAAGCCGTCGGGGTACATCTCGGCGGAGTTGCGCGACGGGATGTCGTCGGAGCCCACGCCGCCGCGGTACCAGGCGCCGGCCAGGCCGTCGCGCTGGTTGTAGCCGCCGTGCCCGTAGAACGTCGCGCGATCGCTCACCGGCAGGTTGAGGTTGTAGAAGAAGGTGAGGTTCTCGGTGTCGGCGTCGCCGATGGTGCGCGGCTCCTCGGGAGTCGAGCGGTCGGTCTTGCCGCGATTCAGAAGCTCGCCGGTGAGGCTCAGCATGCCGTCCTCGCCGATCGGCAGGCCGTAGTTGAGGCCGATCTGTTCGCTCTCGCCGTCGCCTTCGGTGTAAGCGCCGCCCGAGAGCACGAGGCTCAGCCCGGGGTCCTTGCGCAGCACGATGTTGATCACTCCGGCGATGGCGTCGGAGCCGTACTGGGCGGCAGCGCCGTCGCGCAGGATCTCGATGCGCTCGATGGCGCCGACCGGGATGGTGTTGAGGTCGGTGCCCACGTTGCCGCGCGCCCGCGAGCCGAAGATGTAGACCAGCGACGAGGTGTGGCGCCGCTTGCCGTTGACGAGCACGAGCACCTGGTCGGGGCCCAGGCCGCGCAGGGTGGCGGCGTCGACGTGGTCGCTGCCGTCGGAGCCCGACTGGCGGTTGGAGTTGAACGACGGCGCGACGAACTGCAGCAACTGCCCGAGGTCGAGCTGTCCGTTCTCCTGGGCGAGCTGCTCGACCGGCACGACGTCGACCGGCACCGGGGTGTCGGTGCGCGAGCGGTCGGAGCTCCGGCTGCCGACCTCGATCGTGTCGCCGAAGGCGGGCAGCTCCTCGGTCTCCTCGGCGGGCGGGTTGGTCGGCGGAGATGCGTCGTCCTGAGCCACGACCGCGGGCGCGGAGAGCGGAACGGCGAGGGCGAGGACGGCGAGCGTGCGCCAGAACGGGGTACGGGTCTCGAGCGGCGTGGCCATGTCGAATCCTCCTGGGCGCGGCGGGCGCCCGGCCTCGCGTCCGACGGCCGGCGCGGCCGGGAACCGACCCGGACCGTGCTGCGGTCTCGACGGCGTGAGGCGCCCTGCGACTCTACTCCGATTCGCGTCGTTCAGGGGGAGTTTGGTCCGGCCCCGCTTCGAGCCGGTCGCACGGTCTCGCCGGGCAGGGTGAGCCGGTCGCGCAGCGACGAGACGTCGTAGCCGTTCTCGGCGAGGTGGGCGACGAGCCGCTCGGCGGCCGGGCGCGCCTCGAGCGCCGGGCAGGGCGCACCGCGGTCGCCGGCAAGGTCGGCCCGCCGCCGGGAAACCGTTCCGTCGCGGACGTGCAGGATGAACGTGCGACGCCCCACCGTGAGCGCGGCGCTCGCCAGCGAGAAGAAGGGCGGAGCGGCGCGCGCGAACCACTTGCGCCCCCCGGACGACCAACGCTTCGCGTGTCCGAAGGCGAAGATCTCGGGACAGGCTTCTCGAGCCGGGTCGAGCAGCGACCGACCCTGCATCCAGTCCGGGACCGGCATCCCGAGCAAGTCGAGCACCGTGGGGGCGATGTCGAGGTTCTGCGCCGGCCGCCGCTCGACCCTTCCCGCCAGTAACCCGTGAGGGGCGCGGACGACGAGCGGCACGCGCGCGTTCATGTCCCACTTCATTCCGTGATCCGAGTAGACGACGAGCAGCGTGCGCTCGAGCTGCCCAATCTCGGTGAGGTGGCGTACGAGCTCTTCGAGGCGCCAGTCGAACTCGAGGAGCGCGTCGTCGTAGAAGTTGAGCTTCCAGTCCCGGCGCTGCGTGCGGCCGCGCGAGAACTGGCGCAGCGCGGGATGGAACTGCGGGCCGTGGGTTCCCATGAAATGGACGTGCGCGAAGAACGGCCGGCGCGCGGTGGTGACGAACCTGTGCAGGGCCTCGGTGCGGCGGGCGTCCGGGATGTCGCTCCGCAGCTTCTGGCCGAGCACCTCGCGGTGAGCGTCGCGTCCCTCGCGGTCCACCGCCGGCGGCACCACGCGCTCGAGCAGGCGCTCCACGACGACCTCCAGGAAGTAGACCCCGTCCGCATCCAGGTGGCGAGTGACCGCGAGCCGACCCTGCGGCGCCGCGGTCCGGCCGTTGGCCTCGTCGAAGGAGTCGCGGAGGTTGAGGTCGAGCGCGTCGGCGTACCAGCGCAGGCTGAACTGCGCCGTGGAGTAGCCGAGCCGCTTGAGCAGGCCCGGAAGGTGGCGGTGGACCCACGGGCCGCGGGCGATGTCCGGCGGATAGATCACCCGCGTCGTGGACGGCAGCGCGCCGGTGAGGATGGAGGTCAGCGAGCTGCCCGTCGCGTCGGCGTTGGGCAGGACGTTGAGGGCGAGGAGAGACTCGGCGGCCAGCCGGTCGAGGAACGGGGTGGTGGAGCGCGCGCCGCCGAAGCTCGCCAGGTGATCGGCGGAGATGCCGTCGCCGCCGAAGAGCACGACGTTCCAACGCGGCGCGGAACGGCCCGCCCGGCCCGCAGACCGGCCCGGCGGGCGAGCGCTGCGCAGCGCGTCGGCGACGACGCGGGCGAGCAGCAGTCCGGCGAGCAGGAGGATGGCGCGGCGCAGGCGCGGGCGGCCGGCGAGCGTCGCCTCCCAGCGGCGGACGCGCGGCGCGACGAGGGCGAGGAGGCCGAGGTAGACCGCGGTCCCCAGCCAGCGCGCCGGCCCTTCGAGACGGGGCGTGCCCCAGCCGGAGACCGTGTAGAGGAAGTTGTCGAGGAGCAGCAGCACCAGGGCCGCGACGGCGACCGCCGGCAGCAGGCGGGCAGCGGCGAGCGCCGCGTGGCGGAGCCGCCCCGGACCGCTCCAGCGGGCGACCGCCCAGGCGGCGGCGGCGGCGAGCGCGAACGGCACCGTCAGCCAGGCGGCGACGCGCAGCAGGAGCAGGAGCTGTCGGCCGAGCGGCAGGGTGTCGAGGAACGACGGCTTGGTGGCGAAGAACAGCCACTCCGAGAGGACGTAGACGCAGGGCGCAGCGAGCGCGAGCGCGAGCAACGAGGGCCAGGCGGCCGACGCGACGGACTCCCGACCTCCCGGGCTGCGGCCGGTCATGGCTGGGCGAGCGCGGGGTGGAGGGGCGCCACGCTACGGCGCCGCCGTGGCGTCGAAGTCGAGCCTGGCGCGCAGCGACGAGACGTCGTAGCCGCTCTCGGCGAGG
>Ga0209640_10002535_pt1 | contig 15925 bp, 13 predicted proteins | sample RifCSP10_1_FD_184018 | JGI IMG/M metagenome (GOLD analysis project Ga0209640, IMG submission 184018) | Soil microbial communities from Rifle, Colorado - Rifle CSP2_sed 10_1 (SPAdes) (version 2) | ecosystem: Environmental > Terrestrial > Deep subsurface > Rock core/Sediment | place: Rifle...
CAGATCAGGGCCGCGCTAGGATGCCCATGATGACTTAAAAGAATCTGAGCGGCTGATTGAGTGAGGCAACTTTAACAGGTGAGACGACGGGAGGAGTGCCCATTACCGGCACGGATTCGGTGCGGATTTAGGCACGGGTCGGACCACGCTATGTCTCAGTGGTCTCGGCGTTTTTCTGCCAGGGGATAGTGTTGTCCGGTATTAGCGTAGCACTTTCGCTGCCGAAATCACCCGCGTAAGCTTGACTTTCTTTCCGCACGGTTGGCACGGGGCATCGCTTCTCTCTTAGAGCGTGTGTTTCAACTGAAAAAAATTGTGGCTAAGCGCCGTAGCAACCTCTTTTCAGCGATCTTATCTAATCGGTTCAATATCTTGCGCAGGTCCGACCCGGTTCTCCTATCCGGTGGGCTATGAGAAGGGCGCTTGCCGCGAATCAAAACGTGGCAAGCGAGCTGCAAGAAAATCCCCAGCGGTACGGCAGCCACCGCTAGAAATTAAAGCTCACGGGAGGGGAGAAGAGGTTGCCTTCGGGCTTGAGCTTCTTAAGGCGCTCGGGACCGAGGAGGGTGAGATATTCGCTGTGATCTTTCACGCCCAGGATCCATTTTTCCAGCCAGCGCTCAAACCCTTCCTGGGTGCGTGACTCCTTGTGGTAAGTGAAGTAGAAATCATCATCCCTGCGCGCGTAACCCTGCGCCGGCGACGGATGAGATCCGAACGGTAGATGGACGACGCTGGAGACGAGAAAGCCAGGGATCACGGTTCGATTCGGATCGCTCAGGATGACCTCGTGCTCTACAATTTCCTCGCAGGTTAAGATAACCTTTTTTGCCGCAAAGGCTGCCTCCTGCACTACCCCCAGGTTCCCCCAGGCGTGAGCGTTTCCCTCCGGATCGGAACGCTGCACATGAAGAATCGTCACGTCGGGAACCACGGCCCGCACCGCCAAAAGCTCCTCCTTGGAAAAAGGACACTGGACGGTCGAAAAATGCTCGCCGCGAGTAAAGTCCGTTCCCCGCGCCGTCTTCGTCGGGAGAAAAGGCACGCCCAGCGCTCCGGCCTTGAGAGCCAGGCCGAGCGTAAAGTTGGAGTGCTCCTCGACTTCCAGGAAATGCGGGATGCCTTCCTCCATGGCCCGGCGAAAATTATGCCCCAACCCCGCCGCCACATTTCCTACCCAAGAGGAGATGACTTTTTTGACACAGTCGGCGCCAATCAGTTGATCGAACTGCATGTCCGAAATCGGCGCGATCAGGGTGAGGTCTTTTTTTTTCTGCCGAGCGATTTCGTAGCCGGCCGCGAAAGGGATCAGGGATTCAAGCCCGCATCCCATAGCCACAGCCATTCCGTGTTCGATATCGCGAGCCATCGCCTCCCGCAGGCTTCGTACTTTTTCCATTTGGATAGATGCGCCGATGGCGTTTACTTCGACTCTTCCGCCATCTTCTGAGCTGCCGACTTAACGGCCTCGATGATATGGTGGTAGCCTGTGCAACGGCAGATCGTCCCCGCGATGCCCTCGCGGATTTCCGGGTCCGTCGGTTGAGGGTTCTCGCGGAGAAGCTCCATGGCACTGAAGAGCATTCCGGGAGTGCAGAATCCGCACTGGAGCGCGTGCTGATCCCAAAAGGCCTCCTGGAGCGGGTGGAGCTTCCCCCCTTGCGCCAGACCTTCGATGGTGGTGATCTCGGCGCCATCGGCCTGGACGGCAAACATGAGACAGGAACGGACGGTCGCGCCGTCTACCAGCACCGTACAGCATCCGCAGATGCCGTGCTCGCAACCCACGTGAGTCCCGGTGAGGCCGAGGCTCTCGCGGAGAAAATCGGACAGCAACAGACGGGGCTCGACGGCGCGCTCGTACTCGACCCCGTTGACCCGCAACCGGATGGTAAGCGTCTCGCTCATTTTGCTCAGTTCTCCTTGACCATGGACCAGGCATCCTCGAGCGCCCGGCGAACAAACACCTTGGCCATCTCCCGCCGGTAGGCCTCGCTGCCCTTGAGGTCGCCGATGGGTTCAACCTCGCCGGGAACCCTGGCAGCCGCTGCGTCGAGCACCTGTGCGCTTCCAATCTCCCCCACCAGGACCTCTTCGGCGCCGCGGATACGCAGCGCTTTCGCCCCGGCTCCCGAAACCGCGACACGCGCCGCCGCGTAGCGACCGTTTTCACCGAGCGTAATCTGGGCCGCAGCGGCGACGATGGCGAAGTCTCCGTGGCGGATACAGAGCTCTCGGAAACCGTAGCCCGATCGCGGAGGAATCACCGGAAAGCTCACCTGGGTGAGGATTTCGTCTTCATCAATGCGGGTGGCCATAACGCCTTCGAAGAAATCGGCGGGTCCGACCGTCCGGGATTTTCCCTTTCCCTGAATCGTGAGCTCGGCATCGAGAAGCGTCGCGACCAGGGCGAGCTCCGCAGTCGGATCGCCGTGAACCAGGCTGCCTCCGATCGTACCCCGGTTCCTTATCTGAGGGTGCCCGATCCATTTCACGGCCGCGGCAAGAAGCGGGCATTTTTGTGCGACTTCGGGAGTTCTTTCCAAGGACCTCTGACGGGTACGGGCGCCGATGCGCAGCCAGCCGTCTTGAGGTCGGATATAATCCAGCTCTTTTACCGGGTTGATGTCCACCAGGACGGCGGGTTGCGCAACTCGGAAATTCATCATCGGTACCAGGCTCTGCCCCCCGGCCAGAATTTTGGCTTCCCCTCCGTACTCCGCAAGGACGGAAACCGCTTCTTGGACACTCGCAACGCGGAGATACTTAAAGACCGGAGGCTTCATTTTCTCTTTCTGGCGTCTTTCGGCGCGCTGCTGCTCGTGCCGTCCTGGATGAGTTGCCAGATATCGTGAGGTTTGAGGGGGAGACGGTTGATGGTTGCCCCGAGGGGCTTCAAGGCGTCGGCGACGGCATTGGCAAGACACACGGGAACGCTCATGGTGCATGACTCGCCGCAGCCCTTCGACCCCAAGACCGTCAAAGGAGATGGGGTCTCCACGTGGCCAATAATCAGCTCGGGCGCCTCAACCGCCGTCGGGCACATATAATCGACAAAGGAACCGGCCAGATACTGGCCGCTCTCGTCATAAGCCATCTCTTCATAAAAGGCCCCGCCCAACCCATGCACGAAGCTTCCGTAAATTTGTCCCTCGACGATTTTTGGGTTGATGATACTGCCACAGTCGTGCACGGTGACGTATTTCTTAATCTCGACCTGTCCTGTTTCGGGATCGATTTCAACACAAGCCAGATCGGCAATGAAAGAATAGGTTGCCGAGGAGTCCACACGGTCGTCCGCGTCGGGCGGAGTGGAGCAGGGGAAGTTGTAGGTGTAGCTCGCATGGATTCCCGGCTCCATCCCCTCCGGGAGACCCCACTGGTTCCAGTGCGCCAGCCCGGATACCCGACGGATCGAGAGCCTCCGCTCCGGCGCCCCTCTGACCTGAATGAAGCCGCCCACCAACTCCAGGTCGTCCAGGTCGACCTCTAACTGGTGGGCGGCAATTTTGAGAAGCTTCTCTTTCACCTTCCTCGCGGCCATCGCCACGGCGCTGGCTCCTACCGATGCGAACCGGCTGGAGTAGGTCCCGGTGGTGATGCTCCAGAACCTCGTGAAAGTGTCCATGCCTGAGACGACACGGACATCATCGGGGGAGATGGTGAGCTCGTCGGCGACGATCTGGGCGACGATGGTTTCGTGGCCCTGGCCCTCAGGGACGGTATTGATAATGACGCTCACCTGTCCGAGAGGATCCATCTTGACGACGGCGGTTTCGCCGGAGCCGGACTTGGGGTTAAATTTTTTGCTGGACCGGAACTCCGGCGTGTAGGCCACCGTGATATACCCGATATTGGTCACCGAAGGGTCAACGACGGTAGCGAGGCCGATGCCGACGAGCCGGCCTTTTTTCCGCGCCTTCTCTTGCTCCTGGCGCAGTTTGGCGTAGTCAGCTTTCTGCAGCGCCATGTCCAGGCAGGCCACGTAGTCCCCGGCATCGTAGATGCCGCCGGTCGGCGTCGTGTACGGGAACTGGTCTGTTGGAATCAGGTTTTTTCTGCGAATCTCTGCCGGGTCCATCGCGAGCCGATCCGCCAGCAGGTCGATGATACGCTCCATCTCGAAGTAGAGCTGCTGGCAGCCGTATCCTCGGTTGGGACCGGTGGGACACTTGTTGGTCATCACGACGTAGGCATCCCAGGCCAGATTCTTGATCGTATACGGGCCAAGCTGATTTCCCGTAGACCGATACATGCAGGCGGGCTCTGGGCTGCGCAAATAGCCGCCGACATTGTCCATCTCCTTTTTCCGAATCCCCAGAATAGTGCCGTCTTTCCTGGCTGCGGCCTCGATATAGGTCACCCGGTCGGTACCGCTGGAAGACGACATAAGGTGTTCCATTCGGTCCTCGATATATTTGACGGGAACACCGGTCTTCTTGGCAGCCAGAGCGGTCATGACCATCTGAGGAAACATGCTGGACTTGATGCCGAAGGCGCCGCCGATGTCGGGCGGCACGATGAAGCGCAGGCGGTTTTCGGCGGTCCGCAGGGCCGCCACCGATACCGGGTGCATGGTGAAGGGGCCCTGGAAGTTGGACCAGATGGTGATGATGTCTTCGATGGGCTCATATTGGGCGATAACCGCAAAGGTCTCCATCGGAGTCGAGGAGTACTTGGGAAAGAAGAACTTCTCTCCCACGATCACATCGGCCTGGGCGAAGGCTGCTTCCGGGTCTCCATAGCGAAGGTCTCGGTGGTTGATGATGTTGGTCCCCAGCTTGGGGTGAAGGATGGGAGCGCCTTCTTCCACGGCCTTCTCCACATCTACGACTGGGGGTAGAGGTTCGTATTCTACGCGAATGGCTTGAAGAGCGTCTTCCGCCAGGTAGCGGTCCTCGGCGACGACCACGGCGATTCCCTCCCCGACGTACCGGGCGCGGTCCACCGCGATGCAGTAATACTCGAGGGGCTCCTCCACGGCCTGCGGAAAGGGGCTGGACATCCGGCCTACATCCTCGCCGGTGAGGACGCCGCGAACGCCGGGCATCGTCAGAGCCTCTGAAGCGTCCACCGACTTGATGATGGCGTGAGGGTAGGGGCTGCGCAGGACCGCCGCGTGATACATCCCCGGTAGTTTCATATCGTCGAGAAACTGGCCCTTCCCGGTGAGAAGTAGCCTGTCCTCAGTGCGGCGAATACTTTGGCCTACCCATTTTTTGATCGCGGAAGCAGGGGCCGTCTGCGGCATAATTTACTCCTGGGTGTCTGGCTCCATAATAACTGAATGTTTACTCAGATCCTGACGCCGAGCTTGAAACCCTCATGGATGGCATTGTGAATCGACCTGGGCCGCACGGCGTCTCCGATGACATATAACTCATCTACGCTGAACTCGAGAAAACCAAGCAAGTCTTGTAGCGGCTGCCGCGGCCCCGCCTGAACGACGGTGTCGGCCTCAAGGAATCTTTCTTCTCCATCCTTCTTTTGGATCCGAACACCGCTTTCGTTAACTTCCTCTACGCGGCTTGCCGTATAAATCTGGATGGAGAACTCTCGGATCCATTTGTCGTGGCGCCATTTCCAGGTGGGGATGACATCCCGGCCGATTTTCTCTTCCTCCTCCACTACGGATACCGCTTTTCCGTTTGCCGCGAGGGCCTCAGCCGCCACCAGGCCCATCCTGTCCCCGCCCAAGACCACGATCTTCTCTCCTGTCTCCACGCCCTTCTCCAGGACATCAATAGCGCTTACCACTTTGGGTTTGCCGTTGATTTTCCACCGGGCCGGGGAGATCTCCGCGCCCGTCGCGACCACCACTACGTCAGGGGCTTCCGCCTCACAGAGCTTGGAGGTAACCTCGGTATGCAATTTCAAAGTCACGTGAAATTTCTCGATTTGGGTCTTGTAGTGATCCACCAGCTTGAGAAAGACCTCCCCGCCACCTACTTCCTTGGAGGCTGAGAGGAGCTGGCCCCCCGGTTGATCCCTGCGATCATATAGCGAAACCTGGTGGCCCCGCTTGGCGGCGGTAATGGCGCACTCCAGGCCTCCCGGTCCGGCCCCGACCACCATGACCTTCTTTCTGGCGACAGCCGGCCTGATTTGATACTCGGGCTCGTATTCATGGCCCAACTGGGGATTCACCGCGCAAATATAGGGGAGGTTGCGGAACATTCGCGAGAGACAGAGCAGCCCGCCCACGCATGGCCTGATCTCTTTGGTACGGCCTTCCTTGATCTTGTGCACGAGTTGGGGATCGGCGAGCAGGGGGCGGCAAACTTCCCAGAAATCTATGACTCCATCTCTGAGGGCCTGCTCAGCCAGAAACGGGTCCCCGAAACGTGGCCCGAAAGCAACCGGTACGTTGAGGACTTTCTTTGCGGCCGCCGCCAGATGAAGCCAATGGTCGGTAGGAACGTCTCGCCCCAGGGCGCCGGTGCGCGACTCATGCCAACCGATCACTAGACTAATGCAATCCGCGCCGGCCCTTTCGGCCATCTTCATAAACTCCAAACATTCGTCAGGGGTGTTGCCACCGTACTCGTCCATCAACTCGACGCCATTCAATCTGACGATGACGGGTTTGTCATCTCCGATAGCTTCTTTGATGGCCTGAATAACCTCGACCATGAATCTGCCGCGATTTTCGACCGAGCCGCCGTACTCGTCGGTACGCAAATTGGTGAATTTTGAGTTGAAGTTCGAAAGGAGGTAGCCCATAAAACTGGTGATCTCCACGCCGCGGAATCCGGCGTCGATGGAGCGGCGGGCCGCCTGGGCGTGCTCATGGATGCACTCCTTGATTTCCGCCTTGGACATCTCCTTGGCAGGCCTGAAGTGTCTTAGCGTTTGTTTCGTGCTGGAGGGTTGGGCGCAGTAGTCGAGTTCTATGCCGCCGTAGCGTCCTCCGTGCAGGATCTGTTGGATCGAGATCGCCCCCTGCCGGTTGATCATCTCGGCGACCTTCGCTAGAGAGGGAATATACTTGTCGTCACACAGCGCAAGCTGACGGAGATAGGCTTTACCTTCCCCCTTGCGGTCGGGATAGGCCCCTTGGTTCGTGATGATCCCGCAACCGGTGCGGGAGATGACCTCCATTCGGGCCGTCTCCCTTTCCGACGTATACCCGTCCAGGGTATTGAAGTTGGAAACTCAGCAGGCGGCGTATTTGATGCGGTTTGCGATATCCAACCGGCCGAGCTGTCCGGGTTCAAAAAGGCGCATAAAGTCTACTGCCATACGGTTTTAAGGCTGCCTTTCCACATATTCACTTGAACATTAGTTCCCTCTTAGGCTTCAGGAGTCAAGGTTTAAAAGTCCCGCAGCATTTCCTCCCACTATCTTTTCAGACTCGTGCGGCAAAAAATGGGCATGAATATCGATCACTTTGGGCACGGCTTGGCTCCTGTGCGACGTTATTCCAGGCTTAAAGGGTCTGAGACATGCAAGGCAAGCATCTCCAGGCTCGCGAGAATCCGGTCCGCGTTTTTGACCCCGGCGGGCATGTCGCATTCCAGGGCCAATCGCCTCAGCTCCTGGGCGGCCTCGCGCATCTTGCCTATCTCTCGATCCATAGCGCGCAGCTTCTCGTTCATCTCAGGTCCTTGAAACGGTTAGCCTTGACCTCAAAGCGCGGCAGCGTCCCATGCGCTTCCAGTTCCACGTGAATCCGGACGCCGGTATGGAGCCTCAGCGCTTGCTTCAGACGCTCCTCCAGGTCGGGGTGATCTCGCTCATCGGGCTTCATTTCCACCTTTACGGTCACCTCATCCAATTCTCCCTTTTTCTGGAGGATGACCTGATACTCATCCCCGAACTCGGGAAATGCCCGGACAACCTCTTCAACGCTTGTCGGAGAGAAGAGGACACCTCGAATCTTGGTCAGCCTGTCACTACGGCCTAAAACTCCTCCTTTGAGCAGGCGAAAACTGCGGCCGCACTTGCAGGGCTCTTCAGAGAGGAGGGCGGTGTCCTTCAGGTTAAATCGCAGATAGGGCTGCGCCTTTCGGTCCAACGGCGTAATAACCAGCTCCCCTTTTCCACCAGGTTCCACGGGCTGTCCTGTCTCCGTATCCAGGACCTCCACTAGAAACATGGCTTCATTGACGTGGAGGCCCCCGGGCTGCTCAGCACATTCAAATCCCCAGGCGCCGCCCTCGGTGGCTCCCGCATGATCGTACACCTTCGCTCCCCACCTCTCCTCGATTCGCCGCTTGGTCGCGGGTATTAACGCGCCCGGCTCGCCGGAGCAGAGCATCTTGGCGATGTGCAGCTCATTGGGCAAATTGATTCCCATCCGTCCGGCGACCTCAGCCATATGCAGGGCATAAGTGGGCGTGCACATCAAGGCTGTGGCCTGAAGCTCTTTCATCTTGAGTATGCGATCCTCCGTGGAGAGCCCGCCCCCCGGGATGACCTCACAGCCAATCTTCTCACAGGCGTAGTGCCCCGCCCAGAACGCTATGAAGACCCCGTAGGAGAACGGGATGAAGACGCGATCCTGCGGGCGAAAGCCCTGGGCCCACAGGACCGTCGCCCAACACTCGCTCCACCATTCCCAATCTCTCCACGAGTCTGCTTGTCGGACCGTTTGACCCGTCGTGCCGGAGGTCTGATGGTAGGCGGTGACCTCCTCGGTCGAAACTGCGAGCAGGGCCCCGTAAGGATAAGGATCGGTTTGTTGAGCCTCGCGCAGCTCATTCTTGTCCGTCCTCGGGATCTTTTGGATATCGGGCAAGGTCTTAATATCAGCCGGTTTGATTTTGGCGCTGTCGAGTTTTTTGCGATAGAAAGGCGAGTTCGTGTAAACATGATTGACGGCGCGCTTAAACTTCATCAGTTGGAGTTGCTCCAGTTGATCGCGCGGCAGGGTCTCTAACACCGGGTTCCAGTACCGGGCGGTGCTAAAATTCATACGGCCTCACCGTACCGCGAGCAGACTCCCATTAATGAGTTGGTCACGTCCGGTTAATCCAGCGATGATAATCATGAGCACTCAAGTAGTCTTTCAGGTCGGTCTTTTTGAATCTGGCCCGCTCAAAAATCGGCAGGCTGGTTCCTCTTTTCAGGTTCTTATACTTCCATGGAACCGTGGCATCGATAATCATTTTCGCCTTGCCGACGAAACTTCCATCCATTAGCTCTCTGGCCCCGGCTATGGGGTTGTTTCGGTGGGTTTTGACTTCCGGGATGATGTGAATCTGCTCGGAGGGGTTACACCGGGTGGTCACGGCCCAGTCAATCTCGTCCATATCAAGGATATTGACGTCTTCGTCTACGATGGTGATGGTTTCGAGGTAAACGGAAAAACCGAAGGCGGCCATCGCGACGTGGAGTTGAAGTCCCTCAAAATCGTAGTCATCCTTTTTGACCTGGATGACGCCATGATGCCAGTGCGCTGAGCCGGGCGTCAGGGCCGCGTCGATCACGAAGTTCGGTTCCAGGCCCTTCGCGTACTGATAAAAGGCGACATCGTTCGATATCCTCAGGTTATAGTTTTCCTTGGTCCCGGCCACAATGGCATACGCGACCGCGTCTTTTCGTAAAGTGAGGGCCTTAATTTTAAGGATCGGTTTCTGCTGGGGAATACTTAAGTATTTCAAGAACTCGGGCCAAGGCCCCTCTGTGCCCAACTCGTAAGGGGGCTCGATGACTCCTTCGATCACAAATCCCGCCTCCGCAGGGACATCCACGTCTATGGTCTCGCATTTGACCATTTCCACCGGTTTCCCCCGGATCGCACCGGCCAGGCCGAGCTCATCCTGGCCTATAGGCAGCTTGGTCGCGGCAGAGATGTACATCTCGAGAGGCGCCCCAATGACCAGGGCCACCTCGAAAGGTTTTCCTTCCTTTTTGCACTTCCTGAAATCATGGCCGACTCCGGTTTCATTTCTCACATTCAGGATGACGGTGTTATTTTGGAGGAGCATGGCCCTATTCATGGCTACGTTTTGAACCCCGGTTTCCGGGTCTTTCGTGATGACGAGCGGCTGGAAATATTTTCCTCCGTCGTCCGGTGTAGCCTTTATGGAAGGGACGATTTTAAGGGCGTCAAAGTCGCGGGTATAGATTTTCTCTTTGCAGGGGCCATTTTTAACTTTGACCGGAGGGATACGCGTTTCGCTGACTCTTATGAAAGCCTCTTTAAATTCCAGGGGTGAGGAGGGCAAGCCAAGGATGTCACAGGTCCTGGCCCGTTCAGACAGGATGCATGAGGCAACGGGGAAGTTGTAACCTTTTACGTTTTTGAAAAGGACCCCCGGCGTCCTCGGTAGCGCGTTCAAAGCTGAAATGATTCCCGGCAACTCGCACTCTGAGTCCACCTCTCTCTCTATTTCAACGACGTCCCCTCTCTCGGCGTAATAGTCGATGACACCAGCGAGTCCGGTCAGCTCATGCAATTTCCCCATGTCCTAGCTCCGATTAAAGTTTATCCAAATTCACATAGGCCTCGAGCTTAAGCCCTTCCATGACTTCCTTGGGAACCTTGTTTCTCTTCGGAAACGAAGAAAGGAAAGGTTTGGCGGTGGCATCAATTCCCATCTTGGTCATGACGCCCTCAGCTCCGGAGGAGGGATCCAGAGACGAGCCCCTTACCCCCGGAATGATCAGGATGTCTCGATCTGCCTGAACCCTCGTCGCAACCGCCCAAATAACTTCCTGCAAATTGGTAATATCGATATCTTCATCGACGACGATGACCTGTTTTAAGTACATCTCAGCCGACAGGGCGGCGATCATGGCCGATTGCGCCTGTCCCTGGAATCTCTTTTTGATTGAAATAATGAGGGAGAACGGTGCAGGGACGTGAACGTCAATGAGGGTCGGCACCGCGCCCTTGACGGACTTATAGAGGTTTGCCTCCATGGGAATGGTCGCCATCACAAGATGCTCTCGATGCTGCCCGCCGCAAATGTCCTGGTATATCGCTTTCTTCCTTAGATGCATGGATTTGACGGTTACAACCGGTCTCAATCCTTTCCCGGTCGCGTATCCCGAGAATTCGCAAAAGGGGCCTTCTTCTTCCCTCAGGTGGGGCTCAACGACCCCTTCCAGCACAATCTCAGCCGCGGCAGGGAAAAGGGTGCCGGTTAAGTTTCCCCGCAACACCTCAGCCGGGCCTCCGAGAAGACCGCCGATAATCCCCAGCTCACTATCGCCGTAGGCGCCGATATAGAGGGCGCCCAGTGCCCAGGCGGGGTGATTGCCGAGGGAGACGCTGATGGGAAGCGGTTTCCCTCGCTCTTCCATCCTCGAGTATATCTCATGGAGGTGCTTTCCCACCGTCATGAAAATTCCCGCCCGGTTTCGGCTTTTGTACATCAGCCGGTTGAAGCTGGCATTGTACTTTCCCGTTTCCGGGTCTTCCGCCAAAACCATCCCAGCCGTAATGTAGGGGGCGGCATCGCCCTCGTGATAGGTCATCATGGGAAGGGTCTTCAAGTCCACATCATGTTCACCGATGGTCTCTTCCATGACGGGCCCATCGGAAACAATCTCGGGCGGAATTTGATTTTCAACAGCCTCCAGGTATTTGTCTCTGAACTTTTGTGGATCAATGCCGAGGCTGGATGCAATCTTCTTCTTGGTGGAGTAGAGGTTCGTGACTACGGGCAAATCCGAGCCCTTGACCTTTTCGTAAAAAAGGATAGGGAGTTTCCTTGTCTCCTCGAGCTTCGTCAATATCGCGGCGACTTCATATTTGGGATCGACTTCCTTTTTGATCCTGCAGAACTCTTTCGGGTTCGCCCGTTCATACTCGGCAAGAAATCCTCTCAAGTCTTTGGGCATCCTATTCTCCCCTCGGACTTGTATATCTTTTCTCCGGATCGAGAACGTGAAGAATTCTAAGCTCTTCTTCGGTTGGGGGCGAGGCTTCGTAGAGATCGCCTTTTACCATAAGAGGGAAGTCTGTGTTCTCTTGTACCTTCTCGACCGTGGCTCCCGGCTGAAGTCCTTCAAGGCACATCACGCCTTTTCTGTCGTCAAAGCCCAGGATCGCGAGATGGGTGACGACCTTGAGCGCGCCGCCCGCGATCAAGCCCGCCTGCTTCCTGGAATCGCCGCCATTCAGGTATCCAGGACTCGTGATAAAATCCACTTTTTTGACCAGCCTGCGCTTCTCGTGATGCATGGCGACGATGACCTTTGAGAGACTCGCAATGTCGTTTCCACCTCCGGTACCCGGAAGCCTGACGCTGGGTTTATTCCAGTCGCCGATGAAGGAGCTGTTGATGTTCCCGTACTGGTCTACTTGAGCTCCGCCTAGAAAGCCGTAGTCCACGTAGCCCCGCTGTTGGAGCAGCAGGACATCGGTTGTGGACAGGACCATATTGGCATGCGCGGCGCACCTCTGTTCGTTCGTCGAAGGAGGAAGTTTCCCCGGTTCGACGAAAGGGCCGATCACTCCGCCTTCGAAGAGGATGGTAAGGCCCTTCGCGTGGGTTTTCTGTGCAAGGATCGCAGCCAGGAGGGGGAGTCCGGCGCCCGCAAAAACCACCTTCCCGTCCTCAAGGAGTCTCGCGCTGGAAATACAGACCAACTCCGCTGTGTTGTAGGTAACCTCAGCCACCATGCCCCATCCTCGCGCCTGAAGTGGCTTTTAAGATATCCTTCACGGGGAAGAGCCCGAGGTAATCATCGAATGTCTCCGGCGCGTAGAAGTATTTATCCAGATACTCCTTGACCCCATCGACACTCTTTTCCATCATGAGCTTTACATACATGTCCATGTGGTTAAAGTCGGGCTCGTAGACCCCGTAACACTCGTGGGGGAGGCAGCCATAGGGCGCCTCCACCACGGCGTCGACGCACAAAAAGGGAATGTCGGTCCGGTCGGGAACCCGCCTGATTTCGCTGTTATCGATAATTTCTTCGGCGGTCAAAATCACGGTGGTTGCCGCCAGGGCAATGTCTTTGTCCATAAAGGGGAAACCGCCGATCTGCGCGTTGCCGTAGGGGTCGGCCCTCTGGACATGGATGATAGCCACGTCCGGATTAAGCGCGGGGATCAGGGCGAGTTTTTCGCCCGTGAAGGGGCAGTTCATCTCTTTTATTATATGGCCGAGCCTTTTGGAGACATCAGAGCCCAGCATGGATCGCGCCGGTAGGAAAGGAACGCCCATTGCTCCTGCCCTATACCTTAAGCCGAGGCTCATGTGGCTCCACTCCTCGTATTGAGCCTCTCCGGATTGAACGTAGTGCCTCATGATCCTTGAAACTCCCCAGGTGACCCCGGGGCTGAACCAGCTCGTAATGATATGGCGGGTGGTGCCTGCTACAAGTAGAAGGTCTCCTTCGGTAGCCGTAATGCTCTTGGAGAACGTCAGACCCTTTTTTCTCTGTCTGATCATCTCCCAGATCAGTGCCATGGGGGTTCGTGAATAGTGGCAGCCGCCAATGGCCACGTGGACGTTGTCGGGGATGAGGGCCACAGCCTCGCTTAAGCTTTTAACCTTCTCTCTGAGCCCCCTGTCCTTTTTCTCAACCTTTTCCCGAAGCTCGAGGTATGAACTTGCCATGAAAGCTGCCTTTAAGTGGTAGGAAACTCTTTCTATTTTTCGGCGAGAGCCTATCGCGTATGAGCCGCTATGTCAATCTGATAGGGGCTATGCTTCGTCGTCATCAAGGCGCTGCAGCGCAACGCTACGACTGGATTTGTCCCCGCAGTTTGTGACCCTGAGCCCTGATTTTCTTGACCGTCTTTGGGCGCGGTGGTAGGTTGCGCCTGTGTGACGGCAAACCGCGCGGCGGAGATTGGAGCAGCTGCACACAAGGTCTTGGAGAGGGATTAGACTCACACTTAGAGGAGGGTTAGATGATCAAGCCAATTCTGATTCGCCCCAACGAGGTTAGGGGCATCGTGAGCATGGATGAAGCCATTGAGGCCGTGCAAATGGGCTTTCGAGAATGGGGGAGCAATCCGCAAATCAACGCTCCCCGTCGCCGGATTCATGTCCCTTCCGGTGTCAGGGTTAGCGTGCATCAGGGCGGTGTGCCGGGCGCGGGAGTCACCGGGCTCATGACCCACTGCGAGTGGGTGAGGCCGCTAAGCGATTACCAGGAGTACCCAAGGCTGAATCATCCGGTGAGTGTCCTTTACGACGCCGCCGAGGGGGAGCTGAAGGGGATTATCGTCGGTGAGATTACCTGTAGCGAGCTTCCCGATAATGTTGCGGTTACAGGGTTACGTACAGCGGCTACGAGTGCTGTTGGCACAGACATTGTCGCCCGAAAAGATGCCGAGCGAGTCGGTATCCTCGGCTCAGCCGGGCAGGCCCGCAACCATCTGGTTGCTTTGGCGAAGATTCGCAAAATCAAGGAGGTAAAGGTCTACAGCCGGAGGGCGGAGAATTGCAGGAAGTTCGCCGCGGAGATGAGTCCGCTCCTGGGGTTTGATGTTCGACCGGTCTCTTCCGCCGAAGAAGCGGTTCGTGATGTGGACATTATCCTGACGGCGACAAATTCAAGCGTTCCCGTCTTTGATGGCCGGTGGCTCGCGCCCGGGGTGCATGTGACTACCATTGTGGGGAGTAATGTGGGGTTGGTGCAGGGCGGATTTACCAAGGCGAAGCGGCGGGAGATTGATGATACCACGCTCCAGCGCAGCGATGTGATCACCATCGCCTCTGTCCAACAGGCGATCCAGGACGAACAGGGAGATATCTTCGACCCGGTTCAGAAGGGGATTATTCGCTGGGACGAGGTGATCGAGATTGGTGCGATCCTGGCGGGAAAAAAAGAGGGAAGGACGAAGGCGGAACAAATTACCCTCTTCAAAAATAACGCCGGTCAGGGAGTGGCCGACGTGGCCTTAGGTGCGCTGGTGTTGAAGAAGGCTGAAGAGAGGGGCTTGGGCCAGCTCCTGAAGCTGTGAAATGTAACAGAGGTTCTATGATCGGCGGATACCGTTTCCGTTTGATGGCCGCATTTTTTGTGCTGCTCGCTGTCGCGCTGAATGTAGCCCCGGCTCAAGGGCAGACGAGGCGTGTGCTACTCGGCTACGCGTCACTCAGCTCCAACCAGACACCGCTCTGGGTGGCCAAGGAGGAAGGGATATTTAAAAAGTATGGGCTCGATCCGGAGCTGATACTGATCGAGGGAGGCACGCGCGGGGCGCAGGCGCTCATCTCAGGGGACCTGCCGGTGATGGGGATGGCCGGGCAGCCGGTGATCAGCGCGCGCGCCCGCGGCTCGGACCTCGTCCTTATCGGCGGGCTGGTAAACAAAATGAACTACATCCTTGCGACCGTGCCCGGCGTCAAAAAGCCCGAGGACTTGCGGGGGAAGCGCGTCGGCATCACGCAGATCGGCTCGGCCTCCTACCACGCGCTTGTGCTGGCGCTCAAGCACTGGGGCATGGATGCCAGGCGCGACAGGGTGACGATGCTCCAGGTTGGAAATCAGGCGGCGAGAGTAGCCTCGCTGCAAACGGGGGGAAGCGACGCCGTCATCGTCAATCCGGGGCTGGCTACTACTCTGAAAGAGCGCGGCTTCAACATTCTCGCCGACTTCACGGAGCTGCCGATTCCCTATCCCCAACAGGTCATGGCCGCGCGCGAGCGGACTATCAAGAGCGATCCCGATCTACTAGAGCGCATCATGAAGGGCTTGGCCGCGGGGAATGCCTTTGTCTGGGATTCTAAAAATAAAGAGAGGATCAAGGCGGTGCTGGCGCGCTACTTGAGGCTTGAAAGCGTGGCGAAGGCGGAAGAGCACTACCAGTCCGCGCTCAAGGTTCTGCCAAAGAAACCTTACGTGGATATGGCCGGAATCTCCTCGATGATCGAGTTCATGGCCGAGTCGGATCCCTTGGTGACCAAGGTAAAGGCCGAAGAGGTGATCGACCATACTATCCTCAAGAAGCTCGACGCCTCGGGCTTTCTGGATCAGCTCTACAAAAGATGATCCCCGCATTTGCTTA
>Ga0209640_10002536_pt1 | contig 15924 bp, 18 predicted proteins | sample RifCSP10_1_FD_184018 | JGI IMG/M metagenome (GOLD analysis project Ga0209640, IMG submission 184018) | Soil microbial communities from Rifle, Colorado - Rifle CSP2_sed 10_1 (SPAdes) (version 2) | ecosystem: Environmental > Terrestrial > Deep subsurface > Rock core/Sediment | place: Rifle...
CTGGCGACGTCTCGGGGCTCAGGGGCTACGTCTCGGGGCTCAGTGGCGACGTCTCGGGGCTCAGTGGCGACGTCTCGGGGCTCAGGGGCAACATCTCGGGGCTGCTTACGGGCGACGTCTCGGGGCTCACGGGCGACTTTGATTTGTGCGAAATCACAGATGAAGAAAGACTTAATGGAGTGGATATCGCCACTCTCGTGAAGGAGTGAAGAAACAAGAACCAGCAGTCTAATGCCTTCAATGGTCCTGTCGGTTATGGAGTGAAACAAATGATTATTTACACTGACAAGAACGGAAAAGCAACCCACGTTTACGACGAAGATAACGAAACGTGGCTAACAGAAGACGACTTTGAATGCAGAGACACAGAGTTACTCATTCAATGCGACAACTGCGAAGCTTTCTATGAGCGGGGACACAAGACGATTCACAAAGAAACGACTGGCTGTGGTGAAGACTAAATCGCCAGCCTTAAGCCTTCAATGGCACTGTCGGTTATGGAGGAAACTCCTATGGCAAAACCTGAAAACACCAAGAAATCGGGACTCAAGGGTCCCAAGGTCCGAGACACCCGCGCTCCGAACGAAATCTTCAACGACCGCTTCAACCGGGAAGCCACGCTGCTTTCGCGCCGGTTCGCCAGGCTTGCTGCGCTCGGTCGCACGAAGCGCGCATGCCCCACGACGGAAGACTACACCAAGGCGTCTGAGTGGCTCCGAGAGAGCCTGGATTCTGCAATTGACGCGATGGGTCGCAAGCTCCAGACGGGACCCCAGGCTGGCACGCGCAAGGCCGGCCCCGTGAGCGTGCTGGCTGTCACCCAACAGAAGCCAGTCGTCGCGCCCAAGCAAAAGGCGTGAGCCAGGCCAGCGCCTTCACTGGCGCTCCCTGGCGTTAGTAGACCAGTCCGTGGAACGTCCGAGGATATATACCCCCCTTGGCCTATGCCCCTTGGGCTGATCCGACCGGCTGTCTCGCCTTAGCCTCCCCTAAACCCCATACTTGCTTAGGAGAGGCAGCCGGTTCGTGATCAGTTTAGGGGAGAGCATTCTGCCACCAAAGCGTAAGCGCATAGCTAAGGCGCCCAAGCGACCACGAAAAGCGCCCAAAGGGCGCAAGTCTACTTCTAAGAAGAACGTTCGCCAGAAGGGCAAACAGGTGCCTTCCAGACCAAAAGTGAATCCCTCTCCTAAGCTAAGCAAGAAGCTTGAGGCAGCATCAATTCGTGATCGGGCAAGGAAGGGTGGCAAAGCTCGGCAAGCGTCGATCAAGGAAAACAGGAAATCTCTTCCCTCTTCAATATCCAAGCGAAAGGTTGTCAAACGAGACAGCGCAGTTTTCTCCAAGAATGGATTGGGTCCTTTCAGTGGTGGTGGCTATGTTGCCTTGCAGTTTGGCAGTTCTTCGCAAGCGAATTTGGAAGCTGTCAAAAAGCTGCTAAAGCTTCGTCAAGGTAGTATCAAGATTTGGCAGTTGTCGCGCAAGTGGACTGTGACTCATGGCAAGCACAGAAGCACTGTAGAAGGCTTCAGTGTAAGTAGAGAGGCAAGAGTTAGGAGCCTCAAAGAAATTGAAAAGGCTCTGAGTGAAACTGCTGTCAATGCTGCCAAGAAAATTGGCTTCACGTTGGAATATGAAGGAAAGGTTCCTGCCAACGTTCGCACTGTCAAGCGCAGGAAGAAAGTCAAGACACGAGGCAAGGACGGCAAGCTACATTCTACCACGCGAATGTATGCAGACACCAGATTCAAACTCTTGCTGTGGTTCGACGGGCAGCACAGGCAAGCCTTCTTGGGTTGATAGAATGGGAAAGGCATTCGTTCCATTCTTGGTTCCGCTCAAGGGCAAGGCCCACACTAAGCCGGTGATTGCGTTTGACTGTGAGACTTGGGGGCGCAAGAATAAGTTTGTGTGTGGCGTGATCAGTGAGCCAGAGCAAGATTTGGTTTTCACTGACGCAAGCACGATGGTCGAACGCTTGACCCGGAGAGAAAACCAAGGCCACTTCATTTACGCCACAAAACTCAATTTCGACGCCTTTGTGCTACTGCAAGAGATAGCTGGCGAGAAACGCATTCCGCCAGGCTGGAGTCTCTTCGACAATGGTTCAAGGCTAATTTGGGTCAAGCGCGAATTGAGAGACAGGCAAGACAAGCAAGAAGGGCGAAAGCAGAAGGAATACATTACGCTCATGGATTCGTTGAACGTCTTCCCTCAAGGCGTCGAAGCAATGGGCAACATTCTTTTGAAGGAGAGTAAGAGCCAAGCCAAGAAGGGCAATGCGAAAGCGGCTGCCTACTGGTTGGAAAAGAAGCTGCAAGCTCCTGGTTGTCGTTGCGACCCACGAAACGAAGAGCATGAGGGATGCAAGACGTTCCTTGGCAAGCTATCATGGCACAATATGAGTCTTGATCAGCGGAAGGAGCTTGTCACTTATTGTGCGGCAGACGCCAGGGTTACGCGAAAGTTCATGGAGTGGTTCAATCAAGAAGTCGTCATGCTTGGTGGTCAACCGCGCATGACGGCAGCCAGCACAGCACTTGACTTATTCAGAAGAAAATACATGCTGCAAGAGTCGCGCGTGATTCCCCAACCACATTGGACTTGCTTGGTGGAAAGCCGACTAAGCTACTATGGGGGTCGCACTGAAGATTTTGTCAAGGGAACGATTCCTGACGTTTGGGATTATGACGTTACGGCAATGTATCCCGCCAGCATGATAGAAATTCAATTCCCGTACCCTTCCCCGGAGCGCTTCATCAGGCGCAATGCTCCAAGCGAGACCGTCTTGAAATACGAAGGCTTCAGCCATGTGGTGATTGACGTTCCATACATGGACATACCACCCTTACCCTACAGAGAGGTTAACAAACTTCTCTTTCCTTTCGGCAGACTTCAAGGCGTTTGGACGAATCTTGAACTACGGTATGCTATCGGTGTTGGTTGTCAGGTTCAAGAAATCAAGTGGTCCTACTTCACGGAAAAGACGTTCAATCCCTTCATGGGGTACGTCAACGACTTGTTTGGTAAGCGAATGAGCTACGCATTCCCCGACGACTGCGATGAACTAACTTGCTTGTACCATCATGGAGACGCTGGCGCCAAGTGCGCTTGCGAAATGGCAAGCGAAGCTGTGATCAAGCTCTATCTCAATGGGTTGTACGGCAAGTTTGCCCAAAACTTCCTGACAGAATTGGAAGCGGCAGAGCTTGGCGTGAAGACCAAGAAGGGTGGTGGAACGTTCAAGCGAATTGAAGACGCAACGCCAGAGGAAATAGCGTACACTGGCGCCAACCACCCGGAGTATCTTGTGGAAGGCTATGTGATCGACAAAGCGGTTCCGAAGCTCAAGAGCTTCATGAACCCAATTTTGTCAAGCTACGTTACTGCGCGCGCAAGATGCAAGCTCCACGCCTTCATCATGCGCGCGATAGCAGAAGGCGCAATCGTCCTATACACTGACACGGATTCTTTGTACGTCACCAAGCCCTTGAGCTTCGCTGTGAAAGGAAAGGCGCTTGGAGACCTTGCAACAGGCAAACAATGGGAACGCATGACCATACTCGGCCCCAAAACTAAGCGCTTGGTCGATCAGAAGGGGAAGGCGCATGACACAGCCAAAGGCGTGCCAGGCAAAAGTTTCCTGATCCGAGACGAAACCAGCATGCGGACAGAGCGCGTGAAGCCACGCGAAGCACTCTTTGAGAGCTTGAGCTTCAACCAGCACCCAAGCACGACATACAGCAAATTCCTAAACCCCAAAGAAGCCTTGATCCGTGGCAAGGCTCCTAACGAAATTGTAGAAATGACCAAGACGTTTGACTTCCTGGCCTTTCCCAAGCGCAGAATCCTTGGCAATCCTCAGTTGGAAGACTTGGTGCTTAACCACTTTGAGACCGTACCATGGGAAATCGACGGACAGACGTTGCAGATTGTAGGGAGTGAGAACGCTTGACGACCGAGAGAAAGCGAGAGCTTAGGAAAGCAAAGCAGACGGCTTACGAAGATCAAGTGGAATGGGAGGAAAAAGCTTGGGGGTCGCATTGAATTGCGAGACATGCAGAGCAACGTTGCTTCATGGCAGACGAGACAAGAGGTTTTGTCGGCAGTGCTTGAACGAAAGGCGCTTGCAGCGAAACGCAAGCTACTTGCGACTTTCCCGCGCGAGACTCCAGCAAGCCTGGCAGCCCTTGGTCTTGGCGTGATCATGCTAAGCATGGCGCTTCGCTACTGGTTAGAGCCGACGTTCAACGACAAAGGCCAACGATACCAAGACTTAGAGCTATGCTTATTCTACGTTGGCCTATGCGCGCTTGGTTGGCAAGCCATGAGACAAGACTAAGCGCCAGCGTCTTTCATTGCCTTCTTGTGTCGCGCCTTCAGGATTGCGTCAGTGTCAACGACCTTCATAACTTGGTTCGTATTGAAGAAATCGTAAACGTCGGGCCCATACACAAGCGCGCGCTTTGGGCGTCTGCGCTCTGAAGTCCGATCATCAATCGTCAAGAAGTGGTTGTCTCCCTTTCGCTTGACGTGCATTCCAATGTGCGTGCGCTGGCGCAAGCGCTTTTCGACCATTCCCAAGTCTTGAGTAGTGTAATAGAGATTGACGTTTTGCTTTTCCGTCTGTGTGACGAGATAGCTAAACGTCTTGTTAGTCTTGGTCTGGCTGGCTCTGGAATCCGCAAGAGTATGCACTTCATCAAGGAAGATTGCTTCATTGTCGAAGCCACGCCCGCCACAGTTGGCGCAGACGTATGCTCCGTCGCGCCATTGACACAAGCGGCAGACAGCACTCCAGCCGATCAAATCAGCAAACGTGATTCGTTCGTAAGGAATATGATGAAGGGTATAGTTGGCTATGAGCTTCTTTTGATAGCTCCGATATTCGTCAATAGCAAAGAACGTCATGACCAAGGTTTTGCCTTGGCTGGTTCCGCCTTCTATTCCGACAATCACAGTACCAAGCCCCATTGAAGGGCAGTTAGCATAATGTGAGTCGCACCACCAAGCGCAACTGTGTAGATTGCAAGTCCCAAGCGTTTCACGATTGGTGCATCGCGCCAGTTGTCGGCATAGAGGTTTTCGCGTAGTGCGTAATAGACTTGGTATGTCTCGCCTTTGCAGGTTTCAAGCGACTGGCGCATAAGATAGCAAGGCGCAATGAAGCGCCTTTGCTATCAGAGACGAAGCTTCCGCTTCACAGGATTCTTTCGCACATTCAAGCTCTTGACACCTTTTCGTTTGCCCATTGCAGTTTCCTCCTAACGACTCAGCTTATCTGAGAGTGAGCGAGCGGCATTCCCGTAAGCTTCCACTTCACCGTACTGGCTGGATTGGAAGGCACTCACGAACTCCTTTCGACCCTTGCGCGCTTTGCTGATCATCTTTCGCTTGAGACTGGCAACGTAGCTGGCAAGAATCTTGCTGTGGTAGAATTCCGCCATGATTTCTCCACGCGCATAGTTGACAATCTGTAGCTCATTCAATTCTGTGCGCGCATCCAAGTCTTCTTGACTGTTGCCAGGTTCCAAGAGCCGTTCAAGCGCATTGTAGTCTTCAAGAAACGAAGCAGCATGTGATTGGGAGTCTTGGGCACCTGCAAGCATTGGGTTTAGCTTGCCGAGAATTCCGGGAGCGCTTGGGTTCCTTCCCCGAGACTTGCGCGAGAGAGGAGGTTTGTCTGCATCTTCCAAGTCTGGCAGCGTCTCAAATTCCGTATCAAGCTCACTGTCCAAGATTTCTGATTCGTCTGGTTCGTCTGGCGGCCCAAGAATCTTCAATGCGCGACCCTTGGCCTTTCCGTTCTTGCCGTTCTTTCCGTTGACCATCAGATACCACCAAGCAAGGCACTTGTCACAGCGTCGATAGAGTGGCTGATATCACTCATTTTGTTATAGAGGATTAGTCCCACAAGAAGGGTTAGGACGACTGATCCAATGGCCAAGTAGAACGTCCATTCCAGGAGTTTCAAGACTCTGGCAGTGCTTACCGTGATATCATGGACGATTCCGCTGTCTGCGAATTCGCCCATTTGGTGCGCCCAAAGCCCGTTTAGTTTTTGGCTGGCTTGGTTCCTGTAGCTCAAGACATAGCTTGGCACTTCCACTTTCTTCAGGGTGACGGTTCCGTCTTTGTTTGGCACTTCCACTTCCGTTTCAACCAATGCTGTCCTGCCAATGCCATTGTTAGGTGGGTGAATCTGGTTTTCCAGCACGGTCACTTCAGGAATGCGCCAGCGAGCATTGATGATAGCAAACTCACGCGCGAATAGGTATTTGCCTCCGTTGATCGACATTACACCTTCATGATTGGGAACTATGAAGCGTTCGTCGTTGCGGCCAGTGCGCGTAAGGAAGTTGACCTTGACGACTACCTTCCGCTTGAAGCGCAACCTTAGCAAGTCTGGAATGCGCTTGCGGTTCTTTACGCTCCAGACGACCAAGAGCAATCCAGCGGGAAGGAGTGATAGCAAGCCGAGGGTAACGAGCGGATCAAGTGCGACCATGTTAAGCGTCTCCTACATATTCTTCTTGCTTCTTTGGCCTGACAAGTAGGAACGCTCTTACAGCAGTTCCAACGAGTGCCACGAGAAAGAGCAAGTAAAGTGCCTCCCTGAAGTTAGTACCATTCTGGTTGAAGTAGGTTTCGCTCTGCGAAAAGAGCATTACTCCAAGAATCACTTGGACAATGACTCCGGCGATGGAGGGAAGCGGATTTTCTTTACTGACGAAGGAGATAGCGATTCCAAGGAGTGATAGGAATAGGAAGGCGCCAGGGATTGTGATTTCCGGGGGAAGTGCTGCCATGTCGGTGACCGTTCCTGTGAAATTGCCAGTGAAGTTTCCACTATTTGCGGTTCCGTAATACTCTGCCCCAATGAAGGGCCTTCCTGTTAGGTTGCTTCGCACGAAAGCATACGCGCCTTGAGTCGCATTAAGCTCACTCAAGGTAAGGTTGACGTGGTAAGCAGCGCTTGTGCCATCATCCCTAACCATTCTGATTCCATCAAGTATTCGATAGCTGAAAGTGCTATCGGCAGGATTCCATATCATGACCGTAATTTCAACGTCGTCTGGATCATCAGGAAACACAAGCGCGATAGAATCGAGTGCCGGATCATAGCCACGCATGACAGCACTAATGTTGGCATTATAGGTTCCGTTTGGGTTGAAGCTCACGTTCCAACCTACTGCAAGCACCGTGTCTGCCGTGAAGGGGCTAACGTGAAAGAACGTGATAGTGTAAGTGCCAGTGTTTCCACTTCCTGTTGCCGTGCATGTCAGTTGCCAAGAACCCTGTGGGGCAATCACTTGAAACTCTGCCTCAGGACTATTGCCTGAAGCGTCAGTGTTTCCCATTGCTACTGCTGTCTCTGTCGTCAAGTCTGGCTTGGTTCGTTGGCACGTCACAGCTTTGCCGCTTAGCAAGACGTTATTGATATCGCGCAAGCCTTTGCTCCTTCCGAACTGTTGATCGGCCCCAATCGTAAAGCTGCTTGCATTTGCCCCGAGACTCGATTTGGAGATATTGAGACCGTCCATGTGCCAAGTGGCGCTTACGTCAAGCACGCCAGACGTATTACCCCAATTTTGAAGAACCGTGTCGGTTCTTGCTGTGGTGCTGAAAGTTTCAACGGTCTTGTGATAGCCAAGTCCACTCGTTACGGTGGCGCTTGTGGTGCTTACGATTGTGGTTGGGAAGCTTCCACTTGTCCCGAAAGTTCCGTCAGTGCTTGGGAAGTCGCCAGTTGCGCGCCATTGTGTAGCTCGGTTGTACCAACCACGCGCAGCTTGATTGTTAGGGACATTTGTAGCTCTCGCGTCTTGCCAGGGGCTGCAACTGGTTACTGTGAATGAGTCTCCCCGGTTTCCTATTGTGGTGGTGATTCCGTTTACTGTGACCGTGCAACTGGCAGTTGCCGTCAAGATTCGATTTAGTGTGTGGCTGGTGAAAGTCGCAACTGTTGAAGATGGAAAGGTTACGCCAGTGATCGGGGTTGTTTGGTCCCAAATGGCGAAACCTACTCCAGTCCAACCAGAGACGCTGCTTGATTTGGTCAGGGTGGCATTGTGTTTGAGCGTACAACCTGTTGGCCAAACGTCAGGGCCGCCTTCAAGCAAGGCGTTTGCCGTGGCTACGCTGCTGGTGAAAGTGACAGTTGCTGGCGTACTTTCCCTGTGATAACAATTCGTGCGTAGATTGCCGTTCGTTCCTACAGTGGTTGGAGCGCTGTCTGCTGTGAGTCTCGCATCATAGGTGTCGCCTCCAATCCAAGGAAGGCTTCCTGACGGTTCGTTGGCTGGAATCATCAATGTGGGTCTTGGGTTGCACCTATAGACTCCGTATTGGCCACTGTCCATATTATCTGTGGCGCTATCGCTTGAGTCGTCATACGTTACAACAGTGGTACGGACTGCCCTAACGTATAGCCGCACGGTTCCGAATTGAGCTGCGCCTCCAACGGTTCCGTCTGCCGTGCAATGCTTCGTAAAGTCTTGCTGTGTGAGGCAGCTACTGAAGGTTTGGCTCCAAAGGAAGGTAGCTCCATCGGGGAATCCCGTATTGTCGGCATAGGCACGAATGATGATTCCGTTTGCGTCTGGGGCGCCAGGTGCGCCAGCGCCACCAGTGCTTTCAAGGCAGTGCAACGAAATGCTATCACCACTATTGATATCTGTTGGGGTATGTCCGCCTGGTAAGTCGCAGCGCATTCCGGCTGCTGGATCACTTCCTGTCCAAACGGTGAAGTCTCGCGTGTTTCCGGCAAGCACACTGATACGAACGTTGGAGCAACTGTGCGAACTATCGACGCTGGCGCCTTCTGCTTGGTAAGCTATCAAGAGCATTCCAATAGTAAAAATTGCTGTGGAGAGTGCCAAGATTAGTAGGAAGCGCCTTGCGTAAGCTTGGGGTGCTGGTTGTAGGTGCGCCATGATTACTCTCCAGGGATTGCCTCTGTCCCACGGAAAATCATATCAATTACTTCATTCGGAATCTTCCAGTAGACCCAATACATAGCGATTGCAAAGCCAACTGTGGTTCCATAGATGAAGTAGCCTGGAATTTTCCAGCCATACGATAGATTGCCTGTGATTGCGGCAAGGCCAAAGCCGAAGCTTGCACTGTAGACAATCAGTGCAAAGTAGGCTCCACCTGGGGGATAGCCTGGTCCGGCTGTGAAGAATAGTTGGAAAATGGTCATTGTCAAGTCGATTCCAAGTTTCAAGGGGTATGCGACGATATCATAGAGTGGTTTCAGTCCGACGAATTGAAAGAGCAGCCCAAGCATTTTATCGAAAACCACGAATAGACCAAGCACGAAATTGAATACGAAATCTTCCAGTAGACAACCGACACTTCCAAGGAGCTTCAGAATCCAAGCCAAGTTGTCAAGTGCGCTGTCGCAGCTTTGGTCTTGGTTCGCAAGTTTGACTTCAACTGCTCTTTGAATCGTCTCGTCCATTTGGGATTGATTACCGAACGCTGCCGTAATACGGTTGTCGTGCAAGCCAGGATAGGTGGTTCGCATTTCCACTGTGATTGGGTTTGTTAGTGCTGTGAAGTTTAGCCCAGTGAAACCAGTCCCACCGTTTGTGCAAGTGGTACTTCCAAGGTCTCCAGGAAACAGGTTGATTAGGTTTACAGCGTCTTCAATGAAGTTGCTGCTAAGGTCTATGATATCATCCTTGAAGTCCCAATACACCCTATCCGTGCGGTTCTGGCCAGTCCGGTTGAAGGTATGTGGTCCGGCGATGAAGGCTCCGTATGGAGCTACGCGAAGCTCTGGGGTTAGGATAGTGTCTCCAGCGTGGCAAATGTAGCGATTGTTTGCTTCCGCAGTGTAAACTGCTGTCCAATACGCAAAGATTCCCCAACCGTGTTTGGTATAGTCATAGCTTAGTGCCATGCTTTCAGTGGTATTCCACCTGTAAATGATTTTGAAACTGGCTGTCTCTGTCAAGTAAATGGGTGGGGAAGTTGGCCACCTGGCTTCAATGACGACACTGGCAATACTATCACCTTGCCCGATTGGTGCTGTATAGTTGAAGGGTGGGTTTTGTAGGCTGAATCCGTAAGTCTCCTTGATCCGATTATGGAAGAGGCAGGAGCCTTTGACGACCCCACCAAGCGTACCATTGGCAAACAGTACGTCTCCAGACGTTGGAATCCCAATGAGTGTGCTACTACAATCCAGTTGAACGTCTGCCTTTGCAGTTGGCAAGAGGCTTAGTGATAGCAATAGGATTAGTAGGATTGCTCTTAGTCGCATTTAGTCTCCCCCATATCGCCTTGAGACGCCAGCCATGAGTAGCGCGACGAAAATCATGATGATTAGCCACAGATACATATTCGGAATCAGTAGCCAAGTGGAATAAGCGAAGCTGGTTCCTTGCTCCAAGACGTTTTGGGTTTCTGCTGTCTGCGCATTATTCTTTGCGGCAATAGTGGCTGGCGTAATCTGTTGCTGGATCAAGCCGAGCGTAACACTGCTTGTAACGTCGATCAGTGGCGGAAAAGTTACCGTGTCACTTATCACGAATGGAACGGCAAGCTCCAATCCGCCGCTTGCGTTACTGATAGCAAGGACATAGGAACCAACTTGGTTGTCTCCGCTCACATTGTTAGAATAGCCATAGTCGGGGAAGGCGTATGTGTATGTCAGGTTGAAGCTAACGAGTTTGCTTACTGGCGTGATCAGGCTTGGCAAGTTAGTTCCCACTTGCTTCAAGTAAACGCTCGCGTATATTTCTGATTTGACGCATTGCGTAATCGTGAAGTTTGCGGCTGCTGGCACTGTGAAGTTTCTCAAGACCGGAAAGGCGTTGATGCAGCTTGCTTCCACGAGTGGTGGGAGAGCGCTTGATGGAATCATGCGAAGCGTAACGTTGCTGATTCCTTGGCTCACGCTCACTGAGTAGGGAATGACCACATATCCAGTTTTGTTTCCGTATACCGTGAATGCTGCTGTGCTTAGGTCATATCCAATGACGTATGCTTTTCCGTTGCTATCTGTCAGGTTGGTTCTTCTAACGCCGCTTCCGCTAATCGTGGTCACTGTTACGTTAGGAACTGGATCACCTTCCACCGCACAATCAAAATCTTGGCAGCTTACGAATTGAAGGATTGCCTCCGTATAGTAGTCGTCTTGCGACCAATAGGTTTCACCGGCAATTCCGGTTGTATTGCTGGCTGTCCAATTCGTAATATGTGGCGTGAAGGGTTGATTTGGAGTCGGAACGTTGCTAGCACCAACGAATTTGCAAACCTTGAGTGAGCTTGCGCTTGACATGCCGCTTAGGTCAAACGTGATTTCGTTTCCAGTCTGTGAGCTATTCCAGTAGGTATTGTTTGCAGGGAAATAGAAGAGTCGCCAAGCGCGCAATTCAAGCGCCGGACTTACGCTATAGTCTGAATAGACAATGCCAGTATCTACAGCAGCACCTCCTATGCTTGTGGTTACTTCATAGTCTGCTGGTGAACCGGGAAAGTAAGTTCCGTTGATGAATTGGAGTGTGTATACGTACCAGCTTTCTTGCCCCATTGTGGCGTCGATATCAAAGGGAAAGGTTCGCTGGTTGAAGCCAGAGCCAGGAATGATAGTGCACTGAGTCAAGCCGGTAGACAAGAACGAATGCTCATTGTCCCTAATGTATTGCTCCGGTGGTTTTTGGTAAGTCACCGGGAAGGCTGCCCCTGTTTGCACTGAGCCACTTGGTCTCCAAACGCCAAAGCCGTTAGCGTCAGGAATACCGTATCCCCTTTGTGGTTGTCCACTTGCTGTGGTTGTGAAGGTTGCTCTTGCCGCTACGCTTCCGCTACAAGTCCAATACATATTGCCAAGGTTTGTGTCTTCCCCGATCAGTATTACCATATTATTGACGATAGTTCCTGTAGCAGTTTCCGTCCAAACCAAGAGTGGGGTCCATTCGTCTGTAATATCTCCATCAGTTACGGTTCCTGGGGTGGAAGCACTGTAGGAGTAAAGCAAGTTTGCAGATTCTCGCCATACACTGATTGTCGTTGCTGTGCTGGTGGCGGTTCCTGTGAGAACGTAGGCATTTGGGCTTAGAATAGTCAAGTTAACTGTTGCAGCAGAATTACAAGCGCCAGTAGCAGTGAGTAATTGGTTTTGTGGGGATTGTACGAAATCTTTTTCCCGATCACTCAAACTCCCAAACGTGCTTGTGTAAGTGATTGCCGCGCTTGCGCTTGGCATTAGGCTGATTCCGGCAAGAGCTATCAGGATGATAGCAAGGAGAGTTTTGGGGGTTTGGCGCATGTGGGGTTCCCACCGGGAAAGTTAGAGGCTTCTGAAAAGAGGATTGCCAGCCACTCCCAGGCTGGCTTGGGGGTTCTGGCGCTTCAGTTCTGGAAGACGACGTAGGCGACGACGCCTGCAACGACAATCAGAACGAAGAAGAGCGGGATAAGCCCCGCGAGAGTACCTCCAGCGCTGGTAGCACCAAGAGCATCCTGCGACGAATTGGCAGACGACTGGATGATGGGGATAAGCGCGAGACCGACGACCACCACAATAAGAGCGGTGATCAGGGTACCCATAGAAAGTTGAGCCATGTAGGGACGCCACCCCATAGGTCAGTTGCGATACTGGTTCATAAGAAGTAGGCTGTCGCGCCTATGGTTGGCTATCTTTCAAGTGCCAGCTTTCGTTGAAGCTTCTTGTCAAGTCGCTTCGCTCCCAGTAAAGACAATCCAAGAAAGCCAGCACTCAGAAGCTTTGCGAGTACGCTTGGTGCTGCCAATAGGAAGCCAACAGAAAACGCTGCTGCAAGATAGCAAATGAGGGTTGCAAGTGTCATGGTTCCCTGTTGCTCAAGAACTGAGACGATTTGACCAAGCTTGCTCATTCTGTCGTGCTTCAACTTGTGTCTGACGCTTTGTCTTCCTGTCACAGTTTCAACCAGCCTTTTCCTAAGCGAAATGCCTAACCGAATTTGGTTTGATAGCTTGCTTTAGGCGCTTCTTTGGCCATTTGTTAGCCCAAAGTGCTGCCCGTTCCTTAGCTTGCGCGTGCCAACCGCCTTCCCTACTTTGACCGTTAACATGCTTGATTCTAACGCCAGAGCATACCCCAATCTCAAGATAGCTCTCGTGGCAGCGTAGAGAAAAATCCGTGTCGTTATCCCATAGCCCAAAGTCTTCATCATAACCATTAAGCAAGAGCCAAGCGCTTCTTCTGATTAGTTGGACGGTTCCGCCAATCGTTACAACTTCTGAAGATAATGTGGGCGCACTTTCTGGTGCTGTGCGAAAAAGATTAGCCACCCCAAACGTTCTGATAGCAAATAGGGGGGCATTAAGGTTTGTCAGGAGCCTTGGTCGCATGTAGGCTCCAATACTTTGAGGAGACCCATCCAAGTTCAAGATTTGGGGGGTTAGCACTGACAGAGTAGGATTTTCGTTCATGACGCGAAGCAATCTATCAAGCCAATATGGTTCGGGGAAAGCATCATCATTCCAGAGACAAACGAATTCGGTTTCGGGCGCCAGGTGCGTTCGCACAGCGTCATTTACTGCATTTGAATAGTTGAATGGTTTTCGCTTATCAACATGCGCCACAATCTGACGAGAAAGACCGGCTGTGGTTAGGTGCAAATCATTTAGCACTAAGCACGCTGGCTCAGAGTGTGGGTCCTTAGTTGGGACAATGATTAGAGTCTCTGGCACGATATCAAACCTTCTGAAGAATGAAACTCCGTTCGTATGCTGTCGCTATCAATGGGAGTGTGATCCCTCTTGCTACTAAATGCTCTCGCCAAGACAGTCCACTATTTCCAATCTTCATTCCTTTTGATGAAGTGGCAACGTATTTTGATACCTTGCCACCAACCAGTATGAAGCTGGCAGTAGAGTAACGAAACGGGGATTCTGATGGGTGGAAGTAGCTAAATAAGTGTGGATGAATTGGGCTAATGTGAGTGGGGTCTCCCCATTGCGCCTTTGGATTGTCCCAACTTGGCACTATGATATCGAATCTTCCACCTGGCATAAGCGCTCGCCAAGCCTCTTCAAAGACATGGAGCATAGGCGCCCCACGCAGGATATGTTCCAAGAAGTGTGAAGCCAGAATGTGTGTCAAGACCGAATCTGCAAAAGGCCACTCGTCTTTTGCGGCGTCGAAAACGATTTCCACCCCAGGCAGCTTTCGGCAATCTGCATTGATCCAACCTTCCCTAATGTCGCTTCCACAACCAAGATTCAAACGATTGGGGGTGATCACAGTTTCAACCAGCCTTTGCGTATGGCTTCTTCCTGCCGGACCACAATCACATAGTCGAAGCTTGCTGCCTCGTCTGGAAACACGGGAACCAGCACTTGATTTGGAGACAATGGCTTGTCTTGAACACTGTCCAAGAGCGTGAAGTCTGTCCAATTGCCAGTCTTCTTCACGCCAATAACCAGCCAGACGTCTACAGTTTGCTTGTCTGTCGTGCCTTCCTTTGGCATGAAGCGGAAGGAGCGGTTTCTCATAGCCAATCCGGGACGGGAAACGACTCATGGGAGTATATTTGATAGCACCTTTCGCATGCGTGGAACGGGACGCTATTCAGGAAGGTTCGCTGTGGGTCAACGTGCATGCCGCATAGGCTGGTGGAATGTCCAAAGGGAAAGAAATGATATCGCGTGGAATGTTGGTTTAGTGTCTTGCCACGATTCCAGAAACCTTCCATGCGTCAAGCCTTCTTTGAAGCTGCCAAACAATCGTCGCAATTCACCCTATGGACGAAATGGTTACGAACCTTTCCGCACGCCATTCGCCCACAACCACAGCCACAAGGCTCACTATAGCCACAAGCGCAGGGGTTCGACCGGCAAAACCAGCACTTACCGTACTGTGGCCTGATCATCAGTAAACGCAACCTGTTTTGGATTTTGGATGAAGACACGACCGTATTGATCTTCAACCACAAACCGCACGCTTCCGTTCATCTTCATGAATGAGACAATGAAGCAAGCTGGCCAGTGCGTCTCTTCTGTCTTCACTATGACAGGCGACCCACGTTCAACGTTAGGACTTCCTTTCGTCTTAGTGGTATCATCAGTAGTAGTCATTTCGTTTTCCCTCTCAGACAGTTAACTGGTTAAGACGCATTTCGTCAGGCAAAACAGAAGGAACGAACCTTACTGGTTTGCGTCTCAAGGCGTGTCGGCTGGCTCTTCGCGGCCAAGGTCCACCACGTCATAGCCGCGCGTGCCAGGCCCAAACCTGGGGTGGTTGTAGTTGCGCGTGGCAATCCTGATTTTGACACCACCAAGCGTCTTGTGGCGCTTGGCGAGACTCAGGATTTTGCTTGTCAAGCCGTGCTGTGGGTCGTCGCGCATGAGAATGCTGCGCGGTTCGCCCGACTTGTGCACAGCGCTTTCAACGACTCGGACGTTGATTGCGAGACCGTTGATCAGAGGTGGTTCGCCGTTGACCCACTCTTCTTCTGAAGCGTACTTGTCTCGGAAGCTGATGAAGCGCGGTTCGTCTTCCGTGAAGACAATGACGTGGCTGATTTCGTCACCCTTCTTGCCGAAATCCAGCTTCGGCAGGATATCGGCAAGCTCTTTCGCTTCATTCACTCGGTCAAGCCAAGTTCCCTTGACTTCAGGCTTGGCAATGTTGGTTTGCGTTGCTTTCTTCGTTGCCATGAGTTATTCTCCATTCCCGGAAGCTTACTCTTCAGTCTCCGTGAGCGCTTGCCGGATGATCGAAAGGCCCCACTCACTACTTGGGCCTTGCGGTTCCGGTTTCGCTTCCATCGCACTCTCTAAGCACGCACGGCAAAGTAGGCTGTCGCCAACCCATCCCATACTTGTGACAGGGTGAAATGCGAGGCATTGGGGGCATTTCTTTAGCTTCATTTCTTTCCCTCCATAAGCTCATACAGCAAGACTCTGCAATCCTGGTTAGCG
>Ga0209640_10002537_pt1 | contig 15921 bp, 16 predicted proteins | sample RifCSP10_1_FD_184018 | JGI IMG/M metagenome (GOLD analysis project Ga0209640, IMG submission 184018) | Soil microbial communities from Rifle, Colorado - Rifle CSP2_sed 10_1 (SPAdes) (version 2) | ecosystem: Environmental > Terrestrial > Deep subsurface > Rock core/Sediment | place: Rifle...
GACGTCGCACCGTAGGCCGCCACCCCGCCCTCGCGAATTGAGGGAATGTCCGGCAGCACCGCGACGCGCTTCGGACTGCTGACACCGAGCGCCCGCAGCTTCCCGGACTTGACATGGGGAAAGGTGGACAGGATGGTGCCGAAGATCAACTGAATCTGGCCGCCGAGAAGATCTGTGAGCGCCGGCCCCGAACCTTTGTACGGAATGTGAATCAGGCGCACGCCGCTCAGCATGGCGAAAAGCTCCCCGGCGAGGTGACTCCCGCTGCCGGTGCCGGGCGACCCGTAATTGAGCGTTCCGGGCTTGGCTTTGGCGAGGGCGATGAAACCCTTCACGTCGCGCGCAGGCACCGACGGGTGCACCGCGAGGATATAGGCCTGGGACGCGGTCTGCGTCACCGGCTCGAGGTCCTTCAGGGTATCGTAGGGAAGTTTCCGGCGCAGGCTCGAATTGATCGCGAGCGTCGTCGTTCCCATCAGCAAGGTGTACCCGTCCGCCGGCGCTTTCGCCGCGAGTTCGGTGCCGATGATCGTGCTCCCGCCGCCGCGATTGTCGACCACCACCTGCTGGTTCCACATCTCCGAGAGCTTCGGCGCGAAGGCGCGCGCCACGATGTCGGTGCCGCCGCCCGGCGCGTACGGCACGATCAGGCGCACCGGCTTGACGGGATATGCCCCGCCCTGCGCGCTGGTCTCGCTGCTCAACGCAAGCGCGATCAGCCCGGCGCAACACGCAAGGACTATTGATGTCATTCGCATGCAGTTTCCACCTCCAGACGCACTTCGCTCGATGCGCAGCCCGGCAGCCTTCACCGCCGCGCGGCCTGCGCGCGTTCCCGCACGCCACACCACCTCGTACTCGCGCGCCGGCATTCCGGATTCCCAAGAATTGTCTGCTATAGTGCCAGCCCGCAGCATCAATACGCAACACGAGAATCGTGGACTGGTGCAAGAAAGGACGCGCGCGATGGGACTCACTGAATCGATTGCCCGCTTCATCCACGATTCCAGTCTGAAGGATTGCCCGCCCGAGGCGGTGGAAAAGGCGAAGAAAGTCATCGCCGACACATTCGCCGCCATTCTCGCCGGCGCCGGCAGCGAAGTGGCGCCACCGCTGTTGCGCTACCTCAAAGCAAGCGGCGACAGCGGCACGAGCCCGATCTGGGGCACGAGCCTCCGCGCGACGCCCGAAGTCGCGACGCTCATCAACGGCACCTTCGGACACGCGCTCGATTTCGACGACGTGCTCTCGATGATGCCGGCGCATCCCAGCGCGGTGATCCTGCCGGCGGTGTGCGCCGAGGCGCGGAGCCGCCCGCTCTCGGGACGGGCGCTGATCGAGGCACAGGTGATCGGCATCGAAGTCGGCGGCAAGATCGGGCTCGGCATCACGGTGGGGCATTATCACCGTGGATTCCACGGCACCGGCACGCTCGGCATCTTCTGCGCGACCGCCGCGCTCGCCAAGCGCTATGAGCTGGACGTGACAACGACTTGCGGCGCGTTCGGCATTGCCGCTTCGATGGCGAGCGGGCTGCGGCGCAACTTCGGCACCATGACCAAACCGCTGCACACCGGATGGGCTGCACGCAGCGCACTTGCCGCCGTGCAGCTCGCCGCGGGCGGCTTTGGTGCGGCTCCCGACATCATGGAAGCGAAGTCGGGTTTCTTTGCGGCCTATGGCGTCGCCGAGTCCGACCCCGGCGTCACGGCGCAGGGGCTCGGCAAGCCGTGGGTGATCGTCGATCCCGGCATCGCGCTGAAGAAGTATCCCTGCTGCTACGCCTGCCACCGCGGCATGGACGGCGTGCTGGCGCTCCGGCGCAAACACGACTTCACCGCCGGCGATATCGTCAAACTCGAATGCCGCATGCCACCTGGCGGCATGCAGGTGCTCACTTACGCCGATCCAGTGACGGGTCTCGAAGGCAAGTTCAGTCTGCAATACTCGCTCGCGGCGGGCGCGCTTGACGGTCAATACACGCTGTGGTCGTTTACCGACGAGGCCGTGCGGCGCCCGGCGATACGCGATCTGCTGAAGCGCGTCGTCGCGCACGAGGTGCCGCACTGCAGAGGCGACGATCCGGATTTCGAGAAGCGCAGTTCGGGGAGCCGCGGCTTCGCCGAAGTCGAAGTCGAGCTGCGCAATGGAGCCCGCGACACGGTCCGCATCGACAAGCCGCCTGGCCATCCGTCGCGTGAACTGACGTGGGACGATCTCCACACCAAGTTCACCGACTGCGCCGCGCAGGCCGGCCTCGCCCCGGAGAGAGCGCGCCGCGCTTTCGACCTGCTCACGTCGCTCGAGCGGGTCGATGATGTATCCGCAGTGCTCGATCTCTTGTCCTGACCCGAATGGCGCCACGCCGGGCACCCGGGGCTACTGCAACACCCACTTGCCGCCCTGCACCCGGAAGATGGAAAGCAGGCCCTGCTTGAGATCGCCGTTGGCATCGAACTCGATGTCGGCCGTGATGCCCGGGTGGTGGATGCGCTGCAATTCAGGCAGGTATTGCGCGGGATCAGCGGCACCGGCTTTCTCCATTGCCGCCGCGATCACCATCACGCCATCGAAGAAATAAGGCGCGTAGAGCCCGATCTCCCGCTGGTGGCGCTGGTGGTAGCGCTCGGCGAAGACCTTGCCAAGGGGACGTTTCTCGAGCGCCGCGCCGGGAGTCGAGGCGACGTGCCCCTCGGCCGCCGCCCCGGCGAGTTCGAGGAACTTCGCGGTATTCATGGTTTCGCCGCCGAGGAGCGGCGCCTTCACGCCGAGTTCGCGCATCTGCCGTGCCATGGGACCGGCCTGGGCATCGTAGCCGGCAAAGAAGATCGCTTGCGGGTTGGCGGCGCGCAGCAACGTGAGAATGGCGCGGAAATCGAAATCCTTGTCGCTCGTGTATTCACGTTTCACCACCGTTCCGCCCGCAGCTTTCACTGCCGCCGCGAAGGCGTCGGCGAGTCCCTGGCCGTAAGCCGTGCGGTCGTCGATCACTGCGAGGCGCTTGAGGCGAAGGCGATTCACGGCGTAGCGGCCGAGCGCCGCGCCCTGCTGGTCGTCGTCCGCCATCAGGCGGAACGCGGTGCGGTAGCCCTGGCGTGTGTACTTGACGTTCGTCGACACCGACAATTGCGGGATGCCCGCGTCGTAGTAGATGCGCGAAGCGGGGATCGTGACGCCCGAGTTGAAGTGGCCGACCATGCCGCGGATTCGGGTGTCGACCAGTTGCTGAGCCACGATCGTGCCGGTGCGCGGATCCGCCTGATCGTCGCCGACCGCGAGCTCGAATTTCACGGCTCTGCCGCCGATGCGCGGCTGCCGGGCATTGAGCTCGTCGATCGCCATCCGCGCGCCGTTGAGGTTGTCCTTGCCGTAGTGCGCCTGCGGCCCGGTGAGCGGCGAGGCAAAACCGATCTTGACCGTTTCCGGCGGCTGTGCCTGCGCCCACTGCGCGGCAAGGCCCAGCATGGGCAGCATAAACACGCGGAAGAGCCGGCCCACGCTCATCGCCTCCTGCGAAATTTACCCCCCATCCTGACCTTCCCCCGTAGACGGGGGAAGGAAGTTACTTTACCGCGATTCCTTGACCCCTTCACCCTTCAGTCTTCACTTGTCCTTCATCTTCTCGCGCGCGAAGAGCTGATCGAGTTTCTGCTCGTAGGCGTGATAATCGAGGTAGTCGTAGAGATCGTCGCGGGTTTGCATGATGTCCACGACGCCCTTCTGCGTGCCCTCGGTGCGCAGCGCCTGGAACACGCGCAGCGCCGCCGCATTCATCGCGCGGAACGCCGACAGCGGATAGAGCGCCATCGCGACGTTGGCGCTCGCAAGTTCCCGGGTGGTGAAAAGCGGCGTCTTGCCGAATTCCGTGATGTTGGCAAGGATGGGAACTTTCACCGCGTCGGCGAACTTCCTGAACATCGCGAGGTCGGTGATCGCCTCGGGGAAGATCATGTCGGCGCCGGCCTCGACGCAGCGGCAGGCCCGTTCGACCGCCGCCTCCAGCCCCTCGACCGCGAGCGCGTCGGTGCGCGCCATGACCACGAAGGCGGAATCGGTCTTCGCATCGGCCGCGGCCTTGATGCGGTCCACCATCTCCTGCTGCGTGACCAATTCCTTGTTGGGGCGGTGGCCGCAGCGTTTCGCGCCGACCTGGTCCTCGATGTGCATCGCCGCGGCGCCGAACTTGATCAGCGACTTCACGGTGCGAGCGACGTTGAACGCGCTCGCGCCGAACCCCGTGTCCACGTCCACCAGCAGCGGCAGCGTGCAGACGTCGGTGATGCGCCGCACGTCGGTGAGGATGTCATCCAGCCCGCTGATACCGAGATCCGGCAGACCGAGCGAGCCGGCTGCGACTCCCCCGCCCGACAGGTAGATCGCACGGAATCCGACGCGCTCGGCCATGCGCGCGTGATAGGCATTGATGGTCCCTACAACTTGCAGCGGTCTCTCGGCGGCGAGCGCGGCGCGAAAGCGCGTGCCCGCGGAATTGGATTGGGCAGGGATGCCGATGGCCTTAGCGGTCATGCTCGTATGCTCCTCGTCGTGGGGCGGTGGCGGCGGTCTGCCGCCCGGCACCGGGGCCGTAATGTGGACTTCCGGAACGCTGGAGCCGGGAAAAAGTGCTGGAATCACGATACCATGGCGGAATAGTTTTCTCCAAGGCGGGGCCGGTGGCATAATAATACCCCAATCTCACTATTCGGACTTCGATGATATCCAGGAAAGCCGACGCGTCCGGAGTGCTGTCCGGCACGCAAAGCATCGAACGCGCGCTGTGGCTGCTCCGCGAGATCGCGGCGCACAACCGCGGGGGCTCGCGGCTGCTCGACCTTTCAGCGCGCACCGGGCTGCAACGCCCCACGGTGCACCGCATGCTGAAGTGTCTGGTCGCGGAAGGCATGGTGCATCAGGACGCCGACACGCACCGCTACTATCTCGGTTCGATGGTATTCGAGCTGGGACTGTCCGCCGCTCCGCGTTTCAATCTGCGCGAGATCTGCCACCCGTCGCTCACCCGCATCGCCGAAGCGACCGGAGACACCGTGTTTCTCACCCAGCGCAGCGGGCTCGACGGCGTGTGTCTCGACCGGCATGAAGGAACGTTCCCGATCAAGACTTTTACGCTCGAGATCGGCATGCGGCGACCGCTCGGTGTCGGTATCGGCAGTCTCGCCATTCTCTCCGCCCTGCCCGAGGAGGAGATCAAGGACGTGATCGCAAGCAATCACCCACGCCTTCCCGACCACGGCCTGACGCCCTCCAGCCTGCTCGGGCAAGTGCGGCGGGCGCAGAAGCTCGGCTATGCCCTGCGCGAAAGTCCGTCGCTCGCCGGCGTGCGTTCGATCGGCTATGCGATACGCAATGGCAGCGGTGTCGCGTTTGCAGGGCTCTCGCTTTCCGCCATCTCCAGCCGCATGACCGAGAAACGCGTGCTGGAGCTGGCACAGCTTCTCAAGAGCGAAGTGCGCCAGATCGAAAAGCAGCTCGCCGCGGCGAGCGAGGGTCGGTAACGATCGACCGTTGCGTCACATCGCAACGCTGCTCGCCCCTCACCCCGAGCCCCTCTCCCGAGTGGAGAGGGGACCGTCGCGTGCTGCACCGGGTTGTCGCCCGGTTCCGCAACTATCGGACGGACTACCAGCCGCGCAGCCCTCCGCCGTCCACGCTGAGAATCTGCCCGGTGATATAGGCGCCGAGCGGCGCGCTGAGACAATAGATCGCATGCGCGACTTCCTCGGGCGTGCCGAGGCGATGCATCGGTATATTGGCGTTCCTCGGCGCAAGAAATTCCTCCATGGTCTTGTCGGGCGCCCAGCGCTGGCGGCTTTTCTCCGTCTGTGAAGTAAGGATGCTCTCCAGCGCCACCACGTTCACGCGGATATTGTCGGCCGCGAGTTCCAGCGACAGGCTCTTGCTGAGATTCATGGCTGCCGCAGCGGCGACGCTCGAACTCGCCACGCGCGGCGGAGGCTGTTTGCCCTTCATCGACACCACGTTGACGATGGCGCCGCCGCCGGCCTTGCGCATCCACGGCAGCACCGCGCGCATGGTGCAGGCGAGCGCCAGCACCTTCTGGTTGAAGGCGTTCACGAATTCGTCGTCGGCCATGTCCTCGAAGCGCCCCGGCGGCAGCGGCCCGGAGACCGGGTCGACCGCATAGACCTGCTGGCGCGAGCCGCCGGCGGCGCGCTGCTCGGAGGCGCCCGCGTTGTTGACGAGTATGTCGATTCGCCCCAGGGCGTCGCCGGCAGCGTTCACAAATCCATCCATGCCGCCGCGATCGAGGATGCTCGCAGCGCAGGTGAAAACCTTCACGCCGTGTTTGCGAGTGAGCTCGCCCGCGGCCTGTTCGAGCGCTTCCGGCGTGCGCGCGCAGAGCGCGAGGTCGGCGCCCTCGCTCGCAAAGAGTTCCGCCGTCGCCCGCCCGATCCCGCGCGTGCCCCCGGTCACGATCGCGGCCTTCCCGCTCAACTTCCCCATGAGTCTTCCTGTTTCCCTGTCATTTCACCATGCCGAGGTCGGTCAACAGACCGCGCAGTTCGTCGTGCTGTTCCTTGAGAAACCGGCGCATCGCGTCGCTGCGCCGAAAGTTGGCGACCCAGTTCCGCCGCTCGACGTCGCGCCTGAACTCGTCGGTCGCGACGAGCCTCGCCATCACGTCCTCCCAGTACGCGATCTGGGCGGCGTTAAGACCACGCGGGCCGACGATACCGCGCCAATTTGAGAATATAACGTTCGTCCCCTGCTCGCGCAGGGTCGGCACCTCGGCCAGTTCGCCGGCGAGGCGTTGGGGCGCGGCCACCGCGAGAATCCGCGCCTTGCCCGCGCGCAACTGCGCCACCGGCGCGGCGGTGGTGGAGAGCATCACGTCGATGTGCCCGCCGAGCAGCGCCGTGATCGAATCGCCCCCGGACTTGAACACGACTGTTTTCAGTCGCTTCGGATCGATGCCATGCGCTTTTGCCGCCAGCGCGATCGCGTAGTAGCCGCCACCGGTCAGCGACGGCACGCCGATGCTCAAAGATGCGGGATCCTTCGCGAGCCGCGCCATCAACTCCTTGCTGCTCCCGATCGGTGACTGCGGCGCCACGGTGGAGACGATGTAGTCCTCGAACAGCACCGCGAGCGGCGACAGGTCCGCATAGCTGATCTTGCTCAAGCCCATGATATGGTTGGTAATCAGCGGCACGGTGAGCAGCATGATGAAGTGCCCGTCTCCGGCGTGCTGATTCAGATACGCGTAGCCCACCGAGCTGCCGCCGCCGGGTTTGTTGACGACCACCATTGGCGTTGCGACGAGCTGCTTGTCCTGCATCAACTTCTGCACGAAACGGGCGGAGGTGTCCTGGCCGCCGCCCGGGCTGGTGCCGACGACGATCTCGACGCCCTTCTCGGGTTTCCAGGGAGTTTGCGCGCAGGCCGCGCCCGTCGCGAACCCCGCGGCAAGCACCGCCATCCATCGCCAGGCCGTTCCGGTCCCGCCGCGTCCACTTCTCATGTGTACAATCCTCATTGTCGATAATGCCCGCATGATAGGCTCAGCCACTGCGTGCGGCAACGGATCTTCCCGCATCAAGGAGGAAGACGAATGAAACCCGATTTTCCGGTCTGGCGCTCTCTCCTGTACGTGTCCGTCGAAACCCCCGGCTCATTCTCGTGCCAGGAGGGAAATTTGATTTTCTCCCCTCCTAGTCAAGGAGGGGTGGACGCGAAGCGGACGGGGTGGTTGAAAGATCGCGATCAGCTCGGCAGATACCAAGTAATGACATGAGCACCAATGACTGAAGCGGTCTGCTGACTATGAACACCGCACCGCGCCGCCTGAGAGTCGCCGTGACCGGTGCGGGGCTTACGCACAGTCCCGACGGGCGCGAAGGCTGGGCGGTGCGTGCCCATGTCCCGGCGTTGAAAGCGCTGCCCGAACTCTTCGAGGTGGTCGCGGTGTGCACGACGCGCATGGAGACGGCGCGGGCGAGCGCGGTGCATTTCAGCGTCCCGCACGCCTATGCCGGCGTCGAAGACATGCTGCGCGAGCTGCCCGAGATCGACATCGTGTGCGTCTCGGCGCGCCCGGTGCATCATCACCGCCTCGCGTCGGCGGCGTTGCGCGCCGGCAAACACGTCTATTGCGAACAGCCGCTCGGCATTTCCACCGCGCAGGCCGAAGAACTGACGGCACTCGCGAAGAAGAACGGGCTGCGCACCGTGATCGGCCACCAGAGCCATTACGAACCGGCGACGCTCCACATGGCTGAACTGGTGCGGCAGGGTTACATCGGCCGGCCGCTCACATTCCAGCACAGTTACTTCGTGTCCAACTACATCGCGCCGCGGCCGTCGCACCGCCAGTGGCTGTTCGAGGCCGACATGGGCGGGCACCCCGGTTACCGCAGCGGGCACAGCCTCGACCGCGTGCACCAGGTTCTGGGCCGGGATGTCACCGCCATTTGCGCCGATATGGCGGTGAAGGTGCCGGAGCGCCGGGCGCTGGACCGCGACGGCGTGATCCGCAGCAACCAGGTCGAGAACATGAACTACCTGCTGCGCGCAGGCGAGGACGTGATGGGCATGCTGCAGGTGTCGTTCACCGCCTGGTTCGGCACCGGCAACCGCTTCGAGGTCTACGGCACCGAAGGCATGCTCATGCTCGCGACGGCGGACTCGCCGGCGTGGAGCAAAACCGGCGGGCAGGGTGATCCGTCGCGAGGGGAATTGAAGCTCTTCGGCGCGCGCGTGGACCTGGAGCGGCTCGTGTCCGAGCCCACCGCCCCCGAGCGCCTCCAGAAGGAGTTTCGCGAAATCCCGGTGCCGGCCGAGTACAGTCACGTCCCGGGTTTAGAGCGCGGCCGCGCCACCTATCTCGTGGCGCAAACCTGGCACGCGTTCGCGCGCGCCATCCACGAGGGCCGTGAGTGCGCGCCGAGTTTTCGCGACAAGCTCAAGATCCACCGTATCTGGGACGCCGCTGAGGAATCAGTGCGCACGCGGTCGTGGCAGAAAGTGGACTACGGCGGCGTCTGAACTGCGCGAGCGTCACCTGCTTCTTCGGCATCCGCTTGCCGGGAATGATCTCCTGAGGTTCCCCCACGCACCTGACAACGCCAGAACGCGCAGCCGGGTTCCAATCGCGTCAATGAGTGTTTCGGGCCAACCCGCGAACACTACGCCCGACATGCTCGGCGATCGACCGCACCCAGGCGCCTGCCTGGCAGGCCATATCGGCGACCCGTACCCCCCGCTGCAGGTACGTCTTCGCAGCCGCGCGCTCTGCCGGCGTCATGCGAATACTATCGAGTCGTTGGGTAATTGAGCATTGGTACTCTTGACCAGTTTTCATGCGAGCCTCTCTCATTGCGTGGTTATACTGCATTGCAACAATTGCATTCTAACATTAATATCGTTGTATTTCAATTTGATGTATGAGACATTAGACAAGAATAAGCATTGAATGCTGCTACGCATTGCATGATTTATTATGACCAGAAGCGATAGAAAACCTAATCCGTATGCGCCGTGGCAGTGTGATCGCACCGGGCCCAGGCTTGAGCAGTGCCCACGAACGGGTTCCCGCCAGCCATAATCCCGGTTATCGGGCGCGCGGAGTGGCGTTGCACCGCCCCAAAGCGCTTCCGAATGATTGGGACCGTTGCGATGCGAATCAACCGATGAGAATGCGGCAACCACTTATGGTGCTGGCGCTTGCGCTGGGCGCGGCGAGCGCTGCAGAGACACAATCAACGGGTGCTACCCCGGCGTTTCCCGCGCGCCCGATCCGTTTCATCGTGCCCAACGCGGCGGGCGGATCGACCGATCTCGTCGCGCGGACGGTCGCGCATAAAGCCGGGGAAGGCCTGGGCCAACAGGTCGTTATCGACAACCGCCCCGGCTCCGGCGGCATCATCGGCACCGAACTGGTCGCCAAGGCGCAAGCCGACGGCCATACGCTGCTCATGGGCACCATCGGCAATCTCGCGATCAGCCCCCATCTTTACCGCAAGCTCGCTTATGATCCGATCAAGGATTTCGCGCCTGTTACGCAACTCGCCTCCGCTGCCTACATGCTGGTCATCCACCCATCGGTGCCGGCGAAAAGCGTCAAGGAACTGGTCGCGCTCGCAAGATCACGCCCTTCGCAACTGAACTATGCTTCCGCGGGGAGCGGCACCGGCTCACACCTGAGTGCCGAACTTTTTCGTTCGGCGGCGGGCATCGCCCTGGTGCACGTGCCATACAAGGGCGGAACGCCCGCCATCACCGACGTGATTGCGGGACAGGTGCAGATCATGCTGAACGGAATTCCGTCGTCCATGCCGCACCTTAAGAGCGGCCGCATCCGGGCGCTGGCGGTCACGACAGCAAGACGCTCGCCGGCCGCGCCGGAACTGCCCACCATGGCCGAGGCCGGATATCCCGGCGCGGAATCGACGTCGTGGACCGGCGTTCTCGCGCCCGCCGGCACGCCCGCCGGCGTGATCGCGCGACTCAATACCGAATTCGTGCGGGCATTGCGCACGCCCGAAGTGAGCGCACGTCTTTCCGCGGACGGGGCGGTGCCCGTCGGCAGCTCGGCGGCAGAGTTCGCGGCCTACCTGCGCAGCGAACTTGTGAAATGGCGCAAGGTCGTCAAGGCTTCGGGCGCGACCGTCAACTGAGCTTGCCGTTCTCGATGTCCTCGGTGTTCTCCGTGTGCTCCGTGCGAATCCAGGTCAGTTGCGCGTGATCAGTCGACCTTTGCGCCGGTGCGCTTGACGACGTCGGCCCATTTCGCGATCTCTTTCTTGACGTGTGCGGTGAACTGCTCGGACGTGCCGCCCACCAATTCATAGCCGCCCCCGCCCAGCCTCTCCTTCGCCGCCGGCGACGTCGATCCTGCCGCCGCAACGAAAGCAAGCACCAGAAATACGCAGCGCGACCACTGCCCGCGCGGTTTTCCACCTTGCGACATCACGTTCTCCCAACCCGCCGTAAACTCAAAAGCGCTCGACCCAGGGCCGCACTTCGATTTCCCAGGACCAGGCGCTGCGCGGCTGCCTGATGAGATGCATATAGGACTGAGCGATCGCTTCCGGCGCGAGCAGGCTGTCGGGATTGTCTGCGGGCACGGGCCGCGCTGCCGAGCGGATGCCGCCGTCGATCACGACATGCGCGACGTGAATGCCCTGCGGCTGCAGCTCGCGCGCCATGCTTTGCGCGAGTCCGCGCAGCGCGAATTTCCCCATGGCGAACGCGGCGGACTGCGCATAGCCCTTGACGCTCGCCGACGCCCCGGTGAATAAGATGGTGCCCGCTTTTTCCTTGAGCATGCGCCTCGCCGCGGCCTGTCCGACGAGAAAGCCTCCCAAAGCCGTGATCGTCAGCGCTTCGGCAACCTTGTCCGGGTCGAGCTCGATCAGGGGACCGCGGACGCGCGCGCTTGGGTTGTAGATCACGACGTTCGGGGCGCCGGGGCCGGCGTCAAGCTGCTCGAAGAGACGATCCACCTCCGCGCGCTGCCCGACATCACAGCGGATCGCGGCGGCCTTCATCTCGTCGCAAAGTCCCCTGAGCTTGTCGATGTTACGCGCCGCCAGCGTGACGCCGTAACCGTCCACTGCCAGCGCGCGCGCAAGCGCCGCGCTCAGGCCGCTGCCGGCACCGACGATCAATGCGGTATTGCTCATTCTGGAATCGCTCCTTATTCGTGACCTTACACCCTTCGAACGCGGTCCCTCAATGTTCGGAATGCGATTCAACCTCCTTCGCAATTCGGGTCGCGAGTGCCGTCCTGCACCGAAATTTTCTTCGGCTGAAAGTGCTTCAATACCTGGCGCTCCTCAAGGTTACGCTTGAAGTTCCGCCAAACGTCCTCGTCTGAGCGCACGGCTAGCGCCTGCCGCTCTTCGTATCGGAGGACCATGCAGTCGAACAAGCGCTCCAGAGTTCCGGAGGGGTCGTCTGTGCGGCCACTGCCGGCGGGCGACCACTGAAGCGAGCTGTCGTCGCGCGGCAGGATCGCCTGCGCAAACTCCAGCACAGTCGAAGGCGCTTTCAACGGAAGCTCGCTTGCAACGCGCTCGCCCTGCTCCTCGAGCCGCGCCTGAATGTAGCGCATCAGCGACTTGAAATGCTCGGCGTTCACCCCCGGGAACACCCTGTTCAGGCGACCGTAGGTTGTGCGGCAGAGCGCACTCAAGTACTTGGCCTCCGGTGCATAGAGCACGACGCCCACATTCACGAATTCATTACTCGTGGTGTCGTGGACATACCTGAGGACGCAATAGGTGTAGCTGTAACGATTCGTCATTTGAGTACCCTCATGACTTCCTGTAACGCCGCATCGAGATTGTCTCGGACAGCGGCGATGTGCCTCAACGCTTTGTTAGCGGTTTCCGCCGCCTCATTCCACTCGCCCGGCAAGGCATGTCGATAAGCAGCCAGTCTGGAGTCCGCAACAGCCATCCAGGCGCCTGCAAGCCGGTCAAAATCGAGTGCCTTTCCCCGAAGCTGCTCAGAGAACAAGTGGCCTGGAGCGCGGCGCAGGCTTTCAAGTGCGCCTACTTCCCAAGGCGGGTGCCATCCCACTACGCCCTCTGTTACAAATGCGAGTTCGTGGTCGAATATTGCGAGGCGCGCCTGCGCTTCGTTGAGCTTGGAGGTGTTTTGTGGTTTTTCCATACCGGCGGGGTAATTCTACCCGTGGCCGCAGGCCCTGGCTGCGCGGTGGCATAATGCGCGGACTCCGCGTAGGCACGCCACCCGTGGCCGGCTGGAAATTCCAGCTCGCCTCGTAATGGTGGCCGCGAAGCATAAGCGTAAACATCATGGAACTCGAAAAACTGAAGGAGTGGATCGGCCAGCGCGTGACGATCCACGCGCCGCTCTGTGTCGGCGACGAGGTGCGCCGCGAGTCGGTAATCAAAGACGTCACCATCAAGCAGGGACGCACCGGCCAGACGCTGCTCGTTTTCGAGCTGGCGCGCACCCATGCCACGACGCCGCTCACGTTCACGTCATCGCGTAACGTGCGCCCGCTGTTCGTGAACCGGCCGTTCCAGGTCTGCGGTGAACCTTCTCCCGACAACAAGACCGCGAAAATGTGGGTGGTCGATCAGGATGGAGCGCCGACGCTGATCGCCGACGCCGAATTCAAGTAAGGGAATGACTTCGATCCGCCCCCTCACCCTAGCCCGGCCCCCTCGCCCGCTACGCAGGCTCTCCCCCACGGGCGGGGGAGAGGGGATCCTGTTTTGTTGCGCGGGCCTGGTGTAATTTCATGGCGGGGGGTCCGCTCGAAGGCGTGCGCGTGATCGACCTCACTTCGGTGGTGGTCGGCCCGCTCGCCACCCAGATCATGGCCGATCATGGCGCCGACGTGGTGAAGGTCGAGGCGCCGGCCGGGGACATCGTGCGCACGCTCGCAGGGCGCGGGGTGACGCCCGGCATGTCGGCCAAATTTCTGCACCTCAACCGCAACAAGCGCAGCATCGCGCTGGATTTGAAGCAGCCGGCGGGACGCGAGGCATTGCTGAAGCTGATCGCCGGCGCCGACGTGCTGATCTGGAACATGCGCCCGCCCGCGATGGCGCGCTTGAAGCTTGCGTACGACGACGTGCGCCGGGTGAACCCGCGCATCATCTACTGCGGCATGTTCGGTTTCGGCCAGGGCGGACGCTACCGCGACAAGCCGGCCTACGACACCATCATCCAGGGCTCGGCCGGCGTCGCCGCGCTCCACCATATGGCAACCGGGGAGCCGCGTTACCTGCCGATGGTGATCGCCGACCGCACCGTGGGGCTGATCGCGGTACAGATGATCCTGATGGCATTGTTTCACCGCACGCGTACGGGCGAAGGCCAGTCGATCGAGATTCCGATGTTCGAGAACATGGCCAAGGCGGTGCTCGAGGAACATATGTATCTCAAGACCTTCGATCCGCCGCTCGGCCCGGTGGGTGACCCGCGCTTGATCGACCCGCAGGCCCGGCCGCTGCCGACGCGGGACGGCTGGATCTGCATCTCGGCCAACACCAACGCGCAGGCGTTCGCCATCTTCGATGCCATCGGCAGGCCCGAATTGAAGACCGATCCGCGCTTCGAGAGCGTCGCAGCGCGGTTCAGAAATACCGGCGAGTATTTCAGCATCCGCGCCGAGGCACTGAAGCACAAGACCACCGCGGAGTGGATCGAAATCCTGGACCGCGCCGACGTGCCGGCGATGCCGTTCCAGACGCTCGATCAACTGATGAACGACCCGCATCTCGCCGACGTCGGATTCTTCCGGCACATCGACCATCCGACCGAAGGCAGGATCTGGAACATGATGCTGCCCAGCAAGCTCTCGGGCGGCACGCGCCGTGATTTCCGCCCTGCCCCCAAGATTGGCCAGGACAGCGTGGATCTGCTGCGCGAACTGGGCTACGGCGATGCCGACATCGATGCCATGCTCGCCAGCGGCGCCACGGTAGACGGCCGCATCGGCAGGGCGGGCGATGCGCCGCCGAGTACTCTCGGCGTCGGGTAGCGCGTTACGGCATAATTGACCCCTTCGAACCTGTCCCAATCCTTCCAGGAGAACACCATGCAGCGCACGTGGCGCCTCGCGCCTGTCATTGTCGCAACGATTTTCGCCACCGGCATGATCGCGGCACCGGCCGCTTTTTCGCCGGGTGCATACGCCGCGGAACAGGAATACGCCCCGCAGGTCGGCCAGGAGGGCAAGGACGTCATCTGGGTGCCCACGCCGCAATCGCTGGTCGAGAGAATGCTCGATATGGCGAAGCTCACGGCCAAGGACATACACTACGATCTCGGCAGCGGCGATGGGCGCACCGTGATTGCAGCCGCCAAGCGCGGCGCACAAGCTGTCGGCGTCGAGTACAACCCCGACATGGTCGCGCTCTCCGAGCGTGCCGCCGAGAAGGAAGGCGTCAGCGGCAAGGCCAGGTTCATCCATGGCGACATTTTCCAGACCGACTTCAGCCACGCGACGGTGTTGACGCTCTACCTGCTGCCCAGCCTCAATGTCAAACTGCGCCCCACCATCCTCAGTATGAAACCGGGCACACGCGTGGTATCGCACGCGTTCACCATGGACGACTGGGAACCCGACCAGACCGACTCCGCCGACGGACGCACCGCCTACCTGTGGATCGTGCCCGCCAGAGTCGACGGCACGTGGCGGACCGCCTCCGGCGAGATCGTGCTGAAGCAGAAATACCAGAAGCTCTCCGGTACGCTCAAGTCGGGCAACGGAGCCGCTTCAATCTCCGGCGGCAAGTTGAACGGCGTGCAGATCCGCTTCAACGCCAACGGCGTGCGCTACTCGGGCCGGGTCAATGGCGACCGGATCGAAGGCACCGCGCAGGCGAGCGCCGGCGGCACAACCAAGTGGAGCGCGACGCGCGTGCCACCCCCCACGGCGGCACAGAAATCTGGAGCATAGGGCAGGGGTATCGGAGGCCGCAGCGGCGCGTCGCTTATAATCGGCACAGCGACGCATCCGCGACACACGAGGAGCACCGAGCATGGCTGAGCGATCGTCTGGCGCGGCCATTGTCGGCGGCGGGATCATGGGCGGAGACATCGCCATCATCTTTGCCGCCGCGGGCTGGCAGGTTCACGTGATGAGCCCGTCGCAGAAGACGCGCGATGCGCTCGCGGGCCGCGCCAAGGCGGGACTCGCGAAACTCGGCGCCCCCGAAACGCATGCCGCCAATGTGCGCACCTACGATCGTCTCGACGCCCTGCCATGGGCCGGAATCGACCTCGTGGTGGAGGCCGCCACGGAGGATCTCGCCCTCAAGCAGCAGATCTTCCAGGACCTCGAACGGCTTGCCCGCCCTGAAATACCGCTCGCCACCAACACTTCGAACTTTCCGATCGGGGAAGTCGGCAGGCCGCTCATCACGCGATCGCGCGTGGCGGGCCTGCATTTTTTTA
>Ga0209640_10002538_pt1 | contig 15920 bp, 13 predicted proteins | sample RifCSP10_1_FD_184018 | JGI IMG/M metagenome (GOLD analysis project Ga0209640, IMG submission 184018) | Soil microbial communities from Rifle, Colorado - Rifle CSP2_sed 10_1 (SPAdes) (version 2) | ecosystem: Environmental > Terrestrial > Deep subsurface > Rock core/Sediment | place: Rifle...
TGATGGCGCAATCGATTGCACATCATCGTTCATCGATCATCGGTGCGCGTGTCACTGAATCCGCGTCAACTGCCCGCGCGCAAAGCCACCGGGATTGATCGGCGAATGGATGTTGAAGTAGAAGCCGGCGGGATTGTCGACGATCGACTGAGCCAGCGCGGGGGTCACCGTAATTCCGGTCGCGCGAAACTCCCCTGTGCCGGTGACGGCGATGAACGGCGACCCTGCGGTCAGCCCCGTGTTCACCATCACCGGGCCGTTGACGCCTGCGGCTCCAGGGTGAATGTGCGCGCCGACGACCGTTGTGTTACCGGGGAAGCCGCTCACCTGGAAATAGAAGTCCGCAGTCGCGCCCGTAATTGCGCCTGCGGTGCTGCGCGTCAGCTGCAGCGTAATCTGCGCCGCTCCGTTCCCCCCGGACTCGGCGTTGCCGATGGGCGGCACTTCGTTGGCGGGCCGCAATATCGCGGCGAACACCGCCGGCTGATTCGATGGTGATGTCGTGCCGTTGTCATCGCAGCCGGCAGCGACAGCACAGACGGCAATCGCGAACGCTACCCATCGAGTCATCGTTCCTCCTACTTCAGTTCCCTGATCTGGACGTTCCGGAATCGCACGACGCCGAGTCCCGCCTGCAGCGCAAACGGCCCGCGAGCGAACTTCTTGTCCTCGACGTCGACCATCTGCATCCCGTTCATGCGAACGATCAGTCGCGGTCCTTTCGCGACGATCTCCAAGGAATTCCACTTGTTGCCCGTGTTGATCACCGACGCAGGCTTGGCCACGTCGACAATGCCCCCCGTGCGGTAACTCTGGTCGGGACGCGTGTCGAAGATGTTCACCTCGTAGCAGGTGGCCGCTCCGACCTTGGCGGGATCCTGGCAGCGGATGAAGATGCCGCTGTTGGCGTCCGGTGTCACCCAGAAGTCCGCCCGAATCTCGAAGTTGGTGTACGGCTGCTTCGACAGCAGGAAGCCGGCGCCGTTGGTGGACCAGATCTCCCTCCCGACCATCTTCCAGTCTGCCCGACCGACCGGGGTCCACCGATCGAGGCTCTTGCCGTCGAACAGCGTCACCCAGCCCCCAGCCGCTTGCCCCTGCACCGCAGGTGCTCCGACGATGCAGAGTCCCAGGACGACCAATGCTGTTCCGACAATTGATGCGCGCGTCATGATGACCTCTCTTTACCGGTCTTTACCGGCGCCACCGGCTGCGCCAGGCATTGTGGGTCCGTACAGATTACCTCGATCGCTCTTCCGACGAGATTCTGAGACGCCCGTTTATACCTCATTTCAGGGTGACGCCGCCGCATGAGCCGACGAATCTGTCCGCCGCGTCCGGCGCGGCGCGAGTGATCTGATGTACGCTAACTCGCGTGTTCCGCATCAGCCCGTTATGCGGCCCCGAACGCGAATTTCGTACTCGTTGTCCCAACCGCATAACGGGCTGGGCGCGCGGAGCGCGCCAAAGGTTATTGGCGCTCTGCGGGTTTGCCGGTGTACTGGGGCTGGCGGCGTGCGGTCAGCCTGCATCGACGAGCGCTCCAGGCCAGTCACCCACAGCCGATTTCTTTCGCGGCAAGACCATCAGCATCGTCGTTGGCTCGGGTGCAGGCGGGGGATTCGACACGACCGCGCGCCTGGTGGCGCGCCATATCGGCAAGCACATCCCGGGCACGCCCACCGTGATCGTCGTCAACATGCCTGGCGGCGGAGGACTGGTGGCCGCCAATCACGTGTTCAGCGCGGCTCCGAAGGACGGCACGGTCATCGGTCTCTTCCACGAGGCGCAGATGATGAACCAGTTGACCGGCGGGGAAGGCGTCAATTTCGACCTGCGGCAATTCAACTGGCTCGGCAGCTCGTATGACGACCCGAATGTCTGCATCGTGCGCTCGAACGCGGCTGTGACCACGTTCAAGGAGATGATTGGCAGTGCCAAGACGACCGCCGTGGGGGGCACCGGGCCCGGGTCGAATACCTACGATGCCCCGCGCGTGCTCGCGGCAGCGACAGGGGCCAGTTTGAAGGCTGTTGCGGGATATCCAACCACGAATGACGTTCGCATCGGCGTCGAGCGCGGCGAGATTCAGGGCATGTGCCTTGGCTGGGAATCGGTGAAGTCCGCGTCCAGCCAGTGGCTGCAGGATGGATACGCACGAGTGTTCGTCCAGAACGGCATCGCGCGCCATAAGGACCTGCCGGACGTGCCGCTGGCGATCGAGTTTGCCACAGATGAGGAGAGCAAGATGCTGCTCCGCCTTGTGGATGCGCCTGGCGCGATGGCCAAGCCGTTCACGCTGCCGCCCGGCGTCGATCCGCCGCGCGTCGAGGTGATGCGCACTGCGCTCACGGCAACCTATCACGACGCCGCCCTCCTGGACGAGGCACGAGCGATGAAGCTCGAGTTCCAGCCGAAGACGGCCACCGAGATTCGCGAAATTCTGGACGACGTGCTGGCAACGCCGCCGGCCGTCGCCGCGAAGTACCGCGAAATCATCCAGCCCTGATGCCGTTCACGTCCACAGGCCACAGAGGCACAGAGACACAGACAGCCAGCCTAGAAATGCTCCGTGTCTCCGCGTCTCCGTGGCCCGTGACTGTGCGTCTTTGGCCCGTCTTGCACATATGAGCCGACCTGCCGACCTGCGCGACTGGATCGCGCGCATCGAAAGCCTCGGCGAGCTGCAGCACGTCGCCGGGGCCCACTGGGACCTCGAAATCGGCACCCTGTCCGAGATCAATTACCGCCGCAAGCCGCCTGCAGCGCTCCTGTTCGACGAGATCGTCGGCTATCCGCGTGGTTACCGCGTGTTGACCGGGTCGATGAGCAACGCGCGCAGGATGGCTGTGACGCTGGGGCTCGACCCGAATCTCGAAACGGCGAGTCTGGTGCAGGCGCTGCGCGGCAAGCCCCTCCAGTGGGAAGCCGCAGCGCCGCGCTTCGAGCCCGAGCTCGTCAAGACAGGCCCGATTCTCGAGAATGTCGTCGAGGGTCGGAACGTCGATCTCACGCGATTTCCGGCGCCGCGGTGGCATGAGCACGACGGCGGACGCTACATCGGGACAGGCGTGGCTGTCGTGACGAGCGATCCCGACACAGGACGAATCAATGTCGGCGCCTACCGGATGATGATCCAGGAGGACGGCCGTACCGCCACGATCAATGCCGAGGCGGGAAAGCACGGACGCGCGCAGTACGACCGCTGGTTCGCAAAACACGGCAAGGCCCCCGTCCTGGCGTCGTTCGGTCATGACCCGCTGCTGTTGATGGTGGCGGGCACCGAAGTCCCGAACACGATCAGCGAATATGCGTATGCCGGAGCGATGGTCGGCGAGAAGATTCCCGTCGTTCGCGGTGAGGTGACCGGGCTGCCGATGCCGGCCGCGGCGGAGATCGTCGTCGAAGGATGGCTCCGCCCCGATCGAGTGCTGCACGAAGGGCCCTTTGGGGAGTGGACCGGCTACTATTCGGCGTCGCTGCGCCCGGTGCCGGTCATGGATATCGAGCGCCTCTACTTCAGGAACGATCCAATCATTCTGGGAACGCCACCCGGGAAGCCCCCGAACGACTATTCGTACATGCGTGCGCTGCTGAAGTCGGCCATGATCCGGGACGAGCTCGTGAAGGTCGGCGTTCGTGACGTGCGCGGCGTGTGGGCGCACGAAGTCTGCGGCGGCCGACTGCTCATCGTCGTGTCGATCCGACAGCGCTTCTGCGGCCACTCGCGTCAGGCCGGCTATCTTGCCGCCCAGTGCCCGGCCGCAGCCTACATGAACCGCTTCGTCATCGTTGTCGATGACGATGTCGATCCCATGAACTTGGAAGAGGTGATCTGGGCGGTCAGCACGCGCTGCGAGCCGTCGGAAGACATCGAAATCATGCGGAAGACCTGGGGGAGTAGAGTCGATCCGTTGCTGGCGGATCCGGCAGTTCCTTACAATACGCGCGCGCTCATCGACGCGTGCCGTCCGTTCGAAAAACTCGACACCTTTCCGCGCGTCGCCCAGTCGACGCCACGGCAGGTCCGCGAAACGGTGTCGAAGTGGAAGGATCTGTTCGCCGATCCGCGTTTCCCCCTGCCTGAGACCGTCATCCCATCGGCGGCCGTGGACGAGGAGATCCGTGGCAGCGGCGTCACGCCGCTGGACAAGAAGGACTAGCGGCGATGTGGTGCTTGGTGCCTGGTGCTTGGTGCTTGGTGCGTACGGGGTGCTTGGTGCTTGGTCAGCGTCCAAGGACTGCGCACCAAGGACGAACCAGGCACGAAGCACCAGGCACCCGGCACTGACATGGACATTTTTCTGTCGGCTCTGTTGGAAGTGCTGGCGCCCCACACGTTCGGCATCATGCTCGTGGGCATCGCTATCGGCCTTCTCGTGGGAATCCTGCCCGGGCTTGGCGGCGCTGCGACGCTGGCGATGATGCTGCCGTTCGTGTACCCGATGGACGCCATCTCCGCCTTCGCATTTCTGCTCGGCATGCACGCGGTGACGGCCACTACCGGCGACATCACGTCGGTCCTGTTCGGTATCCCGGGGGAGGCGACGTCGGCGGCGACCGTCCTTGACGGCTATCCGATGACGCGGCGTGGGGAGGGTGGGCGCGCGCTCGGCGCCGTGCTTTTCAGCTCGTTGGTCGGCGCATTGGTTGGCGCCGCGGTGCTGGCGGTGTCGGTGCCCGTGATCCGGCCCGTCGTGCTTCAACTCGGCCCGCCTGAATTTCTGATGCTCACCGTGCTGGGCCTCAGCTTCATCGTGTCACTCGCCGGGCGGAACCTGATCAAGGGGTTCATCATGGCGGCCCTCGGGTTTCTGCTCGCGATGGTTGGCTTGGATCCACAGAGCAGCATCCAACGTTTCACCTTCGGCCAGCTGTATCTCTGGGAAGGCATCAACGTCGTGCCCGTCGTCGTCGGGTTGTTCGGCGGCGCCGAAGTCCTGCAATTGATGATGACGAAGCACAGCATCGCGCAGCGCCCTCGCGACGAGCGGCTCGCTGGCGTCATGCAGGGTGTGCGCGATACGTTCGAGCATTGGTGGCTGACGCTACGCGCCAGCGCCATCGGGCTCGGCATTGGCGTGATTCCGGGTATGGGAGGCGCGGTGTCGCAATTCATCGCCTATGCACACGCGCAGCACACCTCGAAGCATCCAGAGACGTTTGGGAAGGGGAACGTCGAAGGCGTGCTGGCCACCGGAGCCGTAAACAATTCCCGCGAAGGCGGAAATCTCATCCCGACCGTGGCGTTCGGGATTCCGGGCAGCATTTCGATGGCCATTCTGCTCAGCGTGTTTCTGCTCAAAGGCCTCGTGCCTGGTCCCGCGATGCTGACGAAGAATCTGGACGTCACCTACTCGATGGTGTGGGTGATTGTCCTGTCCAACATCATCGCGGTCCTGGTGTCATTTCTGTTTCTCAACCAGCTCGTGCGGCTGACGCGCGTAAAGGCGGTGCTGCTGGTGCCGTTTCTGATGGTGCTGACGGCGTTCGGTGCGTACACGGCGCACAACGCCTTTGCGGACATCCTGGTGATGCTTACGGCAACAAGCGTCGGCGTCGCGGCGATCCGCTTGGACTGGCCGCGCGCACCGCTGCTGCTCGCCGTCGTGCTTGGCGACATCGCCGAGCGATACCTCTTTCTGTCGTACTCGCTATTCGAGTGGCGCTGGCTCGGACGACCGCTCGTCATTGCGTTCGCCATCCTGACCCTCGGCGGCCTCGTGTGGCCGTTGATGCGCCGGGGCCCTCACGCTCCGGATTCGGTGGTTCATCGCGCGGACGTGCCTGTCACCATCGGGTTGCTGGGTGTTGCGATCTGGGTCCTGTACCAGGCGGCGGGCTGGCCGTTCCGCACCGCCGTGTTTCCGCTCGCGACGGGCGCCATTCTGTTGTGCCTGACCCTCATGAAGCTTGGGGCGCATCTGTACGTGGGGCGGGTACCGCGACGCGGGAACGAGGGGGCGCGGAGCGGACCCGCCGGACAGCCCGCCCCCGTCGAATTCACCGATCTTCCCGACGTATTCGCCACCGCGTCACGCGTGGAATGGCTCTCCGCAATTGCCTGGATGGCGGCATTTTTCCTCCTGCTGTGGCTTCTGGGTGCGCTGGTCGCGGTGCCTCTTTTTGCACTCGCGTACCTGCTGACCGTCGCGCGCCAGTCGGCGGTGCTTGCGGGCACGTACGCCTTCATGTGCTGGTTGTTCATCTATGGGTTGTTCAATCGCGCGTTGCATGTTCCGTTGCCGCAAGGAGCGCTGTTCTCGTGAGTCCGCCTGTCATCGCGAAACATTCCGTACGATTGACGATCAACGGAGAAGCCTACGAAGGCGAAGTCGAGCCGCGCACGCTTCTCGTGCAGCTTCTGCGTGATCACGCGGGACTCACCGGAACGCACGTGGGCTGCGTCGTCGGCGAGTGCGGCGCCTGTTCGGTGCTCGTTGGTGGTGCGCTCGTCAAATCGTGCCTCATGCTGGCCGTGCAGGCGCACGGCTGCGAGATTACGACGATCGAGGGCCTTGCCAGCGATGGCGCGCTTCATCCGATTCAGGAAGCGTTCGTGAGCCTGTTCGGTCTTCAGTGTGGTTTCTGCACGCCCGGCTTCGTCATGGCCAGCTTTGCGCTGCTGTCGCGCAACCCGAACCCAACAGAAGACGAGATACGTCGGGATCTGTCGAGCAACCTGTGCATGTGCACCGGGTACGTGCAGATCGTCGAAGCGGTCAAGGAGGCGGCGTCGCGCCTGCAGCAATGGAACAGCGGCGAGAATACGTAGGGCGAAGCGTTCGAAGCAAGGAGGCGCCCCGGCACGTCTCCGGCCGCGGCCGATATGTCGACGATCTCTCGCTTCCTCGCATGCTGTACGCCTCCATCCTGCGCAGCCCGTACGCTCACGCGCGCATCGTCTCCGTCGGCGGCGGCGCGGCTGCGCAGCTTGCCGGCGTTCGCGGCGTCATCACTCCGGACGAGGTAAGGCGGTTGACGCGTCCGTTCAAACCCGGGCGCTATGCCGCAGGGCTCCGCGTCCCGATTCCCGAGTACGCCAGCGCCATCGAGAAGGTGCGCTACGTCGGCGAACCCGTCGCGATGGTGGCCGCCGACACCCGCGCTCGGGCCGAGGATGCTCTAGAGCGTATCGAGGTTGATTACGACCCGCTGCCCGCCGTTGTCACCGCCGAGGATGCGGCCAGTCCTTCAGCCGCGTTGATTTACGAGGAGCTGGGCAGCAACGTGGCCTGGCAGGGGTACGTGTCGTATGGCGATGTCGACTCGGCATTCAAGAACGCGGATCGGATCGTCAGTGAGAATCTGAAGATTCATCGCTACAGTTCCACGCCGCTCGAGCCGTTCGCCTGTCTGGCGGAGAGCACACCGGAACGGCTGACCATCTGGTGCAACTCTCAGTCGCCGGATGTCGTCTACGAGGCGTTGTCAGAGGCTCTCGGTCTCGACAACGTCCGCGTAATCGTCCCGGATGTCGGCGGGGGCTTCGGACAGAAGATTCATCTCATTCGCAAGTACGCGGTGCTGACGGCGCTCATGGCCGTGAAGACCGGGCGGCCGGTCAAATGGATCGAGGACCGCAGCGAGCACATGATGGCGGGCGGACACTCCTGCGAGCAGGAGTTCGACGTCGAAGCGGCCGTTACAGCGAGTGGCGAGGTGCTCGGGCTCAAGATCCGCGATACCGACGATGTAGGTGGATCGGTGAGCACGTTGACGATTCATTTCACCAACAAGTTGAACAACCTGTTCAACACCTACAAGGTGCAGCACCTCCGGCTCGAAGGACGGTCCGTGCTCACGAACAAGTGTCCTGTAGTGCCGAATCGCGGAATCGGCAAGCCCGGCATGTGCTTCGTGTGGGAGCGCATCATGGACTGCGTTGCCCAGGAGCTCCGGCTCGATCCGATCGAGGTCCGTCGCCGAAACCTGATCGCCGTGAGCCAGTTTCCCTATACCACGCCGAACGGCAACATCTACGGCAGCGGCGACTACCAGGCGCTGCTCGACCGGGCGCTCGTGAATGTCGGTTACCACGAGGTCCGCCGTCGTCAGGCTGAACAGAACGCTCAACGTGATCGTGGCGCGGACCTTGTCACGTCCGCGCGGGCGAGCCGGAAGGCGGGGTCCCCGCCGCGCTTGCGCGGTGGGGTGCCGTGGCTCGCCCCACAACAGTCGCAACACCCGTCGAGTCCGGGGTCGAACGTCACCCACTATATCGGTATCGGAGTCGTCATCGGCGTGGAGCCGGGGGGCAGGAATGCCGCGCGCGACATGGCCATCTTCCCGCAGTCGAAGCAGATGCCCGGCGCCGGCGGCGTCGAAGGCGCGACCGTCAAGATCGAAAAGAACGGCGCGGTCGTCTTCACCCTCGGGTCGCCGAGCTGCGGACAATCGCACGAGACGACGGCGTCGCAAATCATCGCTGACGTTCTCTGCGTGGCGCCGGAGCGGGTGTCGCTGACCTCGACGTTCGACAGCGCGCTTTCACCATGGGGCATCTCTTCGTCCAACAGTGGGAACAACTTTCACTTGTACGACGTTGGAGCAGTACACGGCGCGGCCACGCGATTGCGCGAGAAGGTCCTGACGCTCGCCGCGCATCTGCTCGCGGCGGAGAAGAGCATGCTGCGCATCGAAGATGGGGTGGTGTACGTAGGGCGGGTGCCGCGAGTCGCGAATGAACAACCGGCGAGCGGACCCGCCGTGGGGCGGGTCCCGCGAGGCGAACGCGAAGAGATGCCGAGCGGACCCGTCGTGACCTTCGCTGAGCTTGGGAAGGTCGCGTACGCCAACCAGGCGCAGCTGCCTCCCGGCTTCGAACCCGGCTTGCAGGTGACCTACTACCACAGCCATCCACACGCGGATCCCCTGATGCTGCCCGACGCGCATGGGCGGGTGCGGGCGCAGTACACGTTCTCGTCTGCCGTTCACGCCGCCGTCGTCGAGGTTGACGCGGAGACCGGTCGCGTTCGTGTGGTGCGGTACGTCATCGTCAGCGACAACGGGACGATGATCAACCCGTCGGTCGTCGACGGGCAGATTTACGGATCGGCCGCTCACGGTATTTCGGTCGCGTTGGGCGAGGGGTTCGTCTACAGCGCTGACGGCCAGTTGCGGACGCTGACGCTCCTGGATTACGGCAAGTCGACTACGCTGGAGACGCCGCATATCGAGATCGAGCACTATCCGGTGCCAGACCCTTTCACGACGCTGGGGCAGAAGGCGGCCGGTGAAGGGGCGGCCATCCCGTCGCCGGCGGCGATCGCCAGTGCCGTGGAAGACGCGTTGGCGCCGCTCGGCGTGAAAGTGCGGCACCTTCCCCTGTCGCCGGAGCACGTGTGGCGGTTGATGAGCGGTCGTACGTAGGGCGGGTCCTTCAGGACCCGCCGAGGTGAAACACCCGGCGCGCGTTGTGTTCGAAGATCTTCGCCTTGTCGGACGCCGACAGATCGAGTCGCTCCATGGCACGCAACGCAACCTCGATGTACTTCAGTCCGCCCTGCGTATCGAACGGCATGTCGGTCGCGAACATGACCCGGTCGACGCCGAAAAATTCGATGCCGCACTGCAGCGCCGGGACCGAACCGATCGTGATCGTGTCGGCATAGAAGTCATGGAAGTATTCGTACGGATGTCTTTCGAGAGGGATCGGCTGGTTCCGGGCGCGCGCAGCCTTGAGCAGCTTGTCGTACCCCTCGCGAATCCGTTCCGATGCGTAGGGCGCAAAGCCTCCGAGGTGATGCGTGACGATCTTGATGTGCGGATGCCGGTCGAAAAGCCCGGAGAACACGAGTCTCGCCATTGCGGAGACCGTGTCGTACAGCCAGCCGATGATGCGCCAGCTGTCGAAGCGACTGACGTCTTCGGTCGGATAGTCGGCGCGGTCGGCGGCGCGCACCGGGTGGAGCAGGACAGGAATATCGAGCGCGGCGACTGTATCGAACAGTGGTGCGAACTGCGGATCGTCCAGCGGCCGCCCGTTGACGTCGGTGTAGATCTGCACGGCGCGGAAGCCACGCTGGTGAACGGCGCGCTCGAGCTCGGCGAGCGCGGCATCGACGTCGTTCAGCGGCAGGCACGCGGCCGCGCCGACGAACCGGTCGGGGAATCGGGAAACGATCTCCGCCATCTCGTCGTTTGCGATGCGCGAGAGCTCCGGCGCCTCTCTCGGTCCCGCACAATGCTCCACGGGCGGGTTGGCCGTGTTGATGATCTGAACGTACCCTTCGCCGGCGCTGTCCATCGCACGGAACCGGGCGTCCAGATCGAACAGCGCGGGCATGACGCGCTCCTGCTCCTGCAGGCGCATCTGCGGCGGAGCGATCTTGAGCCGCGCCTCGCGATAGCGCGGCGTGACGATGTGGTTGAAGATGTCGATCTTCATAGTAGGCAGTGGGCAGTAGGCAGTAGGCAGTGGGCAGTAGGCAGTGGGCAGTGGGCAGTGGGCAGTTGTGGTAGCCGGAGGCCCTTTAGTCGCTGTGACGGTAGCCGGAGGCCTTCAGGCCTCCGGTAGATGTCGTAGTGTCCGGCTTTAGCCGGACCATGAGGTACCGAGTGTATCCCGCCGAGTTCGAATATTTCGCGCCACGAACGGTAGACGAAGCGCTGCAGCTGCTCGGCCGCTTCGGAGACGAGGCAAAAATCCTTGCCGGGGGGCAGAGTCTTCTGCCGATGATGAAGCTGCGGATCGCGAGCCCGAGATACCTGATTGATATCAACCAGGTCGAGGGATTGGACGGGTTGCATCGCGACGGCGACCGTCTCGTCATCGGCGCCCTCTGCCGCCACGCCGACATTGCCGCGTCAGCGATTGTCCGGGAGCACCTGCCGCTCATGCTGGATGCCGCCAATCTCACTGCCGATGTGCAGGTGCGCAACCGTGGGACCGTGGCCGGCAGCGTCGCGCACGCGGATCCGGCAGGTGACTGGCCGGCAGCGCTCATGGCACTCGACACCGAAGTAACTCTTGCAGGCCGGTCGGGCACGCGACGTGTGCCGCTGTGCGACTTCATCCTGGATGCCTACACGACGCAGCTGGACGTGGGCGAGATCGTGACCGGTCTCACCGTCGGGATTCCGCCGAAGCCGAGCGGAGGCGCGTACGTGAAGTTCGAGAAACGCGCGGGTGATTTTGCGGTGGCCAGCGTCGGTGTTCGGCTCGATCTCGACGGCGAGCGCTGCAATACGATCGCGGTGAGCCTCGGCGCGCTCGGCGCCAAACCCATTCGTGCGCGGGCCGCGGAACAGCTTCTTCATGGACAGATGGCCACGGCCGACATGCTGCGCGACGCGCAACACCTCGTTCGCGAGGCGGCGCAACCGTTCGAGGATACCCGCGGCTCGGTCGAGTACAAGCGTCACCTGGCCGGCGTCCTGTTCGGCCGCGCCTTCGCGGCCGCGTTTCACCGGGCGCGGGGGCTCGAGATGGACACGATTCACATGTAACAGCATGACGAACGCTCCAACTGGCGGCAGCGGAGACGCCGCGTCACGGGGATCAAAAATAGAATTCTCCGTGCTCTGCTTGTCCGCCGTAGCCCATGGCGAAGGCGGATGTCTCTGTGGCCCGTGGACACCCAGGGGAACACATGCGTTTAGAGGGTCAGTTCAACGTGAAAGCGGCGCCCGCCGAGGTCTACGCGTTTCTCACCGATCCGCGGAAAGTGAGCCATCACATGCCGGATGTCACGAACGTGGACATCCACGACGATGACCATTTCACCGTGACCGCGCGCGTGGGGGTGTCGCACATCAAGGGGACTATGGTCGTGAAGCTGGCGATCAGAGACCGTCAGCCGCCGGTCAGCACGACGGTGGTCGGACGAGGATCGGGGCTGGCGAGCATCGTCGACATGGTCACGAGCTTCCGGCTCGAGCCGGCCGCCACCGGCGCGACTGCTGTTTACTGGCGGGGAGATGTCACTATTTCCGGCAAGCTGGCGGCGTTTGGGCCTCAGGGGCTGCTGGACCGAATAGCCAGGAAGAATATCGATACCTTCATTGATGGGATCAAGGCCGGGCTAACCGGCCCAACGGCTCCACAGGTGTAATGTTGGAATGTCGCTTGCAGCGGGGCGCTTGATGGAATCCAGGACCGTGGTGAATGTTGTCGTCTCCGAGCCCAGTCCCTCCGACCTCATGTGGTGGGCGCAACATGATTGGAGCGACGGTGTGCGGCTCGAGACGCTTGCGCCGCTCGAGAGCTTCGCAGTCCGAACGCGCAACTCGCTCTATGAGATCACGGTCCTTTCGCCGATGACAGGCGAAGTGCTGGTTCGCGGAGGGCGATTCTTTCCAGAGACCACGCGCGCCACGCTGGCCGGATGCTCGCTTGGCGGCAGCTTCCTGAAGGTGCGTGCAATCCATCCGGGCTTCTCGATGGAGTTGCTGCGCGACGGCCAGCCCATCATCACGACGCGAGTGCAGTCGATCACCCCCATCCGCGAGCCGGCGCCGGTCCACTGAAAATCGTTCTAGTCCCTGAAGATCCCAGCAAGCGGGAGTTCGAGGCCAGGCAACGATAGAGACGCGGACGGGCAGCCCGTGGCCCGCGGATTATCGGTAATACGAACCGACGAGCGCGCCCACGACCGCGACGAGGCCGGCCACCTGGATGCCGACCAGCCACGTGAACTTCTGGTCAACCGACAGGAAGCGCTGATTCATCTCGCTTCGGAGCTCCGCAAGGTCCGATCGGTGCACCATCTCGCCGCGGACGGCTGCGATCTCGGTGCGCAACTCCGCCACACTGGTGTGCAGCTCCACGCGGAGGTCGCCGATCTGCGTGTGCAGCTTCGCGACGCTCGTACGCATCTCTTCCCGAAGATCGGCGATGTCCTTCCGCAGCTCACCGATCCCGGCCTGGTGAACCTGGCTTCGTTCTTCCAAGTCGGTGACTCGCTCGTGAATGTCGGCCACGGAGCTCTCTCGCGCCGGGCTCGCATCCGGCGCGATTCTACATCGTCATCGTCGAGCAAGGGGTGTACCCTCGAGACTTCTGCGAGAAAACGCGGTCGCGTCCTCGCGGGTCGCCGTTCTTGCCGTACGGGATGCATCGAGGTGTGGCAGAATTTGCCTCCGCTCCGATTCACGCGATGCCGCTGAGCGCTGGCACTCGCCTCGGTCCGTACGAAATCCAGTCTGCCCTTGGTGCGGGCGGCATGGGCGAAGTCTATCGTGCGCGCGACCCGCGGCTCGGACGCGACGTCGCGATCAAGGTTCTGCCCGCCGCAATCAGCGCCGACCCCGAGCGGCTCCGGCGCTTCGAGCAGGAGGCGCGCGCGGCCGCGGCGCTGAACCATTCCAACATCATTGCCGTGCACGACATCGGGCTTCATGAGGGCGCGCCGTTCGTCGTCATGGAGCTGCTCGATGGCGAGACACTGCGGGAGCGACTCACCGCCTTCGGCGGGGACGGGCGCGATGTAGGGCGGGTCCTTTCGGACCCGCCGCGCGGCGGCGTGATGCCGGGTCCAAAAGGACCCGGCCTACTGCCAGTGCGGAAGGCGATCGAATACGGCGTACAGATAGCCCGTGGGCTCGCCGCGGCGCACGACAAGAGCATCGTGCACCGGGATCTCAAGCCGGACAACGTGTTCGTGACCTCCGATGGCCGGGTGAAGATTCTCGACTTCGGCCTTGCCAAGCTGACAGCGCCCGAGCCGGCGCTGGCGGGCGCCACGACGTTGCCGACAATGGCAGCGCCGACCACGCCAGGCGTGGTGCTGGGGACCGTCGGCTACATGGCGCCGGAGCAGGTGCGCGGCGAGGCGGCCGATCATCGCGCCGACATCTTTGCGCTCGGCACGATCCTCTACGAGATGCTTGCCGGTCGCCGCGCGTTTCACGCCGCGACGACCGCCGAGACGATGACCGCGATCCTGAAGGAGGAACCGCCAGAGCTACCGGTCGATCGCTTGCCGCCCGCGCTTGCACGGATTGTGAATCGCTGTCTCGAGAAGCATCCCACCGCGCGCTTTCAGACGGCCAGCGATCTGGCTTTTGCACTCGAGGCGCTGTCCGTTTCGGCGACAACGGGCGAGCCTGCCGTGCGCGGCCGTGCGGCCGGCCGCGTCACCATGCGCGAACGCCTCGCGTGGGCCGTGGCGGCTCTGGCCGTGGTGACGACGGTTGCTGTGTTGTGGTTGCAGGCGCCTGGCGCCGCGCCTGCGCCGCTGGTAACGCGCTTCGAGGTGCCCGCGCCGCCGACCGACAGCCCGGCATCACTTGCTCTGTCACCCGATGGGCGACTGCTGATTTATGCCGCGACGACCGACGGGCAATCACGACTCTGGGTGCGTCCGCTCGACAGCAGCGAGGCGCGCGCGCTGCCAGGCACCGAAGGGGCGACGTTCCCGTTCTGGGCGCCTGACAGCAGCGCCATTGGGTTTTTCGCCGATGGGAAGCTGAAGCGCGTGGATGTGGCCGGCGGCACACCGCGGGTATTGGCCGACGCGCAGGCGGGCCGCGGCGGGGCATGGAATGCCGAAGGCGTCATCCTGTTCACGCCCGGCAACGCTGCGTCGCTGCCGAACAGCAGCATGCTCATGCGCGTTCTGGCGACTGGTGGTACCCCCGTGCCCGCTACACAACTGACGGAGGGTCATGGTACTCATCGGTGGCCGCAATTCCTCCCCGATGGACGGCATTTCATTTTCTTCAGCGCACTCGGACGGACGGGCACGCAGGGCGTGTACATCGCGTCGCTCGATGACGCCGATCCGATACGTGTCCTGGAGACGGAGACGCCAGGCGTGTTCGTCGGCCCGGAGTCTCTGCTGTTCGTTCGCGGGGACGTCCTGATGACGGCGACGTTCGATCCCGTTCGCGGAACGGTCACAGGAGAGCCGGTGCCTCTCGTGCAGCCAATAGGCCGAGACGACGGCGTGCTCACCAGCGCCTTTGGCGTCTCGCGTGATGTGCTTGCGTACCGCGCCTCCAACACGACGCAGCACAGGCAGCTTGCCTGGATCGATCGCGCGGGAACCACAGTGGCCACCGTTGGGCAGCCCGACCCGAACAACCTTGCTTCGCTGGCACTTGATCCTGCCGGTCGGCGCATTGCGGTGTATCGCCGGGTCCAGGGAAATTTCGATATCTGGATTGCGGATTCCAATCGGGGCGACCCGGTGCGACTGACGTTCGATGCGGCGCTGGACGGAAACCCTCTGTGGTCCCCGGACGGCCAGCGCGTGATCTTCTATTCTTCCCGCCGTGGTCCCAATGGCCTGTACGAGAAATCGGGCAGCGGCGCCGGAGACGACCAGCTCGTGGCCGACGATATCGGTCTGCCACTGTCCTGGTCGTCGGACGGACAGGTGCTGCTCTATTCGCGCCAGAGCCCAAACACCGGAACGGACTTGTGGGTCCTGCCCATGAGCGGCGATCGAAAGGGCCGACCCCTCGTGCAGGCGCCGATGGAACAGAACGGCGGCCAGTTCTCGCCGGATGGGAGATGGCTGGCGTACGAATCGAATGACGCTGGGCGGTACGAGGTCTACGTCCAGGCGTTTGCCGACGCCGGTGGCAAGCGTCAGGTATCGGTGGCTGGGGGGACGCAGCCGCGCTGGAGGCACGACGGCAAAGAGCTCTATTACATCGCGCCCGACGCACGTCTCATGGCCGTTGCGGTCATGGGCGCTGCCGACGGGAAGACGCTGGACATCGGCGCGCCCGTGCCGCTCTTTCGGACCCGGTTGGCCACGGGCGGGGGTGTTGTTCCGCGACGCCCGGAATATGCCGTAGCGCCCGACGGCCGGTTTCTCATGAACACGATTGTCGAAAGTACTGCCGCGTCGCCGATCACCGTGGTCATCAATTGGGCGGCGACCCTGGGGAGGCGATAACATTACCGTCCGGGACCGTCCGGACCGTTCGCCTACCACCTACTACCTACCACCTACCAACCAATTCCT
>Ga0209640_10002539_pt1 | contig 15919 bp, 12 predicted proteins | sample RifCSP10_1_FD_184018 | JGI IMG/M metagenome (GOLD analysis project Ga0209640, IMG submission 184018) | Soil microbial communities from Rifle, Colorado - Rifle CSP2_sed 10_1 (SPAdes) (version 2) | ecosystem: Environmental > Terrestrial > Deep subsurface > Rock core/Sediment | place: Rifle...
CGGCGTCGCAAGCGTCGCAATCGCCGGCCTCTGGATGCGCTGGTTCCCGGCGCTGCGGCGCATGAAGCACTTCCCCGAACCGGCCCCGCCGGCCGCTTGACCGGGATGCTGCGCAGACTGTATATATATACAGTATGCGGGCCGGCCAACTGAAGGGACGTGGGGCCGTTTCCAACCGGGCCGGGCGGTTTGAATCGCTTGCCGTCGAGGCGGTGGACGGCGGCTGGGGCCCCGCCGACGAGCCGCTGCCGCCGCTCGAGACGACGGTGCTGCCGGAGCCAACCCAGAGTGTCATCACCCGTAACGACTCCCCGGACGTCCCGTTCGAGCAGTCCATCAACCCGTACCGCGGCTGTGAGCATGGATGTGTGTACTGCGTAGGGGGTGAGACGTCGATTCTGATGGGCGACGGCACGCAAAGGCCAATGGCCGGGCTGCAGGTTGGCGACGAGATCTACGGTACGGAGAAGCGCGGCCACTACCGTCGCTACGTCCGCACGCGCGTGCTGGCCCACTGGCGGACGAGCAAGCCTGCCTGGCGGGTCAGGCTGGCTGACGGCACGGAACTGATCGCGAGCGCGGACCACCGTTTCCTGACCGAACGCGGATGGAAATTCGTGGCGCGCGATGCGGGCGGCGGTCAGCGTCCGTATCTCACCCTCAACAACACCTTGATGGGTTTCGGAGCCGTTCCCGGTTCGCCGCGCGGCGAGCGCTCAAGCAATTACCGGCGCGGCTACCTGTGCGGACTCATCAGGGGCGACGGCCATATCGGCGCCTACCGGTACGCGCGGCGGAGAGGAGGTCGCTACGAAATCCACATGTTCAGGCTGGCGATGACGGACCGGGAAGCGCTCGAACGCGCGGCGGAATTTCTCGGCGGCTTCGGCATCGGCATTCGTCGCGGCCTTTTCAAGGCCGAAACGGCAATTCACCGCCGCGTCGAGGCGATCAGGACGAGTGCAAAGGCTTCGGTTGCGGCGATCAGGCGGCTGATCGAATGGCCGGACCGGCCGGCGGGCGACTGGCTGCTCGGATACGTCGGCGGCATTTTTGATGCCGAGGGCTCCTTCAATGACGGCACGATCCGCATCGCCAACACCGATCAGAGGATTATCGAGGTGCTGCTTGACGGGCTGCGGCAGTTCCGCTTTGCCCCGGTCATGGATGCGCCGCGGCCCGGCGTGAACAAGCCGGTTCACTACGTGCGCGTTCGCGGCGGACTGCGGGAACACTTGCGATTCCTGGACTTGTTCGACCCCTCGATTGCGCGCAAGCGCGACATCGAGCACCAAGCGGTCAAGTCGACCGCCCGCCTGGAAGTCGTCGAGGTCGAACCCCTGGGCCGGCCCATGGAGCTCTTCGACATCACGACCGGCACGGGCGATTTCATCGCCAGTGGCGCGATCAGCCACAATTGCTTTGCCAGGCCGAGCCACGCCTACGTCAACCTCTCGCCCGGCCTCGATTTCGAGACCCGGCTGTTCTACAAGAAGGACGCGGCGCTCAGGCTGCGCGAGGAACTGAATCGCCGCAGCTACCGATGCAGCCCGATCAACCTGGGCGCAAATACCGATCCCTACCAGCCGCTGGAAAAGCGCCTCGGCATCACGCGCTCGCTGCTGGAGGTACTGGCGGAATGCCATCACCCGGTCACGGTCGTGACCAAATCCGCCTTGGTGGTCCGGGACTTGGACCTCCTGCAGCGCCTGGCGGCGGAACAACTGGTCCGGGTGTTTGTCAGTGTCACTACGCTCGATGACGAGTTGAAGCGGCGGATGGAACCGCGCGCGGCCTCGCCGGCCGCCCGGCTGGCGGCGATTTCGAGGCTGTCGGCGGCGGGAATCCCGACCGGCGTGATGTTCGCGCCGGTGGTGCCGGCCATCAACGATCACGAACTCGAAGGCGTGCTGGAGGCGTCGGCAAGGGCCGGGGCGGAGTCGGCGGGTTATCTGCTGCTGCGCCTGCCGGGAGAAGTCAGGGACCTGTTCTATGAATGGCTCGATACGCACTACCCGGACCGCGCGAAGCGCGTCCGGACCCGCATCCGCGAGCTGCGCGGCGGGCGCGACTACGATCCGCGCTTCGGTCACCGCATGCGCGGCCAGGGCCCCTGGGCCGACCTGCTGCGCCGCCGCTTCGAGGAATGCTGCCGCCGGACGGGGCTGGAGAAAGGCCGCCGGCCGCCGCTCGCAACCGGCCTGTTTCGCCCGCCAAATCGCGCGCCCGGTCAGATGGAACTGTGGTGATCGCAGCGTATACTCGATTGAAACGCCCGCTGCACGCCGAGGAGGTGTCGCATGTCGTCCGTGAAGAATCTCCCATTGCGACAGGCAGGGATCGGCGTAGCGACCTTGCTGCTGACATCCGGCTGCGTGACGGCGAACCTCGAAGAGAGCCGCAACACCACGACGGCGATCGCCTCGCACGAGGCGGTCGTGCTGCTCGCGAAGCCCCATGTCGAGGGCATCACGACCGAAGACGATTTCATGGATTGCGTCGGCGACAAGATGGCCCGGGCGACCGGCATCCAGGTACGGTCCAACGACGAGTTTGTGGACTCCATGTTCCCGTGGCTGGAGCCTTCCACCGCGCCGCAGCGGCCTGAGGGCGTGACCCGGCTGCTGGCGAGGGACGTGGTCGCTGACCGCATCACGGCGAGCGGCGTCCGTTACCTGATCTGGGTGGATGGCACGACCCGCCAGACCGACAGCGGCGGCAGCATCACCTGCACCTTGGGTCCGGCGGGTGGCGGCTGTATCGGTTTCGGTTGGTGGGAAAAGGAATCCGATTACCAGGCGGTGGTCTGGGATCTCAACACGGCGCGGACGGCAGGCTCGGTTTCGACCAATGTAACGGGCACGTCGGCACTGCTCGGCATCCTGGTGCCGCTACCGTTCATCGCGCGCGTACAGGGCACGGCCTGCGACCGCCTCGCGGGCCAGTTGGGCGGATTCCTGCGTGGGGAAGAGCTTGCCACGTCGACCGAGGGGACCTGATCGCGGTTCCTGCCCGGTCCCGGTGAACCAACCACGGGGGTCGTCCTCCAAGATTCCAGGACCTGCCCGAAGCCGGCCACCCTATGACCGGGGTGCCCGGCTGGGAGACTGACGATGAAATTCAATCGCATTCTGCGGGGCATCGCGATCGCGGCGGCTGTCGGCTTGCTCGTCGGTTGTATGACCGAGAATTCGGCGTCGCGTCCTGAATCCGGCGGTTCGTCCGGGGGTGGTTCCTCGGGCGGTTCTTCCGGGGGTTCCTCCGGCGGCGGGTCCTCCGGGGGCGGCTCATCGGGTGGTGGCGGCTCGTCCGGCGGAGGCTCCTCCGGTGGGTCCACGCCCGACTTCCCGACCGACGGCGGTGACCAGGGTGGCGCTTCCGCGCCGATTCCCATGCCTGGCGACGAAGGCGGTTCCGAGGGCGGTTCGACGACCGGCAGCGGCTCATCGGGCGGCGCGGGTCAGGGTCCGCAGTCGGGCTCGCCGGACGCAGCGGACGGCGGTGGCAGCGACGCGGCCGGCGGCCGGCCCTGCATCAGCACCGACGACGTGGACGGCGATTCCGAAGAAGGCGCCGATGTCGAGGTGCAGGTCTGCGCGGATGCCAAGTTGCCGGGCGGACTGCCGGGTGGATTGCCCGGCGCCCCCGGCTCGTTGCCCGGAGGCGGCGTTCCCGGCGCGCCCGGCGCAGGCGGACCGGATTCCGGCGCGGCTGGCGGCGCACCTGGCGGGGCGGGCGGACCGCCGACACAGGGCGGCGCACAGGGCGGTGGCACGCCGCAGGGCGCCGGCGGGTCTGCAGGCGGCGCGGGTCAACCCGGCGGACAACCCGGTGCGGGCGGCCAGACAGGTGGTGCGGGTCAGCCCGGTGGAGAGCCGGGCGGCTCCGGCAGCGCAAGCGCAGGCCAGGGTCCGGCCGTTCCGGGTGGCGGCGGCGCGAACCGCAGCGCGGAGATCGGCAAGCGGCTTGACGAAACGTTCGGGTCGTTCGATGAAGCCGTGCGCAGCGCGCAGGCGGCGATCGCGAAAGACCGCGCGGCGGCCCAGGGCGCTGCGGGCGGCGAGCCTGGCGGCGGCGAAGAAGGCGAAGACGAAGACTCGGCCGGCGGCGGCGATGGCTCCGGCACCGGCCCGAAATCGCCGGGTGGTCTCGAGTCCACGGGCAAGGGTGCGGAGGGCACGGGTTCGGGTGAAGAAGGCGTAAGCGAAAGCGAGCAGGGCGGGGTCGGCGGCGGCGGTGCCGGCGGGCGCGGCCCGACCTCGATTCCTTCCGACATCCCGGACGGCCGTGACGACGACATCGTCGCGCGGCAGATCCGCGAGGCCGCGATGCAGGAAACGGATCCGGAATTGCGCGAAGCACTGTGGGAGGAATACCGTCGTTACAAGAAGGGGCGCTGATTCGCGTCCGGCGGGTGCAACTGGCATGAACCGATCGGCAACACTGTGGCTGGTATGCGCGATGGCGCTCGTCGCCGGCGGCTGTGTCAAGGAAACGCGTCCGCTGCCGGTGCTGCAGGCGACGCAGGCGACCACCGAGATTCCGGAGCAGCGGTTGCTCGACGTCGGCGTGCACATCTTCAATCCGGGCGTGCCCAAGTCGGTCGAGGAAGATCCCGATCTCGCCGACAAGACCCGCATCTATCCCGAGATCCGCTATGCCGAGGCGCGCTACATCGCGATGCAGCTGCGCGACACGCTCGAAGGCACCGGCCACTGGGGCACGGCACGCGTGGTGCCGCCGTCCGTGAATTCCTTCGATCTCACGGTGGACGGGCTCATCGTCGAGTCCAATGGCGCGGTGCTGAAGGTCAACGTGACGGTGCGCGACGCGACCGGCAGGACCTGGTATGCCGACCGCGAGTACGAGGGCCGCGCCGACACGCGCGCCTATAAAGACGGTTACAACGCCAGCCGCGATCCGTTCGAGAACGTCTACGTCGCGATTGCGAACGACCTGCTCGCGGCGCGCGACGCCAGGAAGCCTGAGGACCTCGCCAGCATCCGCCGCGTCAGTGAGCTGCGCTTTGCCGCCGACTTCGCGCCGGTGGCTTTCAGCCAGTACCTGCAGAAGAATCCCAAGACGGGCGAGTACAAGGTGCTGCGCTTGCCGGCCGAGGACGACGTGCTGGTGAAGCGCGTCGACCAGATCCGCGAGCGCGATTACGGCATGATCGACACGGTCAGCGAGAACTACGCGGCCTTCAGCGAGCGGCTCGAGGAGCCTTACCTGAGCTGGCGCCGGTACACCTATGACGAAATCGTCGCCGAGGAAAAGCTCAAGTCGCAGGCACGCAACCGCATGATCCTGGGTGCGGCGGCGGTTGCCGCGGCGGTGCTGGTGCCGAGCGACTGCAACACCCGCGACTGCGCGCGCGCCGTCGATGCAGCACGTTACGGCGCAATGGCCGGCGGCGTTGCGGCCGTGATCAGCGGTTATCGCAAGCGCGAGGAAGCGAAGATCCACACCGAGTCGCTGAAGGAAATTTCCGGCTCGTTCCAGAGCGAGGCAGCGCCGCTGGTCGTCGACGTCGAGGGTCGCACGCTGCGGCTGACGGGCACGGCGGAGGAGCAGTACGCGGAATGGCGCCGGCTGCTGCACGAGTTGTACCGCGAGGAAACCGGCCTGGTGCCGGCGGCGCCTGCCGCCGAAGCGACGTCGACTGCGGCGCAGACGAGCGGCGCGGGTTGACCCCCCATGAAGGAATGGACTCCCGGGCTCGATCTCGGCGCCCGGTTTGTGTTGATTCGCCGGCTGGGTCGCGGCGGCACGGCGGAGGTCTGGCTCGCCGATGACCGCGAGCGCGGCGAACAAGTCGCGCTGAAAGTCCTCGACGAGGAAAAGGGGACGCAAGAGGGGACGCACCCCTTTTCGCGGCTCGATGGCGAAATCGCGCGCGCACGATCGCTACCTCAGGATTGCGTCGTTGCGGTCCACGGCGTCGAACAGGCCGAGGGCCGCACGCTGATCGTCATGGAATACATGCCGGGCGGCGATCTCGGCCAGTTTCGCGGGCGCTCATACGAAAGCTGGGCGCGAGCGGCCGATGACGTCGCAGCCGCGATCGCGGCGTTCCACGCGCAGGGCCTCGTGCACCGCGATCTCAAGTGCAGCAATGTGCTGCTGGACGGCGCGGGCCGCGCGCGCCTCGCGGACTTCGGCATGGCAACACTCGCGGGCAGCCACGCGGCGTCGGGCGGCTCGCCGTACAACGCCAGTCCGCAGCAGTTGCGCGGCGAGCCGGCGCTGCCGGCCGACGACCTGTACGCTTTCGGCGCGCTGCTCTACGAGCTGATCGCCGGGCATCCTCCTTACTATCCCGAGATCACGCGCGACCGTGTGCTGCACGAGCCGGTGCCGCCGCTGGTGCCGCGCGGCGTCGTGCCGGCGGGCGTGCGCGAACTTGCGCTTCGCCTGCTGGCGAAATCGCCGCGCGAGCGGCCGGCCACCGCGGCCGAGGCGCGTGCCAGGCTCGTGGCCGTGGCGGGAGACGATGGCGGGCTCGTCGAGCCGATGGCCCATGCGCTCCCGGCGGACGTCGCCGCCCGGCGCCCGCGCGGCAGCCGCATGCTGCCCGTCGCCCTGGTCGCGGTCGCGCTCGCGGCAGTTGCCGCGTTCATCTGGTTGCCCGGGCGATTCACCGCAGAAAATCCCGATATTGCGCGCGAGGCGCGCGAACAGGCGGAGAAACTGGGCCTCGAGCGCCGCACGCGCGAGGAGCAGCAGGCCGCGCAGGCCGCCGCCCGCGCCGCGGCCGGAGCCGCGCGCGACAAGTTCGAGGCGGCATTCAAGGCACTCGACGGGCGCGCGGCCGCGCGCTGGGCGACGGTCGTGTTCGCCGAGGCGCGCGATGCGGGCGCCGCGGCCGCGCAGCGATACGATGTCATGGCTTACGCGGCCGCGGCGCAGGGCTGGGAAAGCGCGGCGGCGAAACTCGCGAGCCTCGACAAGGAACTGCCGCAGGCGCTGAAGACGGCGCTGCGGGATGGCCAGGCGGCGCTGGCCGCGGGACGGACGCGCGAGGCGCGCGAGGCGTTCGGTCTCGCACTCGCGATCGAACCGGGAAATGCCGTGGCGCGGGCGGGCATCGAGCGGGCCGGCCGGCTCGAACGGACGTTTCCCATCGTGGATGCGGCGCTCGCCGACGAGCGTGCCGGGCGCCTCTCGGCCGCGGAACAGGGATATCGCAAGGCGCTCGCAATCGATGCCGCGGCCCCCGGCGCCCAGGAGGGCGCTGCGCGCCTGGCCGCGCGCCGTGCCGGCGAATCCTATGCAGCGGCGATGTCGCGCGGTTTCGCGGATCTTGCCAGGGGGCAGGGCGAATCGGCGCGCGCCGCATTCCAGCAGGCGCTCGCGCTGCGCCCCGGCTCGCAGGAAGCGCGCGATGCGCTTGCGGCGCTCGACCAGGGGCAGCGCGCGGCCGCCCTGCGCCTGCTCGAGGCCCGCGCCCGTTCTGCCGAAAGCGACGAACGCTGGGACGAGGCGCTGGCGGCCTGGCGGGAGGCGGCTGCGCTCGAGTCCTCGCTTGAATCCGCCCGCGAAGGCATTGCCAGGAGTACGCCGCGTGCGGAACTGCAACGCCGCATCGAGGCTCTCAACAAGGAGCCGGAACGCCTTTGGGATCCGGAAGGGCGCGCACAGGCGCGCACCCTGGTCGCCACGGCGGCCGCCACCGGCAACCCGCGGCAGCGCCTGGCCGCGGCTGCGCGCGAGCTCGAACGGCTCGCGGCCGCCGCGCAGTCACCGGTGCGGCTGCGGCTGGAATCGGATGGCGTCACCCAGGTGACGATCTATCGCGTCGGGCAATACGGATCGTTTTCCACGCGAGATGTCGAATTGCTGCCGGGCCGTTATACGGTAGTCGGCAAGCGTAACGGCTATCGTGACGTCAGGCACGAGGTCGTCCTGCCGCCGGGCGCCGCGGCGACGGCGGTCGCGGTGCGATGCGAGGAACCGATTTGACGGAACTGTGGCTCGAAGAACCGCTCGGTGAACGGCCGCTGCAGCCGTCCGACCTGCCGTTGAGCGTCGGCGGCTTCGGCGCGGATATCGTGATTCCCGGCTGCGCGGCCGGCGAGCTGCGCGCGCGCATCGCGGTCACGGCGAACGGGCTCGTCGTCTCGCCGGAACCTGCGGTGGGACCAAACGCACTCGACGGGGTCAACATCTCGCTCGAGGACCGCAACGGCCGCGCGACGATCGTCGTGCGGCATGCGGGCATTGCCAATGTCACGCGCCCGCCCCAGTTCGAGGGCCGCTCGCCCGATGCCGCGGATCCGCAGGGCGACCGCCAGCCGATCGCCGTCGTCGACTATGCACCGCGCATGCGCAAGGCGGCCTCCCCGGTGCGCCGCGCCTGGAACTGGACCGGGCCCGCGCGCTGGGCAGGCGTAGCCGCCGTGCTGCTCGTGCTCGGCTACCTGCTGACCGCGACCCCGGTCGAAGTCACAACGAGCCCCGAGACCGATCCAGACGACGTGAACTTCGCCGGCACGCTGCTCGATATCGGCATCGCCGGCCGGTACCTGGTGCCGCCCGGCAATTACCAGCTCGTGGTCGAAGCCGGGGGCTACGCCGACGCGCGCCAGCCGGTCACCGTCGGACGCGAGTCGGGCCAGCGCGTCGTCGTCGCGCTGGTGCGGTTGCCCGGGCGCGTCGCTTTCGACACCGGCGGAGTCGCGGCCACCCTCGCGGTCGACGGCACCGCGGTCGGCCCGCTGCCGGGCGAATACGAACTCAAGGCGGGCACGCGCGAGCTCCTGGTCGAGGCGCCGCGCCACGCGGAATTCCGCATGCGCTTCGACGTCGCGGGCGGTGGCGAGCGCCAGGAACTGCAGGTGAAGCTCGAGCCCCGGTTTGCGCGGCTCACCGTGACGAGCGTGCCGGCAGGCGCGATCGTCTGGGCCGACGACGTCGAGCTCGGGCCGACCCCGCTAGAGACCGACCTCGACGCCGGCCGCTATACGCTCGCGATTCTGCACCCGGAATTCCGGCGCTTCGAGAGCCCGATCACCGTGCGCGCGGGCGAGCCGCAGGCCATAGGCCCGGTCGAGCTCGGCATGCCGGACGGCCGCCTGATCGTGCAGAGCCGCCCGTCCGGGGCGGACGTCAGCATCGGCGGACAGTATCGCGGCCGCACGCCGCTCTCGGTCGGCGTCGCGCCGGGCATGCCGCAGGAAGTTCTGCTGACGCTCGCGGGTCACGCGCCGGCGCGGCAGCGCGTCGCCGTCGAGAGCCGCGCCGAGCGCCGGCTCAGCATCGAGCTGACGCCGGTGCTCGGCGAAGTGCGCGTGCGCGGCGAGCCGGCCGACGCGCTGCTGTTCGTGGACGGCGCCTCGCGCGGCGCCGCGAACCAGACCCTGTCGCTGCCGGCGGCGCCGCACGTGATCGAGGTCCGCAAGGCCGGACTCGAAACGTTTCGCGCGACCATCACGCCGCGCGAAGGCCAGCCGCAGGTCGTCGAATACGTGCTGCGCACGCCGGGCGAGGCGCGCGTCGCCGCCATTCCGGCGCGGCGCACCACGGCCCTCGGCCAGGAACTCGTGCTGGTCGCCGGCGGGCGCTTCACGATGGGCAGCCCGCGCCGCGAGCCGGGGCGGCGTTCGAACGAAACCGAGCGCGTGGTGGTGCTCAAGCGCCCGTTTTACCTGTCGAAGCACCAGGTAACCAACAAGGAATTCCGGGAGTTCCGCGCCGAGCACCAGTCCGGCATCTTCAAGGACGAATCCCTCGATCTCGATCGCCAGCCTGCGGTGCGTGTGAACTGGCAGGACGCCGCGGCGTTCTGCAATTGGTTGTCCGGGCGCGACAAGCTGCCGCCGGCCTACGCGCGCCGCGGCGACCGTCTCGAGCTGATCGAGCCGGTGACCACCGGCTACCGTCTGCCGACGGAAGCGGAGTGGGAATTCGCGGCGCGTCACGACGGGCGCGCGGCAACCCGCAAGTACCCCTGGGGCGACGGCCTGCCGGTGCCGGCGCGCTCCGGCAACTGGGGCGACGCGAGCGCGATCTACCTGACGCCGACGACGATCACCGGCTACGAGGACGGCGCGCGCGTTTCCGCCGCGGTCGGCAGTTTCCCGGCCAACCCGCTCGGCATCCACGATCTCGGCGGCAACGTGCAGGAATGGACCACCGACCGCTATTCGATCTACGTGGTCGGGCCGGATCACGTGTCGACCGACCCGGTGGGTCCGCGCGCCGGCGAGAGCTACGTGATCCGCGGTGCCGGCTGGCTCACCGGCAGGGTGCCGGAGCTGCGCGTCGCCGCGCGCGACTTGGGTTCTACCGGGCGCCCGGACCTGGGCTTCCGGATCGCGCGTTATGCGGAGTGATGCCTGATGCGCACCCTGATCGTCCTCGCCGCCCTGTTCGTCGTGCTGGTGGCCTCGGCCATCGAAGTGCCGAAGCCCGCGACGCCCGCGAGTCCCGCGCCGTCGTCGGATCAGCCCGCCGAGAAGCCGCCTCAGCCGGCGGCGGAAACGGCCGAACCGCAGGCCGCCGCGGAAGAAGAGGAAGAAGAATTACCGCCGCTGCCGGCGGATGCAGCACCGGCCGGGCCGCCGCCGGCGCGGTTCACGCCGACCGAGAAAGTCCGCGCGGACTTCCCGGTCTCGTTCCCGATCGACATCTGAGGATCACATGAAGACCCGCTATCCAAAAGAATTCATCTACAGCCTGGGTTCGCTGCTCGCGGCGGTGATCGTCGTGCACGCGATCTGGACCGCATGGGTGCGGCCGAACGCGCAGGCGACGCTCGAGGTGCAGGCCGAGCAGATGAGCAAGGACCCGAATTTCGTGCCCGAGCGCTCGCTGTTCGTGATCATGAAGGACTACGAACAGGAGAGCTGCGTGATCCTGATGATCTGGGCGATCGCGATGATCGGGTTCAAGAACCGCTCGACGCGCCGCGAGCAGGAGCTGCTGGAAGGCGATCCGGTGCGGGTCCCGGAGGGCATGCGCATCCTGCCAGAGGACACGCGCGAGTACGTGCGCCAGCTCGAGTCGCTGCCGGCAGAGCAGCAGCAGTCGCTCGTCGTGCGCGCCTCCAAGGCGGCGCTCGCGCGCTTCGGCGCGACGCGCAACGTCCAGGACGTGTCGGAAGCGGGCCACGCGGTCTGCGCGGCCGAGGCAGAGCGGCTCGACTCGGAGCTGTCGATGATCCGCTACATCGCGTGGGCGATTCCGGCGATCGGCTTCATCGGCACCGTGCGCGGCATCGGCAACGCGCTCGCCGAGGCGCACAAGGCCGTGACCGGCGACATCTCCGGCGTCACCGAGGGCCTCGGCGTCGCTTTCAATTCGACGCTGGTCGCGCTGCTCCTGTCGCTCGTGCTGATGTTCCTGCTGCACGGCCTGCAGCTCGCGCAGGAGCGTCTCGCGCTCGACGCGGAGACGTATCTCGACAACCGCCTGCTGCGGAACCTGCAGGTGCGGTGAGGAAGCCCGGATGGCCACGATCGGTATCGAACTCATCGATGCGGCCGTCGTGGCGGTCCGGGCGGGCGTGCGCCTGGCATCGAGCCCGGGCGTCGCGCTGGTCGATCCCGCGGGGCTCGTGATCGGCGAAGCCGCCGCGGCCAGCGCGCGCCTGAAGCCGGTGATCGCGAACGATCGCTTCTGGTCCGACCTCTCGGTGGATGCGGTCGCGAATGCCGCCGAACCGCAGGTCTCGCACGCAGACCTCGCGCACGCGCACCTCGTGTCGCTGTGGCGGCAGATCGCCGGGCCCGGCGACGAGGCCGTGCTTGCCGTGCCGGGCTCGATGCGCCTGCACCAGGCCGGGCTCGCGCTCGGCATTGCCAGGCAGGCCGGCATTCCGGTCGCGGGCGTCGTGGACGCGGCGGTCGCGGCCTGCGCCGGCCTTGCCGCGCGCGCTTCGGTATTGCACCTCGACGTTCAGCTGCACCAGGCCGTGCTGACCGAGCTGCACGGCACTACGACGCTGCGCCGGCGGCGCGTGGAGATCGCGCCGCGCGCCGGCAGGAAAGTCATGGACTCGGCCTGGGCACAGCTCGTCAGCGAGGCGATGGTGCGGCGCACGCGCTTCGATCCGCTGCACCAGGCGGCCACCGAGCAGCAGCTGTACCAGCGCCTGCCGGACTGGCTCGCCGCGCTCGCGAACCAGGAGTCAGTCGATGTCGCGATCCAGACCGACGCCGGCGCGTTCAATGCGACGCTGCGCCGCGAGCAGTTCACGCTGGCGGTGGAGGCCTGGTACGCGCAGCTCGCGGAACTCGTGCACGCCGGACACCGCGCGGATGAGGCGGTGACGCTCGTCCTGTCCTCGCGTGCCGGCGAGCTCCCGGCGCTCGGGGAGCGGCTCGCGGCGCTGCCCGGACTCGAGCTCGTGATCCTGCCCGACACGGCGGCAGCGGCCGCGGCTGCGGAGCGCGCCGCCGAGATCGCGCCCGCCGAACCGCCCGCCCTCGTCACGGCGCTTTCGCGCAGCCGCGCGGCGCCGGCGAAGCGGCTCGGCGCGCTCGCGACGCCGACTCACGTGATCCAGGACGGCAAGGCGCACGCGATCGACGAGCGGCCGCTCATCGTCGGCCGCGGCGCCGGCGACGGGCGCCGCATCGCGCTTTCCGGTCCCGGTGCCGGCATCTCGCGCGCGCATTGCACGCTGCAGCGGCGCGACGGGGCGGTGGTGGTCCGCGACCACAGCCGCCATGGCACCTTCGTCAACGGCGAGCGCGTGGAGGGCGAGGCGACGCTCGGCGCCGGCGACCGCCTGCGCGTCGGCACGCCGGGCGTGGTCCTCGAACTCGTGACGGTTGGTTGAGGGCTCCGTGGCGCGCCGCAACACGTTGACCTTCAGCATGTCCTTCCTGGACGTGATCTCCTGCGGCTTCGGCGCCGTCGTGCTGTTCTACACGATCATCAGCGCGCAGGCGGGGCTGTATCGCATCAAGGAGAGCGCCGAGCTGACGGCGGAGGCGAAGAAGCTCGAGCAGGAAGTGCTGGACGGCTACAAGCACCTCGCGGAACTGCAGAATGCCCTGGAGGCGACCGAGGACAAGACGGTCCGCGCCGCGGGCCTGTCGCGCGAGATGCTCGAAAAGCTGAAGATGACGGAGGAGGAGCTCGCGCGCTACGAATACGACACGCTGGCGCGGCGCCAGAGCCTCGAGCGTCTGAAAGCCGACCTGAAGTCGCTCGAGGAGAGCACCCGCCGGCTCAAGGCAGCCGCGCCGCCGGCCAGCGGCGACAGCAAGGCCCGCGTGCTGGACGAGCAGCAGCTCGTCACGCTGCGCGTCGACGGCAAGCGCGTGCTGGTGCTGGTCGATGCCTCCGCGAGCATGCTCGACGAGACCCTGGTCAACATCATTCGCCTGCGCAACATGCCGCCCGAACGGCGCATCGCCTCGAACAAGTGGCAACAGGCGGTCAACACCGTCGAGTGGGTCGCCTCGCGCCTGCCGGACTCCACGCAATTCCAGATCTATGCCTTCGACACCGCGCCGCGCCCGTTGGTGGAAGGCAGCGCCGGGCGCTGGCTCAGCGTGAAGGACGCCGGCCAGATCGAGCTGGCGCTGCAGGCGCTGCGCAAGACCGCGCCGACGGGCGGGACCAGCCTGCACAACGCCTTCGCCGTGATCAAGAGCCTGTCACCCGCGCCGGACAACGTCATCCTGGTCACCGACGGCCTGCCGACCCAGGGCGACAAGCCGCCGCTGGTGCGCACGCTCGTGACGATGGAGCAGCGCGAAGACCTGATGCAGGATGCAGTGAAGACGCTGCCGCCGGGGGTACCGCCGGTCAGCGTCGTGCTGCTGCCGATGGAAGGCGATCCGTCGGCGCCGATCTACTTCTGGCGCCTCGCGCGGTCCACGGGCGGCGGCTTCCTGAGCCCGGCGAAGGACTGGCCATGAAGCGCCGCATCCGCCGCGACACCGAGACCTTCAGCATGTCGTTTCTCGACTGCATCTGCTGCGGCTTCGGCGCGATCATCCTGCTGCTGGTGCTGAACGAGTTCGGCGAGCCGATCCAGCTCGAGCAGGCGAAGACCGACCTCGACGCGCAGATCGTCAAGATGGAAAAGGAGATCTTCGACATCCGCGGCATGGCCCTCGTGCTCGAGCGCGAGCTGCGCGCGCGCATCGAGCAGCTGTCCGAGGAGCAGAAGCGCATCGCGCGGCTGCGCGGCGACCTGTCGGAGATACAGGGCCAGCACAAGGCGAGTTCCGACGAAGAGGACATGCTGAAGAAGATCACCGACCAGATGACGGCGGCGCGCCGTGCGCTGATCGACGAGACGCGCGCACTGCGGGGCGCCGGGCTGCAGCGTGTCTACAATCAACCGGTCGCGGGCGTGCCGATCGACAGCGATTACGTCATCTTCATCGTCGACACTTCCGGCTCGATGCAGTCCCAGAACTGGCGGCGCGCGGAACGACGGATGGAGGAAGTGCTGAACATCTATCCGAAGCTCAAGGGAATCCAGGTGATGGATGACGAGGGCGGCTACATGTTCACGGAGTACCGGGGCAAGTGGATCCCGGATTCGCCGGCGCGGCGCCGCGTGATCCTCGACCGCTTCCGCGGATGGCAGGCGTTTTCGAACTCGAGCCCGGCCGAGGGCATTATCGCGGCGATCCGGACCTTCTGGACGCGCGAGCACCCGATCAGCATCTATGTGTTCGGCGACGAATTCACCGGGCCGTCGATCCAGGACGTCGTCGACACCGTGGATCGCATCAACCGCTCGGACAAGACCGGCGAGCGCCTGGTGCGCATCCACTCGCTCGGATTCCCGATTCCGGGCCAGTATCCCCAGCACACGAGCATGCGCTACGCGACCCTGATGCGCATCCTCTCGGCGAGAAACGGCGGTGTATTTGTCGGCCTGCCGGAAGATGAATACGTCACCCCGCGACGGAGCAAACCATGAAGTCATCGGTACTGCGGCTCTGCTTCGCCGCGCTGTTCCCGCTGCTGCTGTTCGGCTGCACGGCGACGAAGCTGACGACGCTGGCGCAACTGCCGCCGCCGTTGATCGACAAGCAGCCGGTGCGGATCGGCATCCACTACTCGAAGGAATTCCGCGAGTTCGTGCATCGCGAAACCCGCAGCCAGATCGAGTACGCGATCACGCTCGGTCCCGCGCACGTGACGAATCTCGACTGGTTGCTGAAAGCGATGTTTGCCGAGGTCGTGCCGGTCGACGATCCGACGCACGTGTCCGGCCTGCAGCCGCCGCTGGTACTGGTGCTGGAGCCGAAGTTCGAGGAGTACTCGTTCCTGACGCCCAAGGACGTGGCGGGGGAGGCCTTCATCGTGACCATCCGTTACCTGTTGACGCTCTACGACGGCAGCGGCGCCCGCGTCGATGCGTTCACCTACACGGGTTATGGGCGCGAAAAGGCGCGCACGCTCGCGAGCAAGGAGCCGCTGCAGGTCGCGACCCAGCGCGCGATGCGCGATGCCGGCGCCAAGGTTGCCGTCGAGCTGATCGACCAGGAGGCCGTGCGCCTGCTGCTGCGCAACGCGATGGACCCGCTGCCCGTCCTACCGCCCGTCGCGATACCCGCGCCGGCGGCAGCGGCGCCGCCGGGCGATGCGCCGTCGGTTGAGACGGACCCGGTTGAAGAGCCGCCGGTCGAAACGCCGCCGGCCGACGCATCGCCCGCGGAGTCGCCACCGGCCGAATCGCCGGCGGCGGAGAAGGCGCCGCCTTCAGTTGCCCGCAGTTGAGACTGGCACCGGCACCGGCGCCGGCTCGGGCTGGTATTCTTCGTACCAGTCGGCCGTAAAGCTGACGTCCTGGGTGGCCACCGGCTGGCCGTCGATGAACCGTGGGCTGTAGATCGCGCGTGAGATGGACCGGCGCGAGTTCGAGAGCTGTCCATCCGACATGTCGGTCTTCTCCACCCGGATGTTCTGCGTCTCGCCGGTTTCTGAAACGTCGAAAGTGAAG
>Ga0209640_10002540_pt1 | contig 15917 bp, 14 predicted proteins | sample RifCSP10_1_FD_184018 | JGI IMG/M metagenome (GOLD analysis project Ga0209640, IMG submission 184018) | Soil microbial communities from Rifle, Colorado - Rifle CSP2_sed 10_1 (SPAdes) (version 2) | ecosystem: Environmental > Terrestrial > Deep subsurface > Rock core/Sediment | place: Rifle...
CTGCTCGACAACGTCGCCGACAACATCGCCGGGCGCACCATCTGCGCGCTGGGCGACGCCGCGGCGCTGCCGGTGAAGAGCTTCATCAAGCATTTCCGCGACGAATTCGTGCATCACATCGAGCACAAGCGCTGTCTGGTCCAGGGAGCGGTGGAGCCGAAGTGGGGCAGGTCCTTCCTGTTCGAGAAGGCGGCCTAGATGCTGAAGATCGAAGTCGACGGCAGGCAGGTCGAGGTGGCGCACGGCTCGACCGTGATGGACGCCACCAACAAGCTCGGCATCTACGTGCCGCACTTCTGCTACCACCGCAAGCTGTCGATCGCCGCCAACTGCCGCATGTGCCTGGTGGAAGTGGAAAAAGCGCCCAAGCCGCTGCCGGCCTGCGCCACCCCGGTCACCGACGGCATGAAGGTGCGGACCCATTCGCCCGCCGCCAAGAGCGCCCAGAACGGGGTGATGGAGTTCCTGCTCATCAACCATCCGCTGGACTGCCCGATCTGCGATCAGGGCGGCGAATGCCAGCTGCAGGACCTGGCGGTCGGCTACGGCCTGGGCAACTCCCGCTACACGGAGGAAAAACGGGTCGTTTCAAGCAAAGAACTGGGCCCGCTGGTCGCCGCCGAGGAAATGAGCCGCTGCATCCAGTGCACGCGCTGCGTGCGCTTCGGGCAGGAGATCGGCGGCATCATGGAGCTCGGCATGATCGGCCGCGGCGAGCACGCGGAAATCGTGGCTTTCGTCGGAGCCGCGGTCGATTCCGAGCTCTCCGGCAACATGATCGACCTGTGCCCGGTGGGGGCTCTGACTTCGGAACCGTTTCGCTACAAGGCGCGGACCTGGGAACTGTCGCGGCGCAAGTCGGTCTCGCCGCACGACGCCCTGGGCTCGAACCTGGTGGTCCAGGTGAAGCAGAACCGCGTGATGCGGGTGCTGCCCCTGGAGAACGAGGCGGTCAACGAGTGCTGGCTCTCCGACAAGGACCGTTTTTCCTACGAGGGCCTCAATTCGCCCGACCGGCTGCAGCAGCCGATGATCAAGCGCAACGGCGCCTGGGAAGAGGTGGAGTGGCAGGCCGCACTGGATTTCGTCGTTTCAAAAATAAAGAACTCCTCTTTGGGAATTCTTGCTTCTCCGCATTCCACCCTCGAAGAGCTGTACCTGGCAGGAAAGCTCGGCGATGCGGCGGATTTCCGGCTGCGGCACGCGGATTTCTCGGGCGACGGCAGGCGCGAGGGCATTCCGTGGCTGGGAATGGCGATCCCCGAGCTGGAAAAGCTCGACCGCGTGCTGGTGATCGGCTCCTTCCTGCGCCAGGACCACCCGCTGCTCGCGCACCGGCTGCGCCAGGCGGCGAAGCGCGGCGCGCAGATCCACATGCTGCACTCGGTGGACGACGACTGGCTGATGAAGATCGCCAGCAAGAAAATCGTCGCTCCGTCGGAGTTGGCGGGCAACATTGCGTCATTTGAACAAGTACTCAAGTCGGGAAAAAATCCAGCGGTCCTCATTGGAAATTTCGCGCAGCAGCATCCGCAGGCGGCGCAGATCCACGCCGCGGCGCAGGCGCTCGGCGTCAAGCTTGGATTCCTGGGCGAGGCGGCGAACTCGGTCGGCGGCTATGTCGCCGGCCTGCCGACCGGTGGAGGCTTACCGGGAGTTTTTCAGAAGCAGAATATTCTCGCGCTGAACACCGAGCCGGAGCTCGACTGCGCGAACCCGCGGGCGCTGAATCAGGCGCGGTTCGTCGTCGTCATGAGCCCCTGGAAGCACTCGCTCGAGACCGCGGACGTGCTGCTGCCGATCGCGCCCTTCACGGAGACCTCCGGCAGCTTTGTCAGCACCGAGGGCCGGGTGCAGAGCTTCCATGCGACGGTCGGCACGCTGGGCGAGGCGCGGCCCGGCTGGAAGCTGCTGCGCGTGCTCGGCAGCCTGCTGGGCCGGCCCGGCTTCGATTTCGACACCCTGGAGCAGGTGAGGGCGGCGTGCCTGGGGGGCAGGGATATTTCGGGTTTGCTTTCCAATGGAATCCGTCTTAATGCAGGTTCTGTCGAAAACCGGCAGCAAGGCATCCAGCGTATCGCCGATGTGCCGATCTATTTCGCCGATTCCCTGGTGCGGCGCTCGCCGCCGCTGCAGCAGACGCGCGACGCGCTGCCGCCGCGGGCGTGGATGAATGGCCGCCTGCTGAATCGCGTCGGCCTGGCGGAAAAGGATCTGGTACTGATCAAGCAGGGCGAGGGCGAGGCAAAGCTGCGGGCGGCGCTCGACGACAAGCTGCCCGACGATTGCGTGCGCATCGCCGCGGCGCACGTGACGACCGCGGGCCTGGGCGCGATGTTCGGCGCCGTCACGCTGCAAAAAGGAGCCGGCTGAATGCTCGGGACGCTCGCCTCCCTCAGCGAATCGAAGTTCGGCCCGGTGTGGGGGCCGGCGCTCTACGCCACGCTGACCAGCCTCGCCTACATCGTGGCGATCGTCGTGCCGTTGATGCTCGCGGTGGCCTACCTGACCCTGTGGGAGAGAAAGCTCATCGGCTGGATGCAGATCCGCATCGGCCCGAACCGCGTCGGTCCCCTGGGCCTGCTGCAGCCGATTGCCGACGGCGTCAAGCTGCTGTTCAAGGAAATCATTCTCCCGGCGAACGCCAACATCGGCCTGTTCCTCCTCGCCCCGGTGCTGATGCTGATGCCGGCGATGGCCGCCTGGGCGGTGATCCCGTTCGCCCCGGGACTGGTGCTGTCGGACATCAACGCGGGACTCCTCTACATCATGGCGCTCAGTTCGATGGGCGTGTACGGCGTGATCGTCGCCGGCTGGGCGACCAACTCCAAATACGCCTTCCTCGGCGCGATGCGCTCGGCGGCGCAGATGGTCTCCTACGAGCTGGCGATGGGCTTCGCGCTGGTGGTGGTGCTGATGGTGTCGGGCAGCCTGAATCTCTCGGACATCGTCAACGCCCAGGGGCGCGGCAGGTTCGCGGACATGGGCCTCAATTTCCTCTCCTGGAACTGGCTGCCGCTCGCGCCGATGCTGGTGGTGTATTTCGTTTCCGGCGTGGCCGAAACCAACCGGGCGCCGTTCGACGTGGTGGAAGGCGAGTCCGAGATCGTCGCCGGCCATATGGTCGAGTACTCGGGCATGACCTTCGCGCTGTTCTTCCTCGCCGAATACATGAACATGTGGCTGATCAGCGCGCTCACGGTGGTGATGTTCCTCGGCGGCTGGCAGGCGCCCATCGATTCGGCGCTGGCCAACCTGGTGCCGCCCATCATCTGGCTGCTGCTGAAGGTCTTCCTGGTGGCGTCGATGTTCCTGTGGATCCGCGCCACCTTCCCGCGCTACCGCTACGACCAGATCATGCGCCTGGGCTGGAAGGTGTTCATCCCGCTGACGCTGGTCTGGATCGTGGTGATCGGCATCTGGATGCAGACGCCCTGGAGCCTCTGGCGATGACACGCGTGCTCGATTTTTTCAGATCGTTCCTGTTGCTCGAGCTTTTCCGGGGCCTGGCGCTCACCGGCCGCTACCTGTTCGCGCGCAAGATCACGGTGCAGTTCCCCGAGGAGAAGACGCCGCTGAGCCCGCGCTTCCGCGGACTGCACGCCCTGCGCCGCTACCCGAACGGCGAAGAGCGCTGCATCGCCTGCAAGCTGTGCGAGGCGGTCTGCCCGGCGCTCGCCATCCACATCGAATCGGAACAGCGCGATGACGGCTCGCGGCGCACCACGCGCTACGACATCGACCTGGTGAAGTGCATATTCTGCGGATTCTGCGAGGAAGCCTGCCCGGTCGACGCGGTGGTCGAGACGAGCATTCTCGAGTACCACGGCGAGAAGCGCGGCGACCTGTATTACACCAAATCGATGCTGCTGGCGGTCGGCGACCGCTACGAGGAGCAGATCGCGCGCGACCGTGCGGCGGACGCCCGCTACCGCTGAGCCACGACGACGATGCTCGAATCCGCGGTCTTCTACCTGTTCTCGGCGGTGCTGCTGTTCGCCGGCCTGCGCGTCATCACGGCGCGCAACCCGGTGCACGGCGTGCTTTTCCTGGTGCTCGCCTTCTTCACCGCGGCGGCGATCTGGCTGCTGCTGCGCGCCGAGTTCCTGGCGATCGCCCTGGTGGTGGTCTACGTCGGCGCGGTGATGGTGCTGTTCCTGTTCGTGGTGATGATGCTCGACATCAACATCGAGCGGGTGCGCGAGGGCTTCTGGCGCAATCTGCCGCTCGCGCTGGTGGTCGGCGTGATCATGGTGTGGGAAATGATCGCCGTGGTCGCTTACCGCTACTGGGGAACCGGCACGCCCGCCGAACCGCCGCCGGGCTACAGCAACACCAAGGCGCTCGGCCGGGTGCTGTACACCGACTACGCCTACGCCTTCGAGATCGCGGGGGTGCTGCTGCTGGTGGCGATCGTCGCCGCCATCGCCCTGACGCTGAGGCGGCGCAAGGATTCCCGCTCGCAGGACCCGTCGCAGCAGGTGCGGGCGCGGCGCGAGGAGCGGGTGCGGCTGGTCTCCATGCCGGCGGAGAAGGAATGACGGCGCACGGGTCAGAGCGATGAGCCCCGCGCTGTCGCATTTCCTCGTGCTCGGCGCGGTGCTGTTCGCGATCAGCGTGGTCGGCATCTTCCTCAACCGCCGCAACCTGATCGTGCTGCTGATGGCGATCGAGCTGATGCTGCTGGCGGTCAACCTGAACTTCATCGCCTTCTCGCACTTCCTCGGCAACATCGAGGGGCAGGTGTTCGTGTTCTTCATCCTTACGGTGGCGGCGGCCGAATCGGCGATCGGCCTGGCGATCCTGGTGGTGCTGTTCCGCAATCTCAGCACCATCGACGTGGAAGACCTGGACTCGCTCAAGGGCTGATGAAGGAACTCGCCATCTTTGCCGTGTTCGCCCCGCTCGCCGGCGCCCTCATCGCGGGCCTCGCCGGCAAGCGCATCGGGCGCACCTACGCGCACTCCGCGGCGATCTACTCGGTGCTGCTGTCGTTCCTGTGCTCCTGCGTCATCTTCGCCGACGTGCTGGGCGGCAATATCTTCAACGGCGGCATCTATACCTGGGCAACCAGCGGCGGCACCCGCTTCGAGGTCGGCTTCATGATCGACCGGCTCTCCGCGCTGATGATGGTGGTGGTGACCTTCGTGTCGCTGATGGTGCACGTCTACACCATCGGCTACATGGCCGAGGACCCCGGCTACCAGCGGTTCTTCTCCTACATCGCGCTGTTCACCTTCGCCATGCTGATGCTGGTGACGGCCAACAACTTCCTGCAGCTGTTCTTCGGCTGGGAGGCGGTGGGGCTGGTCTCGTACCTGCTGATCGGGTTCTGGTACACGCGCGAGAGCGCGATAGCCGCCAGCCTGAAGGCTTTCCTGGTCAACCGCATCGGCGATTTCGGCTTCCTCCTCGGCATCGGCCTGCTGCTCGCGAACTTCGGCACCCTCGACTACGCGGCCATTTTTTCGAATTCGGGCGCTTTCAGCGAAAAGACCTTAGAGATAGTGCCGGGCACGCCCTGGTCGCTGCTGACGGTGGTCTGTATTTGTCTGTTCATCGGCGCGATGGGCAAGAGCGCGCAGTTCCCGCTGCACGTCTGGCTGCCCGACTCGATGGAGGGGCCGACGCCGATTTCGGCGCTGATCCACGCCGCGACCATGGTGACCGCGGGCATCTTCATGGTGGCGCGCATGTCGCCGCTTTTCGAGCTGTCGCAGACCGCGCGGTCGGTGGTGCTCGTGGTCGGCGCCGTCACCGCGTTCTCCATGGCGCTGGTGGCGCTGACGCAGTACGACATCAAGCGCGTGGTGGCGTATTCGACCCTCTCGCAACTCGGTTACATGACGGCGGCGCTGGGCGCCACGGCCTACTCGGCGGCTATCTTCCACCTGATGACGCACGCCTTCTTCAAGGCGTTGCTGTTCCTCGCGGCCGGCTCGGTGATCGTGGCGCTGCACCACGAGCAGGACATGCGGCGCATGGGCGGGCTGAAGAAATACATGCCGATCACCTACTGGACGCTGCTGCTCGGCGCCATATCCTCGGCGGGGATTCCGGGTTTCGCCGGCTTCTTCTCCAAGGACGCCATCATCGAGGCGGTGCACCGCTCCAGCACGCCGGGTGCGGGGCTCGCGTACCTGCTGGTCCTGGTGACCGTGTTCATTACCGCGACCTACACCTTCCGCCTGGTGTTCATGGCGTTCCACGGCCGCGAGCGCTTCGATGCCGCGCACCCGCCGCACGAGTCTCCGGCGGTGATCACCGTGCCGCTGGTGCTGCTTGCGATCCCCTCGGTCTTCTCCGGCCTGTTCGTCGGCGAGGTCGTCTATGGCGATTACTTCGGCAACTCCCTGCCGGTGCCGAAGGGCGATTACCACGGATTGTGGGCGTTCGTCGCCCATGGATTCGTATCGGTGCCGTTCTGGCTGGCGCTGGCAGGCATCGCGACCGCCTGGTTCCTCTACATGAAGCGGACCGACCTGCCGGCGCGCATCGCGGCCGCGTTCGGGCCGCTGTACGCGCTGGTCGAGCGCAAGTACGGCTTCGACGAGCTGTATGCCTGGCTGTTCGCCGGCGGCGCCCGCGCGGCGGGCAGGGGCTTCTGGAAGGGCGGCGACCAGGTGCTGATCGACGGGCTGATGGTCAACGGCGCGGCGCGCCTGGTGGGCTGGTTCGCCTCCGTCATTCGCCTCTTCCAGACCGGCTTCGTCTACCAGTACGCCTTCAGCATGCTGATCGGCGTGGTGATCCTGGCTTTCTGGTTCTTGAAGAAGTAAATGCTCCTTTCTCTCGCGATCTGGATCCCCATTGCCGCCGGCCTGCTGGTGCTCGCCTGTGGAGACGCGCGCAAGGCGGTGCGCTGGATCGCGCTCGCCGGCGCGCTGCTCGGGTTTCTGGTCACCATTCCGCTGTACACGCAGTTCCAACTCGGCAATCCGGGCATCCAGTTCGAGCAGCTGGTTCCCTGGATCGAGCGCTTCAACATCAACTATCACCTCGGCGTGGACGGCATTTCGGTGCTGTTCGTGCTGCTCAACAGCTTCATCACCATCCTGGTGGTGATCGCGGGCTGGTCGGTGATCGAGACGCGGGTGGCGCAGTACTACGCCGCCTTCCTGGTCCTCTCAGGGCTGCTGAACGGCGTGTTCGCCGCGCTCGACGCGATGCTGTTTTATGTCTTCTTCGAGGCCACGCTGATCCCGATGTTCCTCATCATCGGCATCTGGGGCGGCCCCAACCGGGTGTACGCGGCGGTGAAGTTCTTCCTCTACACGCTGTTCGGCTCGCTGCTGATGCTGGTGGCGATGCTGTACCTCTACGACAAGTCGGGGGGCAGCTTCGCCATCTTCGACTGGCACAAGCTGCCCCTCGCGCTCGGCGTGCAGGTCTGGCTGTTCTTCGGCTTTCTCTTCGCATTCGCCGTCAAGGTGCCGATGTGGCCGGTGCATACCTGGCTGCCCGACGCCCATACGGAGGCGCCGACCGGCGGTTCGGTGGTGCTCGCGGCGATCCTGCTGAAGCTCGGCGCCTACGGCCTGGTGCGCTTTTCGCTGCCGATCCTGCCGGACGCCGCGCGCCACCTGGCCTGGCTGATGATCGCGCTGTCGCTCGTCGCCATCGCCTACATCGGCCTGGTGACCCTGGTGCAGACCGACATGAAGAAGCTGATCGCCTATTCGTCGGTCTCGCACATGGGATTTGTCACGCTTGGTTTTTTTATTTTTAATTCGTATGGTATCGAGGGCGGCCTCGCGCAGATGATCTCGCACGGCTTCGTCTCGGCGGCGATGTTCCTGTGCGTCGGCGTGATGTACGACCGCATGCACTCGCGGGCGATCTCGGACTACGGCGGGGTGGTGAACAGCATGCCGAAGTTCGCGGCGTTCATGATGCTGTTCGCCATGGCCAATGCCGGGCTGCCCGGCACCAGCGGGTTCGTCGGCGAGTTCCTGGTGATCATGGGAGCGATGAAGACGAGCTTCTGGCTGGCGTTGATCGCGGCCAGCACGCTGGTGCTCGGCGCGGCCTACACCCTGTGGATGGTCAAGCGGGTGATTTTCGGACCGGTGGCGAACAAGAACGTCGCCGCTCTCAAGGACCTGAACTCCAGGGAGTTCCTGGTGCTCGGGCTGCTCGCCGCCGCGGTGCTCGGCATGGGCGTGATGCCGCAGCCCCTCACCGAGGTGATGCACGGCGCGGTGAATGAGCTGCTCCGACACGTGGCGCAATCCAAGCTATGAACTGGACGCTCCTCGTCGACCACCTTCCGGTGCTTCCCGAGGCGATCCTGCTGGTCGGCGCCTGCGTGCTGCTGATCGCTGACCTCTTGGTGCAGGACGGGCGGCGCCGCGTGAGCACCTGGATCGCGCAGGCGGTGCTCGCGCTGTGCGCGGCAGCGACGCTGTTTGTGCTGTGGGGGTCGGGCGGCGGCAAGCTGTATCTGTTCAACGGCCTGTTCGTCGCCGACGCCATGGCCCACTTGCTGAAGCTCGCCTGCTACGCGGCGGTGTCCGCGACGCTGGTGTATTCGCGCCAGTACCTGTTCGCGCGCGGCCTGCTGCGCGGCGAGTTCATCACGTTGATGCTGTTCTCGCTGCTCGGCATGATGGTCATGGTCAGCGCCAACAGCTTCCTCACCCTGTACCTGGGGCTCGAGCTGATGTCGCTGTGCCTGTACGCCCTGGTGGCGCTCGACCGCGATTCTCCCCTCGCCACCGAGGCGGCGATGAAGTACTTCGTGCTCGGCGCGCTGTCCTCGGGCCTGCTGCTCTACGGCATGTCGATGATCTACGGCGGCACCGGCAGCCTGATGATCACCGACGTCGCGAAGCAGGTGGCACGCGTCTACGCGAGCCCCGCCGACCGCAGCATTCTGGTCTTCGGTCTGGTGTTCGTCCTGGCGGGAATCGCCTTCAAGCTCGGCGTGGTCCCGTTCCACATGTGGCTGCCGGACGTCTACCAGGGCGCGCCCACGCCGGTGACGCTGTTCATCGCCGCCGGGCCGAAGCTCGCCGCCTTCGGCATGGCGGTGCGCCTATTGGTGAATGCGCTTCCGACCATGGCGGAGGATTGGCAGCGGATGCTGGTGCTGCTCGCGCTGCTGTCGATGGCGCTGGGCAACATCACCGCCATCGCGCAGTCGAATCTCAAGCGGATGCTGGCGTACTCCGCCATCGCACACATGGGCTTCATGCTGCTCGGGCTGCTTTCGGGCTGGGTCGAGGGCAACTGGAACAGCCGCAACGAGGCCTACAGCGCGGCGCTGTTCTACGTCCTGGTCTACTCGATCATGTCGGTGGGCGCCTTCGGCATGCTGCTGTACCTTTCGCGCGCGGGCGTGGAGTGCGAGAACCTCGAGGACGTCAAGGGTCTCAATCGAAGGAGCCCGTGGTACGCGTTCATGCTGCTGCTGTTCATGTTCTCGCTTGCCGGGGTTCCGCCGACCGCGGGGTTCTACGCCAAGTTCGCGGTGATTTCGGCCGCCGTGTCGGCCGGCTATATCTGGCTCGCTGTCGCCGCGGTGGTGCTCTCGCTGGTCGGGGCGTACTACTACCTGCGCGTGGTGAAGCTGATGTACTTCGACGAGCCCGCGGAAACAGGGCCGATCGTGGGGCATCCCGAAATGCGGGTGCTGCTGTCGGCCAACGGCCTGAGCCTGCTCGCGATCGGCATCCTGCCGCAACCGCTGATGTCGCTGTGCTTCGCGGCGATGTCGCTGCTGTAGCGGCGCGTGAAAGGACGCGGACCTGGCCGCGTGACGGATCTCGCGGAGCACCGCGTTTCAGGCGAGCTGGTGTTCGACGGCACGCTCCTCAAGGTCCACCGCGACGAGGTGCGTCTGCCCGACGGCAGCCGGGGCGTGCGCGAGTACATCCGACATCCCGGCGCGGTGGGCATCGTCCCGCTTTTCGACGACGGCCGCGTGCTGCTCGAGCGCCAGTTCCGCTATCCCCATGGGCGCGAATTCATCGAGATCCCGGCCGGCAAGATCGATCCCGGCGAGACGCACCTTGCCACCGCAAAGCGCGAATTGCTGGAGGAGACGGGCTATGCGGCGAAGCAGTGGACCCGACTGGGCGCAATCCACACGGCGGTCGCCTACACCGACGAAGGCATCGAATTGTTTGTCGCAAGAAAATTGACGAAGCGGAAAAGGAAGCTCGACGCTGGAGAATTCCTTGAAACGCTTTCGGTCGGATTTGACGAGGCGGTGCAGATGATCCGCGACGGCCGCATCACCGACGCCAAGACCGTCGCCGCGCTGTTGCTGCTCGAGCGCTAGGTCTGCCTCAGTTCTGTTTCAACACCCGGCCGATGACCTCGGCAAGCAGGTTCTTGCTGTAGGGCTTCGTAATGTACCCGTCGGCGCCGAGCGCCAGTCCGTTGCGGATGTCCTTCAGCTCGGCCTTCGCGGTGAGCAACACGATCGGCAGCGTGGAGAATTCCGGGCGGCCGCGCAGTTGAGCGAGAATGTCGAAGCCGTTGCCGTCCGGAAGCATGACGTCGAGCAGCAGCAGATCCGGGCGCGGCTTCTCGCGCAAATAGCGCGACAGCTCTTTCGCACGATCGACGCCGTGCACCAAGTAGCCGGCCATGGTCAGCCGCAGTTCCGCGAGCGCCATCTGATCGGGGTCGTCTTCCACCAGCAGGACCACGGTGTCGGACAGTGCCTTGGAGACCGGTCGCAGGTTGGCCACGCGCTCGTCCGAGAGGAAGGAACCCGAGCGCAGCAGCGTTGCGCCCCCGCTCACCGTGGTTTTGGCCAGGCGCTTGCGGTCCTCGTCGGTCAGCGGCGGCAGCAACGGCAGGCGCGCGCCGGTAAAGGTGATGGCGTCGAGTTCGCCCGCCTCGTGGGACTCGACCAGCTTCAAGTCCTCGAGCTCCTTCAGCCACTCCTGGATCAGCCGGTCGGGGAAGCGGCGCATGCGCCCGCGGATCACTTCCTCGTGGCCCCCGACCTCGACCAGGCCGAGGAGCCGCCGGTAGTCCTGGGGGAGATTCCCCTTGCTGGCATCCGTCGTCAGCGTTTCCTGTCCCAGGGCGGTAAGGGTGTAGACCAATGGCATGGGTCGCGATTTTCTACGATTCGCTGTCCGGCGCCTAGAGCCTTCCAGCGAGAGGAGCGCTTCTAGCCGCAGACGCCCACGAAGCCGCAGGCGGTGCAGTAATCGCAGCCGTCCTTGCGGATCAGCGTGGTGTTGGCGCACTCGGGGCACTTGGCGCCGGCAAGCAGAGGAGAGGTTTTTCTGGAGGGAATGTCGAAAATTCCCATCTGCTGCCTGGGCACGCCGTCCTCGTCGAGCAGGCCGAGCATCGCGTAGCGGTGCAGTATCAGCCGCGCCACGTAGGCGATGGTCGACGGGTAGGTCTGCTGCTTGCGGCTGCCCGGCACGAAAGCCATGAAGTCGCCCAGCGGCTCCGGAAAATCGAGCAGCTTGCGCAGCTTCATACCGATCCACGCGGGATCGACGACGCGCATGTCGAGCGAGAGCAGCTTGCACAGGCCGTCCAGGGTGCGCGGGTACTCCCCGGCGAGCCAGACGGAGTAGGGCCGCGTGACGCCCACGGGAGACCCGTCGTGGTCCGGAAGCGCTATTTCCTTGAGACCGAGAACAAAGTCATCGCCGGTGCGCGCGTTCAGCACGTCCACCGTCCACGACATGGTGCCGTCGGTTCCGGTCTTGGGTTCCTTCAACGCGAACATCGCGTCCATCAGGGGCGAACCCGCGTCTTCGGCCGCCAGCTTGAAGCTCTCCTCCGCCAGCCCGGCGTAGAGCTGCTCCACGCGCCAGCGCACCACATGCGCGAAGGCCGATACCACGGAGGGCATGCGCTTTTTCTCGCCCTGCGGCGGGAACGCCATGTCGAAGGCGTCGTCGCCGCCTGTCCTCGCGAGCGAGTCGAGCTTGAGCCTGAGCCAGGCCCGGTCGTTCGCCCGCATGTCCATCGACAGCGTCTTGGCAAGCGCGCCGAGGCCGCGCGGCTGCTCGCCGCCGTTCACCCACACCTCGAAGGGGTGGCGCGTGCCGTTCTCCACGTGGCCGACGAACACCGCGAAGCGACCGTGCGGGTGCTCGATCATGTAGGTCCACGCCGGGTTGCCCGCCGAGAGTTCCGGCCGGCCGGGCCAGCGCAGGCTGGCCAGCACCGGCGCGGGCAGGCTCTTGATCGAGATGCGCCGGTTGACGTCGTCCTGCACGAAGTCCTGCGGCTTGTCGACCGAAAGGACGGCGCCCAGCACCTTGTTCGGCCGATAGGTCGCCAGGCCCTTCAGGCCGGATTTCCATGCCAGCAGGTACAGGTCCTGGAAATCGGCGTACGGGTACTCCTCCGGCACGTTGACGGTCTTGGAGATGCTGGTGTCGACGAAGGGCGCGACCGCCGCCACCATCTGCTCGTGGGCACGCGCCGTGATCTCGAGCGCGGTGACGAAGGCCGGCGGCAGGGCGTCCATGTTGCCTCCCATCGCCTTGTAGCGCCGCCAGGCATGGTCTTCCACCGGAAACTCCTGCAGCGCGCCGTCGGGCATGCGCTTCTTGCGCGTGTACCGCCAGGAGAACGGCGGCTCGATGCCGTTGGAGGCGTTGTCGGCGAAGGCGAGGCTGATGGTGCCGGTGGGCGCAATCGAGAGCAGGTGGGAATTTCTGATGCCGTTAGTTCTTATCAAAGCCTTCAATTCCTCGGGAAGGCGGGCGGCAAAGCTCGTCCCCGAGAGATACAGGTCCGCGCTGAACAGCGGGAATGCCCCGCGTTCCTTCGCCAGCTCGACGGAGCCGCGGTAGGCCGCGTCGCGCATGCCTTCCGAGACCTTCGCCGCCAATTCCCGGGCCGCGTCGCTGTCGTAGCGCAGGCCGAGCATGATCAGGGCGTCGCCCAGCCCGGTGAATCCCAGTCCGACGCGGCGCTTGGCCATCGCCTCCTGGTGCTGCTGCTCGAGCGGCCAGGCGGTGACGTCCAGGACGTTGTCCAGCATGCGGACCGACACGTCGACGACCTTGGCGAAGCGCTCGAAATCGAATGAGGCTTTTTCCGAAAAGGCTTTGTTGATAAAACGCGTCAAATCGATGGACCCCAGACAGCAACAGCCGTAAGGGGGAAGCGGCTGCTCGGCGCAGGGATTGGTCGCCTCGATGGTCTCGCAGTAATTGAGGTTGTTGTCGCGGTTGATGCGGTCGAGGAACAGGATTCCGGGCTCGGCATGGTCGTAGGTCGAGCGCATGATCTGGTCCCACAGCTCGCGCGCGCGGATTTTGCCGTAGACCCACAGGCCGTCGGCGCGCTGGTAAATACCGTCTCCCGACCAGGGCTTGGCCCTGTGGATCAGTTCGAAGGACAGATCCTTTTCCACCGCGAGCATGAACTCGTCGGTCACGCCCACCGAGACGTTGAAGTTGGACAGGTCGCCGCGGTCCTTGGCGTGGATGAATTCCTCGATGTCCGGGTGGTCGCAGCGCAGCACCCCCATCTGCGCGCCGCGGCGCGAGCCGGCGGACTCCACCGTCTCGCAGGAGCGGTCGAACACGCGCATGTAGGACACCGGGCCGCTGGCGCGCGAACGCGTGCCCTTGACCTCGGCGCCTTTCGGGCGGATCGCCGAGAAGTCATAGCCGACGCCGCCGCCGCGGCGCATGGTCTCGGCCGCCTCCTGCAGCGCGGTGTAGATGCCCGGCTTGCCGTCCACCACCTCGGAGATCGAGTCGCCCACCGGCTGCACGAAGCAGTTGATGAGGGTCGCCTGCAAGGCGATGCCGGCGGCCGAGTTGATGCGGCCGGCCGGGATGAAACCGTCCTCCTGCGCCTGCTGGAAGCGGCGCTCCCAGTACGCGCGCTTTTCTTCGGGTTCGGCCTGCGCAAGGGCGCGAGCTACGCGCCGGCGCACCTCCTCGATGCTGGCTTCATCGCCTTTGGCGTATTTTTCAAGCAGGGTGTCGCGGCAGATGGACTGCTCGGCGATGACTTCGGAGGCTATGGTCTGTTCCACTCGTTGTTTCCCCGGGGTAAAAGACCCGCGGCCGCCGGTCCGGCGACCACTGGATTTCCATACAGTAAGTTATTATGCGCCGAGTTTAGGCGCCTGGACAAACCCGAAGTTTGACGTTAATCAACTGCCGGAGATATATTTCTCAACCCTTTGTTTATTATATATATCATGAACTTGATTGCGCGGCAGGCTGGCCTACGGACTGGGGCGCCTCGGCGGCGCGGCGGGCCTGCTTCAGCATGTCGGCGACCTCGGAATGGCCCATGCGCAGCGCCAGTTCCACCGGCGTGTCGCCTTCCTTGGTGACCATGGCCGGGTCCGCGCCGTTGCGCAGCAGCAGCTCGATCATCGGCACGCTGCCCTTCATCGACGCGTAGGCGAGGGGCGTATAGCCGTTCTCGTGGACCATGTTGGGATCGAAGTTCATCGACAGGACTTTCTGCGCGTACACCGAGTTGTTCTTCTCGATGGCGTAGAACAGCGCCTGCACGCCCTCCGGGCTCTTCTCCTTCGGCTTGGGCTCGAGGCCGGTCGGCACCAGCTTCACGACGTAGTTGATCAGCCCGACGCCGACCAGCGCCACCAGCGACAGCACGATCGGGATCTTGGAGATGTTGAGGCCCTCGGCGATCTGCGCGGGCATGTTGGCCCCGGCGATCAGCAGCAGCACCACCACGAACAGGCCGAACTTGAGGTACAGGAACAGCCCGAAGATGATGGCGATCGCCAGCACCGCCAGCAGCGCGCCGGAACTGATGCCCAGCGTTTCCTCGACGTACTCGTGCGGCAGGTTGGCGAGCACCGCGGTAATGACGATCAGCCCCATCAGGACCAATTCGCGGATCCGCAGCCGCGTCAGGAAATCGACGTCCTCCTTCTTGCCGGCCATATTGCCCGCCTCCCTTGGACTGCGTATGCCACAATTTTGAGAGCTTGGCGCGCGACTTGCAAGGGAATGCGAAAAACTACATCACCCCGGCGGGCTATGCCCGCCTCAAGGCGGAGCTGAAGCAGCTGGTCGAAGCCGAGCGCCCCGAGGTGGTGAAGTCCGTGACCTGGGCGGCTGCGCTCGGCGATCGCTCCGAGAACGCCGAGTACCTCTACGGCAAGCGCCGGCTGCGCGAAATCGATCGCCGCGTGCGCTTCCTGATCAAGCACCTGGAGGCGGCGCAAGTCGTCGAATCGTCCGGCAGGCAGTCCGGCCAGGTATTCTTCGGCGCGTGCGTCAAGGTGAAGATCGGGAATAAAGCGCGCAGCGTCACCATCGTCGGCGTCGACGAGGTCGACGCCGCCAGGGGCCGCGTGTCCTGGGTCTCGCCGATCGCGCGGGCGCTCCTGAAAGCGCGCGCCGGCGATGTGGTCACCCTGCGCGCGCCGGGCGGGGACGAGACAATCGAGATCCTGGAGGTGAGCTACCCATGAGCATCGTCAAGGAATTCCGCGAATTCGCGGTGAAGGGCAACGTGGTCGATCTCGCGGTGGGCGTGATCATCGGCGCGGCCTTCGGCAAGATCGTCAGTTCTCTGGTGGAGGACGTGGCCATGCCGGTGCTGGGCACGCTGCTCGGCGGCCTGAACTTCGGCGGCCTGGCGGTGAGCGTCGGTTCGGCGACATTCAAATACGGAAAATTCCTCCAGACCTGCGTTGATTTCCTCATCATCGCTTGCGTGATCTTCCTGGTGGTCAAGCTGATCAACCGCCTGAAACGCGAGGAACAGAAACCCGCAGCTCCCAAGGCGCCGCCGCGCCAGGAAGTGCTGCTGGAAGAGATCCGTGACCTGCTCAAAAAGAACTAGCGGAAATCTCCGGCTTTCAATACCGAGAGTTTCTTCGGGTCGATGTGCCGGCGCAGCGCGTCGCGCACTTCAGCCGGGGTGAGCGAGGCGATGCGCTTCTCGAAGTCGACGTCCCAGGCGAAGGTGCGCTCGAGGTA
>Ga0209640_10002542_pt1 | contig 15915 bp, 15 predicted proteins | sample RifCSP10_1_FD_184018 | JGI IMG/M metagenome (GOLD analysis project Ga0209640, IMG submission 184018) | Soil microbial communities from Rifle, Colorado - Rifle CSP2_sed 10_1 (SPAdes) (version 2) | ecosystem: Environmental > Terrestrial > Deep subsurface > Rock core/Sediment | place: Rifle...
GCTCGTGTCGGCGGGCAGCGTGCTCGGAGCCGGCGCTGCGTTTCTCGTCGGTCGTTTCTTTGCGCGGGCCTGGGTCGCCGATCGCATCGCTCGCCTGCCCAAGTTCCGGGCGCTCGATAGCGCCGTCCGGCACGACGGCTTCACGATCGTGTTGCTCACGCGCCTGTCGCCGCTGATCCCGTACAACGTGCTCAACTACGGTCTCGGCATCACGGCCGTCCACTTTCGCGACTATATTCTTGCGTCGTGGATCGGCATGTTGCCGGCAACGGTTGTCTATGTGTACATCGGCACGCTTGCGAGCGACCTCACGGCCATCGGAACCGCGCGGCAAGGCGGGCTCGCCGTCCAGGCGCTCTGGATCGCGGGCTTCGTTGCGACGATCGTTGTGACCGTGCTCATCACACGCCGCGCCACACGTGCGCTCGCGGCACACCTCGACGCAGCGGCTGAAGACCAAGGGCACGGCTGAGATGGAAGCTTCGAAAGATTTCACCGGAGCCGGCGGCACGGGGCGCGGAGACTATCCGGGCGCGCACCACGATATCGTTTGGCGCCGGCTCGTCGCTCCGGACGGCTACAAGAATCCAGAGCCGGAGCCGCGCTACCACTTGATCGTGATCGGCGCGGGGCCGGCCGGTCTCGTGACCGCGATCGCGGCCGCAGGTCTCGGTGCCAAGGTCGCGATGATCGAGCGCCATGCGTTGGGCGGGGATTGCCTCAACGTCGGCTGTGTGCCCTCGAAATCGCTGCTCGAGCTCACGGCGCACGGCGGCGGCGATTTCGACGCGGCATTTGCTTGGCTGCGCAGTGTGCGTGCGCGCATCGCCGAGCACGATTCCGTCGATCGCTACCGGCGTGCCGGCGTGGACGTCTTTCTCGGCAGCGCAAGATTCATCGATGCCGGCAAGGTGCTAGTCGGCGCAACCGAGCTCGTGGGAAGACGTATCGTGATCGCGACGGGTGCGCGCGCGGACTTGCCGCCGATCCCGGGCCTCACGGAAAGCAAGCCGCTCACGAACGAGACGGTTTTCGACCTCCGGGAGCGGCCGCAGCGCCTCCTCGTCCTGGGCGCCGGCCCCGTCGGTTGCGAGCTCGCCCAGGCTTTCGCACGGTTGGGCATCGACGTCCACGTGCTCGAGCTCGCCGATCGGGTGCTCGGTAACGAGTCGGCCGACGCCGCCAAGGTCGTCGAGCATGCATTGCGCGACTGCGGAGTGAGGCTGCATTTGCGCGCCCAGATCGCGAAGGTGAATCGACGCAGAACCCAGTTCGTGGTGACGACATCGAGCGAGGAGCTCACCGGCGATCAACTGCTCGTTGCGGCAGGCAGGCGCGCGAATACGAACGACCTCAACCTCGCCGCCGCCGGTGTGGAGACTGACGCGACGGGACAGGTCATCGTCGACAAATATCTGCGCACGAGCAATACCAGGATCTTCGCCGCCGGCGACGTCTGCGCGAAATTGCAATTTACGCATCATGCGGATGCGCACGCGCGCATCGTCGTACAGAACGCGCTGTTCTTCCCCACCGCGACGACGCGCAAGCTCGTCATTCCCCGCTGCACATACACGCAGCCCGAAGTGGCGCAGGTCGGCGCCACACGCGCCGAGCTCGATGCGGTCGGGCACGCATTCGACGCCTACCGCGTCGCTTACGACGACTTGGATCGCGGCAAGACCCAGGGCGACAAGCATGGATTCGCGGAAGTGCTGACGGCGCGACGCGACAGCAAGATCCTCGGCGCCACGATCGTCGGCCGCGACGCCGGCGAGCAGATCGCCTCCGTCTGCGTGGCCATGGCGAACGGCTTGGGTGTGGACAGCTTCGCCAAAACGGTTCTGCCCTACCCGACGCGCGCCGAGGCGCTCAAGCGCATCGGCGATCAATACAACCGCAACCGCTTGACGCCGATGGCGCAGCGGCTTTTCAAGGCCTGGTTCCGCTGGAGCGGCTAAGCATGAGCACGGGCGTCGCGATCGTGATCCCGGTCTTCGACGACGCCGAGGCACTTGCACGGCTGCTCAGCGCCATCGCGACCTGGCAGCTCGCGCCGGCTGAGCTCGTAGTCGTAGCGGCGGGGGAGGATCCCGTGATCACGAAACTTTGCAGCAGCTTCGGGTGCCGGCTGATCCCCGGGCGCGCAAACCGCGGTGAGCAGCTCGACCGCGGCGCCCGACACACGGTGGCGCCCGTCATCTGGTTTCTACATGCCGACGCGGACCCCCCGGCCGACGGCCTCGCCGCCATCATGGCCGCGATCGAAGCCGGCGCGGACGGCGGTTGCTTCCGTTTCGAGTTCCAAGGACCGCGCACGCGAACCAAGCGCCTGCTCGAGCGCTTCGTGGGCTTACGCATCCGCTGCGGCGGTATCGCGTACGGCGATCAAGGTCTCTTCGCCCGGCGCGATGTGTATGTCGCCGCGGGCGGCTTCCGCCATCAACCGCTGTTCGAGGAGGTCAGCCTCGTGCGCGGGCTGCGCAAACGCCGTCGCTTTCGTGTGCTCGAGCAGCCGCTCCGCGTCGCGACACGGCGCTGGGAGCGCGACGGGTGGTGGCGCCGCACCTGGCGGAATCGTTGGCTTGCGCTCTGTTATGCGTGCGGCGTGCCTGCGGAACGCCTCGCGGGGTCCTATCATAGGCACGTATCGGCACGGCCGAGCCCGGAACCATGAATGCTGAGCTCAAAGAGCACTTATTCACGCCGCTAGGCGAGCCGCGCGGCTATATCGAGCCGCACGCGTTGCGGGAGCTGTGGTTTCATACGGGCACGGCCTGCAATCTCGCTTGCCCGTTTTGTCTCGAAGGCTCGAAGCCCGGCGACAAACGTCTCGACCGCATCAAGCTCGCCGATGCCCGGCCCTTCATAGACGAAGCCTTGGGCGTAGGCGTCGAGCAATTCTCGTTCACGGGCGGCGAGCCGTTCATCGTCAAAGACTTCGTCAACATTCTGCGTTACGCATCGTTGCATCGGCCGTGCCTCGTGCTCACCAACGGGACCGATGCCGTGCTCAAACGTCTCGAGCAAATCGCCACGCTGCGCAATCAACCTCAGACGATCGCGTTTCGAGTCAGTATCGATTATCCCGATCGCGACCGCCACGACGCCGGGCGCGGCGCGGGCAACTTCGACCTCGCTTGGAAAGGCTTGGCGGCGCTTCACGAGCTGGCCTTCAGAGTGTCGCTCGCGCGGCAGACGGACCGCGACGAGGACGGCGCCGCCGTCGACGCGGCGTTTCGCGAGCTCTTCGCGGCGCACGGTCTGCCACACGACCTCAACATCGTCAAGTTTCCGGATTTCTTGACGCCCGGCGCGCACCCCAAAGTGCCGTACGTCACCGAGAACTGCATGACGACTTATCAAAACGAGCAGAGCCGGCGCGAATTCATGTGCGCATTTTCGAAGATGGTCATCAAGAAGAACGGGCGCATGCGCGTCTATGCGTGCACGCTCGTCGACGACGACGAATCCTACGATCTCGGCGGCACGCTCGCGGAAAGCCTCGGGCAGCGCATCATGCTGCATCACCACCGCTGTTACAGCTGCTTTGCCTACGGCGCGTCCTGCAGCGAAATCTCTCGGTAGGTAGTTTAGGAGCGAGCTTCGCTCGCGATCTTCAATTCGCGAGCGAAGCTCGCTCCTACATTACAAGAGCGGGAGCTGCGGGCGATCAGGGCGCGGCGGCACGAAGCGGCTCATGTCGAGCTCGACGCGGTCTTCGCCGTTCAACCCATATTTTCGGCAGGCGACCGAGAAGCGTTTCTCGAAAAGCTCAGCGTATACGCCTTCGCCGCGCATGCGCGCGCCGAAGCGCGGATCGTTGTCGCGGCCGGCGCGCAGCTCCCGAATGCGCGCCATCACGTGCGCCGCTTTGAGCGGCTCGTGCGTGGCGAGCCATTGTTGGAACAGAGCGTTCACTTCATACGGTAAACGCAGCATCACGTAACCCGCTGTTCTTGCGCCCGCGAGCGAGGCGGCTTCGAGGATGCTCTCGAGCTCGTGATCCGTGAGCGCCGGAATAACGGGCGCCGCCATGACGCCGACCGGAACGCCTACTTCGGCGAGCTTGCGAATGACCGCGAGGCGCGCGGCCGGCGAGGCCGCGCGCGGCTCGAGCGTGCGCTTGAGCGCTTTGTCGAGCGTCGTAACGCTCACGAAGACGGCAACCAGCCGGCGCTTTGCCATGTCGGCGAGCAGCTCGATATCGCGCCCGATGAGCGCCGCGCCTTTGGTCACGATCGTCGCCGGATGGTTGCAATCCGACAGCGTCTCGAGGATCGCGCGCGTCACGCGGTATTCGCGCTCGATCGGTTGATAGGGATCCGTGTTCGAACCGAGCGCGATGGGCGAGCATCTGTAGCTCTTGGCCGCAAGCTCCTTCTTGAGCAACGCGGCCGCGTCGCGCTTGTAGTAAAGCCGCGTCTCGAAATCGAGGCCCGGTGAGAGATTCAAGTACGCGTGGCTCGGTCGGGCGTAGCAATAGACGCAGCCGTGCTCACAGCCGCGATACGGATTGATCGACTGAGTGAAGGGAATGTCGGGCGAGCGGTTGCGCGCGATGATCGTGCGTGCAGGCTCCGCCTCGACGGATGTTTCGAGCGGCGGCAGCGGCTCGTCGAGAATGCCCCAGCCGTCGTCCTCTGCTTCGGCACGCGTCACCTCGAAGCGGCCGGCCGGATTCGAAGCCGCGCCCCGCCCCGTATATACCGTGTATCGATCCGCCGGCGGCATGCGGGCAGTATACTGTACCAATGTACAGCATCAAACCCCGGCAGCCCACGGCTGTCCTGGTAGGAGCGAGCTTCGCTCGCGAATTGAAGATCGCGAGCGAAGCTCGCTCCTACCGGGGACGGGGACGCAGCAGCTCGAGGGCGCTCCGATGGAGCTCCGGCGACGCGGCGGCGACGACGCGGCCGCCGTCGAGCGGCGGCGCGCCTTCCCAGTCGGTCACGATGCAGCCTGCGCCCTCGAGGATCGGGATCAGCGGCACGATATCGTAGGGCTTCAAGCCCGCTTCGACGACGAGATCGATGAAGCCCGCAGCGAGCAGCGCGTAGTTGTAGCAATCTCCCCCGTAACGATAGAACAAGCAGCGGTCCGCGAGCGCTTTGAACTTGGTGAACGACTCCACGCTGAACATGTCGGGGTGAGTGCTTGCGAGCACGGCCTCGGCGAGCTCCTTGCCGCGGCGCGACTGCAAGCGCCGACGACCGTCCGCACTGACGAGCCAACTGCCCGATGGCGAGCCAAAGAACACTTCCTGGAGCACTGGTTGGCTCAACACGCCGCAGATCGGTTCCCGGTTTTCCGTGACCCCGACGAGCGTGCCCCACAGGGGCGACCCCATCATGAATGCCTTCGTGCCGTCGATCGGATCGATGAACCACGTGAACCGTGCGCCGAATTGGTGATTCCCCTCCTCCTCGGCGACGATGCCATGGTCGGGATAGCGCTCACCAATCGTCTTGCGCAACACCGATTCGATCGCGTGGTCGGCGCTTGTCACGGGATCGAACCCCCGCGCGTCTTTGTTCTCGATCGAAAAGGTACTCCGAAAATAGGCGCGCGCGATCCCGCCGGCCGTGTGGCCGAGCTCGAGCGCGAAGCCTTCGAGCTCGAGGTGAAAACGGTCGCGTTCGCTCATGGCGCGCATTATGCCTGGGTTGGATCGCGGGCAAAGGCCCAGCTTGTAGGAGCGAGCTTCGCTCGCGAATATTTAAGATCGCGAGCGAAGCTCGCTCCCACAACATCAGGCGGGGAAGAAATCGATGGGCTTTGTCGTCGTGACGGCTTCGACGTCTTTGGCTTCGAACTGAAACAGCTGCACGCGTTGCACGAGCTTCTGCTCGAGATCCGGGTCGCCGAGCTCGGACGAGACGATCTCGCACGACGTGACGACGCCCGCGGGGCTGATCGTCAATCGCAGCACGACTTTGCCTTCGAGCGCGGGATTCTCGCGCAGCGCGCGGTTGTAAAGCGCATAGATCGCGCCCTTGTTGCGGTCGAACACACGCTCGATCTCCTCGCGGCTGCGCGAGGCTCGATCGCTGTCGCCGCTGCGCACGGCCGCGCCGCCGCTATCGCCGATGCCGGCGATCGGACTCTCGACTTGCGTCGTCGTGCGGCCCGCTAGACCGCCGCCGCCGGTATTGCGGCTCAAGCTCGCCGTGTTGATGCCGCCGCTCGACGTGCCGGCGCGCGACGTGATCAGCGATCGCTCGCTGATCGGTCCGGCGCCGGGGCCGGGAGCACCGCTGCCGCCGAGGCCGACGTCGCCGTCGACCAGATCCGTTTGTCCGAGCCGCTCCAAGTTGTCGTTGTCGCGCAGCGCCGCGAGCTCCTGCGCGAACGGCAGCAATCCCGCGACACTCGCGCGCTCGCGCGCCTGCTGCACCGTATCGACGGGCTCGGGCTCGGGTTCGGGGATGGGCTCCGGCTCAATGCGCTCCTCGACGACACGCTCGGGCTCGGGCGCCGGCTCGACGGATTCCTCGGGTACGGGCTCGGGCTCCTCGCGCACGACCGGCGGCGGCGGGAGCGGCTGCTGCTCGATGACGAGTCTCGCCAATCGCTGCGGAATCTCCTCGATGGCCGCCGGATCGGGTTCGGGCAAAGGCAGAAACGACAAGATCAGCGCGAGCACCAGAATCACGCCGAGCGTGATCTTGACCTTGCGCTTGAAAGCGCGCTCCTGCTCCTCGCCTGTCGACCAGGGCAGCTCGTAGATTCGGTAGATGGGAATTGCGACGGCGGTTGCCATGGCGGAACTGCTAGCCTCCGGTCGCCACGGCCAACTGGGCCTCGGACGTCTTCTGGAGCACGGCCAGCGATAACTGGCCGTAGTCGGCGTCCGTGCAGGTCGCCATCACTTTCTTGAGCAAGCTGTAAGGAATCTCCTTGTCGCCCATGATCGTCACTTCGCGATTCGCGATGTCGTCGCGCGCCTCCTGGCGCAGCACGCGGTCGTTTTGGCTCAGCAGTGCGGCCTTGAGCTCCGGGATGATGAGACTGCTGCTCGCCATGATGTCGTCGATCCTGCCGACGACGCGACCCTGCACGAGCACCTCGTCTTGCGTGACGAGCACGACGACGGTCTCGCGCGGCTTCGTTTCCGCAATCGACTCGGGCAGCGCGACGTCGTTCGCGCTCTGTACCACCTCGACCTCGCCCGAGTTGACCAACAAGAAGAAGACGAGAATCGTGAATATGTCCATCAGCGACACTAAATGAAGACTGCCGCCGCCTTTGTGTCGCTTATGGTGGCGCTCCATGCGCGCGGCACGACCCTTGTACTTCATGTCAGTTCACCACCGCGTCGCCGATTGCGATTTCCGGAAAGAGCTCGTATTTCACGAGCTCGTTGCTCGTCTCGCTCACGAGCTCGACGACACGCACCGTGTCCATGACCTCGACGAGCGTTTGGTAGGGAATGTCGGGCTCCAACAAAAGAGTTGCGTCGGCCTTGTTCGGAAACTGCCGCTTGACACGCTGCAAGTAGGTCGCGAGCTCCTTGAGATCATAGCCATCGCTCGAGTTCTCGATGCGGCTCAAGATTCCGGCATTGCGGTCGCCGACTTCGATCGCGTTTTCGCGCACGGTGATTTCGAGCTGGAACTCGGGCGTTTGCTCGGGGGTCACCTCCGACTGCGAGGCCGGCAGGTTGAGCTCGAGCACGGTCAACCTCGAGAACACCGCCGTGATCAGCAGGAACGGCACGAGCGCGACCATGAGGTTCATGAACGCCGTGATGTTGAGCTCCGTCTCGCCCATACGGCGTTTGCGATGCCCGCGCACGTGTTTCATGTTCGCCTCTTCGGTGAGCCCGCGCGCCGTGCTCAGCCGGCGCTCTTCGCCGTGTGCGGACCTTCAGCCGCGCGCTCGGTGATCGAGTTCAAGAACTTCACCGAGGCCATCTCGAGGCTGTCGATGATCTCGGTCGTCTTGGCTTGCAGCAGCATGTGCATGAGCAGCAGCGGAATCGCAACGATCAAGCCGAACGCGGTCGTGTTCATGGCGACCGAGATACTCGCCGAGAGGAGATCCGCCTTCTCGGCCGGATTCGCATTCGACACGGCCGTGAACGCGCTGATGAGGCCGATGATCGTGCCGAGCAGGCCAAGCAGCGTCGCGATGTTCGCAAACGTCGCGAGATAATGCGTGCGCTTCTCGAGGCGCGGCATTACTTCCATGAGGCTCTCTTCCATCGCTTGCTCGATATCCTCGCGGCGCCGCGCCGAACGGATTCGATTCAAGCCGTAGGTCATGATCTGCGCGATCGCGGCCTTCGATTTGCTCGTTACCTGCATGGCACCGGTGAAATTTCCGGCCTTGAGAAACGGAGTGACTTTGTTCCACAACGACTTGTTGCTGGCCGTCGTAGCCGCGAGGTACACCCAGCGCTCGATGGCGACCGCGAGGCCCAGTGCAAGGACCAACACGATCGGATACATGAATACACCACCTTCTTGAAAGAACCTCACGCTGGTGGAAAGGGCGTCCATTGCAATCACTCCTCTTGGCTTGACCCGTACAGGGTCTCGTAGTAATCCAAATGCCGTTCGAAGACCTCCGGATCGACGGGTGCCAACACCTCGTCGAGCAAGGTGTTGACCGGGCGACCCACGAGATCTCCGAGATCCGACCGCTTCCACGGCACGATGTAGAGCACCTTAGGCAATTCTTGGTTGCCCGTAATTGACGTGGTTCCCAGATCGAGCGAATCGATGACCCGCGCGCTGCTCGAAGCCGGTGCAGACGTCCGCGGCGGATCGGGAGCGCGCGGCGGCAAGCTCGGCGCTTCCGTCGCTCCGACGTCGACGGCGGGCTCCAGCTCGGCGACGTCGGCGAGCGGTGCGCGGCGGCGCGCCGGCTCCTCGGCAGCCGGCGGCGGCCCGGCTCGAGCCTCGTCGACGCCTTGGGCGAACACGTGGCTGCCAGAGAGCAGAGCGGCGGCCACCAACACCAGACACGGTGTTCTCATTGTCCGTCCTCCTGCGCGACGCGCGCGGCGTTGTCCGCCGCGCCGAGACGACGGCGCAGATCGATGATCCAGCGGCCGACTTTCTGATCGGGCTCGCCGAGCGAATTCTGGTAGAGCTCGTAGTACTCGAGAGCTTCGGCGGGCCGGTGCAAATAAAGATCCAAAAGCACACCCAAGTTGTAATACGCCAGTAGGTATTGCGGATCGGTTTCGATCGCGCGCCGGTACGCGTCTTCGGCGGCCGCGAATTCGCCGGCGCGCCGCAACAAGATCCCGTATTGATTGTTCGCCGCCGCGTGCGCGGAATCGATCGCGAGCGCTTGCTCGAGCGCCGGGCGCGCCTCGTCATCGCGGCCATCCTGCATGTAGACGATCGCGAGATTCACGTACGGACCCGCGAATCCCGTGTGCTCGAGCACGAGCTGCTCGAGAGCAAGCTCCGCTTCGATCCAATTCTCCGCCGCCATCTCGGCCAACGCCCGCTCATAGGCGAGCGCCGCCTTTTCGGGCACCTCAACGGGCTCCTTGGGCACGGCGACGCGCGCCTCGGCCGAGGGCCGCGACGGCGTCGTTCCGCCGCACGCCGCGAGCAGCAACGCTCCGCCGACAGCCATCGCTGCCGCGAGGCGCGCTGCCGCAGAGCGCCAATTATCGAATCGCGCTGACAAATCGTTCTCCGATCTCTTGCTTGGCATACCTGACAGGCAACAACTCGGCCAACGCATCGAGGCTCTTGACGACCCACTTGTCGTAGATGCCTTCGCGGGTTCTCGCTGCGTTGACTTCGTGCACCTCGATGGCCTCCTCCTCGAACGGAAAGGCCTGCTCCTCGAGCAGGATGTCGTATTGCGAAAGCTCCTCGTCGGAAAGCTCGGCCGGCCGCTCGGACTCGAACAAGTCGCGGCTCAATTGGTTGTAGAGCTCCGCGATCTCGTAGGTCGCCGCCGTCGTCACTTCGGCGATGCCGTAATCGGCGGCCTTCGTGTAGGCGGCGAGCGCGAGCTCCATGCGCTCGCGCTTGATCTTGAGACTGTCCTGCAACGGCGCGACGAGCCGCGCGCCGCGGAATGCGTCGCGCGTCGGCTGTGCGAGCGTGAGCTGCGCATAGGCTGCGAGATAACGAGTGCGATCGGTGCGCTCGCTGCCGGCACGCGCATCCGCGTCGACGATCGATTGCATCCATTGCGTGCGCGCGCGCACGTCGCCGCTCGCCTCGGCGAGCACGACCAGGCGCTGCCTCGCCTCGATGGACGTTGCGACCGGCGAGGGATAGCGCTCGACGTAGCGCGTCAATGCCGCGATCGCGGCGGGATTCTGGGCGGCGGTTTCGTAAAGCTCGGCGGCGCGCCACAGCGCTTCCTTCTTGACGTCATCGCTGCCGTCGCTTTCCGCGATGCGCTCGAACTCGGCCGCCGCGCGTACGCCCTGGCCGGTTTCGACGTACGCGACGGCCAAGCTCGCCGTCACGTCGTCGGCGAGCTCATGATCGGGATAGCTCGCGCGGAATTGCTCGAGCACACCGGCGGCACGCGACCAGTCGCCTGCCTGGACCAACGCCGCGGCGGCGTCGTACTCGGCCGTCGCGCGAATCGGCGAGCTCGGCGCGAATCGGCCGACGCGCAGAAAGTGCTCGACGGCGCCGTTCGTGTCGCCGGCAAGCTTGGCTTGCTCACCCTGCTTGTAGATCGACGAGGCGATACGTTCGGTGATCTCGGGCCGTTCCGGATCGTCGGCCGGTACGAGCGTCGTCAACGTCGTGTAGGCGGTCTCGGCCGCGGCAAAATTCTCGAGGTCGAACTCCGCATGCGCAACCACGGTCCAGGCCGTGCGCAAGAGCTCGGGCTTTGGCGGCGGCGCGCGGCCGACGACCGCAAGACCGACGTCGCGCGCGCGCGCGAAATCGCGCAACGCAAACAATTTCTCGGCAGCGTTGGTTTGCACGGCCGCGGCTTCCTCGTGCTCGGGGTATGCGGCCGCGAAACGCAGCGCGCTCTCGAGTCCTGCACGATGCCATTCGGCTTGGGTCCCTCCGGTGAGCGTCTTCTCGTGCTCCGTGTAGGCGAGCAGCGCCGCGTAGCCGGCTTCGCTGCTGTGCTCGTGGAACGGATACGCGTAGGCCGTGCGCTCGTACTCGAACGCAGCATCGCCAAAATTCCCGCTCTCGAACAGCACCTCGGACAAGAGAAAATTCGTCCGCGGCGCCTCGACGTCGTCGGGGAACGATTGCAGATAGCTCTGGTACCACCGCGCCGCGGTCGCGTACTCGGCGGGGTCGCGACTATCTTGAGCAAGCGCATGATGGTACGCGGCAAGATCCGTGAGATTGGTTTTGAGCCGCGCCGCGACCTCGGGTTGCTGCTCGAACGTGAACTTGCTCCAGTACGGGCTGCCCGGGCCGTAGAGCTCGACGAAGTTGCGCTTCGCCTCGAGCACGAGGTCCGCGAAGCCGCCTTGCTTGTACGCTTCGGCGACCTCGGCCTGCAGCAACGGCGCCATCGCGTGCTGCGGCTCGAGCTCGACGAAAGCCTCATAGGCATCGGCGGCGTCCTGATAACGCTCCTGGTCGAGATAGAGATCGCCCAAGTTCGTGTAGACGATGTAGGCGTAAGCGCGCGAGCCGTGCGAGTTGAAGTACTCCGAGATCGATTCGGGGCCGTTCAAGTAGGAGAAGCTGATCGACGCGACGCGCAGCGTGTCGTCGATGAGCTCCTGCTCGGCGCGCCCCATGGCCGTATACACGGCCGCGGGATCGGGCTCGGCACCGCCGTCGCTCATGAGCAGCTTGCGATCGAGCAGAGCCATGAAGGGATCGATGCTTTCCTCGTGCCGCAACTGCTTGAACAGCGACCAGCCGAGCTTGTACATCGATTGCTCCGCGAACGGCGCGTCCGGACCGCCGGCGAGCACTCGTGCGTACGCGTTCTCGGCCTCGGCATAGCGCTGCTCGACGAACAACGTTTCGCCGCGGCGGAAGTGCGCCTCGGCGAAGTGCGGCGTGCCCGGGAAATCGGTGACGAGACGGTCGAGCGTCGCAAGCGCGCGCTCGTTGTCTCCGCCTGCTTCGTAGGCCCGCGCGAGCTGGTACAAGACGAGATCGTTCTTCGCGTAGTCGGGGTAGGACTCGAGCAGGCGCTCGTAAAGATCGATGGTGCCGCCCAGGTTCCCGCCGAGCGATTGCAGATTACGCTGCAGCTCGGCAACCTCTCCGGCTTCGAGCTGCAGATCGGCGAGCCGGCGCATGGCTTCCGCTTGCAGCAGCGGATCGTCGGACGCGAGATCGAGAAAGAGACGATAGCTTTCCATGGCCTTCGCCTCACCGCCGTCGATCGGCGCCGTCGTATCGACGGCGATCTCCGCGGATTCCAGGTCCTTGATCGTGCCGGTCGGATCCGGCGTCCGCTCGCGATCGCGGCCGAAAGGCCACGGCGGCCATAGCGACGTCATCGCGATGACGGTGAGCAGCAAGCCGCCGTTCACTCGAGCCCCTCCGCGAGCACGGGCTCGGCGCGCGGGCGCGCGTCGGCCGAAGCGCGATCGTAGATCGATGCGAGCGAGAACCGCGCCTGCACGAGGTAAGTGTTGAGACGCGCGCGTTGCGCCTCGAGCTCCTCGACGGCGATGCCTTGGAGAAATTCGCGCTGCCTCGCAAGCGTCGCTTGCGCCGTGCCTTGAAGGGCGGCCACGCGGGGCGTAAGCGCGCCGATGCGCGTCGTGAGATCGGCGAACTGGTCGGGCCACTCGTTGCGCGCCGATTCCACCTCGGTATGGCTGCGGCGCGCCTGCTTGAGCTCGAGATCGAGCTCGCGGAGACTCCTCTGCTCGGCCCACAGCCGCGCGCGATAGTCGCGACGCAGGTCCCAAAGCAACAGGCCCTTGAGGAAGCGCTGCTTGTTGCTGAGCTCCTCGGCCCGCGCGTCGCCGCCGAGCAGGTCGAGCTTGCCCTCCATCTCCGTGAGATCGCGCCACAGCGTCTGCTGCTCGGCCGTGCCGAGGGCGACGACGTCCTCGCTGCGCTCGATCTCGAGCAACCGCGACTCGAGCTGCACGCGGCGGCGGGCCATCTCGTCGAGATCCATGCGCTCGAGGCTCGCATCGACGACGGGCAGGCGTTCTGCGTACGCGCGCTGACGCGTGTCGAGAATGTCGTCGAAAATCGAAAGGCTTTCCGCCCAGGCGTCGAGGTTGTCGGTCAAGTAGCTGAGATCGCGATAGGTCTTTAAGCCTTCTTGAAACCGATTCGTCGCCATGAGCTCGTAGAGGTAGCGGCTCTCCGGCGATTCCGGAATGTCGTCGAGGCGCCAAAACCAGCCGGAGCCGTCCGCCGCTTCGCGCTCGAGCAGGTCGTCGATAAGCCGGCCCGAGTTGATCGCCTCGATCGACGCGTCGAGATGCCCGATCTCGTCATCGAACGCTTCGATCGCGTCGACGTAGTAGTCGGCGGCTTGCTTGGCGGCGCCGAGTTGCGCAAACGCGTACGGCACGGCCAGCAACGACTCCTGCACGGCCGAGTCGAACAAATCTCGGCCCCTGAGCTCGATCCACGGCGCGAGCGCGGCCCGGTAGTCGCCGGCTTCCGCATCGGCCCAACCGACGCCGAGCAGCGCTTTGTTCGAGTAGGGCCCGTCCAACCGCACGAGCTGCAGCGAGGGCTTGGCCTCGACGGGCCGCGCGGCCTGTAGCCACGCGTAACCAAGCGCCACATTGGCTTTGTCACGCAGCGCATCGAGCTCGGGATTCTCGGGGTCGAGCGTGCCGACTTCGGCCAACACGCGCGCGCCTTCGTCGATACGGCCGAGCCGCACGAGCGCGACGCCGATGTTGAATTTCGTGTACCCGACCCATTCGTCGCTGGGGCGCCGCCAGGCTTCGAGCCGCGTCAACGCTTCGTCGAAGCGCCCTTGATCCATGAGCACCTGAGCCTCGAGCATGCGCCGCTCGGGCTCGAGCTCTTTGGGCAATTCGCCTCCGATCCGGCCGAGCGCGGCTTCGGCTTCCGCGAGGTAGCCGCGTTGACGCCAGATCTTCGCGAGGAAGAACCACGCGCGATCGTGCAACTCGGGATCCACGGATTCGGCAAGCACTTGCTCGAAGATTTGCCCCGCGATGCGGTGCTGGCCATACGACAGATAGAGGCCGCCGAGCAGCAGGTCCGCGTCGCGCGCGTGCGAAGGCAGCTCGTCGCGCTCGAGTCCCGCGAGCAGGCGCGTCAGCGCCGCAAAGTGGTCGTCCTTGAAATAGTGGAAGAGAACCTCGCCGTAGGCGAGATCCCGAACTACGTTCTCGAGATCATCGTCGGCGTGCGCGAGCGGGCTCGCGGCGGAGACCGAAAGGCAGGTCAACGCCGCCGCTGTGCGTGAAAGGAACGTACGCACCGGCTACTCCCACTCCTTCACCACGAATTCCGGTTGCAGCCTGTTCTCGCGGTCCGAGATCGTGAGCTCGATGTATTTCGGACCGATACCCTTCTCGAACGTGATCGTCGCGCCGCGGCGATAGTCGCGCGTATGCGGACCCGCACCCGTGAATACGGCGACGAGCTCATGCTCGCCTGCTTTGATGTTGCCGACATAGACGCGCTGCACGCCGCCGCGGATCAGCGCATCGACCTCGCGCTCCGTGTACAAGTAGTTCGAGACGTCCCTGTCGTCCAACTTGATCTCCACGGAATCGAGGCCGAAGAACTCGCCGACGTCCATGGATACGAAAATAGCGACCTGCGTGTTCGCCGGGAACAGCAATTCTTCTTCGAGCAGGAACAGATCGCGATTCAGATCGATGGCGAGCTGCTTCAAGTCCTGCACTTCTGCGTCGAGCGTCGTGAATTGCTCGCCGCTTTCCTCGAGGGCCTGCGTGCGCGCGCCGCCGTCGGGCGCAAACTGCGGGACGGCGTCTCCCTCGCCGGCGGATTGCGCGGCCGCGGCGCCGCCGGTGGCCAGCGCGATCAATATCCAGGCTCGGCTAATTCTCATGTTTCTGCTCCGACCATCCTTCAATCGCGAGCGAAGCTCGCTCCTACAGTTATCGCGAGCGAAGCTCGCTCCTACATTTATTCCGAGCGAAGCTCGCTACTACAGTTATTCATTTAGCAACTCGCGCACGCGCGCGAGATAGTGCTCTTCATGACCGCGGCGATATCCCTCGAATACGTCGCGTACCACGCCGTCGCGGTCGATGAGCACCACGAGCGGCATCGAGCTCACTTCGTACGAGCGGCCGACGTCGCCGGCGGCATCATGCAGGACCGGATACTCGGCCTTCACGGCGCTCGCGATATCGGCGACCTGATCGCGATCTCTATCGAGGCTCACGGTCAAAAGCTCGAAGCCCGCGCTCCCATAGCGCTCGTACAGCGTCGCGAGCCCCTCGAGCTGCGAGCGGCACTCGCCGCACCAGCTCGCCCAGAAGCTCAACATGACGACGCGGCCGCGATACTCCGAGAGGCGCAAGTTCTCACCGGACACGCTCTTCAGCACGAAATCCGGCGCGCTCGATCCCGGCAAGTCGCCCGCGGCGTAGCGCGCTCCGGTGACGGTGAGGACGATGACGAGCAAAGCGCGCGCAGCCAAACGATCATTCATTGCCGAGATCCCAACAGGTAAGACATAACGGCCGCCCGACAACCTTATGGTCTGGCGGGGCCACGATCTATGAGCCAGGTCTCAACTCGTAAGGAAGGGCCCGGCTCCGATTTAGGAGCACGATTCATGCCAGGCGAGAATTGCCGCGCGCGATCACGGCGTGCCGACCGCTCGTGTAAACATAACGTCGGCAGTCGGCTGCCCGTTTGTCGTCGCGTGCCTACACGCAGCGCGTCACCCACACCCAACTCGTTGATCCTGAGTCCTTTCCGCTGTCGCCGATCACAGACTCGAGTGACGTTGCTGGTAGGAGCGAGCTTCGCTCGCGATTCTTTCTATTCGCGAGCGAAGCTC
>Ga0209640_10002543_pt1 | contig 15911 bp, 14 predicted proteins | sample RifCSP10_1_FD_184018 | JGI IMG/M metagenome (GOLD analysis project Ga0209640, IMG submission 184018) | Soil microbial communities from Rifle, Colorado - Rifle CSP2_sed 10_1 (SPAdes) (version 2) | ecosystem: Environmental > Terrestrial > Deep subsurface > Rock core/Sediment | place: Rifle...
AACTGCGCCCACGTGATCCCGACGCGATCCGGATCGACCTCGACTTCGCCGCCATAGCCCTCGGTAAAGAGCTCGGCCATCAAGGACATCAGACCCTTGGCCGTCAGGCCCTCGCCGCGCTCGACGCGCTGATGGATCTCCAGCTCGAACACCGCCAGGATCGGCATCACGAAGAGGTACCGGTAGAAGTTGGCCATGGCCTCTTCAATGACGGCGATCTGCAGGTCGCGGCCTGAGTTGGTCGCCAGCAGATGCGCGCGCACCATCGCCTGGTTGAAGTTGGACGCGACCTCCGCGACAAACGTCGAGTAGTTCGCGTACACGATGGGCTGCGTCCGCCAGGCGTAATACGAGTGCATCGAGTGGCCCAGTTCGTGGGCCAGCGTGCTCATGCTGAACACGTCATCGGCATAACTCATGAGGATGAACGGATGGGTACCCGGCCCACCCGTCGAAAACGCGCCGGCCCGCTTCCCCTTGTTGGGATAGACGTCGACCCAGCGCTCGTCGAGCAGCCCACGGCGCATCACGCCGACGTACTCGGTTCCCAGCGGGGCCATGCCGTCGCAGATCCAGTCCACGGCTCGCGCAAACGGAATGGCCGGTTTCTGTGCGGTCAACGGCGCGGACCGATCGTAAGGATGCAGGCGCTCATACCCCAACGCCTGCCGCCGCACCCGCCAGTACCGATGCCACACCGGGAGATGCCGGCGATACGTGGCGATGAGATTGTGGAACACCTCCACCGGAATGTTGTGCGGCGTCAACGCCGCGTGCAGCGCGGAGTCATAGCGGCGCGCCCGCGCCAGGAAGACGTTCTGCTTGACCCCGGCGGCAATGCTGTTCGCCATCGAATGCTTGTGCGCAAGATGGGCATCGGCATAGCTCTCCCAGGCCGTCCTCCGAAGTTCCCGATCGGCTTGCGAGAGCAGCCTGGACAGGTTCCCCTGACCCAGTTCGATCGGCTCCGCCGACTCCGCGGCTCGAGCGGGACGGAACGTGAGGTCGGCGTCGGCCAGGATGCCGTGCGTGGCCGAGGCCGTGCGGAATGGATCGAGCACCGCCCCCAGGAGGGCTTCCACTTCAGGCGATCGGAGGTGGGCCTGGCGGCGTTCGAGCCGGTCAACATAGTGGCCATAGATCGCCAAACGCGGCTCGTCGCGGAGCCACTCCTGCAGGGTGTCGAAGCCGACGGCAACGATCTCCGGATCGGCGAAGGCCGTCGCGCTGGTCACTCGCGCCATCAGACCGCGTGCTCTGTCGGCCCGCGCGGCGGCATCCTGGTCGGTGGTATCGGCGTTGTGGCCCATCTGTGCAAAGACTGAGACCTGCCGGAGATTCTTGAGGAGGCTCTGCGCTGCCTCGAACCAGTCGGCCAGTACGACCGGACTATGACCCAGATGGCCCGAGAACCGTGTCAGGTCCGGAAGGGCATCGCTGACCTGTTGAAAGGCGGCCTCCCAGGCTTCGACAGTAGGAAAGACACTGCCGACATCCCACGTGTTCTCAACGGGCATCTCATCGCGCGCGCGCAGAGTGAACTGATCCACACCGACCTCCGATCTCCACTATCATACGCGGCCGGCGCGCACGGCACATCCCATGTGGGGGTGGGTCGTGGCGACAGTCCATTTGGGCGACGCACTCCGGCAGGAAGGAGGACGAGAACATGCAAGAGGCCCTGTAAGGCGTAAGCAGGGAGGCGGTCACCATGGCAGATCGTGTACGCGTGATGGATTACTTCTATGTCGTCGTGCCCGACAAGCCGGGAGTCGGCGCGAGCGTCCTCGGCCAGCTCAAGGACACGGGTGTCTACCAAACGGTCATCCACTCCTTTCCGACAGGCCGGCGGGCGCAGATTGATTTCTTCCCATCGAATGCGGCCGCGTTCAAGGCGGCAGCACGGAACGCGGGCTGGAAGGCGACCGGGCCCAAGAAGGCCCTCGTCATCGACGGCGCCGATCGCACCGGCGTACTGGTGAGGTACTTCGACAAACTCGGGAAGGCAAAGATCAACGTCACCGCAGCCAGTGCGCTCGCCGCGGGAGCCGGCCGGTTCGGGGCGGTCCTGTGGGTGAAGCAGCGCGACGTCAAGCGCGCGGCGAAGGCGTTGGGCGCCGGCTGAATCTCGCACCTCGGCACAGAGCGATGGCCAAGAAATTGCTTGCGACCAACGCTTTGCTGATGACGGTGCTGTTTGTTCTGTTGCCTGCGCAGCCCGCCGCGGCGCAAATGGGCGCGCCGTCGGAGTTCGAAGAATGGACGACGCAGACCACATCCTACACGATCAAGATCAGAATCGGACCCAAAGTATCCATGGCCATGTCGTCAGCCATGACTGTGACCGACCAGGGGAAACCGGTCAATCGGCACCTGGAGGTGCACATCTTCAGCAGGCGCAGTGGCGCGGAAATCAAAGATGTGGTGCCCATCGTCAAAGTAACCGCGCCCGACGGCCGCTCGCGTCAGCTTTCTAATGTCACAGCCTGCCGTGTAGCAAGGCACCGCGAAACCGAACCCCACTTTGGCGACAACGTTTACCTCCCCACTGGAATCTACACAATTAGTGTGACCGTTGGAAAGGAAACTGCAGTTCTTAGGAACATCGGGCTGAAAGGAAACTAATTTAGCCCTAGGCAATCTTGGTGGAGACGGGGGGAGTCGAACCCGCTCGGCCTTCGGCCCCTTAACGAGTCGAGCGTCCTGAGCGAGCGCAGCGAGTCGAAGGACCTGGTGGAGACGAGGGGATTCGAACCCCTGACCCCCTGCGTGCAAAGCAGGTGCTCTCCCGCTGAGCTACGTCCCCACGACCTGTATTAGTATACTCAGAAGCGCAATGCGAGAAAATGAGCAGGCATGGCCGCTTTCAGCGTTGTAACAGGCGCATTCAGCTACACCGGAAAGTATATCGCGCAGCGGTTGCTGGCCCTCGGCCATCCGGTCAAGACCTTGTCCCGCCGCCGGCCGCAGGTGGCTGATCCCCGGCTGGCTGTCGCGCCGATAGACTTCACCGATTCCGCCGGCCTGATCAACGAACTGCGCGGCGCCGCGGTACTGTTTAACACCTATTGGGTGCGCTTCCCCTATGGCCAGACCACCTTCGAGCAGGCCGTCGTCAACACTGAGCGGCTGATCCGGGCCGCCGGCGACGCCGGCGTGCCGCGGATCGTACACCTCAGCGTGACGAACGCTTCAGTCACCTCCCGGCTGCCGTACTTCCGAGGTAAAGGGCTGGTGGAGAACGCCATTGTCCGTTCGGGGCTCTCGTACGCCATCATCCGGCCGACCCTGATCTTCGGCCCGGAGGACATTCTGCTCAACAACATCGCCTGGCTGCTGCGCCGCTTGCCCCTCTTTGGCATCGCCGGCTCAGGGCGCTACCGGGTCCAGCCTGTGTCGGTCGAGGACGTGGCCGATCTCGCCGTGGAGGCGGGCGGGCGCTCCAGCAATATAGTTCAAGATGCGGTGGGACCTGAGACCTACACATTTGACGCGCTGGTCCGGCTCATGGCGGATGCCGTGGGGAGCCGGGCCCGAGTTGTGCATCTGCCCCCCGCCATCACCTTGCTCATCGTCGCGCTGCTCGGCAGGGTCGTCCACGACGTAGTCCTGACAGACGACGAACTGCAGGGTCTGATGGCCGGTCTGCTCGTCTCCGGCGGCCCGGCAACAGGGTCGCGGCGGTTCAGCGAGTGGCTGGCCCAGCATGCCGGCACCCTCGGTCTGGTCTACGCCAACGAGCTGGACCGTCACCACCGCTGAGGCGGTCAATCAGCCAGCCTTCTTCAGCCGCCTGCGGTACATCTGCACGATCTCCTTGACCGTGGTCGCATCGGCGGAACCCTTATCGTCGCGGACGCGTGTCATCCGAGGGAACCGGATGGCCAGACCGCTCCCTTCCCGAAAGACGTTCCACCCTGCACTGTGAATGGGGCTGAGCGTAATCTCGGCGCCGATCACCTCAAAGACGAGCGCGGGATCCAGCCACACATCGGGGGCCAGCCGGCTGTCCACGCGCGCGGGACGCTGCGGTCGTTCGTAGCGGCGGAGTCGTTTGGGAAGATCGGCGAGAAACTCGTCCGTGAACCCCGAGCCGAGTTTGCACACGGTCCGATAGGCGTCCTCCTCCGGATCGTAGGCGGCCATCAGTAGTGCGCCGTAGGTTCCCCCGCGACGTCCCCGTCCGTGAAACGCGCCGACGACCACCAGGTCCACGGCATCGGTCATCTCGCTGCGGTACTCCCGTTTGAACTTGATCCACTGCCATCCGCGCGCGCCGGCCTGATACAGACCCCCCGTGGCCTTGCAGATCAGGCCCTCGCACCCCTCCTGCACGGCTTCCTCGAAGATGTCCTCCAGCTCTTTCACGTCGGAGACGGTGCGGTAGGTCGCCACTCTGAACCGCGTGCCACCCGTGATGATGCGGTCCAGTACTTTGTGGCGATGCTCGTACGACTGTTCGGTGAGATCCTTGCCGTCGACGTAGAGGACGTCGAACGCATACAGCGCCGTTGGAATCTGCTCGATGGCCTCGGCGATCCCATGCTTGCGCCGGCGGTGCATGAGGTCCTGAAAAGGACGCAGGTCGCCGCTGGCGACATCGATGGCGACCACCTCCCCTTCGATGATGGCTTCGCGTGCGTTCAGGTGGCGCTCCACCAGGTCGGCGACGTCCGGGTACTGCGGGGTGATCTTCTCCAGCCGCCGAGAAAACAACTGGAGCTCCTTGCCGTGCTTGTGAATCTGCAGCCGTTCACCATCGTACTTGTATTCAGCCACGCATCGCCCGCCCAGTTTGGCGAGAATCTCCTTGGGGTCGCCGAGCCGCTCGGCCAGCATCGGCCGGATCGGTTTACCGACGACCACGTGGATCCGCCGGATCGCGTCCAGGCCGCCCTTGGCGACCGTTTTTGCGACGTAGCCCAGATCGGATGTGAGGTTGTAGGCCCGTTCCAATTCCTTGCGTGACTGGCGGCCGCCGCCGAAGACGACGGCGAGGGCGTCGAGCACCGTCATGTCGCCGACACCCAACCGGAGTTTGCCGGTAACGGTCCGCAGGATGTACCGGGCCTCAACCGACGTCGCGCGCTTGACCAGCCCGGCGACAGCACCCAGTCGAACTCCCTGCGATCCTTTCCCGGCGGCGCGCGCCGCGCGGACCAGTTCGGTGTAGACGTCGTCCACCGCCAGCACCGCGCGGCGGGTGTGCGCTTTCGCCACCAGCGCGTCCGCCACCGAACCGAGGTCGCCCGCTTTCCTGAGGTGCCGTTCGATCGTCGCCGGCGCAATCCCGACCGCGTGGGCCACCGCCTGCACCGCGAGTTTCTCCGCAACGCCGATCTCGATGCCCTCAAAATCCGGGTACAATTTGCCCTGCGTCAGGTAGACGACCCGCCCTAGTTCCTTCTGGGGTGTGCCGCGGAACAGCTCGGCGAGCAGATCCGTCATGCCAAGGCGGGAAGACGTGCCCTCAATGCGCGCATAGCTGTCGGCCAGAATCTGGTACTTCATTGCTGGCTCCTATCGTAGCGCCGCGCGCGGGTATAATGGAGAAGAATTCCGCAGAGTCGGTGTGGAGGAGGCCCCATGCTCATATCCCAAAAACTGAACACCGCCATTAACGAACAGATCGGACGCGAGTTCGGCGCGTCGATGCAGTACGTCGCCATGGCCGCGCACTTCGGAGCGGAGAACCTGCTGGCCCTCCAGCAGTACTTCGACCGCCAGGCGGACGAGGAGCGCGAACACGCCATGAAGTTCATTCACCACGTCGTGGAAGCGGGAGGCCGCGTCAGCGTCCCAGCGGTGAGGGCACCTAAGAACACCTTCGCCAGCCTGGAGGAGGTGGTCAAACTCTCCCTGGATTGGGAAGTGGAGGTCACCAACCAGATTTACGCCCTCGTCAATCTGGCGGCTGAGGAAGGCAACTGGATCACGCATCACTTCCTGCAGTGGTTCGTCGACGAGCAACTGGAAGAAGTGTCGAGCATGGACCAGCTGCTCAGTGTCGTCCGCCGTGCCGGGGACCAAGTCCTGTGGGTCGAGGACTACCTCGCCCGCGTTGGGCATCCCGAGGAAAAGTCTTAGGACGCCGCCTGTTCCATTAACAGATCGAGCTGGCGTTCCTCGTCGGCGACCGGCCAGACAAAGATGCGCTGCGCGCCCGCGTCCTGGTAGGCGCGCAGTTTTTCAGCACAGACCTCCCGTGATCCGATGAGGAGCCGATCCTCGAGTTCGGCTTCCGGGCGGTTCAGCGCGGCGGCGAGGGCGGCGAGGGCGCGTGCGGCTGCCGCGCGGTTGTCGGTGATGTAGCAGTAGGCCGTCGAAATCCCGTTGGCGAATTCTTCGGCGCTCCGGTCCGCCACAGCCAACAGATCCCGCAGGGCCTGCCAGCTTTCGGCAAACCGCTGGGGTGTGGTGTTGTAGGCCGACGCCAGCCAGCCATCGGCAACCGATGCCGTCTTCCGCAGGCTCACCCGCGACGACCAGGCCCCGATCCACACCGGCGGACCCGGCGCCTGGAGAGGTCTGGGGGCCAGCTCAACGCCGCGCGTGTCATAGAAGCGCCCCACGAACGGAGGTTCACCGCGGCGCAGCAGCGCCCGCAGGGCGCGTACACTCTCGTCGAAACGCGCCCACCGCTCCTCGAACGGAATCCCCACCGCCGCATAGTCGGCGGCCGATGAGCCGGGACCCAACCCGACGATCACGCGCCCGCCGGACAGGACGTCCAGTGCGGCGAGGGCCTTGGCCAGCGGGACGGGCCCGCGCAGCACCGGAAGGGCGATCGACGGCACAAGCGCCATGTCGCCGCTGTCGGCGATGACCGCCGCCATCGCCGTCAGGCTGTCGAGGAACGGACGGGGCGAGACCAGGTGATCGTTGGTGGCCAGATATCGAAAGCCCAGCCCCGCCGCACGCCGGACGTATGCACGCAGCCGCGCGACCGTCCACGGGCGGTCGTCGAACCCGATGATCGGCAGGTGGGCCCCGTACAGCATGAACTCATTCTAGTGCGAGCCGTCAGTTTAGGGGAGCCGCGTGGATCATGCTTCAGATTCCCTGTTTTCGGCACAAAGGGGCAGTCTGGATGGATGCGGAAGGTGTCCGATGTGCGGATTGTCCTCGTCACACTCATCCTGTGCGCACTTGCCGCCTCGGTGGGACAGGCCGCCGCACCCGCCGACCCGCTGGATGAGGGGATCGCCCGCTACCAGGCCGGCCGTTACGCGGAGGCACTCCCGTTCTTCTTGCAGGCGACGGCGCAGCACCCGGACGATGCCCGGGGATGGATCTGGCTTGGCGCCACCTACATTCAGCTGCAACGGTGGAATGAGGCCGTACCGGCGCTCCAGCGCGCGATCGCCTTGGATCCGCAGAGTGCCGCAGCCTACCTACTGCTCGGTGTCGCGCTCACGCGGCTCGGCCAGACCGAGCAGGCCCGGGCGACATTCGAACGGGCGCGCACCCTTGGCGGGGATACCGTGTACGGCTCGGCCGCGGCCCAGTGGTTGGCCTTCCTGGCGGCCCCGCGTGGAAGCCCTGCTCCTCCGGTTGTCGCGCCGGCCGGGTGCCCGGCGCCTCCGCAGCTCCCCGCGGTGAAGCCGCCGGCGGCGATCCCCGAGATTCCGGCGAACATCAAGATCACGGACTGGAATGTGTCCGTGGCCGGCGAGCAGCTGGTGATCGAAGGCACCGTGGACAACGAAGGCGATACCAGCGTCCAGGACGTGCGGATTCAGGCCACCGGCTTCGGTCTGACGGGCAATCCGCTCGGCTCCGCATCGGTCACGCTGGCAGGTCCGCTGGAAGCGGGGGACGGGCGGAACTTCGCCCTTCGGGTGGGGACGACACCGCCGCCGATGTGGGAACGGCTCGAAATTGTGAACTTCATCGGCCGCGGCGCAGGCGACCGACCGCATGCGATCCTCATCCCCGTCCCTGCGGGACGGTACACCGATCTCGCCCGCGCGCGGGTCAAGATCGCCACGTCGACGATGCCTGCCACGGCGGCACGGGAGCATTTGATGTGCGCCTGGATCGCCGACGCCGCGGGCTTCCCCGTTGAATCTGTGCGAGCCCGATTGACGGCGACGGGGACGACCGCCGCGGGGTCGGTACCCCAGGTCCAGTCGGTGGATCTCGCCGCCGGTCAGTCGGTGCCAATCAAGCTCTCATGGACGGCTCCCGCGACGGTCACCGTAAGGGTGGATGTCGAGAGTGTCCGGTTAGGCCTTGGCGCCCGGGAGTAACCGCGTTCCAGGCGGTGACGGTCACCGTCTGGGAAACCGTCCGGGCCGGAAAATCCCGATCTCGTTGATACGGCCGTCGCGCGGGTTCAACAGCGAACCGCAGTCTCCGCCCGCGCCGAGGCGCTGCTTGATCTCGGCGAGGAACATCTCCACGGTGAGGTCTCCGAGCGCCCGCCCAGGGATAATGACCGTCGAGGTGACCGTCGCGGCGAACGCCGACAGCATGGACCGCCAGCAGCAGGAACACCAGCACGCGTAGCATCGTCTTTGGTTTTCCCCGGTGGCATAATCAGACTATGGCACAGGATCCGGATTCGCCTCTGCGCGGTGCTGCGTTCCGCCCCGATGATGCCCTGGCCCGCGTAACCGCCGAAAACCACTCCACGACCGTCTTCGAGCACGGCACGCTACAGGTCAAGCTCTATGCGCCCCGGGACCACGACCCGCAGACGCCGCACACGAGAGACGAAGTGTACGTGGTCGTCTTCGGACGGGGCCTGTACTTCGACGGGGTGGAGCGCCGCGTCTTCGGTCCCGGAGACCTCCTGTTCGCCCCCGCGGGGTGTGTGCATCGCTTTGAGGAGTTCTCCGATGATCTCACCATCTGGGTGATCTTCTACGGCCCTGAAGGCGGCGAGAAAAGCTAGCATGGTTGTGACGCATGATCTCATCAGTCTGGTTGAGACCGACCGCGACGATGTGTTCTCGGTGAGCCTGGACATCGATCCCGCCAAACTGGAACACCAGACTGTCCAGCCCGCCTACATGATTCGCCTCAAGAACGGGATCCGGGACATCCTCGAAGGGCTGCCCAAACGCAGGCGCAAGCAGGCCGCGCACGTGGCCTCGCAGATCCTGGCATTCGTTGAGATGATGCGCCCGGAGGGCCGCGGCCTCGCGATCTTTGCGGGTCCGGACCTGTGGCGGCAGCAGTTCTTCCCCTTCTCCCTTCCCAACAGGATCAGTTACGGACGGCCCGACGTCATGCCGGTGCTGTGGACAGTCGACGAGTACCAGCCGTACGCGATCCTCGTAGTCGATCGTGAACGCGCACGGATCCTCGCCGCGTACCTCGGCGCCGCCGCCGTGATGGAGCGCGACGCGCTTGTGCTGGACACCAGCGAGTGGCACTTCACGGCCGGACGGCAGCCGACATACACGAAAGCCACCGGCACCGGCGCGGCGCGCGGGGCGCAGCGCGACACGTTTGAGGCGCGGATAGATGACCATCTCCGGCGGTTCTGGGTCGGCGCCGCCGAGGCCGCCGCCCGGTGGCTCGACGAATTGCATGTTGACCGCTTGATCCTGGCAGGCCCCCCAGAAGCCACGGCCGCGGTGGAGGATGCACTTCCGGATCGAGCGCGCGTGAAGCTGGCGGCCACGGTCCCCATGGCCGCCGATGCCGACCTGGCGGAGATCCGGGAGCGGACCCTGGAGGCGGCTTTACAGAGTGAACGCGGCCGTGAAGAGGAGTTGATCGCGGCCGTACTGGACCGGACGAGCCGTCCCGCCGGGTCCGTCACCGGCATCGACGCCACACTCGCGGCGCTGCAGCAAGGAGAGGCGATGACCGTAATCGCCGATCGGGATCTCGAGGGGACGGTCGGCCGGTGCCGGCGCTGCGGCTACGTCACGGCAAAATCGCGCCTGCGCTGCGAGGTGTGCCGCGGCAAACTGGAACAGGTTTCATTCCCACAGGTGCTCCCGCTGCTGGTCCGTCGCAGCGGCGCGCGCCTCGAGCTGGTGGGAAAGGAATCCGCGGGCGCGCTGCGGGCACTGGGAGGACTTGCCGCGATTCTCCGCTTTCGGTCACACCAGGTGCCGTGACCGTTGAGGCTGGCTTTCTCCACACAACCGGACCGTGCTCGACTTCCTCTCCCGCGTGCGCTGACGGTCAACCGGCTCTCATCGCCTCGAGCAGGCGGTTGGGGATCACGGGCAGGAACGTGATGTGGACACCGGTCGCGTCCGCAACGGCGCCGGCGATCGCCGCGCCGCCGGGGATGACCGGCGGTTCGCCCACACCCTTGGCGCCAAACGGCCCGAAGTCCGACGGCACTTCGACCACGACGGTTTCCATCGGCGGCACATCGGCCGCGCGGGGAATCGGGTAATCCGCAAACGACGACGTCAGCAGCGTCCCATCCTCCGAGTAGACCATCCCTTCCAGCAGGCCCCACCCGATACCCTGCACGGCGCCGCCGCGCATCTGCCCGTCGACCGCGGCCGGATTGATCGCGTACCCGACGTCTTGAATGACGACGTAATCGAGCAGGCGGACGTCACCGGTCTCGGCGTCGACGCGCACCTTGGCCAGGTGGGCCGCAAAGGCGGGCGAGGCTTTCGGGGATGCGATCGAACCGTTCCCGAAGACCGGCGCATACCGGGCCCCGAAGCTCATGCTCTTGCGTGCGATCTCCGCCAGCGCCAGGGTCTTGCCCGGGGTCCCCCGCACGCGAACGCTGCCGTCGACGATCTCCAGGTCATCCGGGCGGGCTTCGAACTCTGCGGCGGCAATGGCCAGGATCTGCCGGCGCGCATCCTCGGCCGCCGCTTTGACCGCGGAGCCGACCGTGTAGGTGATCTTGCTGCCGCCGGACATGCCGGCGTACGGGGCCTGGTCGGTATCGGCGGTGAGCACGGAGATGTGGTCCGGCGGTACGCCGAGCACCTCGGACGCAATCAGCGCCATCGTCGTCGCGGTGCCGGTGATGTCGACCGCGCCCATGACGATCTGGAACGTGCCGTCGGTATTCGCACGGATGCACGCCGTGGCGGATTCGACGCCTCCGGGCCAGCCGCCGACCGCCATGCCGTAGCCGATGCCCGGCCTGCGCTCGCGGTCTTTCCACTTGGGATGGTCGCGCAGCGCCTCCAGCACCTGGCGCAGACCTATCTTGGCCCACGGCCGCCCATTCGGCATCGGATCGCCCTGCCCGCTGGCGTTCTTGAGCCGAAACTCGACCGGATCGAGCCCCAGCAGCGTCGCCATCCGGTTCATCTGCGATTCGATCGCAAAGGTCCCCTGCGGCGCGCCGGGGGCGCGGTACGCTCCGTTGGGCGGCTTGTGCGTGAGGACTTCGAAAGACTGAATGTCCAGGTGCGGGACCCGGTAGTAGCCGCCCAGCAGAATCGCGGCGATCGAGGCGGGCGCGCCCGACGTGGCTCCCGAGTCAAAGATGATCCGGGCCTGCAGCGCCGTGAGCGTCCCGTCCCGCTTCACGCCCGTTTTCAACATGATCTCACACTCAGGACCCGGATTGCCCAGCAGAAAATCGTCGCGGCGTGTCAGCACCAGTTTCACGGGCCGCCGCAGCATCAGGGCGAGCGCGCCCACGAGTGGCTCGAGCAACAGGATCTTCCCGCCGAACCCCCCGCCCACGGTCATCGGCACGACCCGGACTTTCTGCTCGGAGAGTCCCAGGGACCGCGCGACGTGGGTGCGGACATAGAACTGGCCCTGCGTGGCGGTGTAGACGGTCACGGCGCCGGTGACCGGATCGACGGCTCCCACGCTGGCGTGGGGCTCGAGGTAGGACTGGTGCAGCCGCGACGTGGTGTACGTATGTTCGACGACGACGTCCGCGTCGGCGAACCCCTGGGCGATGTCGCCGCGCCTGAAGTGGTACTTCGCGGAGACATTCTTCGGCGTCTTCTCGGCCACCGTTCCGGCCGCCACGGTCGCGTGGCCCGCGGCCTCATCGTCCTCCTCATCGTCATGCGGGACGACCGGTGCATCGTCGCGCATCGCCTGATGGGGATCGAGGACCGCGGGGAGCACCTCGTACTCCACCGTCTGGGCCAGCCGCTCCGCGCCGTCATCGGCGGCGGCCGCCGACTCAGCGACCACAACGGCCACCGGTTCGCCGGTGTACCGCGTCTCGTCACCCGCCAGCAAATCGCTCGACACGCCGTCGGGGAGATCCGATTCAGTCACGACCGCGACGACGCCGGGTACGGCCCGCGCGGGGTCCGGATCCATCCGGACGATGCGCGCGTGGGGATGCGGACTGAGCACCAGGCGCGCATGCAGCGAGCCGGGAAGCAGGAGATCTTCCGTGTAGCGGGTGGCGCCGGTCACTTTCTCCAACCCTTCGATGCGCTTGACCGGCCGGCCGATGCTGCGCGTGTCGTTTTTCGTCATGCCGGCGCCCCACCACCGAAACCGATCTCGTACGTTTCGAACACCGTGTTGTACACGTCCAGGGCTGCGCGATCGGTCATCGTCGAGACGTAGTCGCAGACCACGCGGTACACGTCGGCACCGCCCAGGCGCTCCTGCACGCCGCGGGGCAGCAGCCGGGGCTCGGTGACGAACGTCTCAAAGAGGCCCCGGATCACGCGGCGCGCCTTCTGCTCCATCAACAGCTTCTCAGGATGATAGTATACGACCTCGCGCAGGTACGTTGCGAGCTGCCGCAGCTGCGTCTCCAGCAGGTCGCTGAGACGGACCAGACGGTCGGCCCGCATGGCGGCGTCGGCGGACTCGATCCCGGCCGCGCGGATCCGCGCGTCGGAGGTCTGGATAATGTCCTCGACCAGCCGGCCGATCATCCAGCGGATCGCCTCGCGGATGCGGACGTCGCCGCGCTTGCGCGACTCCAGCGGCAGATCGTACCGCGGCACTTCCCCGCGCACCTCCTCCAACGACAGCTCGAGCTGCGTGCGGGCCACGTCGTGGCGGGCCAGGACCTGATCGGCATAGCGCAGCGCCTCGACCCACAGTTCAATCCCTTTGGCGTCGAGATCGTTCAGGTCGGCCAGCCCGATATGCAGTGCGTCATCGAGATCATGCGTGCTGTAGGCGACCATGTCCGCGAGGTCGACGACCTGTCCTTCCAGCGAGGCGTGCGGCAGGCCGGTGAACTCCGGTGGGACTTCCGGGGCGTCGTAGATGGTGGCATGGGTGGCGATGCCCTGGCGGACATGCCACGAGAGGTTCAACCCGGGATACCCCGCGTAGCGCGTCTCCAGATCGTCGACCACCCGCAGTGACTGCACATTGTGCTCGAATCCGCCGTGGCCGTCCATCAGGATGTGGAGTTCCTGTTCGCCGGCGTGCCCGAACGGCGGATGGCCCAGGTCGTGGGCCAGCGCCACCGCCTCTACGAGATCGGCGTTCAACCCCAGCGCCGCGGCGATGCTGCGCGCGATCTGGCTGACCTCCAGCGTGTGGGTGAGCCGGGTGCGGTAGAGGTCGCCCTCGGTGACGACGAACACCTGGGTCTTGTGCTGGAGCCGCCGGAACGCCGTGGAGTGCAGGATGCGGTCGCGATCCCGCTGGAATTCGGTGCGGTGGCGGTCGGGACGCTCATGGTACCGTCTGCGGGTGGCCGCGCTGTACACGGCGTATGGTGCAAGCGTAGTCGCCTCCAGCGCGTCGCGTTCCCCTCGCGTGAGGATCATGCGGCTCCACTTCCCGCAGGCGTTTCGCTTCTCCTGTGGCTGCCCTGGGACAGGAGTCTGGGGCACGCATGCTATACTAAGTATCGTCAAGCACAGTTTTCATCGCATGCGCCGCAACCAGAACTACACCGAACTCGAAATCCGGCTCTTCGAAGAGACGGGGCAACTCCCCGTGCGCGGGCGGTCCACGAAATCCGTGGTCGCCTCACTGCTCCGCGGGGTACCGTCGCACGGTCCATGGTTGCGCCAGGTCGCGCGGTGGGTGGAGTCGCTCGCCGAGGACGGGTGGCGGTACCGCGGGTATACCGGACAGGCGCTGGTGTTCCGGGCCAACCGGACGCTGGAACCGGATGAGGCCGAACAGTACGTACAGAAGCGGTTCGGCCGCGACGCCCTCGAGCGGGTCAGCCTGCGGATGGACACCAATCACAAGGAAGACGTCAAACCACCGCGCCTGCCCAAGGCCGATGACGAATTGACGCGGGAACTGCGCCGGCTCATCGGCCCCGAGCACCAGGCGGAACTCTACCTGGGCCACCCCACCGACGAGCTGAGCGAACTGCTGCTGGATATGAGTTTCCTCGCGCAGGAAGCCCTGGAAGACAGCGAGGTCGCCGGGCTGATCGAGCGGCTGCAGCAGGAACACGAAGGCGACATGCAGTACCGCGACCTGCACTCGCGGTACCTGACCCTGATGGAGCGCACCGGTCCCGGCGACCCGGCGTCGGAGGAAGCCTACTGGGACCTGTTCTCCTACATGTCCCGCAAACTATCGGCGCTGGTCCCGATCCTGCGCGGCTTCCTGGAACGACGGGGGTTCTCGGATCTCTGCGAACACGAGGCCACCGCCTTCCTCACCGCGGCACTGTCGCAGTCGCTGTCGATCATCGAAGACCAGGACAACGACTAAAACGAATCTACCCGATCTTCCCAATCCACACCATCATACGTACGTAGCGAGATCCTGCAGTTGATTCAGTCATTCGGATCGATTGAGTAGATCGGGTAGATTGGGTAGATCGGGAAGATTATTCCTTCGGTAGGAACGTCTCCAGAATTTCCCCGACGATCACCTGCAGCGCGGCCGCCACGGGCACGGACAGCAGCACGCCCACGACACCCATCAACTTCGCGCCGATCACCACGGCGATGATTGTGAGCAGCGGCGAGAGCCCGACCGTGTGCCGCATCACACGCGGCACCAGGAAGTTATTCTCAGCCTGCTGGATGAAGGCGTACCACCCAACCGTGAACAGGAACCGCCACCAGCCCTGGAACACGCCGATGAACAACGCCGGGATGGCCCCGATGATTGGTCCGATGATCGGAATGAGTTCCGTCACGCCGGCGACGATGCCCAGCAGGAACGGGTAGGGCATGCCGATGGCCCACATGCCGAGGCCCGCCGCCAGTCCGACGATCAGTCCAAGCAGCAACTGACCCTGCAGCCAGCCGCTGAACTTCGTCCCGACATCGTCCAGGACCCGCTCGAACTGCACGCGGCGGGGGCCGGGCAGCCGGGTGAGGATGCCTTCACGAAGGGCACGACCTTCCAGCAGCATGTAGAACGTCAACACGAGCACAGTGAGGATCGTGATGATCCCGCCCACGAATCGAAATGCCACGCCCGCCGCGGGGGCGAAGTACGCCGTGGCGCGGCTGGCTTCTTGCGGCAGGCGCCGTACGATGTCGGAGAGATCAGGCAGCCAGGGGTAGCGGGCCTGGTAGTCCTTGAGCAGCAGTTCCAACTTCCGCAGATTCTCGGGCAGATTCTCGACGAACCCCTGGGCCTCGATCACAACCGGCGTGATGACGATGCCGGCCAGGCCGACGAACGCGACGAGTAGCGCCAGGTACACGACCAGGATCGCGGCTCCGCGCGACAGCCGGATGCGCCGCCGCGTCCAGGTCCGCTCCTGCAGCTCCGTGACGATCGGCGAAATCCCCGTCGCCAGAATCGCCGAGATTAGCACGATGATCAGAATCTCGAGAATGGAGACGAGCAGCCAGGCCACGCCGAGGACGGCCAGCACGGTGAGGACGACAAGCGCCGTACGCAGGATCAAGGTGGAGTTTGGCGACATGCTGGCTACAATTTCGGGGGGGCCCGGCCGATTCCATCTTGGAACGAGGATGCTAGAATAGAGAAGCTTCGCTCCGCGGTAGCTCAACGGTAGAGCGTCCGGCTGTTAACCGGAGGGTTGTAGGTTCGAATCCTACCCGCGGAGCCATTCGACTCGCCTGCCCACCGGC
>Ga0209640_10002544_pt1 | contig 15906 bp, 16 predicted proteins | sample RifCSP10_1_FD_184018 | JGI IMG/M metagenome (GOLD analysis project Ga0209640, IMG submission 184018) | Soil microbial communities from Rifle, Colorado - Rifle CSP2_sed 10_1 (SPAdes) (version 2) | ecosystem: Environmental > Terrestrial > Deep subsurface > Rock core/Sediment | place: Rifle...
ACCTCAGTCACCGGGATTATACGGGAGGCTGGGTATGCAGAAATTGCCGGGCGCCCCGGCGTGGCAGAAACGGCGTACTCCGGTGCGCGCCCGGCGGATTTCCTTCGGAATTCGCGCAGGCACGTCCCTCGCTTCAGCTGCGAGGCAGGAGGGACGATGGTAACGATTGACATCGCGACAGCTCTCGTGGCGGCTCATTTTCGTCGGCGTGCTGCTCGACTGGTTCGGCCGCCGGAAGGACCGGCAGTCGCGCAACCGCGCCGCGTAGCGCCGCCATGCCGGGTCCGCTTCGTGGCACCACGTGAGCCAACATGACTGATCCAGCCGCCGATCCCTTCGGGACGCTCCGGCGATACTTCGGGCACACGTCGTTCCGCGCCGGGCAGCGCGACTTGGTGGAGGCGGTGCTGGAGGGACGCGATCTGGTGGCCGTGATGCCGACCGGGTCGGGGAAGTCTCTCGGCTATCAGTTGCCCGCCGTGCGGCTGCCGGGCCTGACCCTGGTGGTGTCGCCGCTGATCGCGTTGATGAAGGACCAGGTCGACGACCTGAACCGCCGCGGCATTGCGGCGGCGGCCCTCCATTCACAGGTGTCCGGCGACGGTCGCCGCCAGGTGTGGCGGGCGGCCGAGCAGGGCACGCTCCGCCTTCTGTACGTCGCGCCCGAGCGGTTTCGGTCGGTCGCCTTTCTGGGGTGGCTGCGCGGGCTTCCGGTGTCGCGGTTCGTGGTGGACGAGGCGCACTGCGTGTCGCAGTGGGGCCATGACTTCCGGCCCGATTACCGTCGCTTGCGCGCCGCGTCCCTCGAGTGCCGCCGGAGCGACGGTCAGCCCGGTCGGCCACCGATGGCGGCCTTCACCGCGACCGCCACGCCCGAGGTCCGCGACGACATCGTCGACCTGCTGGGCCTGACCGCGCCCCGCGTGATCGTGGCCGGGTTCGACCGCCCCAACATCCGCCTCGTGGTGCGGCCCGTGTCGGGCGAGGGCGAGAAGCACCAGTTGCTCCCCGGCCTCGTCGGCGCGCGTCGGGCCCTGGTCTACGCCGCGACACGGCGGGGCGCCGAGGAGGCAACCGGCACGCTGTGCGCCGCGGGCATCCCCGCGGCGACCTACCATGCCGGGCTTCCGGACACGGAGCGCTCGCGCGTGCAGGACGCGTTTGCGGCCGGCACGGTGGGCGTCGTCTGTGCGACCAACGCGTTCGGGATGGGCATTGATCGCCCCGATCTCGAGGCGGTCGTACACGTCGACCTGCCCGGATCGGTCGAGGCCTACTACCAGGAGATCGGGCGGGCGGGTCGCGACGGCCGGCCGGCGACGGCCACGCTGCTCTGGCACTATGCCGACGTGAAGACGCGGGAGTTCCTGATCGACCGCGGCCGCGACGGCCGGCCCGACCGATCCGACACGGGCATCGATCCGGCCGAGCTCGCCCGCCGCAAGGAGCTGGAGCACCGGCAGTTGCGCCGGATGGTGGCGTATGCCGACGGCGCGGGCTGCCTGCGGGCGACGATCCTGCGGTATTTCGGCGACCCGGCGGCACGCGAGCCGTGCGGCGCCTGCAGCACCTGCGACCGCCGTGCGCCGCTCGATGCCGCCGGGCGCCTGTTCCTGCGGAAGATCCTCGCGGGCGTGGCGCGGGCGGGTGAACGCTATGGCGCGCGGAAGGTGGCGGCCATGCTCGCGGGCGAGGTCGAGGGCCTGCCGGAGCCGCTGACGCGGCTGTCGACCACCGGGTTGCTCCGTCACGAGCAGCCCCGCACGATCGAGCGGTGGATCGCGGCGGCGTGCGCGGCCGGGTTGCTGTACGCCTCCGCCGACAAGTACCGCACGCTCAGCCTGACCCGGCATGGCCGCGAGGTGATGGCCGGGCACGTGGACGAGGTCACGCTGGCCATACCCGTCGCCAGGCCGCAGCGCGTCGGCAGGCGTGCCGCCGTCCGCCGGACGCGCAAGCGCCGACGCCGCCCGTGATCGCGCGAGGCGCTGCAGGCGCATCCGTGCGCACCCCGTCACGCGATCCGATCGTCGGCTGCCAGTACGACAGATCTGCCATGGTGCACCTGGTATGAGTACGCAATTTCTGCCATGTGACGTGGCTCACGGGCGCGCTTTCGAGCAGGTGTACGAGCGGGCACGCCGCTCGCGTGTACGGGCGGCATGGGCTGCCCCTCCCCGGCATACGAACCGCGGCGCCCTGCCTGCCCCGCGCGTCCGCCACCGATGCCTGTCGGGCCCTTGGGCCGGGTCGATCGCTCTGTCGATGACGACCTCGCCGTCCCGCGAACGTGGCGTGAAGACCCGGCCGCTGGTCGAAAGAGGAGAAGTGTGCCCGCTCACCTGACGTGCCTGACATTCCCTTGACACGCCGGTCACTACCGGCCCATCATCCGCGCTGTGCGCGGGGGGCGTGCGCGCTGTCGATTCTGGCATCGTGGGCCCGTCGGTCGCATAATGGATCTTCGGTAAAGCCTCGGACCCGGCTGCAAAACGGCCCTAATAGTTCCTATCGTCCGAGTGCGTGTCCGAGAACGGCCATTATGCTGAGCCCGCGGGTACCCCCCCGCTGATGCCCGGCTGACGTCAATCCTCTCGACCGAAGGAGGGCCACGATGACAAGCGCACTTCTTTCTCGCCTGGCTCGATCGCGAATCACCCGTGGGCTGTCAGTGGTGCTTGCGTTAGGGTTTCCGCTGAACGCCCCGCTGCTGGGACAAACGACCTCGCCCGACAGCATCAGTATCGTCTCAGGGCTTGTCTGCGAAGGCGGCAGCGAGACGTTCCCCGTCTCGATCACTTTGCCCCCCGACACCATCATCGACAAGGTGGACGTCTTCTTCCTCTTCGATGATACGGGGAGCTTCGCCGGGTTTGTCCCGACCGTGACCACCATTTTCAGCGGTCTCGTGGGGTCGCTCGAAACCGCGCTGCCTGCCGTGAGTTTCGGCTTCGGCGTGGGGCGCTTCGAGGATTACGGCGGCCCGGGCACCGGCTTTTCGGGTGAACTCGCCACGGGGCGCCCGTTTACCTTGAATCAGCCGATCGTGACGGCTGCAACGGCTGGCGGGGCTGCGGCCCGGGACACGCTGATCACGACCGCACTCAGCGCCACCGCGCCGGGCTTCGGCGGCGACGGTCCCGAGTCGGACATCGAGGCGCTGTCGCAGGTGGCGACCGGCGCCGGGTTCGACGGCAACGGCAACGCGTCCAACCTCGACAGCGGGCCTGCGGGCGCCGCGGCGACGCAAACCGCCCCTGGAACGAGCGGAGATGTCCCGGCGTTTTCGTCCAACGTAGGGGTGACGTCTGGAACGCTGGGAGGCGCTGGCTGGCGATCCGGCGCGCTGCACCTCGTCATTCTCGCCACCGACGTCTGCTCGATTTCACCGTTCCCCGCGGGCTTCCCCATCCCCGCGATGATTACCGGCGCCGGCACTTCAGTGGAGCCTGTCACGGCGTTCGCTTGCACTTCGACGACACCGGGCGCTAGCCGGTTCGGATTCGTGAGCGATTCCAAGACATCAGCCGGCAACACCGTTGCGGGAGCCATCGCTCCATCAGGGTCGGCGACGGTGCAGGCAACCGTGACTGCCCTGAACAGCCTTGGCATTCGCGTCCTTGGCATGGGCCCTGGCGCGACCCCGACGGCGGCTTCCGGTCCGAGCTTTGACGAATCCGTCCTCCTGTCAGCGCTCGCCCGTCTCACCGGCGCGGTTGACGGAGTCGGCACCCCGTTGGTCTTCAGCACGTCTGTTCCGCTCGGGGATCTGTCGGCGGCCATCGTGGACGCCATCGAAACGACCGCGTCGCTGCCCGTGGACATCACCTTGTCGAACACGGCCTTGCCGGCCGGGCTGTCGCTGTCGTTCAGCCCGAGTCAGGTGGATGACGTGCCCCCTGGCGGAACGGCGTCCTTTGACTTGACCTTGACCGGCGACGGCACGCCGATTAACGGGACGTTCGACGTCAACTTCGTCGACGTGAACAGTGGCGCCGTGCTTGGCACGATCCCCGTGACGCTGGCATGCCCGATCAACCAGCCGCCGGTGGCCGTCTGCGCGAACGTCACCGTTCCGGCCTCGGCGCTGTCGTGCCTCGCGGATGCCTCGGTGGACAACGGATCGTTCGATCCCGACGGCGACGTGATTACGATCGCTCAAGAGCCGGCCGGCCCGTTCGGTCCCGGATCGACGCCAGTCGTCCTGACGGTGACCGATCCGAGCGGCGCGTCGTCATCCTGCACGGCGGTGGTCACGGTGATCGACGATACGCCGCCGGCGCTGCAGTGCGTCGAGAGCGTGAATCCCAGCCTCAAGAACGTGCCGAAGGCGTCGAACACCAACGAAGATGGCTTCTACCTGGTAACGGCCACGGACGGATGCTCGGCTTCCACGATTGCGATCGGATCGTTCCCGCTCGCCAACAACGAGACGATCAAGATCACGCAGCGACCCGGCGGGGCGGGCGTGACGCTCGCCAACACGATGGGGCAAGGTGACATCAAGCACTTCCTCGTCGGGCCTGGCGATGCGGTCATTACGGCGACGGACGCGTCGGGCAACGTCACGAGCGTGAGTTGCCTCGTGCCGCCGCCGCCAAAGTAGCCGTACTCCGGGCCAGACGGCTCTCTGCAAGGGCGAACCCTCGGGTCCGCCCTTGCAGTTTGTGCTCATGACTCCAGCGACGGACGCGCTGCCGTGTTCGAGCACGATGTCCACGTCGAAGTCGTCGCGGTCGCTCGCCTGGCGCCGCAATGCCTGAAAGCTCGAACGTCTCCAGCAACGGTCCGAGTCGTTCGCGATCCCGGTGCAACGCGACGGCGTCGATCCCACGCAGCGCACACGCCAGGCCCGTGTCGCCCCTGTGGAGCTTGGCGGCCTTCACCAGGCGGCTCAACCGATTGCTGTGCCAGGGCGGCAGCCGATCCAGAAGCAAGACGCGCTCCAGGACCGTGACATCGTCATGAATCGTCTGGCGCGTCATCTGGAACGGGGCCGGGCGGGCGTGTGGCGCGAGAGACTGGCCGCGGCGATATCGTTGAAGGCTCCGAGAGGTGCCGCCTTCGGGTGTCGCGGCCAACGGGAGGCCCATCGCCCGTATAATCTACGCCCGAGAGGGGTCCCATGCAGCCCACCCGCAGAGAATTCCTCAAGGCCGGCACGCTCGGCGGCGTGGCGGTGTCGGTGCTCGGCTTCGACCTGACCCCGGCCTACGCCCAGGTGCGCGAGCTGAAGATCGCCCGCACCAGGAAGTCGACGCCCGCCTCGCTGGCGATGTCGTGCAGCGTGACGATGTTCGGATGGTTCAGCGCGGAGGCGGCGCGGGCTTCGCGCAGAAGGCGCCGGCGGCGCTCGGGGTCGGCGCGCTGATCGGCCGGCAGCACCTTGAGTGCCACCGTGCGATGCAGGCGAATATCGCGAGCGCTGTAGACCTCGCCCATCCCGCCCTGTCCGATCTGGGCGATCACTTCATACGGGCCGAGCCGCGTATCGGGCGTGAGCCTCATGGCCAAGTGCGCGAATTATGGCACACGGGCGCTCGCGGTATCATCGTCAGCAACGCACCCGAGCGCCGCACCCGAGCGCCGCTTGACAATGCGAGTGCGGGACTGTTACACAGCACCCACTTTCGCCCCGTCCACAACCGAATACCAGCGAGGTTCGTATGCGCGGAACGATGCGTGGAGCAATCCTCTTCCTCTCCGGAACGGTGGTCGGCGCCCTGGTGACGACGTCACTCGCCGCGCAGGGCACCCTGAACACCGGTCTCCGGCTCAATCACGTGGGCATCTCCGTACCGAACTTCCAGGAGACGGTGGCTTTCTACGAGAAGGTCATGGGCTTCCGCGTGTCCCACCGCTTCGCGCCGAACCCGGACGGTCGTCCGGGCACGGCGTTCGTGCAGATCAGCCGGGACACGTTCATCGAGATCGCGCCCGCCGCCGCCGATGCGAAGCCGACGATCACACACCTCGGCATCGGAGCCGACGACATCAAGGCGACCGTCGGGCGGCTCGCGCAGAACGGCGGCAAGCCCACCGAGCCGCGGCCGAGCGCGAACAGCGGGTCCATCCTGGCGAATATCACCGACCCTGCCGGGATCCGGACCGAGCTCAACGAACAGCCGCCCGGCTCCATGATGCGGCAGGCGATCGACAGCTGGAAGTAGGCCCGAAGGCAAAGGAGTCAGACGTGAGGTACACGCTCACCGCAATCTGCGTCGCGGCCGGCCTCGTCGCCGCCTCGGCGCCGGCCATCGCCCACCACGGTAGCGCGACCTTCGATACGGGCAAGAAGCTGGTCCTCGAAGGCGTCGTGACCGAGTGGGTCTGGTCGAACCCGCACTGCTTCCTCAAGTTCGAGGTCAAGGAACAGGACGGCACGATCCGGAACTGGACGGTTGAAACCAGCAATCCGTCCGACATGGTGAATCGCGGCTGGACGCGCCGCTCGTTCAAGGCGGGGGATCGCGTCACCGCGACCGTCGAGCCGGTCAAGAGCGGCAGCCCGGTCGGGCGCCTGCTGGAAGTGACCCTGCCGGACGGGCGCATCCTGAGCACGCGGGGCGGCGGCGTGACGCCGGCTCCCGGCCGCGAAGGGGCGCCGCAGTGACGCGGGCCGGTCTCACCGCGGCGGTCGTCGTCACGTTGGTGGCCGTCGCGTTCAGCCAGGAGCAGGTGGTCCGTGTGCCCGGCGCGACGTACGACGCGGACTTTCCGAACGAGAAACCTGGCCCCGCGCCGCGCCGCGATCTCTCCGGCATCTGGGAGCCGGCCCGCGGCCCGGGCGACGCGATCGGGGCCCAGGGCGCCAAGAACTTTCCCGACACGGGCCGTCCGGAGCACCAGCTGCCGTTTACGCCCGCGGGCCTGAAGGCCAATCTGGCGAACAGGCCCGCGTGGGGGCCTCGGGCCGTCGCGTCGGCGGTCTCGAACGATCCGCAGCCGACGTGCGAGCCGCAGGGGTGGCCGCGCATCATCCTGCACAACTACCGGACGGCGCAGATCGTCCAGACGCCGAAGCAGGTCCTGATCCTCTATCAGTTCAACCGGAAGTGGCGGAACATCTGGACCGACGGCCGGCCGCTGCCGAAGATCGACGACGTCCTCGAGCCACGGTTCTGGGGCTACTCGATCGGCCGGTGGCAGGACGATTACACGTTCGTGGCAGAGACGGTCGGGCTGGACGAGCGCACGTGGCTCGACAACGTCGGCCGCCCGCACAGCTTCGACGCGCGGGTCGAAGAACGGTACGTCCGCAGGGATGCCGTCCATATCGACGTGACGATCACCATCGACGATCCCACGTACTACGCGAAGCCGTGGGTCGCGCTCGACCGCCTGCCGCTGCGGCTGCAGCCGGACACGTTTGACATCAGGGAGATGGAGTGCTCGCCGAGCGAATTCGCGCGGTACACGAAGGAGTTCGCCGAGCCGGCGGCAGGAGTCGAGAACACCAATCCACGGTAGCGGGAGGCGCACGTCCCATGACACGCATCGCGATTGCGCTGACGATCACGTTCGGGTTCGCGTGGGGCGCCGCCGAGGCGCAGTGGATTCACGTGCCGACGCCGGGCACGCCGCGCACGGCGGACGGCAAGCCGAATCTGGATGCGCCCGTGCCGCGGGCGCCCGACGGGCGGCCGGACATGTCCGGCGTGTGGCAGCGCATCGTGCGTCCCGGAGACCGCGCCCCGTCGGTCGGGTTCACGGACCAGAACCTGCGGGTGCTGCTGCCGCCCGGCGAGACCGTGCCGTTTCAACCGTGGGCCGCGGCGCTCTTCGCGCAGCGGTTCGCCGCCGACGGCGCAGGGGCGCCGTCGGAGCGATGCCTGCCAAAAGGGATCCTCTCGCCCATGCTGCCGCCGGTGCCGTTCAAGATCGTGCCCGGCCCGGGCGTGATCGTCATCCTCTTCGAGGAGTCGAACCGGTATCGGCAGATCTTCACCGACGGGCGCCCGCTGCCGCGCGACCCGCAGCCCGCCTGGTGGGGGTATTCGGTCGGCCGCTGGGACGGAGAGGTGTTCGCGGTCGAGTCGGCCGGATTCAACGATCGCACCTGGCTCGACAAGGCCGGCCATCCGCACTCGGACGCGCTTCGCACGGTCGAACGCTTCCGCCGCAGCACGTTCGGACGCATGGACCTGCAGGTGACGATCGACGATCCGAAGGCGTATACGCGCCCGTTCACGGTCACCCTGCCGCTGAGGCTCGTGCCCGACACCGATTTGATCGAGGACGCCTGCGAGAACGAGAAGGACGCCGATTCCATCGCGGCCGTCGCCGCCAGAGGCGCGGCCCGGAAGGAGTAGGGCCGGGCGGGCGCTAACGGTGGGCCTGGACGTTCCCGTCCGCGAGCCGACCGCGCACGTCGGCTGCCACCTCGCCGCCCGGCGCCCGAATCACGATGGCGAGGGTGTCGTTGCGCCCGGGCTCACCCGCGTCGATGGCGACGCCTTCGATGGAGTAGCGCGTCTGCGGGTCGGCCGTCGGGGCATCGTTCACGCTCTCAGTGGCGATCGTGACCGTCGCGTCCGCGCTGTCGAGGACCCCGTCGGTGGCGCGATACACGAACGAGACGACGCCGAAGGCGTTCGGTGCCGGCACGTACTCGAACGAGCCGTCGGCATGGAAGGCCAGCGTGCCGGAGGCGGGCCCGCTCACCAGTACCGCCGAGGGAGACTGACCGTCCGGGTCGACGTCGTTGGCCAGGACACCGGGCGGCGGCTTCGGTCGCATAACGGGTCTTCGGTCAAGCCTCGGACCCAGCGGAAGGGCGCTAAGAGTTCCTATCGTCCAGAGATAGCGTGAGGAACCATACCGGAGCGGCGATCCGGATGTACCCTGAATTTGGTTGACCGCCCTCAAGGCACTCTATACCATCCGCTCGTTCCCCGTCCGCATCAGATTTCGACTCTTCGGACTGGACATCGCCTCTCATTCCCATCTCCTCACGACGAAAACGCGATAAGGAGCGGCTATGAAGCCACAATCCCTCGTCCTCTACTGCCTTGTCGCGCTCATCGCGACGGCCGCGGGCCCCGTTGGCGCCCAGAGCGGGCAACTCAAGATTCTCAACGCGATTCCCGATCTGACCGCCCAGCAGCTGACCGTTGAGGGCGTCAACTTCGGCAATCAGGTGCCCACCGTGACGTTGAACGGCTTCAACGTGGTGGTCGTCGGCTATTCCCCGACCCAGATTATCGTGACGCTGCCCGCAAGCGTGATCAGCAACCCCGGGACGTATCTGCTGACAGTCCGACGAGGCGGGTCGAACAACGGGAACGGGAACGGCAGCGGCAACAGCAACGATGACAGCGATATCAACGGCAGTCCGTTCGGCTGGTTCGACGTCGCGATCGGCGGCGGGGGTACAGCCGGGGAACCGGGACCGCCAGGACCGACCGGACCGCCAGGACCAGAGGGGCCGGACGGCGATCAGGGTCCGCAGGGCGAGCCCGGCGCAACCGGTCCACAAGGGCCGGCGGGTTCCATCGGTCCCGCTGGTCCGCAGGGCGCACAAGGGCCTCAAGGCGATCCTGGTCCCACCGGAGCAACCGGGGCGCAGGGGTCTGAGGGACCGGCCGGACCTCAGGGCGCAACGGGGGCTCAGGGCCCGCAAGGTGATCCTGGCCAGAACGGCGCGCCAGGACCTGCGGGAGCCACAGGGCCGGAAGGACCGACCGGCCCGGCGGGCCCGCAAGGGTCGGCAGGACCTGCCGGGCCAGCCGGGGTGTCGTCGGTGTACGCGGTTTCTGTCTCTAATGAGAATGCGTCCGAAGGGGGGGACGGTGTTCAGAATGCGATGTTCTTTTCGGTCACGCTCTCGCGCCCGCTGCCAGCGGGTGGAAGCCTGACGGTCGACTACATGGCTGTCGAGGGGACGGCGCGCCTGGGAAGCGACTTCCAGGGAGCGGTTGGGACCGCGTCGTTCAATTCGGGCGGACCGCTCACACAAGTGGTCGAAGTCCCCCTCAATGGCGACGTCACGTACGAATCGAACGAAGTCTTTTCCCTCGAGCTGGACAACCTGCAGGCGGCCCTCGATCCCGGCCTCGACGCCGTCATCGGCGACGACACAGGCGTGGGGATCATCGTCAATGACGATACGCCTCCGGGAATAATCATCTCAAGCGTGTTCGTCCAGGAGCCCGACGCTGGCGGGGTCGCCGCCTCGTTTCAATTGTCCCTTTCGCAGGCAAGCGGCGACTGGGTGACAGTGGAATTTGCCACGAGGTCCGGCACTGCAACTGAGGATTCCGATTACCTGCCGATCAATGGAGCTGTTTCGTTTCCTCCGGGCTCCACCGTTCAACAGGTCAATGTTCAGGTTGGTGGAGATACTGTCGTCGAAGGTGATGAGGAGTTTTATCTCGAATTGTCCAATCCGGTGAACGCAATCCTCCTCGGAACACAAGGAGTCGGCGGGATCATCGACTTCGAGTAGCTTCGTGACTAATTGAGCGGGATGAACGCGAGCCCGTTGTTCGCGTTCATCGGGATCACCAGCTGATTCGCCCCGGCCTCGTAGCACATGGACGCGGGGTTCGGGATGTTCTGGGCGATGAGCTCGGCGGGCGGGCCTGGGCGAATACGAGAGACGCCGCCGTTCTGCACGCTGCTCACATATTTGGTGCCGTCTTTCATGATGACGACGTTGCCCTGCGGGTCGAAGGCGATGCCGTTGGGCTGACGGAGCGGCGCGCCCTGGACGAAGATCGAGGCACTGCCGTCGCGCGTAACCTTCCACACCTGCCACGTCATCGGGTCCGGATTCTGCCCGCCGGTACTGTAAATTATGGGCATCGTAGGCCCGTCGGTCGCATAACGGTCTTCGGTCAAGCCCGGGACCCAGCGGAAGGGCGCTAATAGTTCCTTCATAGTTCCTATCGTCGCCGCCGATGCGCGTGCGTCCGCTCAGGCCATGACAATGATCTCGCCGCATTTTCTGCCCTCGCCGGGGTGCACCTCTATGCAGACAGCCCCGGATCACCCGGGTTCAGCGGGCGCAGTCGAAGCCGCGTGACAAACCGCATGGGACGGAACGTGTTGCGACGGCACCCGACCTGATGACGCGGGTCTCAATAGGTGATCGTGATCCTTCCTCGCTTCAGCGGGAGAGGCCCAAAGGCAAGTCCAAGTCCCGGTAGTTCGAGCTGGTGCGTGGCGCTCCCGGGGCCGCCGGCGCTGTGCGTCGTACTGTACGCGACGTCGGTGAAGACCGCCTTTAAGATCTTCCCGTTAGCGTCGCTGCCAATCACTTGCACGCGAGCCTGGCCGGCGAATGTCGCGCTGCCATCGGGATTGATCGTTAGAGAGCCAGGTGTGACATCGCCGTGAACCTCCATCTGCAGCACCTGACTCCAGGGACCGAAAGGAAAACCGCCCGACCGCCCCGCCATCACACATTGGAAGCTTCCCCCGACCGAGGTCGCGCCAAACCCGAGCTGTGAGGTGAGTCCCAACGGGCCGTCCACGACACCACCGCCTACAACACTCGAGTCGGATGCGCTCACACCAGCACACATCCCGAGCATGAGCACGCCAACCCGCAGTGCCCTGGCCGTTTTCTCACGCAGAGTCATTTTCCTCCTCCTCGCGCGCCGATGACGGAAGCCCCGCGCCAAAGGCTTCCGTCAGTTGAGCGTGCATCCCTTTTCAGAGTCGTGATTCGGAGTGACCGCGGACGCGGAGGTTTCCGAATCACGAGTCGTGGCGCGAACCAACGCACTACTCGAGGTGGAACGCGGTTCGGTTCGTGTTCACGTTCGCAACCGGTGCCCCGGCGTCCCAGTACGTCACGTCGCCTTTCGAGGCGATCACCCCCTCGACGATGCCGTTGGGCGCCCCTGGCCCGTGGCAGCCAATGCCGAGGATGCCTTCGCTGCCGTCCGAGTATTCGATTCGCAAGACGGCGTTCCCGTTGGCGCCATCTGGACCGATGAGGTCAATCGGTCCCTGGGCGAAAAGACTTGTGAACTGCCAAAACGCGAGGCTGGTCACCGAGTACGTGCCGCTTCCTGTCGACGCTCCGTCACTGCCAAATGTCTCCCAGGTTCCGCCACCTGTCACTGCGCTGGACGTCCCTCGACTCGCCGGCGCAACGAAGGTTCCAGAGCCGCTGAGCCTAATCCTCATGGCGGGCCCAGCGGGGGGAGGCGGGAAACGAGCGAACGCATCGGCCACGCCGCCCGGCGTCAGGGTCGGGGGATTTCCGAACGCGATGTTGATGATGTCCCAGCGAACATGCTGGGCCTGGCCGTGTGCGACCGAACCGCTATTACCGATCAGCATCAGCACGGCCGCGAGTCCCGCAAGGGGCTTCACACTGATTCCCATGGCTGTGTCCTCCTATTTTCGAAGTTCACTGATGGACGTCGGCGGAACGAGTGCGGTACTGACCGTTACGGAAGGCTTCCTCTTCAACGGTGATGATCGGGCAAACAGCGGATACATCGCGCGGCCTCACGCGGTTTCCTCACCGACGACAACTCTGATGTGACGTGAAGGTGCCGCGAGTCTAGACTCCTGGAAAATGCAGCGTCAAGGAATTTCTGGCGACACCTTAAACCGGGAACATGGGCGACACCTTACGCGGGAGACCAATGGAGATTGGTGGCCGCCAGGATCCTGGCGTTGTGCCGGTCACGACGACACAATCCAAGGACCTGTGCACCGCCCCACCCGGGCGCCGGGTACCGAGCGCAGCGGGGGAACTGGCGTCCCCACCGGAATGCACCCGGGTGTACTTCGAAGGTACGCTGGCCGGCGTTCAGAATCGCATGCCTTTTGCTTCTTCAGCCCCGCTGCCCAGTTGACGATGACCGCAAGAGAGGTGTCCGACCGTTCGTCAACGGGGACGTTCAAGAGGAAGCGGCCGTCGGTGGAGACGTCGTATTCGCGATTGCCCTGAAACGCGCGCGATTGAAACACACGAACCGGCTTCCCCACCTCGAGCTCGGTGCCCGCGCGTGTGAGCGGCACCGACATCAGCGTGAGATCGGGCGCGACGTAGAACAGTTGCTTGCCGTCTTTTCCCCAGCGCGGTACAGCTCCGCCAGAGGTCACAGCGACCGCGCCCATCACGCGTTTCTCCTTCGCATGAAACTGCTGCGAACCCTCCTCCTGCTGCTGGGCGCCGTGCTCCTGGGCGTCCTGCTGTGGCGGCTCGGTCCGGCCGAGGTCTTCGCCCTGGTCGGCCGCGTCGGCTGGTACTTCATCCCCGCGCTGGCGCTCTACACGCTGCACCACGTGTTCCGCGCCTTCGCCCTGCGCGCCTGCGTGCCGCGCCCGGACCTGCTCGGCTACGGCGACGCGCTGGCGGTGTTCCTGGCGGCTGTGCGCGGGACGATGCGCGCTGTAAATTCTGGCATCGTGGGCCCTTCGGTCGCATAACGGGTCTTCGGTAAAGCCCGGGACCCAGCGGAAGGGCGCTAAGAGCATCCATCGTCTACGCGATCTGACGCATGTCCGACCCCTCCAGTCCAAGTCCTCGACCGCCGATTGTACAGGTTGCGCCTTGTCGGATGTACCATGCGCTGGCGACGCTCACCGCGACCGCCGGCACAGCCATGTGGAGAACTCACGTCATGCTTCGGCCTGCCATCATCTCCCTGGTCGCCCTCGTCGCGATCACGTCCAACGCATCGGCACAAACGTGTGCAGGCAGCCCGGTGGCCGTACAAATCCTCGGCTCCGGCGGCCCGGGCATCAATCCCGAACGCGCGTCAGCCGGCTATCTCCTGTGGGTGGGCCCTCAGGCGAAGCTCCTGATTGACCTGGGCGGAGGAGGCTTTCTTCGGTTCGGGCAAAGCCGGGCGAAGGTCGCCGATCTGGCGATGCTCGGCATCACGCATCTGCATCCCGACCATACGTCCGACATCGCGGCGCTGATGTGGGGCAGCAATCGTGCGCGGAGCGAGCCGTTGCCCGTGGCCGGCCCCTCCGGCAATGGTGCGGCGCCGGATGTCGCGACATTCCTCAACCGGATGTTCGACACCAGGACCGGAGCGTATCAGGTGCTCGGCTCGATCCTTGGGGAAGGGCAGGCGGGTGCCGAACGCCCGCGCCTCGACATCAGCACGGTCGATGTGGCCAGGGACGAACCCACCACCGTGTTCGATCGGGATGGCATCCGTGTCACAGCCGTGCGCATCCCCCACACGTTGCCGGCGGTGGCGTACCGCGTCCAGACCCGCGGCGTGACGGTGGTCTTCAGTTCCGATCAGAATGGCACCAACCCGGGGTTCGTCGATTTCGCGAAAGGCGCTGACGTGCTGCTCATGCACATGGCCATCGCCGCGAAGTCGCCTGCGAACCCGGGGCACGCCGCGCCGGCTGTGGTCGGCCGCATCGCCCACGAGGCCGGCGTCAAGCGGCTCATCGTGAGCCACATCGGCCAGTACAACCTTGATGAGGCCGTCGCTGAACTCCGCGCGTCTTACGCCGGTCCGCTGACCGTTGGCGCGGATCTCCAGTGTACGCAGGCGCAATGAGCGCCGCGCCTTATTCGCAGAGAGTCGAAGGAGACGCGCGAATCGACCTGGAAGTGCTCTCCATCAACCCGTTCTGGTATCGCAAGGATCGAGACACCGCGGCGGCGATCGTCAAGGTGAACAGAATGGCTGTCGAACACGATCGGCAATCCGCTGGACACCACCATCGCGCTGCAGCATCTGATCTTCGAGGGCACCCTGGACAAATTCCCGGGCCTCAAGATCATCGCCGCGCACGGCGGCGGCTATCTTGGTGCCTGCGCCCCGCGCTCAGACCATGCCTGCTTCGTGTCGCCTGTCAACTGCAATCCGGACATCGTCCTCAAGAAGAAGCCGACGGAGTATCTGAACCAGATCCATTTCGACGCGCTGGTGTTCACCGAGGAGGCGCTCAGGCATCTGGTGGCGCAGGTGGGCCCGAGCCAGGTCGTGCTGGGCACCGACCATCCGATTCCCTGGGAGGAGCATCCGGTCGACCACGTGATGGCGACGACGACGCTGTCGCTGGCGCAGCGCGCCGCCATCCTGGGCGGCAACGCGGCCAGGCTGCTCAACATCAAGGATGTCTGAACGCTCGGTGCTATTTCCCGCCGCGGCTCGTGATTCCCTGCGCCAGCATCTGGACCTTGAACACCGTCCCGCCGCCCACGATATATAGCGTCTTCATGTCCGGACCGGCGAAGGCCAGGTTCTGCGGTCGTCTCGACGGCGTAATGGAGCCCAGGTACGCGCCCTGTGGTGTGAAGATCTGAATCTTCCCCGCGGCCGCCGTGTACAGCCGGCCCTGCGTATCGACGGTGAAACCGTCTCCTCCTCCGATCACTTTGCCGTCGGTCACGGTCAGGCCTTCATACCTGGCGAAGTTGCGGCGATTCCTCAGGGTTCCGTCGTTCTGGACATCAAACGCGAGCACATACCCGGTGCCGCCGCTGTTCACGTAGAGCGTCTGCTCATCGGGGCTGAGCGAGACGCCATTGGGATTCACGTTGTCCACAACCTTGATGACCTTGCCTCCGCTCGGTGGAAGGTAGTAGACCGCCGGCGGCAAGGAAGGGTTCGGCGTGTTGGCCGGATCGGTGAAATAGATACCGCCGTTCTTGTCCGCGATGAGGTCGTTGGGGCGAGTGAACGGCTTCCCTTCGAAGTTATCCGCAAGCATCGCTTCACTGCCCCTCGGATAAATCACTCTGACTCCCACCTTCCCCGGAGCCGTCGTCGCGCCAATGAGCCGGCCCTTGGGGCCCCAGGTCAGGCCATTCGGACCGCCCGCAAGCGCGGCGTCCACGAAGACGGACTCTGTCCCGTCCTTGTCGACCCTGGCCACGCGGGCCAGGATGGTTTCGCAGAACACCATGGTGCCGTCGGGCAAGGCGATCGGCCCTTCCGTGCCTTGCAGCGTCACCCCGGGGTC
>Ga0209640_10002545_pt1 | contig 15903 bp, 15 predicted proteins | sample RifCSP10_1_FD_184018 | JGI IMG/M metagenome (GOLD analysis project Ga0209640, IMG submission 184018) | Soil microbial communities from Rifle, Colorado - Rifle CSP2_sed 10_1 (SPAdes) (version 2) | ecosystem: Environmental > Terrestrial > Deep subsurface > Rock core/Sediment | place: Rifle...
GTTCATCCGCGTTACATATCAGGAAAGGCCATTCGGTTCACATCATTAGCATCGACGAACGCATCGATAATTCTTCGCCCGTGCCGGCTTCAACATCCCTGGTTCACGACCGATGCTCTCGCTCAATGAACTTCCATCCGCCAACCATGGACGATGTGACACCCCGCCGTTCAACATAATCATGATAGAACACCAGGTACACGTGAACCATGGAGAACACAATGAAGAACCACATCATCATGTGATGCCATTGGCGGACAGCAAAATCCCCTCCCATCAACGGTACGATCCAGGCAAACATCTGGGGCAACCAGGAATGGCTCATTGCAGCGTACATGCCAAACCCCGTGACGCATTGGAACAGAAAAGCAAGAAATGAAATGAAGTACGTTAACCCTGCCAGAGCGTTATGCCCAACGGACCCAAGCGGCTTGATGCGCGCCTGCAAGATATCAACAGCAAGCACATCTTTGATTTCCTGCCATTTCTCCTTCTTCAAGAGTATGAAGTTGCGCCAGTCAGCGTATTTGTTCCCGACGAAGCCCCAGTAAATTCTGTACAGGAAGTTGAAGAAGAACACGAATGCAGTGACGAAATGGATGAACCGTATGGTGCCAAACCAGTAACTGAAGGATGCTTCACCGCTGGTCTGAAGCGAGAGCGGCCATCCGATAAAGTATCCTGTAATGCAAAGTGTGGTTACTGCGAGAGCGTTGATCCAGTGATAGAATCGCACTGGCAACTGCCACACGTACACGCGGGTAATGAGTGTATTGTTCATGCCGATCTCCTATGAATATGCACCGCGGAGACGCAGAGTAACGCGCGATAGTTCTCAACAACCTCTGCGTCTCATTTTCTCGCTGCGGTGCTTGTCAGAACGTACTGATTTGGTGAACGTACCGTCCTTTCTCGTCATACAAATGCACGGCACATGCGATGCACGGATCGAACGAGTGGATTGTCCGGAGAATCTCCAGCGGCTGGTCCGGATTCTTCACCGGCGTACCGATGAGAGAAGCTTCGTACGCGGACCGTTGACCCTTGGCGTCGCGTGGCGAGGCATTCCACGTGCTTGGCACGACGAGCTGGTAGTTCTCAATCTTCTTGTCCTTAATGACAATCCAGTGAGCGAGGGCGCCACGTGGTGCTTCGCTTAAGCCGACCCCTTTTGCTTCGGACGGCCACGTGTCGGGGCTCCACTTGTCTTTGTTGAATGTGCGTGTGTCGCCGTTCTTGATGTTGGCCAGGAGTTGATTGTAGAACTCCTTTGCCCATCCGGCAATCAGTTTCGTCTCGAGTCCGCGGGCTGCTGTACGGCCGAGTGTCGAGAACAGCGCGGCAACGGGAACATCGAGTGCTTTGAGTGTGCTGTTCACAATCTCCTGCACTTCCTTGTGTCCGGAGGCGTAGGCAACCAGCATGCGGGCCAGTGGTCCAACCTCCATCGCATTTCCCTTCCAGCGCGGTGTTTTCAGCCAGCTGTATTTTTGCTCGACATCGAGATGCTCGTAGGGCGGCTTCGGACCGGAGTATTTGAGTTTTGTCTCTCCATCCCAGGGATGCCTTCCTGCTGCATCGCCGCCGGAGTACTCGTACCATGAGTGCGCAATGTACTCCTCGATTTGTTGCGTGTCTTTTGCATCGACCTCATGTACCGTACCCAGGTCGCGATTCAAAATGACGCCGCGCGGGAATTTGAACCTCGAGACATCCGCGTAGCCATTCGTCGGTAAATCACCGTAGGCAAGATAATTGGAGAGTCCCCCCCCGATGGCGCCCCAGTCTTTATAGAACCCGGCAACTGCAAGCAGATCCGGTATGTATACGTTCTCAACGAACTCCTGTGCTTGATCGAGCAATGAGCCCACATATGCGAGCCGCTCTGCGTTGATGGCGTTTACCTCTTCTGTGTTGATGGAACATGGCGCTCCGCCAACAAGATAGTTCGGATGCGGGTTCTTTCCGCCAAAGATGGTGTGTATTTTTACGATTTCCTTTTGCCACTCAAGTGCTTCAAGGTAATGCGCGACACCGAGCAGGTTCACTTCCGCAGGAAGCTTGTATGCCGCATGACCCCAGTAGCCATTTGCAAAGATCCCGAGCTGTCCGCTGCTGACAAATGCGGTGAGTCTCTTCTGCAAATCGCTGAAGTAATTCGGCGAACTCTTGGGCCAGTGCGAAATGCTCTGAGCAATCTCCGACGTCTTCTTCGGGTCGGCTTTCAACGCGCTCACAACATCCACCCAATCGAGAGCGTGGAGGTGATAGAAATGCACGACGTGGTCCTGCAGGTACTGCGCGCAGAACATGAGATTCCGGATAAGCTCGGCGTTCGGAGGAACCGCAATACCCAAGGCATCTTCCACCGTTCGGACTGACGCAAGCGCATGGACCGTTGTGCACACGCCGCAGGCACGTTCCGTGAACGCCCACGCGTCACGCGGGTCCCGTCCTTTCAAGATGATTTCGAACCCGCGTACCATCGTTCCGGAACTGAACGCGTCCACGATGATACCGTCTTTGATTTCCGCTTCGATGCGTAGGTGCCCTTCGATGCGGGTGATGGGATCGACAACGATGCGAGCCATTATGCGCCTCCTTTCGTCTCAGATGCACCACTATTCTTGACATCTTCCTGAATCAGCTTTCGTTTGCGGATGTTTGTAGAAATAGCGTGTGCCGCGATGCCCGCTGCAGTACCGATGCCGACAGCAACACCAATTTTGTCTGCCGTGGTTTCAATCCCGAAGCCGGGGAAGGATGCAAGATGCTGGTAGAATGGTCCGTTGTCCCAGAAGTTTGCTTCACTGCAACCGATGCAGCCGTGACCCGACTGAATCGGGAAACTGACGCCGTTATTCCATCGCATTGCGCCGCAGGCATTGTAGGTAACGGGACCGCGGCAGCCCATTTTGTACAGGCAGTATCCTCGTCGTGCATTCTCATCGTCAAACGATTCAACGAACAAGCCTGCGTCATAATTCGGACGGCGGTAACATGTGTCATGGACACGGCGCGAATAAAATGCTTTCGGCCGTCCGAGCCCGTCGAGCTGGGGAATGCGGTCGAAGGCAAGCAGATGGACGATCGTTCCCGCCATGACTTCCGCAATAGGCGGGCAACCGGGTACATTGATAATCGGTTTGCCTGTGATGATTTTGTGAATCGGGGTTGCACCGGTTGGGTTCGGGTTTGCCGCCTGAATACAACCGTTCGACGCGCAGCTTCCCCACGCCACGATTGCCTTTGCATCCGCTGCAGCTTCCTTCACGATGTCCAGCATTGTCCGTCCACCGATACAACAATAGACGCCATCCTCTTCAAGCGGAACAGAACCTTCCATTAGCATCAAGTACTGTCCTTTGTATTTCGTCATGGTATTGTGCAACGCTTCTTCCGCCTGATGGCCCGCTGCTGCCATCAGCGTTTCCGTGTAGTCAAGCGAGATCTTGTCGAGCACGATATCAGAAACGATCGGGTGCGATGATCGAATGAAGGATTCGCTGCAGCATGTACATTCCTGTCCGTGAAACCAGACGACGGGAATGCGCGGCTTGGTGTCCATTGCGTAGACCACCTTTCCGATTGCCGATGCTTCAAGACCTGACGCGGCAGCGATCCATCCGGCGAACTTCAAGAAATCACGCCGACTGACGCCGTGCAGGTCAGCGTATTCCCACATGGTGAGGGGCTTGTTCATAGAACCTCCATGATGATTACGGGATGCTCAAGAATAGTGATCCGGATTTTCCATTCTGTCCACGGCAACTACTACAGAAAGACGAACTGTGTCGCCCAGGTGTGCAGCGTCGACAAGGTCCATCGGGACTTCAATATGGCACGTGCGCAGGGATATCTTGGCAATCTGCTTTCCTTCACGCTCAAACGTCTCGACTACTTCGCCGGTGAGAACTGCGCTATGAGAAGTATCTGCCGCATCCATGGCTGGGCAAGGTCCGCGTGGTTTTGAGATAGCCTTGCAACAGGCATGCCAGCAGGAAGTTGGAAATTGTGGAGGTTTTGCGGGGAAGGGAACAAGGATCAGCGGATTTCCGTCTGTTTGAGTGCGGAATTCCGCAGCCCCAATCCGGAAGCGCTATTCGATGTCGAATTTTTTCAATTTGTCGCGGAGGGTCGAGAGGTTCATCCCCAGTGCCTTCGCGGCTTGGGTCCGGTTGCCTGCAGAGTCGCTAAGCGCCTGGCGGAGGAGATTGACTTCAAGACAGGAAACGACGTGGTCGAACGTCATGTTCTCTTCGGTGAAACACCGTTGACAGGCTTTGACAATAAGGTCGCGCGACGTGTCTCCCCGACATTCCTGCGGCAGATCCTTCATCTGGATTTCACCGTTTGCAAACAGCGCCATCCGCTGCACGACATTGCGCAGCTCGCGTATGTTGCCGGGCCAGGAATAATTGACAAGCGCCAGCATCGCATCGTTCGCAACGTTAATCGTACGATTCGCAGCGTACCGTTGAAGAAAATGATGAATGATGGGAGGGATATCCTCACGTCGCTCGCGCAATGGTGGAATCACGATCGGCACGACGTTAATTCTGTAATAGAGATCTGAACGGAAAATGCCGCGATTGACCAGTTCTTTCAAATCAACTTTCGTCGCCGTAATCAACCGGACGTCTATCGGAATTGGGGTCGTTCCTCCAACACGCATCAGCTCGCGCGACTCGAGGACCCGCAAGAGTTTGGCCTGGAGTCCAAGCGGGAAGTCATCAATGTCATCGAGAAAAATCGTGCCCGAGTCCGCGAGTTCGAACAACCCCTTCTTTTCGACTGCTGCACTCGTATACGCGCCGCGTTCGTGACCGAACAGCTCGTTCTCCAATAACTCGGGAGGAAGTGCCGAAAGCCCGACTTTGACGAGCGGTTGCGTGTTGCGCGGGCTTGCCCGGTGTACATACTCCGCAATCAGTTCCTTTCCAACGCCGGTTTCACCGATGAGCAGCACCGAGCTATCCGATGCGGCGATGGTTTCAATCCGTTCGAGGATGGAACGCATCGTTTCGCCTTGCGCGATAAGGGAGACGGTCTGGACCTTGTTCATCCTTGAGTTCCTCCGTTGACAATTCGGACTACCAATTCCCCAAAAATTCTCAGCAGATTCTTGGAAGTTGTTCTCCCGCGAGCATATCCACGATCCTGCTCCCGCCGATGGACGTTTTCATGACGACGCTGCCGGCATGTGCATCCACAACTTCACCAATGATTGTCGCTTCTGTTCCAAGCGGATGCTGCCGCATTGCCTGCAGAACTTTTTCCGCCTGATCACGCTCTACAAATGCGAGAAGCTTCCCTTCATTCGCGACATAGAGGGGATCGAAACCGAGGATCTCGCACGCCCCACGAACTTCGTCGGGGATCGGGATGCGCTCTTCGACAAGGGAAATACCAATTTGTGCTGACCGGGCAATTTCATTTAACGCGCTTGCAACACCTCCACGGGTTGGATCTCTCATGACATGAATCTTGTCGCTCGCCGCAAGCATCGTTTCAACAAGTGAATTCAGCGGAGCAGTATCGCTTTCTATTTGTGTTTCGAATTCCAATCCTTCCCGAACGGACATAATTGCGATGCCGTGCACAGCAATCGGACCGTTCACGATGATGACATCACCAGGGCGAGCCGCTTCCGGTGAGATGTGTATGCCGTCAGGCACCACACCTATGCCGGACGTGGAAATAAAAATCTTGTCCCCTTTTCCCCGGTCCACAACTTTTGTATCGCCAGTGACAAGCTGGATGCCAGCGCAGTGTGCCGCAGCTTGCATCGAACGCACGACACGGGCAAGATCCTCCATGGGAAAACCTTCCTCAATGATCATTGCCGACGAAAGATACAAGGGCCGGGCGCCACACATTGCCAGATCGTTCACCGTGCCGTTGATTGCAAGCTCGCCGATATCCCCGCCGGGGAAAAAAATCGGATTGATGACATAGGAATCGGTGGAGAAGGCAAGACGCACGCCGTTGATGGTCACAACCGCGCCGTCGTGCAATGGAGAAAGCAGGTCGTTCCGGAATGCCGGAAGAAATAACTGTTCGATGAGTTGCTGTGTGAGTTTCCCCCCGCTTCCGTGAGCAAGAAGTACTGACGGGTATTGTTGAAGTGGAACCGGACACACAAGTCCTGACGCAATGTCTGTTGGAGCCTGCGTATTCATGCTCTACCTCCGGCGGCGGATGCAGAGGGAACGTGTTTGTAACGAATGTACGCGGCGCAGGCGCCTTCGGTGGAAACCATTGGCGCGCCGAGCGGATGTTCCGGGGTACATTTCGTGCCAAACACGCTGCACTCGTACGGCTTTCTCAGTCCCTGCAAAACCAATCCGGCAATACAATCAGGGGATTCCTGGACCGTGATTGTGGCAACATCCGCGAACACTTTCTCTGCATCGAAATCAGAAAACTCATCGCGCAGCCGGAAGCCGCTTGATGGTATTTCACCGATACCGCGCCAGTGACGGTCGGTCACTTCAAAGACCTGTCGCATGAGTTTTTGTGCCGGAATGTTTCCTTCTCTGCGGACCGCGCGGCTATACTGGTTCTCGACCTCAACGCGCCCTTCTTCGAGCTGCTTGATTGCCATGTAGGTACCGTGCAGGATGTCGAGCGGCTCAAAACCGGTAACGACGATCGGGACGCGATATTTTTCCGCGAGCGGGAGATACTCTTCATATCCCATCACGGCACACACGTGGCCGGCGGCAAGAAATCCCTGCACTCTATTGGAGGAAGAAGAAAGGATCGCTTCAATTGCAGGCGGAACGAGAACGTGCGAGCACAATATCGAATAGTTGCGAACGCCGGATTGTTTTGCCTGCCAGACAGAAAGTGCATTGGCCGGCGCCGTTGTTTCGAATCCGACAGCGAAGAAGACAACGGTCTTCGACGGATTCTGCTGTGCAATCTTTACGGCATCAAGCGGCGAGTACACCATGCGGATGTCGCCGCCAGCGGCTTTTACCGACAGCAGATCCTGCGTCGACCCCGGGACACGGAGCATATCACCGAACGATGTGAATATGACGTCGCTTTTTGACGCAATGGCAATGGCTTTGTCAATCATTTCCAGAGGCGTGACACACACGGGGCAACCGGGCCCATGAACGAGATTGATCGTCTCCGGCAACAGCGACTCAATGCCGTACTTGACGATCGTATGGGTTTGCCCGCCGCAGATTTCCATCAGCGTCCATTCACGCGTCGTGATCTGCTTGATTCGTTCGACGTATTGTTGCGCAAGAGCCTGGTCTCTGTACTCGTCGATAAAGCGCATGGTTATATTCCTTTCCCGGACCCTTCGTCCGTGCCGAGTTCGGTTTTGAGATCTCCCATTTGCTGCAGGAGGTCGAGCGTTGTCAATGCCTCCTGTTTATCCATCTTGCTGATCGCACAGCCGACGTGGACGATAACGTACTCACCCACTTTGACGTCCTCGATCCATTCAACGCACACAGACTTCTTGATGCCGCCGAAATCAACCCTGCTCATCTTCAGCGGGCCACTGGTGTCGATTTCCAGAACCTTACCCGGAATTGCGAGGCACATGCTGTTTCTCCTTCACTTGTTCTTGTGTGATGATCGATATTGCGACGCCCCCTTCCACGAGAACCTGTGCGCCTACTTCGGCATCGGGAAGGAGCGCAAGCGCCACGCGGATGATCACGCCATTCGCATTGACCTTTGCCATGGCGATGTTGTTTTCGCGCGATACTGAAACAATCGTTCCTGTCAAAAGCATTATGCGCTTCCCGAAAGTACTGCCGGTTCCGGTTCGGCATGCAGTTCATTGTGCCGCTGAGCTCGCCAATACGCATACACCTGTCCGAGCGCAATGCCTCCGTCGTTCGGCGGGACACGTTGGTGCCAGTACGTGCGGAAGCCTGCGGCGTCGAGTTGCTGAATGCTGCGCTCGAGCAGATATTTGTTCTGGAAACATCCGCCGGTAAGGACGACCCGCTCCTCCCCCGCTCGTTGTGCAATGTCAACGATGATTTCCACAAGTGTGTTATGGAATTTGGTGGAGATGAGCGAGCGTGACATGCCGGATGCATGGTCGGCAAGAATGTGTGAAATCATCGGAGCCCAATCAATGATTCCGGGCGACGGGCCATTCATCGGTGGCTCGAAATCGGTGATCGCAAAAGGATACGCTTCCTCAGTCTGTGCACCACCCAGGAACTCCATCTCCATGGCAGCCTGCCCTTCAAACGAAACCTTCTCGCGCAACCCGGTGATTGCTGCAACCGCATCAAACAAACGTCCGGCGCTGGACGTTAACGGAGTGTTGATTTGCTTTTGCAGCATCTGGCGGATGACGACGAGTTCACGCAGAGTAAAGCTACGGAGAAGAGGAATGTCTTCCCGATCAAAGAGATTGTCACCAAATGCCTCATACAGCAAGCCAAGCGCGGTCCGACGTGGTTCCTTGATCGCTCGATCTCCTCCCGGCAGAGGAAATCGGCGGAAGGTTGCAACCCGCTCGAAGGAAGTCTCATTGGTTCGGAGAAACTCTCCACCCCAGATTGTGCCATCAAGTCCGAATCCCGTGCCATCCCAGGACACGCCGAGGACACTCCCCTCAAGTTGATTTTCTGCCATGCACGACGCGACGTGAGCATAATGGTGTTGAACATACTGAACAGTGAGACCTTGTGACTGCGCGTATTTTGTGGAAAGATAGTCGGGGTGCAAGTCAGCGACGATGACGCGAGGCTGTGCGTCGCACAATGTCTTGAGGCTTTTGATCACGTGTTCGAACGCGTTCGATGCTTGCGCGGTTTCCAGGTCGCCAATGTGTTGACTGATGAAAATGTTGTCACGTTTTGCGAGGGCAACGCTGTTTTTCAGGTGTGCACCAACCGCCAGCAACGGCATTTCTTCACTCATTCCCTCAACATGAATCGGCAGGGGGGCGTAGCCGCGGGCACGGCGGAGGATCATCGCGCGGCCCCCCATCACACGGACAATCGAATCATCAACGTGCCGCTTGATCGGCCGGTTATGGACGAGGAAAAGATCGCCAATGCCGTGCAGCCGGGAGACGGCCTCCCGCTCATCGGTACATATCGGTTCGTCGGACACGTTGCCGCTGGTTGCAACCACAGGTTTGCCAAGCTCTCCCATGAATATATGGTGGAGCGGTGAATACGGCAGCATGACGCCGAGATAGGGATTACCCGGAGCGACGGATTCTGCTATCCGTGGCTTTTCATTCTTTCGCGCAGACCTCCTTGCAAGGAGAACAATCGGCGACTCCGGAGATTGCAGCAGCCGCTCTTCAAGCGGTGAGACGACGCATTCCGCGCGCACATGCTCCATCGATGGAAACATCAGTGCAAGCGGTTTTTCCTGACGGCGTTTGCGCTCCCTGAGTCGTCGCACGGCATCGTCGTTATACGCATCAACGACAAGATGGAACCCTCCGATGCCTTTCACTGCAAGGATCTTTCCAGAACGAACTGCGTCAAGCGCGCCGAGTATTGCATCATGGTGTGCCGAGATTGTTTCCCCCGATACATTCCACAACTCCACGTGGGGCCCGCAGAGTGGACACGCATTTGGCTGGGCATGGAACCTGCGATTGCCCGGGTCTTCATATTCTTTGCGGCATGCATCGCACATGATGAACGCCTTCATCGTGGTGCCCGGCCGATCGTAGGGGAGCGATTCGATGATGGAGAAGCGCGGTCCGCAATTCGTACAATTGGTGAATGGATACAGGTACCGGCGGTTTGCCGGATCAAAGGTTTCCTCAAGGCAATCAGGGCATGTCGCGATATCGGGAAGAACCAACGCAGTGACCTCACCACGCATCTCGCTCTGCCGGATTTCGAACTGATCGAAACCGACCGGATCCAGTATTGATACCTCCATGCTCTGAATGAAGGAACGTGAAGGCTTCTCCTGCCCGATGCGGAGGAGAAAGGTATCAAGCACATCGTGTGGACCCTCCGCCTCGACAGAGACTCCCTGCAGAGAATTTATTATCCAACCGCGGAGATCCAATTCGCGGGCAACCCGGTAGACAAACGGCCGGAAGCCGACGCCCTGCACTGCACCGCGTATCTCAATCCGCGCACGCCGCATCGCTAGTTTCGTTTCGAAATATTGGATCTGATCCACTCGCACCAGACAGGTATCCCCGCCATCGTTGTGCAGGATGTTTCAAAGACAGTCAGTTGCGGATTGATGGAAAGTGCATTCTTCTTGAGCGCGTCCATGTTGCAATTCACATACGGCAGCAAATCGATCTTATTGATGATCAGAACCGATGCCTGCCGGAACATCTGCGGATACTTGAGCGGCTTATCATCACCTTCGGTTGTGCTGACAACAACAACTTTTGCAGACTCACCCAGATCGTAGTTTGCGGGACAAACAAGGTTGCCGACATTTTCGATGATGAGAAGTTGGAGTCCAGCAGGTTCGAATTGTGCAAGAGCGTCACGCACCAGCGGCGCATCCAGATGACATCCTCCGCGTGTTACTATCTGTACCGCAGGAATGTTGTACTTCGCGAGCCGTTGTGCGTCGATGTCCGTTTGCACGTCCCCTTCGATAACGGCGAGACGGATGCTTCCGCCAAGATGCTCAAGCGTGCGCTCCAGAATGCTGGTCTTTCCCGACCCGGGAGAACTGACGAGATTGAACGAGAAGATCCCATGGCTCTGGAGCAAGGCGCGGTTCTCTCCGGCAACCGAATCGTTCTTTTCAAGAATTTTTCGCTCGATTGTTATGATGCTCATGCAGGATCCTCTCCCCCATCATCGGTTTCGATTTCCGTGACTTGAAGTTCCATCCCCGATAGGACCTCGATGTTGGAATTTTTGCAGGCCGGACAGACGAATGATTCTAGATCGATTTCTGATGTGACGCTGCAGGCCCGGCATGTTACCGTCAGCGGTACGCGCCCGATAGTGAGACGGGCACCCTCCAGTGGTGTGTCTGTGGTAAGAGCAGTGAAGCAAAACTCCAGCGATTCAGGAACAACCCCCGCCAGGGCGCCGACCCGCAGGGTGACCGACCGGACCTTGCATCCCTCATCTTTCGGAAGATGTTGCTGCACGATCTCGATAATACTTTCCGCTATCGACATTTCGTGCATGGTTGCTCCATTGAGGCCTCCTCTCCCATTACAACATCCGCGCCAGAGCGAATCGCTTGAATTGACAGAATTCCTGAGGAAATTGGATGATCCCTGATCCGATTAGCTTATTTCGGACTCTCTTCTCGGATTTGAGAAATGTCCCGCCGGTACGTCGAGCAGTTTGTGAACGGACTCAACGATCTTTGGTAGGGTTTGGTGTATGGTCGGCGACAACTCCATGGTCATTGGCTGAACTTCGGCGATGGCGACTGTAATGAGGTCAATGGATGGGAGCGCTCCGAGGAGTGACGCTGACTCGACCATATCCCTGAGGCCGATATCGTGGGCGCTCAATGTTCGCGGGAAGTCGCTTGCAAAACGCGGCCGGATGATGCGAATTGTCCCGGGCGGACTTCCGTCCATTGTTGCATCAATGAGGATAATGTGTTTGTCGCGCTGGAAAAGCGACAGCAGATGGAAACCGCCAGTGCCACCGTCAAGCACTTCGACTGACGGTGGAAAAGATTCCGCCTGAAGCAAGCGGATCGCGTGGACCCCCACTCCTTCGTCGCCCATGAGGAGATTGCCAATCCCCAGGATGAGTGTTGTTCCCGGTTCGTCTGCAGTTGTGTCGGTCGGTCGCTGGCCCATTGTGAGGGTTCCTCCGTGGCTCAAAGTACGCAAACACGATGGGCACTTGCAACCGATTTTTGTTCGAATGAAAACTTACTTGGCAGCCACCTGTTGGTAATGAGAAATCATTTCAGCAGGAATTACGCCTTTTCGTGCCTGAAGTGGTATCTTGCGTCTGCGATCAGGGGGAGTTCCCAGTCGGCTGGAAGAAGGGTGGTTTGCGATCCAACCGGGACGTTCCGTGGAGAGATGGCTTCCACCTATTGGAACTCAAACACGGCATCGCTCTATGTGGGAATCCAACAGGTTGGTGTTTACAGACGCTATTGAGAGGTTTACCTCAGGAAGTTGTTTGAGGAATGAGCGACGTGAATCCCGATCTCTTTGTGTTTTTCGCACACCTAATCATTATCTTCGCCCTGATGAGATGATGGCGTGCGCGCCCTGATTTGTTCTGCTTCTATTCCACCTCCGCTCGTCACCCATCCGCGCACTTCAACGTAATCTCCTACCGAAGTCTTGTTCTTGATCTCGGTTCCTCCACCAACACCTAGTGGAAGCCCATCCAACACCCAGCTACCTGAAAGTCGTCCACGCAGCCGCACTTTTCGTCCAACGGGCGCTTCAGCACGCTGCCCTGATTCGTCCTGCGCACCTTCTTCGACCCATTTCTCAATCAATGAAATCTGGTCTTCGGCAAGATACGGCGGACCATCGAACGGCATGCGAGGCAAGGATTGTCCGCGGATCTTCCGGACAAGCTCACTTGCGTCCGGATTGCCGGGAACGACATATGCCCGTTCAGTACCGTTCATGATCTCACGATAACTGGAAAGCACGAGCCCCTCGGGTGGTGGACCCATGAGACCCTTGTGGTTGTGGCACTTTATGCAATTTGCTTTGAAAATTGGAGCAACATCTCTGTAGGTGACACTTCCCTTTGGTTCTCCTGTTTTCTGTTGTCGGTAACTTCTCCCTGGTGCCGGGTCAACGATTGCCTTGCTGCCTCCTGGTGCACCATTTTTGATCCACTCTTCAAACAAGCGGATCTCTGATTCATCCAGCCATGGCGGACCCGAAAGCGGCATCCTTGGTGTACTGATGCCGCGAAGTCTTCGGATCAATTCACTACCCTGTGGATCTCCTGGCTTCACAACCGGCCCCCGCTCACTTCCCTTGAGCACATTTTCAAGACTGTTGAGCTGTAATCCCTTCGGCGCCTTTGGTCCATTATGACACATAATGCAGTTGTCTTCAAAAATGGGCTGGACATCTTCGTAATCCGGCAAAGGTGGTTTTCTGGGAACAGTACCAGCCCCGGCACGCGGTGAACAGAGCAAAAGAAAGGCGATTGAAAACCCAAGAATGAATCGTTCTATTGTCAGGAGCGATACCGAATCATGTAACATGTCTTTTCCTATCTCAACAATATCATCTGTTTCGTTTCGGTGAAATCTCCCGCCTGCAATCGATACAAGTAGACTCCGCTCGAGTTGCTGGATGCGTTCCAATTCACTTCATAGGTTCCTGGCCTCATCTCCTCGTTCACCAATGTTGCCACTTCTTGCCCGAGGATAGTGTACACCTTCAACGTTGTGAATGAGATCTGAGTAATCCCGAACGAGATTGTCGTCGAAGGGTTGAACGGGTTCGGGTAGTTCTGGTGAAGGCTGAAGTGTGTCGGTAAGTCGGTCGAGAGCCGCTCCACTGATGTGGTTATCTCCGACAACGGTCGTCTCCAGACTCCGTCGCCATTACTCCCGGCGATGAGATACGTACCTGAGACGGCAAGAGCCCAGACAACGGTGTTGGTTAGGCCTGTACTCGCAGCAGTCCAGTTTGTGCCGTTGTTGGTGGAACGAAAGACGCCGTCGCCATCAGTGCCGGCAAACAGATTCGTGCCGGAAACGGCAACAGAAAGGACAGGAACCCCCGGCGGCAACCCGGTATTGGCCGCAGTCCAGCTTGTGCCGTTGTTGGTGGAACGAAAGACGCCGCCGGCAGTGCTGGCAAAAAGATCTGTGCCGGAGACGGCAAGAGCATTGACATCTGTGTTCGTCAACCCTGAACTCGCGGCAGTCCAACTTGTGCCGCTATTGGTAGAAAGAAAAACGCCGCCGCCAAAAGTCCCGGCAAAAAGGAGATATCCCACCGGAGCCGGGAAGACGGAAAGAGCATAGATACGTGTGTTCGTCAATCCCGTGCTGACAAGAGTCCAGCTTGTGCCGTTGTTGGTGGAACGAAAGACTCCGTCGCCATCAGCCCCGGCAAAGAGATCCGTGCCGCCTGCCCCGTTGGGGGAGACGGCAAGAGCATAGACATAAGGGTTCGTCAAGGTACCGGTTGCGCTCCAGCTTGTGCCGCTGTTGGTGGAACGAAAGACGCCGTCCCCCTCAGTCCCGACAAAGAGGTTTGTGCCTGAGACGGCAAACGCATTGACATAAATGTTCGTCAGGCCGGCATTGACTGCAGTCCAGCTTGTGCCATTGTTGGTGGAGCGAAAGATGCCGTCGCCACTATTCCCAACAAAGAGATTTGTGTCAGAGACGGTAATGGTACGAACGAAGACGCCGCCAAGGGTGGTTTGGATCCATTGGGCATGCAGTGGGTTCGTAGTGGCGAAGAGGAAAGACACCACATAGAGGAATGGGAGAATGTGTTTCATTCGTTTCGCCTTTCGTAAGAAGTGAAGTGAATTACAATTAGCAGCATATAGCAGCACTGTTGAATGAATACGAGTTGTGTGCAGTGTATCTTAAACAAGGTATCATTTCAACAAGTTGCCCTGCTGTCAACGTAGCAACAGAAATCTCTTGGTACCTACAAACGCACCAGCCCGAAGTTGGTAGAAGTACATTCCGGTTGCCAGATTACGCCCGTCTCCGCCAGAGGCGGATCCGTTTTTGGCGGAGAACTGCACCGACTTGTACCCCGGTTCTTCAACACCATCCACAACTGTTGCGACTTCCCTACCTAACAGATCGAACACCTTGAGTGTTACGTGACCCTTCGATGGTAGCTGATAGCTGATGGTTGTGCTGGGGTTGAAAGGATTCGGGTAGTTCTGCGCGAGTAAGAACGCCGATGGTGTTTGAGGTTCGCTCACCGATGTTGGATTATACGGTACCCTGAGGACGGCGATCCCCCGGCTCACGCAGCTCATCCAGAGCTCGTAAGCTCCCGGGATTACTCGCACTTCAAGGTCATCAATAGAGCTGTTCGGCAGGCCGCCCCACTGCGGCTCGCCCCCTGGCGGAGCAGGGAAAGCGCCAACATTCACCCCGTCGTACCAACATAGGCCCGCGTCATTCGACGGGTACTCGCTGTCGTACTGCATCCACAGTCTGCCATCCGGCGTGATCGCCAACGGACGGACGTGTTCACCGGGGAAGGGCCAGCCCTGATCGCGTCTGAACGTCGTGTACGAGCCGGTGTTCGCGTTGAGACGGATTAGCGTACTTCCCGTGCTCGTGAACTGCGTCCAGGTCCCGACCCAGGCGATGCCATTGGTGTCTGCGGCGAAGCCCGTGAACCACGTCGCGGATCCAGGGAAGTCGTCAATGGTGCGCGAGAAGGTGTAGGCGCCGCCATCGGTGCGCTTGATCTCGTAGTCCGTCGCCGCCCACACGGTGCCAGGTCGCGTCGGGTCCTTCTGGATGTTCGCACCCCAGCCTGCGATCGGCACACTTGTCCAGGCATTGCCGTCATGGTAGCTGAGGCTGTAATACTCTCCAATCGCCCACAGTCGGCCCTGAGAGTCCTCGCACATCCGCTTGGCGCCGCCGTCCGGGCGCAGCGCGTTGAATGTCGAGCCGGTCCATTCGTGGATGCCGTAGAACCAATAGGGGTTGACCGCGACGCGCTCGTTCGAGGGCCGATAGGCAAGAGCCTGACAATAGTCGTTGGAGAACGGCCAGTCGTACCCGAGTCCATACGTGAGTTGATCCCAACACGTCCAGCGTGTCCCATCGAAGCGCACCATCCCACCGACTCCGGGACCTGCATTGGCCCCGGTGTAGACGTGGCCGTTCACCGGGTCGATTGTGAGGTCACGGTTGAAGGAATCGAAGTTGCTGGTGTTGGTGACGCGGTAACGCTGCCATTGGCTGGTCTGCACATCTCGTTTTGCCGCACCGCCGTTTCCGCTCACCCAGACATTC
>Ga0209640_10002546_pt1 | contig 15899 bp, 17 predicted proteins | sample RifCSP10_1_FD_184018 | JGI IMG/M metagenome (GOLD analysis project Ga0209640, IMG submission 184018) | Soil microbial communities from Rifle, Colorado - Rifle CSP2_sed 10_1 (SPAdes) (version 2) | ecosystem: Environmental > Terrestrial > Deep subsurface > Rock core/Sediment | place: Rifle...
GCGGCTGGCGTTAGGCTGGCCGCCATGTCATCGAGCTGAATCCGGGAAACAGACAGCCTTCCCAGCTGACGGCACGCTTCGGGCACCGTGGCCCGCGTCAGGAGGCCGCATCCCGCCCTCGTTCGCCAGCGTGGATGGCTCCTTGTCGTCAGTGGTTCAGCGTGGTACGTCGAAACTACTGCCTGCCATGTGGCCCGCAACGCGCGGCCGGAAGGTCGCGCAACTTGTGCGCTGCTTCATGATATAATATCATGAAATGCAACCCAGACTTCATGATCCATGGCCACCAAACGCGTGTCCGAAACCGCCCCGGTCCAGGTGTACCTCGACCGCCAGAGCCGCCGCCGGCTCGAGCAGCTTGCGGACGACCTGGAGACTACCAAGTCCGAGGTCCTACGGCGCGGGTTGATCGCCCTTGAACGGGAAACCACCGACCCCTCATCGCACCCGGTGCTTCGGCTTGTCGGTGCGGCTGCACACGAGGAGCGATCCGCGGCGTATGATGTCGCCCGCGAACACGATCGACTTCTGGCCTCGGTGAACGACCCTCCTCCGGCGCGCAGACCCACCAGGCGGTCGCGGCGTGGCTGAGCTCTTCGTCGACACGTCCGCGTGGTATCCGGCCATTGTCGCTTCTCATCCGGACCACTCGGCGGTCGCCGGCGCGCTCACAGACGCGCTCAGCGCCGGTGCTCGGATTGTCACGACCAACCTGGTGGTCATGGAGACCCACGCGCTCCTGCTGATCCGGGTCGGACAGAGCGTGGCATTGAACTTTGCTCGGACTGTTTCGGAACCGCCGACCGTGGTCGTGTCGTCAGGGCCTGAGCTGGAGCAGCGTGCCGTCGACGAATGGCTGGCACGGTATGCAGATCAGCAATTCTCGTTCGCTGACGCCGTCAGCTTTTCGGTCATGAAGGCGCGCGGAATCTCGCAAGCGTTGACACTCGATGCGCACTTTGTCGTGGCGGGATTCCAGGTCCTGCCCGCGGTCAGTCCTCGTCGTCGGAAACGATGAGCACGCGGCGCAAGGAGCGTGGTCATCATTCGTGCTGGTTGTGCAGGCGGGCTTCCGATGCGACCATATCCCGGCCTCTCACCGGAGTCGCCTCGTGTTCGTCCCGCGTATCCTCACCGCCGGTGTACTCGCCATCGGCGCCTTGGCGTTACCCGCTTCGGGCCAGCGCCCATTGAAGGTCTACATCTCGGTCGACATGGAAGGCATTGGCGGCGTCGTCACGAACGAGCAGCTCGGCCCGACCGGGTTCGAGTACGCGCGTGCACGGCAGTTCATGACTGACGAAGCGCTGGCTGCCATTCAGGGTGCGCGCGAGGCAGGTGCAACGGAGATCCTGGTCAGCGACTCACACGGCAACGGCCAGAACCTGCTCATCGATCTCTTCCCCGCGGATGTCACGGTGATCAGATCCTGGCCGCGTCCCCTCATGATGATGGAGGGGATCGATTCGACGTTCACAGCCGCGGTCTTCGTCGGATATCACGCGTCCACCGCGAATACGAGCGGCGTGCGCGCCCACACGATGTCGAGCGCGTCTCTGACGGGCGTGAAGCTCAACGGGGTGGAAGTGCCGGAAGGCGGGTTGAACGCGGCTATTGCCGGATACTTCGGCGTGCCGGTAGTCGCCATCACCGGAGACGACGCGGCCGTGGCGGAGGTGAGCAAGTTCACGGGTCCCGTGCCCGGCGCCGTGGTGAAGCGAGCCATTTCATTCCATTCCGCGGCGACGATGACACCGAAGGCCGCGCAGGATCTCATTCGTGCTCGCGTGAAGGCCGGTATCGAACAGCGCGCCTCGGCGAAGCCTTACGTGCTTCGCGGACCGGTGACGCTGGAGATGTCGTTCAAGAACTACCGCGCGGCGGAGCTGCTGGCCTACCTCCCGATCGTGACCCGGGTGAACTCACACACGATCCGGTTCGTGGGAAAGGACATCGTGGAAGTCTCGAGGTTCATCGAGTTCGTGGGCTCATATTCGCCCGACATCACGCCGTAGGTTCGATCGGGGCAGTGCGTTGCGCTCTGCCCATCAATCCAGCGACTTCCGGAACCTCGTCGCGCTCAGCGTGATCAACACCAGCGCAAACGCGCAGAGCGACAGCACGTCCTTCCAGATCGCCTCGATGCCCGTCCCCTTCAGCAGGATTCCCCGGAGGATACGGAGGAAATACGTGAGGGGGATGGCGCCGCCGATCCATTGCGCGGCCGTCGGCATTGCTTCCCGGGGGAACATGAACCCCGACAGCAGGACCGACGGCAGGATGACCAGGAACGACAACTGCATCGCCTGCACCTGCGTCTTCACCGCGGTCGAAATGAAGAGCCCGAGGGCGAGGCTGGCGAGAATGAACGGGGCAGTTGCCGCGTACAGCAGCAGCAGGCTCCCCTGCAGCGGCACGTCGAAGACGAATCGCCCCAGCAGCAGGATCACGGTGATCTGGACGTAGCCCACGAGCGCGAACGGCAGAATCTTGCCGAGCATCAGCCCGGCGCGCGTCACGGGCGTCACGATCAATTGCTCCAGCGTCCCACGCTCACGTTCGCGCACGATCGACATCGATGTGATCGCCGACAGCGTGAGCGTAAGGATCAGACCCGCGACGCCGGGCACGATGTAGATCGCGCTCTCGAGCGCCGGGTTGTACCACGGGCGCACTCGGATCTCGAGTCGCCCGGTTCGCGCCGTGGTCGGCGCGAGGGCGGCGTTCCGCGCGGCCGATGCCAGTGCGGCCGCAGCGATGGCCGCCTGTGAGGCAAGCGGGTCGGCGGCGTCGATGATGACCTGAGCGGTCGCCGTCCTGCGCCGCTTCAGGTCGGTCTCGAAGTCGGGCGGGATGACGACAGCCGCCCTGGCCTCACCGCGTTCGATGACGCGACGCATTTCCTCGCGATCAGCGACGGGACCGATCAGGTCGAAGTTCCCCGTGTTCACCATCGCCTGCGTCAGCGCGCGGCTCTCGGTCGTCTTCGACTCGTCCAGCACGACCGCCGGGAGGTGCCGGACCTCCATGCGGATGGCGAACCCGAACAGCAGGAGCTGGATGGCCGGAATGCCGATGAGCATGCCAAGGGTGAACCGGTCCCTTCTCATCTGGACGAGTTCCTTCCAGAGCATGGGCCACAGCGGTGACTGACGAAGCCTGTCGAGCATGGGTCAGGGAATCGGGAATCGGGAATCGGGAATCGGTCTCCTGGTTTCCCCTCTGGCCTCTGGCCTCTGGCCTCCGGCCTCCGCGTTCTGGCCTTCGTCTCGCCGCTGCAATTCGATGAACACGTCTTCGATCGAGGGTTGCCCGAACGCATGTGAGACTTCATCGACGGTGCCTAACGCGATGAGGTGACCGCGCGACAGGAATCCCAGGCGCTGGCATCGTTCCGCCTCGTCCATGTAGTGCGTCGTCACCAGGATCGTCGTGCCCCCGTTGGCGAGCGCGTAGATCCAGTCCCAGAAGAGACGCCGGGACGCGGGATCGACGCCGGCGGTGGGCTCGTCCAGGAAGAGCATGTCGGGCTGATGCGCGGTGGCGCAGGCGAGGGCGAGGCGCTGCTTCCATCCGCCCGACAACGTACCGGCCATCTGGTTTTCCCTTGGTCGGAGACCGAGTTCATCGAGCAGGGCCCGCGCGCGTGTTTCCCGCCTGGCACCGCGCAGGCCATACATGGATCCGTAGAAGCGCATGTTCTCGGCGACCGTCAGGTCGTCATAGAGCCCGTATCGCTGCGACATGTAGCCGATGCGGCGGCGCACGCCCTCAGGATCCTTCACCACGTCAATCCCGACGACAGTCGCCTGGCCGGCCGTCGGCTCGAGCAAGCCGCAGAGCATGCGAATGGTCGTCGTCTTGCCTGATCCGTTCGGTCCGAGCAGGCCGAACACCTCGCCCCGGTGAATGTCGAGGTCGAGGTCTTCCACGGCGACGAGCGAGCCGAACACCTTCCGCAGCGCGGCCGTGTGCACCGCGACATCGCCGTTCGAGGCGGCGCGATGGATGGCGGGCGCGGACGGAGCGGTCATGGGTGGCGATCGTTCGACGAGTCTTTCCTTGGAGGTCCGCCATCCGCCATCCGCCCTCCGCCATCTGTATTGAAGCGGGCCGTGGCGGGGAGCCCGGCCTTCAGCCGCCCCGTTGTATCAGAGAGTTCAAGCTTCACGCCGAAGAGCAGGTCCGCTCGCTCCTTCTCCGTGAGCGCCACTCGCGGCGTGAACTCGGCCGCCGTGGCGAGCGCGGTCACGCGCGCCTGGAAGGTCTGGCCCTCCAGACCGTCGATCGTGAGGGGAACCAGGTCTCCCACCCGGATGGAAGCGAAGACGGGAGCCGTCACGTAGATCCTGACCCAGGCATGGCGGGCATCGCCTAACGACATTACCGGGACACCCGCGGCAAGGACCTCGCCGGGCTCGGCGTATCGCGCCATCACCTGCCCATCGACCGGAGCGGTGAGCACGAGATCACCGGCGGCCGCTTCACCCATGGCCAGTTGCGCGCGGGCGGTGGCCACGGCGGCGCGCGCCGCCGCGACTCTATCCGGGCGAGCCCCCGCCTCGAGAAGCAGGAGCGCCTCCCGCGCCACGTCGCGACGCGCGCCGGCAACGCGGGCCGCATTCGCCGAGGCGTCGAAAGCGGATTGACTGATGCCGCCGGCGGCGAGCAGTCTGGCAAGTCGAACCGAATCGGCCGCGGTGCGGTCGGCTTCGCTGGTCGCGCTCCGCAGTTCGGCGCGTGCGCGCTCCAGTTCCGCGGGCCGCGCACCGCGGACCAGGTCAGCGAGCTCGGATTCGGCCGCGGCGAGCCGGGCACGACGTTGCTGTATGTCCTGTGGAAGCCCGGTCTGGGTGAGGACCGCGAGCGTGTCGCCGGCATGAACCGTGGCGCCCTCCTCGACGAGCACGCGGTCGACCCGGGCGGGAACCGAGCCGGCGACATCGGTCTGGGTGAATTCGACGGTGCCGCTCGCGGTCGTCCCGTCGGGCCGATCGCAGGCCGTCAGGGCGAGGAGGAAGAGGACCCATACACCAGTCAGCGTGCGCTTCATGGAGTCGCTTTCTCGAAGGAGGAACTCGTTGACTGGCGACCGGTTGTTTCGTCGTCACGGAGGGCAGCGAGCGAGAACGCGGCCGCGTGCCGGCCAAAGGCTCGGACATCGTCCCTGGTGGGCCCCTCCGGACCGCGACCCAGCAGAATGCCGGCGATCGGGCTGGCGAGGACGAGATACCCAACCTGGGCGACCACCGAAATGGCGGCGAAACGCGGATTGACGGCTTTGCTGAATGTCCCTTCTTGCTGGCCCCTCTCGATCGCGGCGCGGAGTCGTTCGAAGAGGCCGGCCGAGAGGGATCTGATCGCGGGTTCGGCGTGGGCCGCTTTCCAGTCGATCAGTTCGCGGGCGAGGAGTACGGGGAGGTGCGGGTTGGCGGTGAGGACGGCCACCTGACTTTCGACGACGGCGGCGACGACATCCTCTGGGGCGGAGTCGCTTCGGATTCGGCTCGACGCTTCTACAGCAATCCTCTCGACCACGCGCTCCAGTACATGTCTGTATAGAGTGGCCTTGCTGTCGTAATAATAGTAGATTAATGCGCTGTTCTGCTTCGATTCTGTGGCTATCGTCTTGATTGTGGTCGCGGAGAACCCACGCGTGGCGAACAGCCGTTCGGCGGCGTCCAGGATTCTCTCGGCGGTAGCCTGTGTGCGTTCCACCGGCTTTAACTAAACGATTAATTGAGACGAGTCAAGCCGACTGTTATTCGTGACTCGTGACTCGGCTACCGGAGCGACATCCCTAGCCGAATGGTCCGCCCAGGTTCCGGCAAACCACACTGATCGTAGATCGCCGTATCGAACGCGTTGTCGATCGACAGCGCACCTCGAAGCCGGGACAGCAATCCCGTCCGGCGAACCGTGAACTCACGCGCAACGCTCGCGTCGGTGCTCGTCCGAGCGCGCAACTTCACGTTCTGGCCCAGGTCCGGATGCAGGCAGTACTGAGCCCCCTTGTAGTTCAGGGCCGCCGTCGCCAGCGATTCGCCGAACCTCACGTCCAGATTCACTCCGGCGCCCAGTTCCGGAACGTTCTCCGGTCGACGCGAGGTACCCGACGCCGCCGGATCCGAGACCCGCACGTGCTGGATCATCAGGTCGGCGCCCAGCGTCACCAACTCGCCACTCCAGTTGCCAAGTAGCTCGACGCCTGTGCTCTTGAGCCGGTCGCGGTTGATTCGCTGGAATTTCCCGTCCGGCCGCGTAATGCGCAGAATGGCGTCGGACAGGGTGTTGCTGAAGAAGACACCCTGCAACTGCGCGCCCGAGGCAAACATCGTCGCGCCGGCCTCCAGGCCGGAAAATCGCTCCGGCTTGAGATCGGGGTTCGGTTCAAAGCGGTTCAGCGCGCCGGAGTACAGTTCGCGCAACGCCGGGAAACGCGACCGCCGGTTGGCGGCTGCGTGCAGGCGCACTCCGCTGGAGAGCACGGTGCTCAACCCGAAGCGGAATGCCCCCGCGTCCAGCCCGGGCTGAGTGGGGCGACCGCCAGCCAATGGCGTCTCCGCGGATTCGAGAGCGCCACCTATGTTGGCTCGCAGGAGTCCAACCAGCGGATAGTCCAGCTCCGTCGCCAGGCTCGACAAACGCTGCCGGTATCTGCTGGCGGGATCGGAATCGAACTGCTCGCGATAGTTGATCGTCGCCATCGTGAAGGCGTTGCGCCATTCGCCGCGCCCGACCGAGTGATCAGCCTCGACGCGCATGGTGATCGTGCGCTCGTCGCCATACTCGGTGGCGTCAACCTGGCTGTACGTGGCCGAGGTGTAGTTGTCGATCTGCAGGCTGCCATCGTTCACGGCCACGACGAACTCCACATCGCCGCTGCCGAACGGCGTGCGCTTGCGCCCCAGCCCGCCCGAGAAGACACCGATGATCCGACGCGTGTCCGGATACCGCCAGAGCCGCGGCTCCGCGATGTGCAGCTCGGGCGGCACTCCTCGCTCGGCCTTATATCCGCTGGCCGAAGCGGCCAACCACTGCCCGGCGTCGGTCGTGTGACGCAGGCCCAGATACGCCTGGATTTCCTCGAAGTCGCTGTTGGTCCGCTCGTCGTTGGTCGTGTACTGGTCCGACACCTTGCCGCTGACCGGGAAGCCGTTGCGCGAGCTGTACCCACCGCCGGCCCTCAACGTGAACTTTCCACTGGACGAATACCATGGACGCACCACCGAGCCAAACAGCGCGCTCGCTCCCACCTGGTCGATGCCGGTTCTCACCTCGACGCTTGTCTCCACCGTGTTGTCGGTGTCGCCCCGGTTCAGGTCGACCGCCACGGCGCCGGCAATCACGTTAGGTCCCTGCAACAGTGTCGACAGTCCGCGGGCGACCGCGATGCTGCGCGCGCCACCCATCGGGATGAGCGAAGGATCCGTGCGGCTGTCCCACCCCAGCGTGAGCGGTATGCCATCGTACAGCACGACCTGGTGCCTCGAGTCCGACCCGCGAATGGAGATCTCGTTCTCCCCGCGCGAGTTCTGTCTCACGAGAACGAAGGGGATCTCCCGAAGCACATCGGACAGCACCGGTGACGGCGTGAGTCGCATGGAATCCGGCGAGATGACGAGGACACCCACCCCACCGACCGCCGTCGTCAGCGGCGGCCGCGTGGCGGTGATGGTCATGCGATCCAACCGCCGTCCCGAGTCGGCTCTTACCGTGTCCCGCTGCGCCGTGGCGCGCGCCGGATCGAGGACGAGGCCAACGAGGACGACGGTTATTCCGATGACGAAGCGCATGCTTTTCGGGCCGGTGGTGGTGATGGCCGCGCGGGGCCGTAGACCGAGCGTGGATGATCAACAATGTCATCACTGGGAACCAGACTCGGCCAGTCGCCGGCCCATAACCTGAACGGCTGTATCGCCTGTCGCGTTGAGAATCACAGGACCGCCACCATACTCCAGGCCACGAACCTCCATGTTGCCGTACGACGAGCCCACAAAGTGAGCATCACGATCCGCCTCAAACGCAACGGCCCGTACCTGATAGCCCTCGATGATGCGGCACAGGTCACGGTCGTTGACGCCGAAGGAAAACCTCTGGTTCCCGAGCCTGGCCGCTCGATTGCCCTGTGCCGCTGTGGAGGCTCATCGACGAAGCCATTCTGCGACGGGACGCACCGTGGCAACGGATTCGTCGGAACGTCAGAGCCCGCGGCTTCGAGGCCGCGGCCCGAGGCCACCGATCCCGGGATCACCCCGCGGTGACCGCCGGCTCTCGAGGAGATCAGGCCCCCCGGAGCGAGTCAGAGCTCGAGGAGCTCCTTGCTCGGCCCTCGGTCGGCGTGATCCGCGCCCTGGAGGACTGTCCCGGAGACGTGGCGGTTCTGGGAGCCGGTGGAAAAATGGGTCCTTCAGTCGCTCGCATGGTGCGACGGGCGGCGGATCAGGCCGGCGGGTCCCGCCGCGTCCTGGCAGTCTCCCGCTTCGGCAGCGGGCCCCTGGCGGACCAGCTGACCGAGGCCGGCGTGGAGGTGGTGCGGGCTGACCTCACGGATTGGGCATCACTCGCCTCGCTCCCCGAGACGCCTAACGTCATCTTCCTCGCCGGCCAGAAATTCGGGACTCGCGCGCTCCCGGCAACCACCTGGGTCACCAACACGGTCGTCCCGGCGCTGGTGGCGGACCGCTTCCGTGGATCGCGCATCGTGGCGCTGTCCACCGGAAACGTCTATCCGCTCACACCGGCGAGCGCGGGTGGCTCGGAGGAGGACGACGCTCCCGGGCCGATCGGTGAATACGCCTGGTCGTGCCTGGGACGTGAACGCGTGCTGGAGCACGCATCGCGAACACGCGGGACGCCGATCGCGATCGTCCGGCTGAACTATGCCGTCGACCTGCGTTATGGCGTACTCGTGGATCTCGCGTTGAAAGTCGCAAACGGGACCGGGATCGACCTTCGAATGGGCTTCGTCAACGTCATCTGGCAGCGGGACGCCGCGATGCAGGTGGTGCAATGCCTGGCGCACGCCACCGTGCCTCCCTTCGTGGTGAACGTCGCGGGACCCGAGGTATTGCCGGTGCGCGACGTCGCGCACGAATTCGGCCGCCTGCTCGGCAGGGAGCCGGTGTTCACCGGCGTGGAGGCGGCCGACGCGCTGCTGAGCAACACGAATCGTGCGCAGTCCCTCTGGGGGCCGCCGTCGGTTTCCGCGTCTCAGTTGATTGAATGGGTCGCGGATTGGGTGATGCACGGCGGGATCACGCTCGGGAAACCGACGCACTTCGAGCAGCGCGAGGGAAGCTTCTGAACGTCCGGCGCCACCTCCTTCGCGGTTGGGTGATACCGGCGCATCCGCTGGCCCTCACTCCGCGGCGCACGCTTGACGAGCGGCGACAGGCCGCGCTCACGCGGTACTACATCGATGCCGGCGCGGGCGGAGTCGCGGTGGGCGTTCACACCACGCAATTCGCCATCCGCGCGCCCGGGCATGGACTGCTGCAGCCCGTCCTGGAGCTGGCGGCGACCACCGCGCGCGCGTGGAAAAACGGTGATCGCATTGCCCTCATTGCCGGCATATCCGGTGTCACGCGGCAGGCAATGGGCGAAGCCGAATTGGCTCGAACGCTGGGGTACCACGCCGGGCTCGTGAGCCTGGGCGCCCTTCCCGACGCCACCGAGGCACAGCTGGTGCAGCACTGCCGGCGGATCGCCGACGTGATTCCCGTCTTCGGATTCTACCTCCAGCCGGCAGTCGGTGGTCGCTCGTTAGGCTGGCGCTTCTGGCGGGAACTGGCCGAGGTTCCCGGCGTCGTGGCGATCAAGATCGCCCCGTTCGACCGGTATGCGACGCTGGATGTGGTGCGCGCCGTTGCCGACTCGGGGCGCACCGACATCGCGCTCTACACCGGGAACGACGACGCCATCCTGAGCGACCTGGTGACGCCATTCCCCTGTGTGGTGGGCGGCGAAGTCATGACGCGGCGCGTTGTGGGGGGCCTGCTGGGCCAGTGGGCGGTATGGACACGCCGGGCGGTGGAGCTGCTCGACCGGGTGAAGAACGCGAAGCAATCAGGCCCTCGCGGTTGGGCCACCGAGGCAGCCGCGATCACCGATGCCAATGGTGCCATCTTCGACGCCAGGAACCGCTTTGCCGGGTGCATTCCCGGGATCCACGAAGTCCTGCGGCGCCAGGGACTGATGCGCGGGACGTGGTGCCTGGACCCGCGCGAGCGACTTTCTCCGGGGCAGGCCGCGGAGATCGATCGCGTAATCCGGTCCTATCCACAGCTCACGGACGACGAGTTTGTACGCGAGAATCGTGATCTCTGGCTTCGGTAGTGAGACCCACGGTTGATCCGCGCTGATTCGCCCAATTTGCGGAAATCGGCGTCCGGATTGTCGCCGGATTCACGGCTTCGCGACGAGGCCGTTCGCGCCGCGAAAACCCTGAGCGCGGATGCTCGCGACTCAAGCGGATTCGCGCGAGTTCACTCGTGGGAGCAAATCCTGATGCCAGGAATCTGCAACGCGACCCTCGAATTCTGACCGGTATGCTGAGGCGGTTGTTACGCTGGTGTCAAACACAGTCGTATCGAGATCGACATCGCCGGTCGCAGCGCGAGCAGTGAATTCGCCGCGCGTCGCAGACTTCACCTGGCCATCGCGAGCCCGATAGAACACACGACCGCCACCCAGCATCGAAGTGCCGAGCGTGCTTTGAAGGTCTTGAAGCAGGTGAAAGAGCGCGTCGATGGAGCACCCGGAGGCGCCCGCGGTCGATTGATCGACGCCGATCACCAGGAAGCGATCCTCACGCCACTCGCGGGCGCAGGTCAGCGGCTCGCCGTGGGCCTTCCACTCCGAAAGCCACTCATCGACCGCGGCCAACAATCGATCCGCCCGTTCGCCGGTGACGGGATCGGTTGCGGCGAACACCCAGAGGCGTGCGTCGTCAGGGAGAGAGCGGAACGGGACTGTGGGCATGGGATCGTGCCTCGTGACTCGGCTAACGAGCAAGCGCGGATTGGACAAGCTGCGGGACACCCGTCCCCACCGCGTCGGGGTCTGGCAATGTTGACAGGAACGCGCCTTCCAGCGCCTTCCTCCCATCCGACAGCAGAAACGCGGCGAAGCGCTCCGCCAACTCGCGATGGCTCGCGTTCAATGGTATGGAAAAGGCGTACCGAATAGGTGCTCCATGCATGGTAACAGTATCGTGAGCCGATGCACCGATGACGCGAACCGATGCCAGCGCGTACGACACGCGCTGATCTGCACTGCTGAGGTCGATCGCCGCGGGCAGCCGGACGTGTCGAATACCCGAAGCCCTTGCCATTGACTCGTAGAACCAGGCGTAGTCAAGGTCACCCGACTCGAGCAGCGCCACCAATTCGATCTCCTTGGGACGCATGTTCCGTGGCGATGCCGCCTGCTCCAACAACGACGCAAGCCCAGGAGTGTTGTATCGTCGCTCGGCGAGTTGGAATACCATCAGCGTCCGATAGCCCGCGGGGTCGATATCAGGGTTCGCACGTCCGATCTCGAGTCCGGGCCGCTGAAGCACCTGCCACCAATTCGTCGAATCGATCTCGGCGGCAAAGCGTGACCGGTCGGTGTACGCCAGCACAATCCGGTTTTCGGCAAAGCGCACGTACCACCTGACGTGAGACGGCACGAGCAACTTCGGAAAGACATCCTCGTCTGCAAGCGCGATCACGTCGGGAATTTTTCCGAGCTCGGTCAGCTTGCGCGCGGTCTCCAGACTTCCCGCTGCTTCCAGCTCGAATCGCACGCCAGTGCGCGCCGCAAACGAGTCCAGCGCAGCACGCATCGGCCGGGCAAGACTTCCAGCGGTGAAGACGACCAGCGGGCCGCCGGCATCGGCAACTTCTCCGCGGGCACAGGCAAGTGCGGCGACGGTCAGCGTCAGGCAGGGGAACCTTCGGACCACGGACATCGTCAGGCCGACCTGACCTCGTACGCGAGAGCCTCGCGGAGCTCTGGGTGCTCGAACTGGAACCCCGAGTCGAGCAACTGGCGCGGAATCACCTTCTGCCCGGACAGGATGGTCTCCTGCCCCATTTCACCGAACATCATCCGTATGGCGAACTCGGGCACCCTGGTCAGTGCGGGGCGTCCCAGCACGCTGGCGAGGGTCTTCATGAATTCCTCGCTCCGCACGGGCGTCGGCGATGCCACGAGCAACGGGCCGCCTAACGACTCGTGCAGCGAGGCCCAGGCCAGCGCCCGGATGGCATCGGTGAGGCTGATCCATGACAGCCACTGCCGCCCGCTCCCGATCACCCCCCCGAACCCCAGCCTGAACACCGGCAGCAACCTGGCCAGCATTCCGCCGTCGGGGTGCAGGACCGGCGCCGCGCGTGGATGGACGACACGAATGCCGGCCTCGCGCGCGGGATCGGCCGCGCCCTCCCAGGCCCGCACCAGCTCCGCCAGAAACCCGGAGCCGGCCGTGCTATCCTCGTCGATCTCCTCGTCACCGCGATTGCCGTAGTACCCAATCGCCGACATGTTGACGAGCACCCGGGGATGCGGATCGACCCTGGCGATGGTGCGCGCAAGCAGGTCGGTGGTGCGCTGCCGACTGTCGATCAGCCGCTTCTTGGCCTCAGGCGTCCAGCGCTGGTCCGCGCTCTCGCCGCAGAGGTTGATCACGATGCGCACGCCGGCAAGTCCCGCCGGGTCGAGCACGCCGTTGTCTGGATCCCACTTGATGTTGCCGTGACGGGGATCTTCCCGCCGTCCGATCCGGATGACCGCATGACCCAGGCTCTCGAGATGCTTCGCCAGCGCCGATCCGATGAATCCTGATGCGCCGGCGATCGCGATGCGGCGCGGACCCTTGTTGGGAGTCATGCGGCCTTCGTGGCCTTGAGCTCCAGCACACGCCACATGTACCACGAGCCGACCGTGCGATACGGCGCCCAGGACGCGGCGATCTTCTCCACACGTCTCGCTTCGGGAAGCTTGCGCAGACGATAGGCCCGCTGCACGCCCTTGCGGATCCCCAGGTCGAGGACCGGAAGGATATCCGGTCGTCCGAGCCGGAACATCAGGAACATCTGCGCCGTCCACACACCGACGCCCTTCACCTGGATCAACTGGCGCGTGACCTCCTCGTCAGGCAGATCAGGAAGGTGAACGGTGTTGAGGCTGCCGTCGGCCGCGCGCGCCGAGAGATCGCGGAGATAACCCAGTTTCTGTCGCGACAGGCCGGCGCCCCGGAGCGCGTCGTCGGAAAGGCCGGTCAGCGGACCCGCGGCGACAGCGCCTCCGCAGAGCGCCTGCACGCGACCGTGGATCGTCGCGGCGGCCTTGGTGGACAGCTGCTGGTAGATGATCGCACGGGCGATGAACTCGAAGTGGGATCCGTCGGACTGCGGTCGCAGCCGGCACGGACCGACCTGCTCGATGACCTTCCGCAGTACAGGGTCAGCTTGCCGAAGATGTGCGAGAGCCTTTCGGTGCATTGAACTACGAGGAGGCAGGAAACAGGAAACAGGAAACAGGCAAGAGGGAATGAATAACCTTCGATTGAAGCAACGCGAGGCCGGGGATAGTTTGCGTTCTCGTCAAACGACCTGGAAACTGCCGTGAACCGAAGGCTTCTTCCGATCGCCCTGCTCCTGTTGCCGTCCGTCGTCGCCTCGCAACAGGCGACGCCGGTCGTGGTGCTGCGACACGCCAACCTCGCGGACGGAGCGCGCGGCGCGATTGCGACAAATGCGGCGCTCGTGATACGGGACGGGCAGATCGCGCAAATCGAGAACGAACCATTCAACCCACCGGCCGGCGCGACGGTCATCGACGTGGGCGGGCGATACGTGGTTCCGGGGCTTATCGATGCCCATACGCACATCTCGACGCTGGCCAACGCGCGACGCGCACTGGAGTCGGGCGTGACGACGGTTCGCAGCGCGAGCACCAACAACTATCAGGACGTCGCGCTGCGTGACCTGGTGAAGCTGGGCGCCGTAGCGGGTCCGGACGTCGTCGCCGCCGGCGTGTTCATCACCCCGGAGCTCGGCGAGACGATGCTGGCCGATGCCCGGCTCGGCGCACTGAAGGACGGCGTGACGACGGAAGCGGCGCTGCGCGCCGTGGTGCGCGTGAACCTCGATCACCACGTGAACGTCATCAAGACGCGTGGCACGGAGCGAGCCGGACTGCCGAACACCGATCCACGCAAGCAGACGTACACGGAACAGCAACTGGCGTGGATAGTGGACGAGGCCACGAAGGGTGGCGTTCCGGTGATGGTCCACGCTCACGGTGACGAGGGAGCGTATGCCGCGGTCCGCGCGGGCGTGCGGTCGATTGAACACGGGACCTATCTCTCGGATTCCACCCTCGCCCTCATGCGTCAGCGGGGCACCTTCCTCGTGCCGACGTATATCACGGTGGTGGACCTGACGCAGCCAGGCGGCGACTATGACGACCCGGTGCTCACCTTGCGCGGCGCGCACATGTTGCCGCGCCTGGGCGAGACGGTGCAGCGCGCGCATCGGATGGACGTGAAGATCGTGACCGGCGCCGACACGCAGTACGGACCGGAGAGTCTGTCGCGAATATCGGGTGAAGTCGCGTCGCTGGTTGAACTCGGACTCACGCCGGTCGAGGCGCTGCGTTCGGCGACGACGGTAGCCGCGGACCTGCTTGGACTTGGCGGAAAGACCGGCGCGATACAACCCGGAATGGAGGCCGATCTCATCGTGGTCGAGCGCAATCCGCTTCAGGATGCGCGCGCACTCGCCGACGTTCTGGTCGTGATCAGCAATGGCCGAGTGGCCCTGAACCGACTGCCCTTCGGCCGGTAGAATCCTGATCATGACGTCCCGCCTGCATCTTCGACTGGCGCTGCTGGCGACTGCGATATCGCCGCAGTTCGCGTGCGCGCAGCGTCCCTCCGGCGGCAGCGAGGGCGCGATCAGCGAGGCGCTCATCCGGCGTCACGTCAACGTCATCGCCGACGACTCCATGCTCGGCCGCAACACGCCGAGCAGGGGCCTCGACCTGACCGCGAACTACATCGCGGCGCAGTTCAAGCGACTGGGACTCAAGCCCGGCGGCGATTCCGGGTCCTTCATCCAGCGATATCCGCTGGGGATGGCCCCGATGGGCGGAGCGAACGGCGGTTCCCCGCCGACGCCCCTGGGTTTCGATCCGCTGTCCGCGCCAAACTCGGTTGGCATTCTGCGTGGCACCGATCCTGCGCTTCGTGACCAGTACATCGTCGTCTCGGCGCACATGGATCACGTCGGCGTCAATGGCGCCAGCGTGAAGGACAGCATCTGGAATGGCGCCGATGACGATGCGTCGGGGACGGCGGGCGTGCTGGCCCTGGCCGAAGCGCTCGCGAAGGCGCCTCCGCGGCGCTCCATCATCTTCCTCACCGTAAGCGGCGAGGAGCACGGCCTGTGGGGGAGCTCGTGGTTCACCAGCCATCCGCCGGTGCCGGTCGATCGGATCGTCGCGAATCTCAACCTCGACATGATCGGCAGGAACTGGAAGGATTCAATTGTCGTGATCGGGCTGGAGCACTCCGACCTCGGGGGCACGCTGGCGAAGGTCAATGCCGCGCATCCGGAACTTGGCATCACTGCCATGCGCGATCCGTGGCCGCAGGAAAACTTCTTCGGCCGTTCAGACCATTACAACTTTGCGCGTCGCGGGATTCCGGCGCTCTTCTTCTTCAACGGCGTGCACGCCGACTACCACCAGCCGAGCGACTCGCCGGAGAAGATCGACGCGGAGAAAGAGTCGCGGGTGGTGCGGCTGATCTATCACATGGCAGTGGCGGTCGCCAACGCGCCGGCGCGGCCTCAGTGGAATCCAGAGTCGTATAAAAAGATGGTGAGGTAGGGTCGAGGCTCGATCCT
>Ga0209640_10002547_pt1 | contig 15898 bp, 17 predicted proteins | sample RifCSP10_1_FD_184018 | JGI IMG/M metagenome (GOLD analysis project Ga0209640, IMG submission 184018) | Soil microbial communities from Rifle, Colorado - Rifle CSP2_sed 10_1 (SPAdes) (version 2) | ecosystem: Environmental > Terrestrial > Deep subsurface > Rock core/Sediment | place: Rifle...
TACGCCGATTCTGTTTGTGACTGCCACGGCGATGACTTCAAGCGAGGTGATGAAGGGCTACGTGGTAGGGGCGGTGGACTATGTGCTCGAACCCTACACGCCCGAAGTTCTGAGGTGGAAGGTTGGAGTATTCGTCGAACTGCACAAAGCTCGGCAGAGACTGAAAGGCCAACTGCGGCGCAGCGAGGAAAAGTACCGTGACATCTTCATGAACGCGGTCGAGGGAATCTTTCAGTCCACGCCCGACGGCCGCTTACTCGAAGTCAATCCAGCGCTGGCGCGAATACTCGGGTATGCGACACCGGCCGAATTGGGAGCGGGCGCTGAAGGCAACGTGCTGCGTTCATACGTCCACCCTCAAAGCCGCGAAGAGTTCACTCGCCGGCTGGAAGCGGCTGGCGAAGTGCGCGGCTTTGAAACCGAGCTGCGGCGCAAGGACGGCAGCGTTGCCTGGGTCGCGATGAGCGCCCGCGCCGCGCGAAGTGAATCCGGCGAACTGCTCTCGTACGAAGGCACGCTGGTCGACATAACCGAGAGGAAGCTGGCTGAGCAGGCGTTGAAGCATTACGGCGAGCGGTTGGAGTCGCTCACGCACCAGTTGATTCAGGCGCGCGAGAACGAACAGCATCGCATCGCTCGCGAGCTGCATGATGAAGTCGGCCAGGTCTTGACCGTTGTGGGATTCGATTTGCACGGACTACAGAAGACGGAAGGTACTCCTGCGTTTGCGGAACGCCTCGAGGACTGCAAGCGGTCGGTCAAGCGAGCGATCGATCAGGTCCGCAACTTGGCGTTGGACCTGCGGCCGACGCTGCTCGACGATTTCGGGCTTGGGCCCGCGCTGAAATGGTGCGCGACGCGAGCCGCGGATCGCGCGGGGCTCGCGCTCGATCTCGCAATCGACGAGTTGGAGCAGCGTTTCTCGGGTGACCTGGAGACGATCATATATCGCGTCGCGCAGGAGGCGCTCACCAACGTGATGAGGCATGCGAACGCCACGCAGCTCCGTGTCGAGTTGCATCACCGTAACGCGGAGCTGCAACTTGTCATCAGCGACAACGGAGCAGGATTCGACGTCGCGGCTGCCGAGGAGAGGGCGGCGCGCGGTCTGAGCCTGGGGTTGCTGGGGATGGAGGAGCGGGTGTCGCTCGCGGGCGGGCAGATCGAAGTCGAGTCGGCGCCCTCGCACGGAACTGTAGTGCGCGTCCGGTTTCAACTGGAGCGAGCGGCCCACACACTCCCCGGAACGTGAGCCGCGCGGCGGGCGAGCGGGGGTGAGGACCTGCGCCGTTCAACTGCTACCGAAATATGGGCTCTTATTCATGTGAGGTGCGGTGACGATGGCCGACATTGAAGAGAGAGTAAACCTGCTCCTGGTCGACGACCGGCCTGAAAACCTTATGGCGTTGCAGGTGTCGCTCGAGCCGCTGGGCCAGAACCTCGTGTGTGCCGGCTCTGGAATCGAGGCGTTGCGGCGGGTGCTCGAAGGTGATTTCGCCGCCATCGTGCTGGACGTTCAGATGCCCGGGATGGACGGATTCGAAACCGCCGCACTCATTCGCGAGCGCGAGCGCTCCCACACAACGCCGATCATCTTTCTGACCGCGATCGGCAAGAGCGAGCCCGAAGTCTTCAAGGGCTACGCGGTCGGCGCCGTCGATTACATATTCAAGCCGTTCATCCCTGAGATACTGAGGGCCAAGACATCGGTCTTCGTTGAGTTGTTCAAGACCAAATGCGCCCTGGAGCGCCAGCTTGGAGAGACCCAGCGGTTGAACGCCGAACTGGCCGCCTCCGAAGCGGCGCTGCGCAGGTCGAACCGGCAACTCGAAACAGCCAATAAGGGATTGGAAGCCTTCAGCTATTCGGTCTCGCACGACCTTCGCGCGCCGCTGCGGAGCATCGACGGCTTCAGCAGGGTGTTGCTCGACGACTACGCCGATGTTGTGGACGACCGAGGGAAGGACTATCTCAGCCGGGTGCGGGCGGCGGCCCAACGCATGGCCCAACTGATCGACGATATTCTCGGCCTGTCGCGCGTCACCCGCACCGAAATGCTTACGGCAAGCGTAGACCTCACGGCACTGGCCGAGTCGGTTCTGCGCGAGCTCAGGCAGACAAACCCGTCGAGGCGGGTCGAGGTCGTCATTGCCCCGGAGATGGTCACAACAGGCGACCGGCAGTTGCTTCGCATTGTGCTCGATAACCTGCTTGGCAACGCCTGGAAGTTCACCGGCAAGCGCGAGCACGCAACGATCGAGGTTGGTGCGGAACGGCACGCCGGGGCGACGGTCTTCTTTGTGCGAGACAACGGCGCCGGCTTCGATATGAGACACGCCGGCAAGCTCTTTGGCGCATTCCAGCGGCTCCACGGCACGTCGGAGTTTGAAGGCACGGGGATCGGGCTGGCCACCGTCCAGCGCGTCATCCACCGGCACGGCGGCCGCGTGTGGGCCGAGGTCGACGGCGGCGCGACGTTTTATTTCACCGTCGAATCGTCGCCACAAGAAGCCGCAAAAGACGCATAAGGGAAGGAACGGAGATCGCGGCTGTATGTCCACGAATCTCCGCTTCCCACGAAGGCGCGAGTCAGAGCTGCGCCGGCGTTCGTGCTTCAAGGAGGAACGGAATGAAGAATCAGACAATCCTTCCCGTGGAAGATAATGCTGACGATGAAGCGCTGACGCTGCGCGCGCTCAAGGCGCACAAGGTCGCCAACAACGTAACCGTCGCGCGCGACGGGGCCGAGGCGCTCGACTATCTGTTCGGGCAGGGCGCTTAAGCAGGCAGGGACGTGATCGAAACGCCGGCGGGCGTGCTACTCGATTTGAAGCTGCCGAAGATCGACGGCCTTGAAGTGCTGCGCCGCCTGCGCGCCGACCCCCGCACGAATCTGGTTCCGGTGGTGATTCTGACCTCTTCCAAAGAGGAACGGGACGTAGGCAGCGGCTACAACCTCGGCGCGAACAGCTACGTATGCAAGCCGATCGAGTTCGACGAGTTCATCGACGCCGTGGGCCGCGTGGGAGTGTACTGGATGCTGGTAAACGAACCGACGAAGCAAGGAGGGCGGCGCTCATGAGCACGCGGCTGCGCCCGCTGATGACCGGCGATCCGAAGACGTGCGGGCTGGAGCAGCGCCAGGAGTCAGTCACGATGAGTCGGATGATCGAGATCGCCGAACATCGTGTCGTGAATCCCGTAGGGATTACCTGTCTATAGCCGCAGCGCACGCTCAGTCTCTAGCTCCTCTCTAGGAGCGACCTATGCGTCTGCAAACCGGGATTCTGCGGGAACGAGGTCACTCCTGACGGAGTTAGGGAATCCTCACTCACGCTCTTTCTATAAACAGGCAATCCCTACGGGATTGGCAGATCGGGGGATCCCAATGAGTATCGCCGCACACGGTACACGAATCCCTACGGGATTGGCCGCGGAAGTGCGCCATCCGCGTTTCATCATGGCGACAGCGACTGAGCATTACTGTAGGAAGCCACGCGCCGGAGCTTGCGTTTGAATTCGCGGGGGTCGACGCGGTGCTTGAAGACCTTTCGGCCGTTGATCAAGACAACAGGAATGTCCAAACCGTATCGCTCGGACAGCGCGCGGTCTTCGTCGATGTTCACTTCCTCAAGCTCGAACTCCTCACCGCAGCCCGCTGAGAGAATTGCGGCTTTGGCGTCGTCGCAAAGATGGCAGCCGGGCCGCGTGTAGACCGTCACGATGGGCTTGGACATTATCGCTCCCGGTCAGCGCGTCCGGCGGTGTAACTGCGGCGCGCGCGCACGGCTGCGTTTGGCGTCGTCACCTCCACCTTGAGCCGGTGCTTGTTCCCGTCGAGCCTCGCGGCGTCGGGATAGAATCCGAGCACGTACTGATGCCGCAACTCTTCGGCGATCAGATTGAACGTCTTTTTGAGATCTGCCACCTCGCTCTCGTAGAAGCGCCCCGCCGACACCTCCGACAGTTGAGACATGAACCGAATCGCTTCCTTGTTATTTCGCGCTTGCCGGTCGCTTCGCCGGTCCGCATTGGGCCGCCGGCCCCAACCGCCCCGCCGTCCGCGCGGGAACGGATTTCGCCCGGCATTGCGGCGAGCCTGCGGAGAATTCGTCTCGTAGAAGACCGAATAAATCATCGCGTCGGATTCGGCAGCGACGGCCAACAGGTCCGTCTCCGATACCTGGCTCCCGAAGTCCTTGCCATCGGTCAGCAGGATGATCGCCTTGCGCCCGTCGATCCTCTTTAAGCTCCGTTCCGTTACTTCATAAACGGCGTCGCGCAAGGTTGTGCCGAAGTAATCACCGATCCTCGCGCCGTCGATCGCGCGATCGAGGGCTCTGCGGTCGGAGGTGAGGGGACTCAACTCATGAACATCGTAGTCGAAGCTCACGATCATCGCCCGGTCACGCGGTCTCATCTCCTTGAGAAAGTCCCGGGCGGCCTCTTTGATGTCGTCGATGACTTCAAACGTGCTTCGGCTGGTGTCGAGCAGCAGCGCAATGTTGAGAGGCTGTTCGCTGGTTTCAAAAAAGGAGACCGGTTGGGGGGCGCCGTCGTCGTAGAGCCTGAAGTCCGCGAGCTTGAGCCCGCTAATGTAGCGCCCCTGGCGATCGCTGACGATCACCGGCACGTTGACCAGCGTACTCTCGATCTTGATTGGAACGTCGGCGGACTTCTGTTGCGGAGAGGCTGCAGCTATGCCCGCGCAGAAGATCAGAGCGAGACTCGTCGCGAGGTTTGCTCGGTGAGAGGGGGACATAAACCTATTCCACGCATTCGCCGGAAGAAGAGGGGCTCTCGCGAGCCCCTCGCACCCCATCTGCTTTTGGATTCACAACGACGTGTCGAGCGGCTCAGGCGCGGATGAAACCGCGGTAGTTTGCCTCTTTCACGCCGTAGCCCGGAAAGATCCCATTCGGATTGCTCGCGCCCATGTGACGCGCGGCCACTTCCGCGAACACGTCGCGAAAGTCGGTCGTCAGCGCGAGATCGCGGCCTTCGTACAACTGATCTGCCGCCAGCCCCGGCCACTTGCCGTAGACCTTCCCGCCTTTCACCGGCCCGCCGAGCACGAACAGACAACTCGCGTGGCCGTGATCGGTCCCGCCCGAGCCGTTCTGCCGAATCGTGCGGCCGAATTCGGTCATCGTCAGCACCACGATGTTGCGCATGCGGTCGCCGAGGTCCTGATAAAGCGCCGCGACGCCCTGGCTGAAGTCCTGAAGCCGGTTCGCCAGTTGGCCTTGCGAAGCTCCTTGATTGGCGTGCGTGTCCCAGCCGCCGATGTCGGTGAACGCGACCTCGACGCCGAGGTCCGACTTGATCAACTGCGAGATCTGCAATAGTGACTGACCGAACTGCGAGCGAGGGTAGTTTGCGCCGTTCGACGCGGCGTACTGTTGGGGGTTCGCCTTCTTGAGCCACTTCACCGCTTCGAAGGCTTCCTTGCCGGTGCCGTGAAGCACGTCGGCGACCTCCTGGGCGTAGAGCGCTTCGAATCCCTGCGCCACCTGGCCATTCCCCCGGCCGGCCCGCACGCCGAAGTCGGAGATGTTAGTCATCGCAATCGCCGGCGCGGGGCCCATCAATGACCGCGGAAGGTTCGACGTGAACGCCACGGCGCGGAAGGGCGACGCCTTCGGATCTTTTCGCGCCGACATGTATCGGTTCAGCCAGCCATCGGAGACGCTCTTGTTGCCGGGCGCGCCGGCTTCCATGTAGTCCTGCGCGTCGAAGTGCGACCGCGTGTTATCGGGCGAGCCGACCGCGTGAACGATCGCGAGATGACCCGCGTCGTAGATCGGCTTGAAGGCCGTGAGCGCCGGATGCAATCCATAAAAGCCGTCGAGGTCGATCGCGGCGCCTGCGGTTCCGCTCTTGGGCGCCGGTACCGCGATCTGGGGCCGCGCGCTGCCGTAGCTCTTGTCGCCGAAAGGTACGACCATCGAAACTCCGTCAGCCGCGCCGCGCTGGAATATGGCTATGATAATTGGCCGGTCCTTGCCGGCGCCGCCTACTCCTTGAGCGAGAGCCGTACGCTTAAGGAACGAGGGGACGGCGGCGAATCCCGCAATCGCCACGCCGGATGATTTGAGAAAGAATCTTCGTGTTACTGCCATGATCGTGTCTCCGAACTGCTGGTTTGTGGTTCGTGGTCCGTAGTTCGTGGTCCGTAGTTCGTGGTTCGTGGTCGGTGGCTCACGGCTGGCTGTTCCTAACCACAAACCACAAACCACGAACCACAAACCAACTCATCTTCGTTGAAACTCCGGCGAGCCGAGCACGAGTCCGAAGACCTTTGCGATCTGCGGGTCGACGGGCGGCGGAGCTTGATAGTTGCCGAGGTCGAGGAACCCGCGCCGTTCGGCTCGTTGGCCCTGCCGTTCCAGCCTTCCACCCGGCCGATTCTGCTGCGGCGCTTCGGCCAACATCATACTCCCGTCGTCGTCGCGGCCTATCGCGATCTTCGGCGGGTCGCCCAAGTCGCCCTTCACCGAAACGCCCTCCTTGAGCTGCCTATCGAGGACTACGCGCGTCTCCGGCGACACATCACCGTTCAAGAGCGCGGCGAGAGCGCGATCGAGCACGGCTTTCGAGTCGGCTGCGTTGACACCCGGGGCGAACTTCTTGGGGTCAACTGCCGCGCCTCGTATCCGGTTCGCGCTGAGCGCCAATCCGAAGTTCAATCGTTCGAGCAGCGCGCCGGTGTTGACCCACTGCTCAGCGCGATCGGGATAGCCGGTCGGCGGCTGATAGAGGTAGAGCGGCTGGCCCATCTTCGCGATGAACTGGCTCATCATCGGCGAAGCCTGGGTGTCACCGGCCAGCGCGCGCACGGCCGACGCCGCAAGCTCGAATGGAGATTTGATCTTCGCTCGATAAGCTTCAGGCGCGAAGAACTCCTTTGAGGTGAAGATCGTCTTGAGCATTTCGCGGATGTCGCCGTCGGTCTTCGTGTAAGTTGCGGCGACCTTAACGACCAGCGACGCGGGCGGGTCATCGCTCACAAATCGGCGGACCAACTTGGTCGCGATGAACCTAGCCGTGCTCGGATGTCGCGCGAGGATGTCGACGACGGTCTCGCCGTCATTCATGCCGCCGCCGGAAGGAATCTTGTGCCCGAGCACGGTCTTCTCGCCGTTGTCGTGCATGAACGGCCGGAATATGAACGTGCCGTTCTGACGAGGCTGATTGATGGTCCAACCGGTGAAGCAGCGAGCGACCTCCTGAACGTCTTTCTGCGTGTAGCCGCCGTCGACGCCCAGCGTGTGAAGCTCCATGATCTCGCGGGCGTAGTTCTCGTTGATGCCGGGCTTGCGATTCCTCAGCTGATTGGCGATCTGGGCGCGCCGCCTCTGCTCATCGGTCATCTGCTGCTGTTCCTGCTGTTGCTCGCGCTGCATCTCGCGCTCAAGCTGGCGCTCGCGCTGAACCTGACCAGACCCCGGATTGATCCCGCGGCCGATCGCTCCACGATTCCCGATTCCGGGGTTGCGACCCTGAGGCCTCCTCTGGTTCAGCACGCGCCGGCCGGGGAACTGAGCGTCAGGCGAGCTGGATTGGAAGTTGTCGAGGTAGAACAGCATCGCCGGGCTCCTGGCGGTGGCGAGCAACAGGTCTTTGAATTTGCCGAGCGTGTTGGGCCGGATGGCGTTCATCTCGAAGTCCGTCGTCATCCACTTATCGGCGCCCTTAGTCCAAAAGATGTTGAAGTGGTTGAACCAGAAGTCGCTCATCACTTCCTGAAGCTGGCGCTCGCTGTAGACGGCGCGGATCAGCTTCTGCGATTGCAGCTCGAGCAGAAGCACATTGGGCGGCTTCAAACCGTGTTCGGTGTAGTAGGCGAAGACCTTCTGTCGCATCTCTCGCTGATACTCGAGGTCTTCGGCCGTATCTCCCGGCGCGCCGGGCTGAGCTTGCGGGTTTGGAGCTCCGGGCTGGCCCGCATTAGCCCTCGGCGGTCGCAATCCGATCTCGCGCGCGAGGAATTGCGGCGCGGGATACTTGTCCTGGACTTGGGCGATCGTCATATTGAGCGACTCAAGCCCTTTGAGCCGGGCTTCAGTCGCCGAGTCGTCGAGGCGATCGGGATGAAGCTGCTGGTCGATGTACTTATCGATGCCGAGCTTCTTTACGCGCTCGACGTCGCCGGGCCGCGGACCGTAGCCGAGTCGGTTGAGCAAGTGAATGACTTTCTGGTCTTCGGTGAGCTTGCGTGGTTTGGATTTCGAGTCCGCCGCGACGGCCGGGAGGATGCCGCCCAGCGCGAGCGTCGCGACGATGATCACCGCCACTGCGTCGGTCAGATGGCGTCGCGTCCCGCGTGAGAAGAATGACTGGAACTGAGAACTGCGGTTTTTCATGAGTAACACTCCCTCGATAAGATCAACATTGGAACTCTCGATTCCTCACTGCCGGATTAGATTGTGGGCCGGGATGGATAGTTTGGAAAGATATAGGGCTGGAGCGTGAACACGAAAGCACTGGGGCAACCCGAGCTCGTCCCGAGTTGTTCGTCAATCGTGAGGCAGGCGAACTCAAGGAGTTCTGTAGTAGAATTGAGACTCGAACGCTGGCACGGCGAGGTCGACGATGGACATTCATGAGTTGGTGATCGAAATGAAACTGCTTGAGCGCCGTCTGACGCTATACGAAGAGAAATACGGCGTCCTTAGCGAAGACTTCTACGCGGCGCTCGTAGCAGGCAAGCTTGCTCAATATGACGATTACGACGAGACGCGCGCCGACTTCAGTCGATGGAAGGGGATTTACGAAACCTGGCAGCGACGGAAGGATTCGTACGTCGAGCAAATCCGGCAATGCGATCTGACTGAAGCGTTGCGAGTGCAGCCCGCCTACTGACGATGGCCAGCAATCCGCTCAAGGCACTGAGCGCCTACAGCCGCTTCGTAACGGAACTGCTCGACCGTCCGGTGGTTGAACGCTCGACCGTATCGATCTGGTCCGCCAGCCCGTACACGGGAGTGCTCGACGGCGAAGTATTCTTGGTGCGGAACTACAGGCTGCGTCTGAGGGAAGAACTTGATTTCGACGCAGGGCTGATTACGGCGTATGGCTACGAGGCATACTGCGGTGAAGAGCGCTTGTACTGGTACGATGACTTTCCCCATCCTGACGACCTCACATTGGCAGCAACTCATCCGCACCACAAACACCTCCCTCCAGACATCAAGCACAATCGTATCCCCGCGCCACGGATGAGTTTCAACTCCCCAAACCTACCCGTGTTACTCCAGGAGATCGAAGAGCTGATCGCCTCCGGAGCGGTTCGCAAAGATTGAGGCGTCCGATGCGAACAGGAGAGCGATCCGATCGTCTGGTGAAAGCAATGATCCTCGCCGCCGGATTCGGAACCCGACTCTGGCCCCTCACCGAAGACCGCACCAAACCTGCAATCCCTTTCCTCAATCGCCCTCTGATCTGTTACGCCGTCGAGTATCTGAAATCCCACGGCATCGCCGACATCCTCGTCAACCTGCACCACCACCCCGACTCGATTCGCCGGGCGCTGGGTGACGGTTCACAGTTCGGCGTCACCATCCACTACTCATTAGAAGAGGACATCCTCGGCACTTCCGGCGCGCTCGACCGCGTGCGCGAACAACTGATCGACGACGACTTTGTCGTGATCAACGGGAAAATCGTCACTGATATCGACCTCGGCTCGGCCATTCACGCGCACCGAGACGCCGGCGCAATCGCAACTCTCATCCTGATAGAAAACGCCGCGAGAGAGCGATTCAGCGAGGTCGAAGTGGACTCGCGAGGCTGGATTACTCGGTTCGGAAGGATGCCCGAAGCGGCTGCGGGTCAGGACGGGTCTTCAATCAACGCGAGCCCAACGGTCCCCGGTTCCCAACGTGCTCCGCTGATGTTCACCGGCATTCAGGTCCTCTCGCCGCGAATCTTCGAGTACATTCCTCGCGGCCGAACTTCGCATTCGGTCGCGGACGTCTATCCTGGCGCGATAGAGGCGGGCGAGGTTATTCTGGGGTACACTTCGAGCGGCGCCTGGTTCGAGATGAGCACACTCGACCGCTATCTGGAAGCCTCGCTGGTGTTCATGCAAAAAGAGGGGCGCACGCTGATCGCCGGCAGGGACTGCGTGATTGAAGAGGGCGCGCAAGTCGTCGAGTCGGTGTTGTGGGACCGGGTGAAGATCGAGCGCGGCGCTCGCGTAAGCCGCGCGGTCTTGGGCGACGACGTTCGCATACCCGGCGATTCGGTGATCGCGCGCGCCGTTGTTGTAAGGCGAGAGTCGGTCAGCAAGATTGAGCGTGGCGTGGTCGTCGGCGAAAACCTGATCGTGCCGTTATGATGATCGACATGAGTTCAGCAGGTGAAACACACTTTCGTGCCGGGCTCGCACTTCAGGTGATGGAGGAGGCCGGCCGTCACCTCGGAACTCCCGTCAGCGAACTGGAGTTGACCGGGCTCACGGGTGACGCCTCCACGCGAGCGTACTTTCGAATCTCGCCTCGTGGCGACGCCGCGGCAGGCGTTGTTGTCGCGCTATACACTGAACCATTCGACGAGGGTGAATCAGCCGCCCGCCATCTCGCGCGGCTGGAGTCGGGCGACGCTTCGGCGAGAATGACCTACGCCAACGATCCTCGTGCGCACATCGAGGTGACTAGGCTGTTCCTCGACGCCGGGCTTCCCGTGCCTCGAATAGTCGCGGCATTGGGCGAAGCGCGGGCGTTGATCTTCGAGGACGTCGGCGACGTGCGGCTCCAGGACTGGCTCAAGGACCACACCCCGGAGCAGGCTTCCACGGCCTATCACGCGGCGGTCGGGCTTATTGTCAAGATTCAGGAAGCCGCCGAATTGGCGGTGAACTCGGGTTCCATCTGCTCGCGGCTGGCGTTTGATGAAGCGAAGCTGAGATGGGAGCTGAGCTTTTTCTTCGTGAACTACTTCAACAAGCACCTCGGCGTGCGGCTCGACCCGGCTACGGCGAACGCCGTCCAGTCCGATTTCAAATCGCTGTGCGCGGAGCTTGCGGCGCGGCCCCGCGTGCTGGTGCATCGAGACTACCACGCGCGCAATTTGATGATGCGGGGCCACGAGATGTTCATCATCGACCACCAGGACGCGCGCATGGGCCCGGCGAGCTACGATATTGCGTCGCTGGTGAGCGACCCATACGCCGCGCTCGATAACGACGTAGCCGCGGGCCTCGCGGAGTACTTCATCGAAGTGAAAGCAGACTCGTCCGTGCCCATTGACAACGTCGCCGAGTTCCGCACTGAACTGGCGCTCACGACCGTTCAGCGGATGCTCAAGGCGGTCGGCACGTACGCGTTCCAGGTCGCGGTCAAGAAGAACCCGGTGTACGTTCCATACATCGAACCCGCGATTCTCGCGGCGTTAGCGTCGATGAAACGGTTAGAGCGCTTCGATGCGACCCGGGCGCTGCTTGAACGAAGCGTCGGGCGATGAGCGATCACTTGATCTTGTCCAGCTCCGAAAGCAGCGTCTCGTCGAGCGGTCTGATCTTATAGTCATCGGCGACGTACGACCATCGCACGATGCTCTTCTTATCCAGGATCAACACCGCGGCAATCGAGTACTTACCGCTGGGATCGAGGATGTCGTACGAATCGATGACCTTGTGATCGGCGTCCGACAAGACCGGAAAGGTGAGCTTGAGTTTGTCGGCCATCTCGCGGCTCTTCTCGGGGGCGTCAACACTGATCGCGAGAATCTCAGCTCCGGCGGATTTGTACTTATCGTAGTTCGCGGCCAAACTGGCCAACTGCTTCCGGCAGAACGGTCACCAGTAGCCGCGATAGAAGACCAGCACAATCTTCGACTTCCCGGCGTAGTCCTTCAGCGAGACGGTCGAGCCCGCCGAGGACGGCAATGAGAACTGAGGGGCGCGCTCGCCTACCTTGGGTGTGGCTCCGAGCACGGTCACGGTAATCAGCGCGATCAGCGGCAATGATCTCATCATCTTTTTCATCAGAGACTCCTGTCCGGGTATTCTCTCATCAAGTCGCTCAGGTGTATGAATCCGGTCTTGGCGCTCGATTATTCCCTCCGGCAATCGGCAAAGCCAACAATCCTCTCTCTAGAGGAGCCTGTCGGGAAAATGCTCTCGGGCGTGAGCCCGGAGCAGCTTGCTACCAACCTAACACCCCCGATATCAACCCACTCAATGCTCTCGGGCGTGAGCCCGGAGCAGCTTGCTACCAACCTAACACGCCCGATATCAACCCACGCAATGCTCTCGGGCGTGAGCCCGGAGCAGCTTGCTACCAACCTAACGAGGCCGATAGCAAGGAACCACGGGCTTACGCCGACGGCATTTGATGCGCACGCGATCTTGGTTAGGTCACTCGTAAGCTACTACGGGCTGACGCCCGCAGCATTTTCCCGCCAGGCTCCCAGCTGACGATTCGCGTCCTTCATTCACGCATGCATTCTTTCGCCGACTGACTCGTCGCGTAAACACTATACACGCTCGCCGATGGGCGTGTAGGTCAGCCCGCGCGGTCCGACGTACTCGGCTCGCGGCCGAATCAAGCGATTATGGTCAAACTGTTCGAGCACGTGCGCGGTCCAGCCTGAGATTCGGCTGCATGCGAAGATCGGCGTGAACAGGTCCGGTGGAATCCCCATTGCGTAATAAGTCGACGCCGAGTAGAAATCTACATTCGGGTTGAGGTGTTTCTCGCGCATGATGACTTCCTCCATCTTGCGCGACATCTCGTACCACTTCTTCTCCCCCGTGCGCTCGCCCAACTGGCGGGACATCTCACGCAGGTGAGTGGCGCGCGGGTCTTCGGTGTGATAAACGCGATGGCCGAAGCCCATGATCTTTTTCTTGCCGGCGAGTGCCTTAAGCACCCAGGGTTCGACGTTCTCCAGGCTACCAATCTCGAGCAGGTTCTTGATCACGCCCTCGTTAGCCCCGCCGTGCAGCGGCCCCTTCAGCGTTCCTATCGCAGACACGACCGCTGAGTACATATCCGACAGGGTCGCCGCCGTAACGCGCGCGGCAAACGTCGAGGCGTTCAACTCGTGGTCGGCGTGCAGCACGAACGCAACATCCATCGTGCGAGTCGCGACGTCGTCGGGTACCTCGCCGCGCAGCGTGAACAGAAAATTCCCGGCTATCGAGAGACCGTCACTCGGCTCGACAGGTTCAAGTCCGTAGCGAACGCGTTGAAAGGTAGTGACGATGGTTGGGAACTTTGCGGTGAGCCGAATCGCCTTGCGCAGATTCGCTTCACGAGACGTGTCGCCGGCTTCGGGATCGTGGAGCGCCAGCGCCGACACGACGGTACGAAGCATGTCCATCGGATTGGCGTCTTTGGGAATCGCCCGTATTAGTGCCTGTATCTCAGACGAAAGCCGGCTTTCGCGGTTCAACAGTCCGCTCAGTAACGCAAGCTCGCTTCGCGTCGGCAGGTTTCCATGCCACAGCAGGTGGACGACTTCTTCAAAAGACGCGTGCTCGGCCAAGTCGTGAATATCGAACCCGCGATAGATGAGGCGGCCCTCGTCGCCGTTGACGTCGCTGATGGCAGACTGGGCGGCCACGACTCCTTCGAGCCCAGCCTTCGCGACGTTGGCTTCACTCGGCATCTCTTCCTTTTTCCTTTCGGTGCGTTCGGTCCACTGGAAGGCCGCGATTCGAGGCTTCGATACGGAACCCAAGGATATTGGACGGGCTGGCGGAGTGTCAATGAAACGGCTAACGGGGTGGCAATACTTCGACTTCCATCCCGCGCCGCGCCTCCACCATCCGCGCGGCCGACTGCCGCGGCACGGCCAACTCGAGGAACCCGGCGCTGCCGAGGTAGGCGAACAGCTCGTCCTTGTTAGCCTCCGCAAAATTAGTGAGCAAGCGCGCCGCCTCATGCTTGCCGATGCGAACGCGGGCGCCGGATTCAACGCCAGCCCGTTTCAACTCGTTAGCCGTAATGTTCGTGATGATGTTGCCGAAGCGGTCAACGTGCAGCACGTGACCCTTGATCTGATTGTCGGCGGCAACGGGCTGCGGCACGTTGAACCGCACCGGGTCCTCGATCTCCTCTCCCATCATTCGCCAATCGACCTGTTTCGACACGTAGCCGGCGCAGGGCGCGAAGATGTCGCGGCCATGAAACGTGCTCGACACCGGCTGGCGGTAATAATGCTCGGTCGTCAGGTGTACGATTCGGTTTACATGCTCGCGCTGGTAGATGTAGCTGAAAACGCCATTGTCCGGGCCGATGAAATAGTATTCGTCGGTCATCACCATGATCGGCCGGCGGGCCGACCCAACTCCCGGATCGACGACGGCCAGATGAATCGTGTTCCTCGGAAAGTCCTTGTAGCAGCACAACAGCGTGAAGGCGGCGGCGTAGATGTCGTGCGGCGGGACGAGGTGGGTTAAATCGACGATCTCGGCTTCCGGATTGACCGACCAGACCGCCCCCTTCATCGCGGGCACGAAATAGTCGGCCTCCCCGAAGTCGGTTGTGAGCGTGATTAGGCGTTTCCGTTCGGCCATTGGCTTCTCGACTGCGCGTGCCTTGACGCGAGTCCCAAGCCATTCTACCTCACGCTGCAATCCTCGTCCGGCGAATTCCGCGTCGTTCCCGTGCCGCCCTCAAGGATTGATCACCAGCGTCAGCCGCGCCGTGCTCGTCCGGCCAAGCTCGTCGCGTCCGGTGAAGACCAACTCGTGCGGGCCCAGCGGAGATTTGCCTTTTACTTTGATCTTGAACTGAACACTCGAACCGACGGTTGAAACCTCGCGGGGCGACAGCTTCAGTTTCAACCCGCTCGTACTCGGCGCGCTTAAGGTCACCCCTCCACTGAAGCCGCCGACGCGATTGACCTGAAGCACGGGCCTCACCGTCTGGCCCCGCGACACCGTGACCTCAGCCGGCTCGAACTCAAGTGCGAAGTTCGTCGCTGTGTTATCCACTCGTGCCTCGTACATGCCGCGGCCGTGAGTAGCTACCCGCAACAAGCCGAGCCTCACATTCAATGCGATGTCGAGCACCGGCACGGACGGCATCCCCGGAACCAATTCCCAGGTGGCGCCGTCGTCTTCAGTGGCGAACAACCCGATATCGGTGCCGACGAATATATTTCGCGCGTTGATTGGATTGACCGCGAGCGCGTTCGCCGGCACGTCGGGGAGATTGCCGCTGATGTCCTGCCAGTCCCCGCCGCCGGTCTCACTCTTAAAGACGTGACCCGAATGGAATCCGGAGAGCGCGACGTACACGGTGCTCGGCGAGCTTCGGTCGACGACGATCCGCGATATGAACCGCCGCGGCAGGTTTCCCGTCACGTTGCTGAACCCCGCGCGCGCATCCTGTGTAGCAAAGACCGAGCCGCCAAACGATCCGAAGTAGATGACATTCGCGGCGCCCCTCGCCACCGCAATCGCCGAGATGACAGAGTCGGGCGCTACAAGCCGATTGGTGAGAGGAGTCCAGCTCTCGCCTTGATTGTTGGAGGCGTAGAGGCGGCTTGTTCCATAGAAGAGCGTCGATTGATTGTTTGGGTCCAAAGCCAGGGGCGGGTACAACAGCATATTGTCGGTCGAGTCGATGCCGTTGTTCATCAATCTCCACGTCCCAAACTGCCCGCCCGACACCGAGCGGACCGGCGATCGCACCAACCGCCCTTGCGAGTCGGCAGTCAGAACAACCGTGTACATATTGTCCGGGGTCGTCTGATCGATGGCAGTGAATCCGCCGTCGCCGCCGAAAACCAACTGCCAGTTGCCCGCGCCGGTGAAGAGGTCGGTTCCGTTGTCCTGCGTCCCGCCAATCGTGATGTTCGGATCTGTTGGATGCATCGCGACGCTGTAGAACTGGGTGACTGCGAGATTCGTGTTTCGATTGACGTAAGACTGGCCGCTATC
>Ga0209640_10002548_pt1 | contig 15894 bp, 9 predicted proteins | sample RifCSP10_1_FD_184018 | JGI IMG/M metagenome (GOLD analysis project Ga0209640, IMG submission 184018) | Soil microbial communities from Rifle, Colorado - Rifle CSP2_sed 10_1 (SPAdes) (version 2) | ecosystem: Environmental > Terrestrial > Deep subsurface > Rock core/Sediment | place: Rifle...
GCGCCGATCGGCATGCCGGAGCCGAGGCCCTTGGCGAGCGTCATGATGTCGGCCTGGACGCCGGAATGCTGCGCCGCGAACATCCTGCCGGTGCGGCCGATGCCGGACTGCACCTCGTCGAATACCAGCAGGATGCCGTGCTCGTCGCAGAGTTGCCGCAGCCCGGCGAGGAATCCGTCCGGCGGCACCAGATAACCCCCTTCGCCCTGCAAGGGCTCGATCACGATTGCGGCGACCTCCTGCGGCGGCACGTTGCGCTCGAACAGCATGCAGATGTATTCGAGCACGGCGCGGCCCTGGTCGGCGCCCGCGAACAGCGGGCGATAGACGTTCGGATAGGGCACATGCGTGACGCCCGGCATGGTCGGCGCGAAGCCGGCCTGCTGCGTGACCTTGCTGGAAGTCAGGGACAGCGAGCCCATCGTGCGGCCATGGAAGCTGCCGAGGAACGCGATGATCCGCTGCCGGCCGGTGACGTAGCGCGCGAGCTTGAGCGCGCCCTCGACCGCTTCGGTGCCGGACTGGCAGAAGAAGCTCATGCCGGGTTCGCCGAGCGGCACGATGGCGGAAAGGCGTTCCGCTAGCGCCGTCATCTCCTCGTGCCAGTAATCGCTCGAGATGTGCAGGAACTTCGCGGCGGCGTCCTGCACGGCCTTGACGACGCGCGGGTGCGCGTGTCCGGTCGAGCAGACCGCGATGCCGGCGGCGAAGTCGAGGAAGCGGTTGCCGTCGACGTCCCAGGCCTCGGTACCGCGGGCGTGCGACATCACGAACGGGTAGTCGCGCGGATAGGAAGGCGACGCGACCCGGCTGTCGCGCTCGATCATCGCGCGCGACTTGGGCCCGGGCAGTTCGGTGATCAGGTGCGGGTTTTTCACGGGGGTGCCGACACGCTGCGCTGGGGTCATACAGGTAGCCTCACGGGTTGACGGTGCGCCACCTCGGTGTGGGCCTCGAGTGCGCGCAGCACGGCGAGTTCCGACGCCGTCGGCGCCTCGATGGATTCGATCCCGGATGCGAGCGCGAGCGGCCAGCCGATGGCGGCGCGCGCTTCCTCGGCCGGGATGCCGGGATAGGTTACGGAAAGCGCGAGCTCTTTGCTCCCCGGCAGCGGTTTCAGGATGCCGACGTCGGTCACGACGACGGCCGGGCCGCCGCCTCGGGCGCCGCTGGCGCGCCGGCCCGGGAAGTGCCCGCCGCTGGTCTGGAAGTCGAGCCTCGGCACGAAACTGCGCGGCGTCGCCTTCATCACGATGAAGACCTGCTTCGCGTGCGCCGCGATCTCGGTCGCACCGCCGGCGCCGGGCAGCCGCGTGCGCGGCTTTTCATAGCTGCCGATCACCGTGCTGTTGAGGTTGCCGAAGCGGTCGATCTGCGCGGCGCCGAGGAACCCGACGTCGATGCGCCCGGCCTGCAGGTAATCGCTGAAGATCTCGGGCAGCGGCACGACGCAGGCGGCGGTCTCGGCCAGTTCGCCGTCGCCGATCGAAAGCGGCAGCACGGTCGGCCGCGTGCCGATGGTGCCGGATTCGTAGATCAGCACGAGAGCCGGTGCGTGCGTCAGGCGCGCGAGGTTGCAGGCGGCGCTCGGCAGTCCGATGCCGACGAAACAGACGTCGCCGTCCCGCAGCAGGCGCGCGGCGGCGACCGTCATCATCTCGTCACGGCTGTAGCCGCTCATGCAATCCTCGCGTGCGACCGGGCACCGTTGCGGCGGTCGCGCGCCTGCATCGCTGCCGGAACTCCTGCTCGCTCGCGCCGCCGGAACTTACGCGCTCGCTCGCAGGGTCCCGGCCGCTCGCGGCGCGCGACCGCTGCCGCGGCCCGGCGCGTACGAGCCGTTGCGGGACCCCCGAGTGAGCGAGTGTCCGTTCTTCCGAGCGAACGAGGGGAGTCCCGCCGGCGAAGTGCGCGCCGGGCAATCGGCGACTCGCGTGCGTCGGCAACGTCACGTCCGGTCACGCTGCCTCCCGCAGGCTCGCGAGGAAGGCCTTGTGGTCGGCGGTCGCCCGCACGTGCCGGTCGATCCAGGCCGTGAACTGCGCGCGGTCGCGCGCGATCGCGTCCCAGCGCAGGTAGAAATCGTTGTCGCGCGCGTAATGCCCCTGGGCATAGGACGGCCAGGCGCCACCCGGGCAATGCGACACCGCGGTGACGGTGAAGTGCGGCAGCAGCACGTTGTTCATCGCCGGCGGCAGCGCGTCCACGACCTGCTCGACCGTGACCAGGAGTTTCGTCGCGGCGAGCGCCGCCTCGCGCGCCGCGCCGATGATGCCGTCGATTGCGACGTTGCCGGCGCGGTCGGCGCGCTGCGCGTGCAGGATCGTCACGTCCGGGTTGATCGCCGGCACCGTCGCGATGTCCTCGCCCGTGTAGGGGCAGGTCACCTTGCGGATGCGCGGGTTGTGCTTCACGAGATCGGTTCCGATGTAGCCGCGCAGCATTCCGAACGGCAGGCGCGCGGCGCCGGCGCGGTAGGCCGCCGCCATGCCCGCGTGCGTCTGTTCGTCGATCTCGAGCGTCCGCGGCCAGCCCCGCTCGACCGCATCGCGCAGCCGGTGCAGCGAACCGACGCCCGGGTTGCCGCCCCAGGAGAAGGTGAGCCGGCGCGCGCAGCCCGCGCCGATCAGCTGGTCGTAGATCAGGTCGGGCGTCATCCGCACGAGGTGCAGCTCGCGCCGGCCCTGCCGGATCAGCTCATGCCCCGCTGCGAACGGGATGAGATGCGTGAAGCCCTCGAGTGCGACGCAGGCGCCGTCGCCGACGTGCTCTGCGATCGATTCCGCGAGCGGCAGCAGCTTCGCCATTCACTCCACCACGGTGCGCGACTGCTCGCGCAGATACAGCGGCAGGTAATAAAAAGAGGCGATAGCCTTCCCCGAAGAGCCGGAGCCCTTCCATCCGCCGAACGGCTGGTAGCCCGGCCAGGCGCCGGTGGTCGCGCCCTGCGCGCGGTTCGCGTAGGTCACGCCGGCCTCGATGTTGTCCTGGAACCAGGGCACTTCCGAAGCCCCCCCATAGAAGCCGGCGGTCAGGCCCATCTCGGTGTCGTTGGCAAGGCGCATCGCTTCATCGCGGTCGCGATAGCGCTGCGCCATCAGGATCGGCAGGAACATCTCGTGGCGCCACAGCGGATGCTCGCCCGGCGCTTCGGCGAGCACCGGCTCCACGTAATAACCGCGGCCGAAATCGCCCTCGGTCAGCACACGGCCACCGTGGAGGAGATTCGCACCCCAGGCGCGCAGTTCACCGACGTAGCGCGAATAGTTCTGGTGCGCCCGCGCATTGACCACCGGGCCCAGCCAGTTCTCGCGCTTCGTCGGATCGCCGATACGGATGGCATCGAGCTGCTTTCCGATGCGCGCGAGCAGGTCGTCCGCGACGCTCGCGTGCACGTACAGGCGCGACACCGCGGAGCACTTCTGCCCTCCCATGCCGAAGGCGGAACGCACGAGGCCGCTCGCGGCGCGGTCGAGATCGGCGTGCTCGGTGACGATGCAGGGATTCTTGCCGCCCATCTCGGTGATGCAGGGCCGCGGATAAGGCCCGGCGGCCATCGCGGCCATGATGGCGCGGCCGACGGCGACGGAACCGGTGAAAGTCATGCCGGCCGTGCGCGCATCGCGTACCAGTTGTTCACCGGCAGCAGCACCGGATCCCGACACATAATTGAAGACCCCGTCCGGGAAACCCGCGTCGCGCACGCAGTCGGCGAGCAGGCGCCCGGCCCAGGGCGTGTCGGAGGCGCACTTGACGACCGCCGTGTTGCCGGTGACGAGTGCCGCCGCGGCCGGCCCGCCCGCGAGCGCGAGCGGGAAATTGAACGGCGCGATCACCGCCCAGACGCCATAGGGGCGCATCACGCTGCGGTTGCGCGACACGAACCCGGTCAGCGGATCGTTCGGCAGCTCGAAGTCATAGCCCTTGTGCGACTCGAAGTCATCCGCGTAGCAGCGGAAGAAATCCACCGTTTCCTGCGCCTCGCCGAGCGCCTCCATGCGGTTCTTGCCGACCTCGAGCACGAGCGCCGCCGCGATCTCGTAGACACGTTCCTCCATGATGTCGGCGGCACGGCGCATCAGCCGCACGCGTTCCGCCAGCGGGGCCTTGCGCCACGCCGGGAAGGCGCGGTGCGCCGCGGCGAGCGCCGCGTCCACTTCCGCCGCCTGCGCGAGCGGAAACTTCCCGAGCTTCAGCCGGTTGTCGACCGGGCTCGCGCGCTCCTCCGTCACGGCGGCAGGGACGTCCTTGCCGTCGATGTAAAGCGCATGCGTTGTCGGGATGCGGTTCCTCACTGCGACGAGCGCTTGCTCGAAGCGCGCGTGCATCTCCTCCGGCGGGTTGTACATCGTCGCGTAGGTCAGGCGAAAACTCATGACGGACGCTCCATCGCTTCGGCGGGAAAGTATCGTGCCAGCAGGCGGTCGAGCAGCGCGAGCGCTGCCGCGAGGTCGGACTCGTCTATCACGAGCGGCGGCGCGAGGATCAGCAGGTTGCCGCGCGAGCCGAACGAGACGCCCTCGTCCAGCGCCGCCCGCAGCATGGTGTGCTGGGATTGCGCCTGCTGCGGCCAGGGCGCCAGCGGCTTGCGCGATACGGGATCGCAGACCAGCTCGACCACCGCGAACAGGCCATGGCCGCCGCGCACCTCGCCGATGACCGGATGACGCTGCTTCAGCTTCTGCAGTTCCCCGAACATCCGCGCGCCGAGGGCGCGCGAACGCTCGATCAGCTTCTCGTCGCGGTAGGCGTCGATCGCGGCGAGGCCCGCCGCGCAGGACAGCGGATGGCCGCAATAAGTGAGTCCGCCGTAAAACATCTCGTGCCCGATGCGCCGTGCCAGGCTCTCGCTCATGACGACCGCGCCGAGCGGCACGGCGGCGCCCGTGAGTCCCTTCGCGAGCGTCATGATGTCGGGGCGGCCCTGCTCGCCGTGGCGCTGCCAGGCAAACCATTCGCCGCAGCGCCCGAAGGCGCTCATGACTTCGTCCGCGATCAGCAGCACGTCGCGCTCGCGCGTGAGGTCGCACAGCATCGGCCAATAGCTGTCCGGCGCGACGATGCCATTGCTGCCGGCGTTGGATTCCATCAGCACGGCGGCGACGCGCTCCGCGCCCTCGGCATCGATGCACTCCGCGACCGCGGCCGCGCCGCGCCGGCCGCATTCATGCGCGGAGTCGCTGCCGAAGGGGCAGCGGTACGAATAGGGCGGCGGCACGTGGCGCACGCCCCAGGCATCGGCATCGACCTGGTGCGCGGTGCGGGCATCGCCCGAGAGCGCCATGTCCATGTAGCTCGCGCCGTGATAGGAACGGTCGCGGGTGACGACGAGCCCGCGCGGCTTGCGCGACGCCTGGCGCGCGATGCGCACCGCGTTCTCGTTGGCGTCCGCGCCGGCGAGCGTGAAGAACACGAGCCCGCCCTCGAAGCCGGAGAGTTCGAGCAGCCGCCGCGCCAGTTCCTTGCGGGGCGCGGCACCCCAGGCGCTGGTGACGAAACTGAGCCGCGTGGCCTGCTCGCGGATCGCGGCCACCAGGCGCGGGTGCTGGTGGCCGAGGTTGCTGCACTCCACCAGGCTCGACATGTCGAGGATCTCGCGGCCGTCCTGGAGCAGCAATCTGGCACCCTGGCCGCCGACCACCGTGGGGGCATCCCACTCGGCCGGCACGCACCAGCTGTGCAGCACATAATCACGTTCGGAAGTCACATTTTCGATTGTCTCAACCCGCCGGACGGGCCGCCAGCACGACCGCTCTTGCAGCGGCGCCCGCCCTGGAGCAGGCTGTCGCCGTGCGCAACCGATTTCGCCCGTTGGCCGCCCTGCTGCTGCTTGCCGTACTGCATGGCGGCATTGCGGCGCCGTCGGCGGCGGCCCCGTACGCAGCGCCGCCCACGGACGCCGGATTGGCGCATCACGGCCATGACAGCATGACGGACGCGGATTCCGGCGGGTCGCCGGCCGGCGACTCCGGAATGGATTGCTGCGATCAATCTCCCTGCGATTGCGGCTGTACGGCGACGCCGGCCACCGTGCTGAACCTGGCCACCGCCGCGCGCGACTGGCAGCGCGCCGGCGCCATTCGAGCCCCTGACGCCGCGGGTTTCCGCCCGGCGACGACCGGCGCGCCTTTCCGACCGCCAGCCTGACCGTTCCTCCTGGTGAACGACGCGACGCGGGCATAGAACCGCGTCGTGTCCGGTCCATTGGGGGCAGCAGCCCCCGTCGAGGAGCGGATCATGAATTTGTTTCAATGCCTGGCCGCGCTTGCGGCCGCCATGGCCGTCCCGGTTGGACGGTCTCCTGTCCTGGGCGCGCCCGCGACCATCCTGGGCATCGCGCTGGTGCTTGGCGCACCCATTGCCGGAGCAGCCGAGGCGCCGGTCGCTGAATCGCCGCAACTCGCGGCTCTCGTGGCGGAGGCGCTCGCCAACAACCCCGAGATCGCGGCCGCGCGCAACGAACTCGATGCCGCGCGGCAGCGTGTCCCCGCGGCGGGCGCACTGGATGACCCGATGATGGAACTCGGGGTCGTCAATGCCCCGCTCGCGTCCCACAGCCTGCGACGCGAGGACATGACGATGAAAATGCTGGGGCTCGGGCAGCGGCTGCCGTTTCCGGGCAAGCGCGGGCTGCGCCGCGCCGTGGCCGCGGCGGATGCCGAGAGCATCGACCTGGCCGCGCGGGAAATCGCGAATCGCGTCGCGCGCGACGTGCGCGTCGCTTACGAGGAACTCGCCTTCAACGAAGAGGCGCAGAGGATCGTCGTCAGCACCAAGGTCGCGCTGGAACAACTCGCCGCGATCGCGCGTTCGCGGTACGAAGTGGGACAAGCCGCGCAGAACGACGTGCTCGATGCACACATCGAACTTGAGCGGCTGGGAGCCGAACTGCTGCGATTGACGGGCGAGAACTCGGCGCTGCAGAGCGAATTGCAGCGTCTGCTGGGGCGCAGCGGGCCGATGCCCCGGATCCATGCGGATGCGCCGCAGCTTGCCGCAGGCCCGGGCCCCGACCCCGATCCCGCAATGCCCGCCATTGAAAACCGGCCGCAACTGCTGGCGCTGCAGGCGCTGGTGGAGCGCAACACCCGATCGATCGATCTCGCGCGGCGCGAGTACTACCCGGATTTCGACGTGAAACTGCAGTATGGGCAGCGGGATCGGGCGTTGGACGGCATGGCTCGCGACGACATGGTGAGCCTGACCGTGGGATTCAACCTGCCGATCTGGCGCAAGACCCGGCTGGAGCCGCAGGTTGCCGAGGCCCGCGCGATGCGCCGCCAGGCACAGAGCATGCTGCTGGCGCAGCAGCTCGAGACACAGGCCGCGCTCGATGCAGAGCTGGCTCTCGTCCGGCAATGGCGCGCAACCGCCGAGCTGTATCAGAGTGCGTTGCTGCCCCAGGCGCGCGCATCAACGGCGTCCGCGCTTGCCGCCTACCGCGTCGGACGCGTCGATTTCCTCACGCTGCGTCAGGCGCAGCTGCGCGAGTTCGAGGTGTCGACGGCTCTCGCGGAGGCCATCGCGAGCCACAACAAAGCCATTGCCGAGATCGGCCTGTTGGTCGGTCACGGCCTGCCGCAATCGACCGGCGATCGCGGGCGGAGCCAGTCATGAAGCACAGACAGATCATCGGTGTCGCGTTGTTGACGGGACTGGTCCTCGCCGCCGGCTACTGGTGGGGCCACGCGACGGGCGACGGCGACGACGCACCCGTCGCGGAGAATGACGCCGGCGGGCAGCCGCGTCGCGTCCTCTACTACCGCAATCCAATGGGCCTCGACGACACGTCCCCGGTACCAAAGAAAGACGCCATGGGCATGGACTACGTCCCGGTCTACGAGGGTGACGTGGCGGAGGGGCCGCAGTTCAGGATCAGCCTCGACCGCCTGCAGACGCTGGGCGTGCGCACCGAAACGGCGGCGAGCCGGACGATGTCGCGCACCCTGCGCGCCGTCGGCACGGTCGAGGCCAGCGAACGCGGTCTCTATACCGTCAGTCCGAAGTTCGAGGGCTGGATCACCCGGTTGTTCGTGAATACGACCGGCGCCACGGTCCGGCGCGGCCAGCCCTTGTTCGCCGTCTACAGCCCGGAGCTGGTCACCGCGCAGGAGGAGTACCGGATTGCGGCGGAGACCCTGAAGCAAATGGACGATGCATCGCCGGAGGCCCGGGCCAGTGCGCAGGCGCTGGTCGATGGCAGCCTGCGGCGGCTGCGGAACTGGGACATCGCCGACGAAGATCTGGCCGACCTGAGAGCCGGCCAGGCCGCCAGCCAGTCCTTGCCCCTGCGCTCCCGGACTGATGGCGTCGTGATCGATATGATGGCGCGCGCCGGCATGCGCTTCATGCCGGGCGAGCCGCTGTTCCAGATTGCGGATCTCTCGACCGTATGGATCGTGGCCAGCGTGTTCGAGCAGGACCTCGGGCTCGTTCATCCCGGGCAGATGGCTGTGGTATCGCTCGCGGCCTATCCAGGGCGCACATTTTCGGGCCGGGTCACCTTCGTCTACCCGACGGTCGAGCCCGAGACCCGCACGGCGCGCGTGCGCATCGAGCTGCCGAACGAAGCCGGGCTGCTGAAACCCGACCTCTATGGCACCGTCGAGATCGTTGCCGGCGACACGGTGGCCGCAGTCGCAATTCCCGAATCCGCCGTACTGGATTCCGGCACGCGGCGCGTGGTGCTGATCGAGCTCGGCGGCGGTTCCTTCGAACCGCGGGAGGTCGAACTCGGATCGCGCGGCGACGGCTACGTCGAGGTGGTGACGGGTCTCGCGGCCGGAGAGCGGGTCGTCGTCGACGGCAATTTCCTGATTGACGCCGAGAGCAACCTGAAGGCGGCATTGGGAAGCCTGGGCGGCCATGCTCACGGCGAAGCGGCGCCGGACGTCCAGGGCCCCGCCGAGCCTCACGGGGAGCACTGACTTGCTCGCCCGCATCATCGAATGGTCGCTGCGGCACGTTTTCCTCGTGTTGCTGGCAACCGTGTTCATCGTCGCCGCCGGCATCTACGCGGTCCTGCGCACGCCCATCGACGCACTGCCGGATCTCTCCGATGTGCAGGTCATTGTCTATACGGAGTACCCGGGACAGGGGCCGCAGGTGGTCGAGGACCAGGTCACCTATCCGTTGACGACCGCGATGCTGGCCGTGCCTCGCTCCAAGGTCGTGCGTGGTTTCTCGAACTTCGGCGTCTCATTCGTGTACGTGATCTTCGAGGACGGCACGGACATCTATTGGGCACGATCCCGCGTACTCGAGTATCTCAACTTCGCGGCGAGCCGCCTGCCGCGCGGCGTCACGCCCTCGCTCGGGCCCGACGCCACGGGTGTCGGCTGGGTCTACCAATACGTTGTGCTCGGGGCGCGGCGCTCGCTCGCGGATCTGCGAGCGATCCAGGACTGGTTCATTCGCTATCAGCTCACCAAGGCCCAGGGCATTTCTGAGGTTGCAAGCATCGGGGGCTTCGTCAAGACGTACCAAGTCACCGTCGACCCGCAAAAGCTGCAGGCCTATGGGATCCCATTGCGGCAAGTGAGCGACGTCATCCGCATGAGCAACCAGGACGTCGGCGGCCGCGTCGTCGAAATGGCCGAGACGGAGTACATCATCCGCGGACGGGGCTATTTGAAAGGTATCGGTGATCTCGAGAAGCTGGTCATCAAGGCGGCGGCCGGAACACCCGTCGTCCTGCGCGACATCGCCCGTGTCGAACTGGTTCCGGACGAGCGCCGCGGCATCGCCGAGCTGAACGGCGAGGGTGAGGTCGTCGGCGGGATTGCGGTGGCGCGATACGGCCAGAATGCGCTCGACGTCATCCATAACCTGAAGCTCAAGATCGACGAAATCTCCTCGGGTCTTCCGGAGGGCGTCAGCCTGCGGGCGGTGTACGACCGCTCCGACCTCATTCATCGAGCGATCGAGACGCTCCGCCGCACGCTGATCGAAGAGGGCGTCATTGTCGCGCTGGTCTGCATCGTGTTCCTGCTGCACGCGCGCAGCGCCCTCGTCGCCATCATCATGCTCCCGATCGGCGTCTTGATTGCGTTCATTGCAATGAGGGCGCTGGGGTTCAACTCCAACATCATGAGCCTGGGCGGCATCGCGATCGCGATCGGCGCCATGGTCGATGCCGCGATCGTGATGATCGAGAATGCCCACAAGCACCTCGAGCGTCAGAGGCCCGGAGAGCCGCGGCTGGGCGCCATCATCGCGTCATGCCGCGAAGTCGGGCCGCCGCTGTTCTTCAGCCTGCTGATCATCACGGTGTCGTTCCTGCCGGTATTCACGCTGGAGGCGCAGGAGGGACGGATGTTCCAGCCGCTCGCGTTCACCAAGACATTTGCGATGGCCGGAGCGGCGTTCCTCTCGATCACGCTCGTACCGGTGCTGATGCTGCTCTTTATTCGCGGGCACATCCCTTCGGAAATGAAGAATCCGATCGTGCGCGCCCTCATCTGGGTCTATCACCCGATCATTGCCTGGGTCTTGCGCCGGAAGAAGCTGACCATCGCGCTGGCCGTCGTCGTGCTGGCGGCGAGCGTGTACCCGGCCATGCGGCTCGGCAGTGAGTTCATGCCGGTACTGAACGAAGGCACGCTCCTGTACATGCCGTCGACCCTGCCCGGCATCTCGGTCACCAAGGCAGCCGAGCTGCTGCAGATCCAGGACCGGATTCTCAAGTCCTTTCCGGAGGTGGAGTCGGTCTTCGGTAAGGCCGGACGCGCCAACAGCGCGACGGACCCGGCGCCGCTCGAAATGGCGGAGACGGTCATCAACCTCAAGCCGGAGGAAGACTGGCGGCCGGGCATGACGACGGACACGCTGATCGCCGAAATGGACCGGGCGCTGCAGATTCCGGGCGTCAGCAACGCGTGGACGATGCCCATCAAGGCCCGTACCGACATGCTGTCGACCGGGATCCGCACGCCCATCGGCATCAAAGTCTTTGGCACGGATCTCGCCGAGATGGAGCGCGTGGCCAGGGACATCGAGCGGGTGGTCAAGACGGTCCCCGGCACGACCAGCGCCTATGCGGAGCGGATCACCGGCGGCTATTACCTCGACATCGAGGCCGATGCGCTCACGCTGGCTCGCTACGGAATCACGGTGGGGGACGTCCAGGACGTCGTAGCGACTGCGCTCGGAGGCGAAATGGTCACCACGACCGTCGAGGGGCGGGAGCGGTTTGGCGTCGGCGTCCGCTATCCGCGCGAACTGCGCTCCGATCCGGACACGATCTCCCGTAGCGTACTGGTGCCCGTGATGGGCGGTGGCATGGTGCCGCTCGGCCAGCTCGCAAAGCTGGTGGTGCGCAAGGGTCCGCCCGCCATTCGCACCGAGAATGCGCTGCTGTCGGTCTACGTATTCGTCGACATCCGCGGGCGCGACATCGGCAGCTACGTCGCCGATGCGCAACGTGTCGTGCGCGAGCAGGTCAAGCTGGAGCCGGGCTACTTCCTGACGTGGAGCGGGCAGTTCGAGTACATGCAGCGTGCAATCCAGAAGCTGAAGGTCGTCATTCCCGTGACGCTGCTGATCGTCTTCGTACTCCTGTATCTGAACTTCGGCCGGATCGGGGAGACGTTGATCGTGATGCTATCGGTGCCGTTCGCACTCGTAGGCGGCGTCTCGTTGCTGTACGCGCTCGAATACAACCTCAGTGTCGCGGCGGCGGTCGGCTTCATCGCGCTGGTGGGCGTGGCCGCGGAGACCGGTGTCGTCATACTCATCTACCTGAACAAGGCGCTCGAGGAGCATCGCGAGCGGTGCCGGGCCGAAGGCCGCGAAATGGGGCGTGACGACGTGCGTGAGGCCGTGATGGCTGGCGCCGTGTTGCGCGTGCGCCCGCTGATGATGACCGTGGTTGCAATCATGGCAGGCCTTCTGCCGATCATGTGGGGCACGGGCACCGGGTCCGAAGTCATGCGGCGCATCGCAGCGCCGATGGTCGGCGGGATGGTCTCGGCCACCGTGCTGACGCTGATCGTGATCCCGGCGATCTATGCGTTGGTCGCGGAGGCGCGCCTTGCGCGGGGATCCCGGGACTCGTGAACGGGGTTGGCGGGCACGCGGGCCTAGCCGGCGGCAACCGCGCTGGCAAGCGCTGGCGGGCCTTGCGAACGGTGTCGTGTCGGCGCAATCTTCTCGTGTGCGACCCCGAAGTCTGCTGACCCGCGTTGCGCTTCACGCCGTGCTTGCTCTGGCCGTGATGCTGAACGGCGTGGCGGTGCCCGCCGCGGGCGCCGTGGGCGACGGGCCGGATGCGGCAATGAGCGCGCACCATGCTGGCCACGGCGCGATGCCGGAGCAGACGCCGCCGGACGACCAGACTGAAACCCCGATGGGCGAATGCTGCCAGGCCGGCGACTGTGACTGCGGCTGCACCGCGCCGCAGGTCACGACACTGCGTCTGGCTGCGGCGCCGCGGGTGACGGCGGGTTCACCCGCGCTGCCCACACCGGCGCGCGCTCCCCGCGTTTCGGGAACTCCGAGCACGCCTTTCCGACCCCCGGCCTGACGGCCGACCGCGAGATGTACTGCGTCCGGCGCGGGGCACGACCCGCGCTGTGACCGCGCGGTTCCGGGCTCCTTGCGAGCCCTGCTTCGGGGGTCATTGATGAATCGTCTGATTGGAGTGGCCGCATTGGCGGCCGTGCTGGGCGCCGGATCGGGTTGCGCCGTGACGCCGCTCGACCGGGCGGCAGATGCCGCCGGCGAGCGGGTTGCTGCCCGCGTCGGATCCACGCCCGAGTGGTTGCCGGAGACGGGCGCAGCCGATGCCGTACCGGAGATCCGGGAACCGCTGACACTGCCCGCCGCGCTCGCGCTCGCCTTCACCCGCAACCCGGACATCCGCCGCCAGTACGCGAGACTCGGCCTTGCACAGGCGGATCTGCAGGACGCCGCGCGCATTGCGAACCCGACGCTGTCGCTTGCCTGGCTGAGCCCGGCCAATGGCGGCCGGGATCAGACGACGCAAGGCATCTCGGCAAGCTTTGCCGACCTGCTGCTGCTGCCGGCGCGCCGGCGCCTGTCGGCGGCGGATTTCCGGCGGGTGGAATTCGCCGTCGGTTCCGAGCTCGTCGCGCTGGCGCACGAGGTCGAGACCTCCTGGTACGCGCAAGTCGGCGCGCTGCAGATCGCGGCGATGCGCGATGCGGTGGCCGGGGCGGCTGAGAACGAGGCCGCGCTGGCGCAGCGGTTTCATGAGGCCGGCAACATCAGCCGGCTGGAGCTCGACCTGCGGCAGGCGGTGGCCGCACGGGCGCGCATCGAGGCGCTGCGCTCGCGATCCGACGTCGCTGCCAGCCGCGTGCGGGTCGCCGGCTTGCTGGGGTTACGGACGGATGCGGACTGGAGGACCGAGGAGCAACTGCCGGCGCCTCCCGACGCGCCGCAGTCACCCGGCGAACTGGTGCAGCAGGCGCTGGCGCAGCGGCTGGACCTCGCCGCGGCGCGCGAGGAAGTCGCGATGCTCGAAGACGCGCTCGACGTCACCGGGCGCTGGCGGCTGCTGGGTCCGGTGGATGTCGGATACAAGCGCGAGCACGAAACCGACGACTCGAAGATCCGCGGACCCACGCTGAATCTCGAGCTGCCGCTCTTCAACCAGGGCCAGGGAGCGGTTGTGCGCGCCGAAGCGCGCCTCCTGGATGCGCGCGCGCGCGAGCAGGCGCTGGCGCTCACCGTGGAAAACGAAGTCACCGCAGGCGTGGAACAGCTGGCGCTGGCCCGGGACGTCACCGAGCGCTATCGCCATGAACTGCTGCCGGCCGCTGCGTCCGCGGTCGCGCAGCAGCAAGGGCGGGTCAACTTCATGCTGGTCAGCCCATTCGAGCTGATCCGGACCCGACGCGACGAATACGACGCCTGGCAGGGCTACTTCGAATCGGTGCGCGATTACTGGATCGCGCGGACTGCACTTCGCGCCGCCGCCGGCGGACTGTTGCCGGGCGACCAGGAATTGCCGCCCCCGAGCGTCGGTGCGGACGAAATCGTCGCGCCCGCCGCGGAACACGCCGGGGGAGAAGAAGAGCAACCCGCGCACCATGGAGAGCAGTCATGAACATCACCCGACGCCATTGGTTCCGCTGGCTCGGCGCCGGCAGCCTGCTGCCGCTTGCGATGCTGGCCGATCGGGCGGCGGCGCAAGCGCAAGCGAGTCACGCGATGCCGGCCGAACCGCCGCCTGGCCCGAAACCGGCGGCCGGCGGCCGCGGCTACACGCCGGTGCGGACGCTGAATGGCTGGACCCTGCCCTACCGCAGGGTCGGCGGCGTCAAGGAATTCCACCTCGTCGCGGAGGAAGTCGAGCATGAATTCGCGCCCGGATCGCGCGCGAAATGCTGGGGCTACAACGGAACGACGCCCGGACCGACCATCGAGGCCGTCGAGGGCGACCGAGTGCGGATCCTCGTCACCAACCGGCTGCCGGAGCACACGACGATTCACTGGCACGGCATTCTGCTGCCGTCGGGGATGGACGGTGTCGGCGGGCTTTCGCAACCGCACATCGGGCCGGGCGAGACCTATGCCTACGAGTTCACGCTGCGCCAGCACGGCACGCACATGTATCACCCGCATGCCGACGAGATGGTGCAGCTCGCAGTCGGCATGATGGGAATGTTCGTCATCCACCCGCGCGGCGGCGAGCCATCACGCATCGATCGCGATTACTGCTTCCTGCTGCATAACTGGGCGCTGCATCCGGGCACCTATCGTCCGGACCCGGCGATCATGCAGGAGTTCGATCTGTGGACCTTCAACAGCAAGGTCTTCCCCGCGATCGAACCGCTGGTCGCGCGCGCCGGCGAGCGGGTGCGAATCCGGATCGGCAACCTATCGATGTGGAATCACCCGATCCACCTGCACGGCGTGCAGTTCCAGGTGACGGGTTCCGACGGCGGTCGCTGGCCGCGGTCTCAGTGGCGGCCGGAAGTCACCGAGATCGTCGGTGTCGGCCAGACCCGCGATCTGGAATTCGTCGCGGTGCCGGGCGACTGGGCGCTCCACTGCCACATGTCGCATCACACGATGAATGCCATGGGCCATCAATTGCCAAGTCCGCTCGGCGTGAAGCAGCGCGATCTCGAGGCCTCGATCCGGAAAATGCTGCCGGACTACATGGCGATGGGCGAGGGCGGCATGGCGGAGCACCAGGAGCACACGGACAGCGGGCACATGCAGGGACCCGAGAACACGCTGCCCATGATGGGCGGCCGGGGCCCGTTCGGAAATCTCGAGATGGGCGGGATGTTCACGGTCGTCAAGGTGCGCGACGACCTGGCGCCGGGCGATTACCGGGACCCGGGCTGGTATGCAAATCCACGAGGGCAGCTTGCCGGCCGGATCAGCGAGGACGCGGACTTCGGGTCGCCGGCGCGGCGCGGACCGGCGCTGCAAGCTTCGCCGCGGCCCGAATCCACACCAGTCGATCATTCCAAAATGAATCACGGAACCTGAGGAACATTCGATGAGAACGATCATCTGGTTGCTGGGTCTGCTGGCGTTGATTGTCGCGGGCAAGGCCGCGTTCATCTGGTCGGGCACATACAACATTGCGGCGGACGAGCCGCACTGGACGATAACCGAGCGGGTGATGGAAACGGTGCGTGATCGCTCTATCGCTGTGCGTGCCTCCGGCATCGTGGTCCCGGATCTCGACGACGAGGCATCGATCCGCGCCGGCGCGGGCAACTACGACGCGATGTGCACCGGCTGTCACCTGAAGCCCGGCGTGGAGAAAACCGAGCAGAGCGACGGCCTGTATCCGGCGCCGCCGGAACTTGCCCGGAACCGCATCGACGATCCGGCGGCCGCATTCTGGGTCATCAAGCACGGCATCAAGATGAGCGGCATGCCGGCCTGGGGCAAGAGCATGGAAGACGA
>Ga0209640_10002549_pt1 | contig 15894 bp, 11 predicted proteins | sample RifCSP10_1_FD_184018 | JGI IMG/M metagenome (GOLD analysis project Ga0209640, IMG submission 184018) | Soil microbial communities from Rifle, Colorado - Rifle CSP2_sed 10_1 (SPAdes) (version 2) | ecosystem: Environmental > Terrestrial > Deep subsurface > Rock core/Sediment | place: Rifle...
TTCGAGCATGTTGTCGAACAGGTATCGGTACCGCGCCTCGCTTTCGGAAAGTTCCCGCTCTTTCCGCGCGCGTATCTCGATCATGCGATTGAGCTCGCGCGCCACGTCCGCCACCTCGACCGGGCCAGCGATGGGAACCGTTGCCTCCTCGTTTCCCTCGGCACGGGCGCGAACGGCGGCGGCGATCGCCGTGATCGGCTTCGAGAGCCCCGCGACGAACCCCCACGCCAGCGCCATCACGATGCCTACGATTAGCACCAGAAGCGCCCCGGTTTCCATCAGGCGCTCGCGCGCCGAAGCGAACACGCTCTCCTCGGGCAGCCCGGCGAACACGAACCAGGGCAGGCCGGCGACCGCGCTGACGCCGAAAATTCGATCTACGCCATCAAGACCCTTGGCGCGCACCACTCCCCCCGTTGCTTTCAAGACCTGCATCAGGAGGCGCTCGTCCCACAGCTTGCGGTTGATCCATTTTTCCGCGTCCACCGAGCGCGCAACGATGGTTCCGTCGGACGTGACGACGGTGACAATCGCGCCCGCAGGAAGACCCTTCGGCGGCGAAATCGAGTGCCACCGCACAAGATCGGTCGCCATCGCGACGGTGCCGACCAGCGCACCGTCCTCGCCGAAGACGGGATGCACGGCGCTCACGATCCAGTTTCCGGTGGCGCTGACGCGGCTCACGATCGGCCTGGAGACGCGGAAGCGGGGATCCGCGAGCATCGCGCTCAGCAGCTCCTCGTCCGCGATGCGCACCACCCGGTCGCGCGGCAGGGGCCTCGAGCTGCACAGGATCACGCCTTCGCGGTCGACGACGATCAGGCTCCCGGCGCGCGGGTAAAGATCGACCAGGTCCGCCAGGCGGGGGTCGCAGCGCTTCGCGTCCATGGCGCGCACCAACGGCCGCCGGGCGATCGCCTCGAGCGTCGCGCGCAACGCAGCTACATATTCCGACACTCGGTCGGCATTGGATTCGGACAGCCGCCGCGCGGTCGCTTCCGAGGCGGCAAGGTCATTACGCGTGCGGTCGTACAAACCGTAGCCAATCAGCGCAACCAGCGGCAAAGCGAGAACCGCAACGAGCAACGCGAGCTCGCCGCGAATGGTTTGCGGCAGCAGTTTCACAAGCGCCCGGCGTCTGACATTTGAGCCCTTTGTCGGGGCTCAGATGCGCAAGAGAGATGCGACGCGAAGTTGTTGCTGCTGCCTGCGGATGGCCCTAACTTTGTCTATCTTAAGGATTTTTCCGGCAGCGAACTGTCAGGGATTATTGATTTACAGCATCCGGACGTTGCTATCGCGATTGGTTTCACCGAATTGGGCGGGTCATTTATCCTACAGTCCGATTTTTGCGCTCCTTTACCTGATTGTTGTCAGGCCGTGGCGGATCGCGAATTTCACGAGTGCAGGCAGGTTCTCGATTTCCAGCTTGGCCATCAATCGGCTACGGTAGGTGTCGACGCTCTTCGGCGAAAGATCGAGCTGCTCCGCGACCGCCAAGCTGGTGTACCCGTCGACGATCAGGCGCAGGACCTGGCGCTCGCGCGCGCTCAGGCGCTCAAGCGAATCGACCGCGCTGCGCCCTCCTGTCTGCGGCTCGCCAGGCTCCGGTGTCGTAATTTTGAAGGCGATTCCCGCGACGCCGAGCGCACCGCTCTCGTCCGGCAGCGGAAACTTCACCACCAGCCAGCGCGACATCGTGCCGTCGGCATCGGGCACGCTGTCGACCGACTGCACCGGGCCGTTGACGCGCAGTGCTTTCTCATCGTCGCGGCGAAAATGGCGCGCCAGATCCTCCGGATAGATATCGAAGTCATCCCGGCCGCGCGCGTCCCCGGGTGAGATCCCGTAATTGCGGCGCCAGCTCCCGCTGATCCACGCATAGCGAAAGCTGTCGTCCTTGATCCAGGCAACCGCCGGCATGCTGTCCAGGAACACCCGCATGCGCTGTTCGTTTTCCTCGAGCGCGTGGGCTTTGGTCGCGACCAGCGTCTCGAGCGTCTGGCGCGCCTGCTCGAGCAGTCGCGATGCGCGCTTCTGGTCGTCGATGTCGGTGCAGGTCCCGATCCATCGCACGATACGTCCGCCGTGGCGCAACGGCAGCGCCGCCCCCAGGTGCCACCGGTACTTGCCGTCGTATCGCTTCAGCTGGTATTCGATCTCGTACGGCTTGCCGCTCTTGAGCGCGCGGGTCCAGGTCTCCAGACAGCGCTCCCAGTACTCCGGGTGTATGACCGAGCGCCATCCCCAGCCTTCGAGCTGCCGCATCGAGCGGCCGGTGTACGCGAGCACGTTCGAGTTGAAGTAGTCGAGCGACCCGTCCGGGCGCGCGGTCCACACCATGTGCGGAATGGTCTCTACGAGCAACCGGTAGAAACGCGCCGGCTCGACGTGATGATCCTGCGATTGATGCTTGTGGCGGATTGAATGGGATGGCATCCGGATACTCGGAAATTTGTCGTCCAGTCTAGTCCTGCGGTGCAAGACGGATGTGAGGATTGGTGAAGTCGCGTCCGGTCCCGGCGGCATCGACTCCCTCCGCTTCATCGGGTTCATGTTCAAGATCGAGGAAGAATTCGGCGTCATCGTCTCCGACGACGACCCGAAGAGCATCAAGACGCTCGCCGACCTCGAGCGCCACGTCGCCCTCAAGGCTGAACTCGTGGATCCGCCGCGCGCCGTGATGTCCAACTCCTTCGCCTTCGGCGGCTCGAACGTAGTGCTGGTCGCGCAGCGTCCCTGACACGGGGCTTTGTAAGTCATCGGTAACCCATCGGTTACCCCGATGTAAGCACACCCCCGCCACCATGCGTCCATCGGGAACCATTTCCCGAAGGAGGAAGACACATGGCAGCCGTGCTGGTGCAAGAGGAACATCGGGTCAACGACGTGCACTCGGCGCTCAACGCCACTCGCGTCAGGGAAGCGATCGACGTACGCTCGATAGGCGACATCCGCGATGCGTTGCACCGGGCCAGGCAACTCGGACTACCGCTCGCCATCTGCGGCGGTCGGCACGCCATGGGCGGGCAGCAGTTCGCGACCGATGCGCTCCTGCTGGACACCCGGAAGATGCGCCGGGTGCTCGGTTTCGATCGGACCCGGGGCCTGGTCGAGGCCGAGGCCGGCATCCAATGGCCCGAGTTGATCGCCTGGCTGCGGTATGTGCAGCATGGAGAGCCGAGCCCCTGGGGCATCACGCAGAAGCAGACGGGGGCCGATACTTTCACGCTGGGCGGCAGCCTCTCAGCCAACATCCACGGTCGCGGCCTGGCGATGCGGCCGTTCATCGACGACGTCGAGGCGTTCAGCCTGGTCGATGCGGCGGGAAGAGTCCGCCGCTGCAGCCGCACCCGCGAATCTGACCTGTTCCGCCTCGCCATCGGCGGCTACGGATTGTTCGGCGTTATCGCCAGCGTCACGCTGCGCCTCAGCCGCGTGCGCAAGCTCCGTCGCGTGGTGGAAATCATCGACCTCGACGCGCTGCTGCCCGCCTTCGAGGAACGGATCGCCGCAGGCCATCTATACGGGGACTTCCAGTTCGCTATCGACCCGGGTGGGGAAGGATTTCTGCGGCGCGGCGTGCTTTCCTGCTACCAGCCGGTCGCGGACGGCACTCCGATGCCCGAACGCCAGCTTTCACTCGTCGAGCGGGACTGGGAGCGCCTGATTCATCTGGCCCATACCGACAAAAGCGCGGCCTTCGAGCGCTACGCCAGCTTCTACCTCGCCACGTCGGGCCAGCTCTACTGGTCGGACACGCAACAACTGAGCACCTACCTGGACGGCTACCACCGCCGGGTGGACGCGCACCTGGGGCACCGCGGATCCGAAGTGATCACCGAAATCTACGTTCCGCGCCGGGCGTTGGTCGATTTCATGGCCGCCGCCGCCGCCGACTTCCGCGCGCAAGGCGTCGACCTGATCTACGGCACCGTGCGCCTGATCCGGCGCGACGAGGAAAGCTTCCTGCCCTGGGCGCGCCAGGACTATGCCTGCGTCATCTTCAACCTGCACGCCCGCCACACGACCGCCGGCATCGCCCACACGGCCGCTGCGTTGCGGCGGCTGATCGAGATGGCAATCGCGCGCGACGGCAGCTTTTACCTCACCTATCACCGCTACGCGACGCGCGAACAGGTCGCGCGCTGCTATCCGGGTTTCCGCGACTTCCTCGCCGCGAAGCGGGCCCACGACCCGCAGGAACTGTTCCAGAGCGACTGGTACCGCCATTACCGGAATCTTTTTGCACAGGAGCCTTGCCATGACGGAGAACAATCCCAGCAGGACCGCGTCGGTGGTCGCAGCCAGTCTGGTGTACCTGCGTAGCGATGCGCGGATCGGCGGCCTGATCTCGGACGACACGGTTCGTTACTGCCGGCAATTCCTGCGCAGCGCCGGCTGCGACCGCCTGCTGCGCGTCGCCGAGCACCCGCGCCTGCGCGGCGCGGTCCGGTTGCTCGAGCGCATCACGCTGCCGGGGATCATGCTGCACTACGTCCTGCGCAAGCGCTTCCTGCGCGAATGGGCGCTTGCCAGTATCGCCGAGGGCTGCAACCAAATCGTCGTCCTGGGCGCGGGTTTCGATCCCCTGTGCCTTGAGCTGCATCGCCGCTTCCCGGAGGTGCAATTCGTCGAAATCGACCATCCCGCAACGCAGGCGGCGAAACGGGCGGCGCTCGCGGAGCTCGGGCTCAATCCGCGCAACGTCCGCTTCGTCGCCGCGGATCTTGCCCGCACGCCCCTGAATCAGGCGCTGCGGACCGGTATGGAGCGCGATGGCGGCACGCGCTCGTTTTACATCGCCGAGGGCCTGCTCATGTACCTCGAGGCGCACCAGGTACTGGACCTGCTTCACCGCGCGCTCCAGTCCGCGCCTAGCCGCATCGCATTTACCTTCCTCGAGCCGCAGGCCGGCGGCCGGCCGAACTTCCGCAACTCCAGCAGGCTGATCGACCTGTGGTTGAAGCAAAGCGGAGAGCCCTTCGCGTGGGGCGTCAGCCGCGCCGATCTCCGGGACGGGCTGAACCGCCTGCGCTGCACGGTGCGTGAAATCGCCGACGACGCCGGCCTGGTTGCCCGCTATTTGGGCGTGCAGCGGCCAGGCCGGCTCGTGCCGATCGAAGGCGAGTACGCGTGCGTCGCGGACCTGAACCGCTGATGCTTTCGGGAGCAACCATGAATTCGCCGTTCCAGAGGCTCGGGCAAACCATCTGCGCGCACCGCCGGACGGTCATCGCGTCGTGGCTCGCCGCGATCCTGATCGCCGCGTGGGGCGCGCAGCTGTTGCCGGGCGTGTCGGTCGGCGGCTCCGGGCCTCTGGAAGGCAGCCCCTCCCAGCGCATGGACGCGGTGCTGCATGCGGAGTTCGACAATCCCTTCCTTCAACCCTTGATCGTGGCCATCTCCAGCAGCAGGCACTCAGTCGACGACACGGTTTACGTGGCGTGGATAGACGAGGCCGCGACCCGCCTGCGCCGGCTGCCCGAGGTGCGTCGAGTCGCGAGCTATGCGGACAATGGCGATTCACGCCTGCGCTCCGCGGACGGACGCCAGACCGTGTTGATCGTGGGCTTGAACGCCGCCAGCGTCGCCGGCCAGGAGCATGCCGTCCCCGCCGTGCGTACGGCGCTGCGGGAACTGAGGACCACGATTCGCCTGGCGGACCCGGATGCGCAGCTCGCCGTGGCGGGCCACGCCGCTCTCACTTACGACATGAACGATTACAACAAGCACGAGGGCGACGGCGCCGAGGCGCGAGCGCTGCCTCTCACCTTCTGCATCCTGGTATTGGCCTTCGGCGCGCTGGTCGCCGCCGGCGTGCCGCTGGTGATGGGGTTCGCCAGCACCACGCTTGCGCTTGGCCTTGCCTACCTCCTGGCCCTGGTGATGCCGGTATCGAACCTGCTGCAGAACGTCGTGACCATGCTCGGGCTTGCGCTGGGCATCGACTACTCGCTGCTCCTCGTCAGTCGATTCCGCGAAGCGCTACCCGGAAAGCCGGCCGACGAAGCGGCCGCGGAGGCGGTTGGCGAGGCCGGCGCCACCATCGCTTGGTCCGGCCTGACCGTGACGGCCGGCCTCCTCGGGCTGCTCTTCAGTCCTCTGATGGAAACGCGTTCGATCGGAATCGGCGGCGCGCTGGTGGTGCTGGTATCAGTACTCGCGGCGACCACGCTGCTGCCGGCCGTGCTCGCGGCTCTCGGCCCGCGCATCGACTGGCCGCGCGCGCTTGCCTCGAGGCTCAGGCACGCACGCAGTGAAGCGGCGTGGCGGATCGTCGCAGCCCGCGTGGTGCGCCATCCTTACGCCGCCATGCTCTTCGCGGTGTGCATCGCCGGGACCCTGGCTTATCCGGGCGCAAAGGCCCGCGGCGGCTTCAACAACGAATCGTGGTTCTACCCGGCGGGCATGGAATCCCGCGTCGGCGTTGAAATCCTTGCCCGCATGGGCAACGCAAACGCCGGCTTGCCGCTGTATCTGGTGGTGCGCGCGCAGGACGGCCAGCCAGCCCTGTCCGCTGCGCACCGGCCGGCTCTGGCGAACTACGCCGAGCGGCTGGGACGCGACCCGCGCATTGGCGAGGTCCTCTCCCCGGTCACGCACCCGAACGCCGCTGAACTGCTGTTGAGCCGCGATCGCATGGCGGCGCTGTTCCAGGTCACCGCGAAGGGCGAGCTCGGCCTGCTGGAGGTCCAAGTGCTGGCTCGCGACCTGGAAAAAATCGCTCCCGACGGTCCCTTCACCGTGCAAGCGGGCGGGCCTCCCGTCTACTACAACGACTTCGACGACTTGATGCGCGCGAGCTTCCCGGCGGTATTCGGCTTCGTGGTCGGCGCCACGCTGCTGCTCCTGTCCATCGCGTTTCGTTCGTTCCTGCTTCCCCTCAAGGCGGCGGCAACGAATCTCCTGGCGGTGGCGGCGGGGTACGGCGCGGTGGTTGCCGTGTTCCAACTCGGCTTCCTGCACCAGCTGGTGGGTCTCGAACGGCCGCTGGCGGCGATTCCCCTGACTGTGCCCCTGATGATCTTCTGCCTGAGCTTCGGCCTTTCGATGGACTACGAGGTGTTCCTGCTGTCCAGGATCAGGCGCGATTTCGAAGCCACCGGCGACAACGCAGGCGCCACCGCAAGCGGACTTGCCGCCTCAGGTCCGATCATTACCGGCGCGGCGCTGATCATGGCGGCGGTGTTCGGCGCCTTCGTCGGCGCGGAGATCGTCCTGCTGAAGATGATCGGGCTCGGGCTTTGCGTGACGGTGCTCGTGGACGCCACCCTGATCCGCACGCTGCTGGTGCCCGCGATGATGGTCATCGCCGGCCGCTGGAACTGGTATCCGGGCATACGCCAGCCCGCGAAAGCCTGAGGTGACTGGTGGCCAAGGCCGGAATCGAACCAGCGACACACGGATTTTCAGTCCGCTGCTCTACCAACTGAGCTACTTGGCCGTCGGGATTGCTGCTGCGGGAAGGCGCGGATTATATCTCCAAAAGAAAAGGGCCCTTGCGGGCCCTTTCCGTTGCTGCGTTTGCTGCCGCGTTACATGTCCATGCCGCCCATGCCGCCCATGCCGCCCATGCCGCCGTGGTCATGGCCGCCGCCGCCCTTCTTCTCCTCCACCAGTTCCGCGACCATCGCGTCGGTGGTGAGCATCAGGCCGGCAACCGACGAGGCGTTCTGCAGCGCGGTGCGCGCGACCTTGGTCGGATCGATCACGCCCATCTGCACCATGTCGCCATATTCCTCGGTCTGCGCGTTGAAGCCGTAGTTGCCCTTGTTCTCGAGCACCTTGTTCAATACCACCGAGGGCTCTGCGCCGCTGTTGTCGACGATGATGCGCAGCGGCTCTTCCAGCGAGCGCATTACGATCTTGATGCCCGCTTCCTGGTCGTGGTTGTCGCCCTTGAGCTTGCTCTCGAGCGCCTGCTTGGCGCGGATGAACGCCACGCCGCCGCCGGGAACCACGCCTTCCTCGACCGCCGCGCGGGTCGCGTGCAGCGCGTCCTCGACGCGTGCCTTCTTCTCCTTCATCTCGACTTCCGTCGCGGCGCCGACCTTGATCACCGCAACGCCGCCGGCGAGCTTCGCCACGCGCTCCTGCAGCTTTTCCTTGTCGTAGTCGCTGGTCGCTTCCTCGATCTGCACGCGGATCTGCTTGACCCGGGCCTCGATCTCCTTCTTCACGCCCGCGCCGTCGATGATGGTGGTGTTCTCCTTGCCCGCCTCGATCTTCTTGGCCTTGCCGAGGTCCTTGATGGTCGCGTTCTCCAGCTTGAGGCCCAGCTCTTCGCTGATCACCGTGGCGCCGGCGAGCACCGCCATGTCTTCCAGCATCGCCTTCCTGCGGTCGCCGAAGCCCGGCGCCTTGACCGCCACCGTCTTGAGGATGCCGCGGAGGTTGTTCACCACCAGCGTGGCGAGCGCTTCGCCTTCGACTTCCTCGGCGATGATCAGCAGCGGCTTGCCGGCTTTCGCCACCAGCTCGAGGATCGGCAGCAGCTCGCGGATCGACGAGATCTTCTTGTCGTACAGGAGGATGTAGGGGTCCTCGAGCACGGCGATCTGCTTCTCGGGATTGTTGATGAAGTAGGGCGACAGATACCCCCGGTCGAACTGCATGCCCTCGACGAGGTCCAGCTCGTTCTGCAGGGTCTTGCCGTCCTCGACCGTGATCACGCCTTCCTTGCCGACCTTGTCCATCGCATCGGAGATGATCTTGCCGATGTCGGCGTCGGCGTTGGCCGAGATCGAGCCCACCTGCGCGATTTCCTTGGACGTGGTGCAGGGCTTGGAGATCTTCTTCAGCTCTTCCACCACGGCGAGCACGGCCTTGTCGATGCCGCGTTTGAGGTCCATCGGGTTCATGCCGGAGGCGACGAACTTCATGCCTTCGCGCACGATCGCCTGCGCGAGAACGGTGGCGGTGGTGGTGCCGTCGCCGGCGACATCGGAAGTCTTGGAAGCGACTTCCTTCACCATCTGCGCGCCCATGTTCTCGAACTTGTCCTTCAGCTCGATCTCCTTCGCCACCGACACGCCGTCCTTGGTGACGGTGGGGGCGCCGAAAGAGCGCTCGAGCACTACGTTGCGGCCCTTGGGGCCGAGGGTGACTTTGACCGCGTCGGCCAGGATGTTCAGTCCATGAACCATCTTGGCGCGCGCGCTCTCGTGAAAGCGAACTTCCTTGGCAGGCATTCTCTAATCTCCTAGCTAATAGTGGTTTGGCTCAGACGCCTTCGACTACGCCCATGATGTCTTCTTCGCGCATCACGAGCAGCTCGTCGCCCTTCACCTTCACGGTCTGCCCGGAGTACTTGCCGAACAGGATGCGGTCGCCGACTTTGACGTCGAGCGTGATCAGCTTGCCGTTGTCGTCTTTCTTGCCCTTGCCCACGGCGACGACTTCGCCCTGGTCGGGTTTTTCCGCGGCGGTGTCGGGAATAACGATGCCGCCGGCGGACTTGCGCTCTTCCTCGATACGCTTGACGATCACGCGGTCATGCAACGGACGAATTTTCATACAATGCTCCCATTTAAAAATCTCGATGTATTACAATGGCTTGGATGAATCAGCGCATTGTTAGCACTCCATCTAGACGAGTGCTAATCATAACGGTCTTACCGAGAGTTTTCAAGGGCTTCGTACTTTCGCTGTCCTTGGCCTGCGGCCCTGCGGTTGCAGCCGACCTGCCTCCGGCAGTCCTCAAAGCGCTGCGCGCGGTCGGGATCCCCCAGACGAGCGTTGGCGCGGTCGTCCAGGAAGTGGGCGCCGCACGCCCGCTGCTGGCGGTGAATGCGCGCGAGTCGCTGAATCCCGCGTCCACGATGAAGCTGGTGACCACTTACGCTGCGCTGGAGCTGCTCGGCCCGGCGTACAAGTGGAAGACCGAGGTCTACCTTGACGGCGACGACGTCGTGCTGCGCGGCTTCGGCGATCCGAAGCTCAACTACGAGAGCTTCTGGACGTTGTTGCGCAGCCTGCGCAGCCGCGGCCTGCGCGACATCCGCGGCGACATCGTGCTCGACCGCAGCCACTTCGCGCCGGTGGCGGACGGGCGTTTCGACGACGACAGCTACCGCCCCTACAACGTGGCGCCGGACGCGCTGCTGGTCAATTTCAAGTCGGTGCGCTTCCTTTTCTTCCCCGATTTCGAGCGCGGCACGGTGCGCGTCTCCGCCGAACCGGCCCTGCCCGGCCTGGTCATCACGAATACCCTGAGGATCGGCGCCGGCGTCTGCCCCGACGGCCGGGCATTTCGCGACCTGATCCGGGCGACCTTCCAGCCGCGCCCCGCCCGCGCCGCCTTCACCGGCACCTATCCCGCGCTGTGCAGCGAGCGCGAAATGAACGTCGCGCTTCACAATCCGGAGGATTACGTCGCCGCCATGATCCGACACCTCTGGGCGGAGCTGGGCGGCAGCTGGCTGGGAAGCGTGCGCGACGGCACGGCGTCCGCCGCGGCGCGGCTGGTGTACCTGCACGAGTCGGAACCGCTCGGCGAGATCGTGCGCGACATCAACAAGTTCTCCAACAACGTGATGGCGCGCCAGCTCTATCTCACGCTCGCCGCGGAGCACGGCGGCCCGCCGGCGCGGCCCGAACAGGCTTTTGATTCAATCAAGCAATGGTTGAAAACCAAAGGCATCAAGGCGCCCGAGCTGGTCATGGAGAACGGCTCGGGCCTTTCGCGCATCGAACGCATCAGCGCGGCGAACCTGGCGGCGCTGCTGCAGGCGGCCTGGTCGAGCCCGGTCATGCCGGAATTCATCGCCTCGCTGCCGGTGGTGGCCGCCGACGGCACCATGCGCAAGCGGCTGAAAGGCGAGCCGGTCGCCGGCAACGCGCACATCAAGACCGGGCTGCTCAACGACGTGTATGCGATCGCCGGCTACGTTCTGGACCGAAACCGCCGGCGCCACGTCGTGGTGATGTTCGTGAACCACCCGCGCGCCCCGGAAGCCCAGGCTGCCCTGGATGCGCTGCTCGCCTGGGCCTACGACGGCCCTAGAGGTTCAGGCTCCGCCACATCGCGTCCACGCGGCGCTGCACCTCGGCATCCCTGACGATGGGGCGGCCCCAGCGGCGAGCCGTCTCGCCGGGCCACTTGCCGGTCGCGTCGATGCCCATCTTCGAACCGAGGCCGGCCACGGGGCTGGCGAAATCGAGATAGTCGATCGGCGTGTGCTCGGCGATGAAAGTGTCGCGCACCGGGTCGACGCGGGTGGTGATCGCCCAGATGACTTCCTTCCAGTTGCGCACGTCGATGTCGTCGTCGCACACCACGATGAACTTGGTGTACATGAACTGCCGCAGGAAGCTCCAGATGCCGAACATCACGCGCTTGGCGTGACCCGGATACTGCTTCCTCATGCTGACCACCGCCATGCGGTAGGAGCAGCCCTCCGGCGGCAGGTAGAAGTCGACGATCTCGGGAAACTGCTTCGCGAGCAGCGGAACGAATACTTCATTCAGCGCCATGCCGAGCACCGAGGGCTCGTCGGGCGGCTTGCCCGTATAGGTCGAGTGGTAGATGGGCGAGCGCCGCATGGTGATGCGCTCGATGGTCAGAACCGGGAAACGCTCCACTTCGTTGTAGTACCCGGTGTGGTCGCCGTGCGGCCCTTCTTCCGCGGTTTCATTTCCGATGACCCCTTCGAGGACGATCTCGGCGCAGGCCGGCACCTGGAGATCGCTGCCCAGGCACTTCACGACCTCGGTGCGGCTGCCGCGCAGCAGGCCGGCGAACTGGTATTCGCCGAGCGTATCCGGGATCGGCGTCACCGCCGCGAGCATGGTCGCTGGGTCCGCGCCAAGCGCGACAGCCACGGGAAAGGGTTCTTTTGAAGAAGCCACATGATCCCGAAAATCGAGCGCCCCCCCGCGGTGCGCGAGCCAGCGCATGATCACGCGGTTGCGGCCGATCACCTGCTGGCGGTAGATGCCGAGGTTCTGGCGCGGCTTCGCCGGGCCGCGCGTCACGGTGAGGCCCCAGGTAATGAGCGGGCCGGCGTCTTCCGGCCAGCAGGTCTGCACGGGCAGGCGCGCAAGATCAATGTCATTCTTTTCCAAAATAATTTCATGACAGGGCGCGGACGACACTACCTTCGGCGCCATGTTGAGCACCTGCCGGAACACCGGAAACTTGTCCCACAGATCGCGCAGCCCCTTCGGCGGCTCGGGTTCCTTCAGGAAGGCGAGCAGCTTGCCGACCTCGCGCAGCGCGGCCACATCCTCGACGCCCATCGCGAGCGCGACGCGGCGCACGGTGCCGAAAAGATTGCCGAGCACCGGGATGTCGTGTCCCGCGGGGTGCTCGAAGAGCAGCGCCGGACCGCCCGCGCGCAGCACGCGGTCGCAGATCTCGGTCATTTCAAGCCGTGGCGATACGCTCGCCGCGACGCGCCGCAACTCTCCCTGCGACTCGAGCTGGGCGACAAATTCCCGGAGATCCGAGTAGCTCATCGCTCGAGCGACATCAGGCGCTCGCCCACGAGCTCCGCGAAATCGATCAGCAGCTTGTCCTGTCCGCGCGAGGCATAGACGCGCTCCGTGCCGGCGAGGCCCATGGTCAGCACGGTGCTGCCGCGCCATCCGAGCACGCCGAGCGCCGCGCCGCCGAGCGCGCTGGCGAGGGCCAGCGCCGGGAGCAGGCTTGCCACCGCTTCGAAAAACCGGAACAGCATCTGCAGCGCGCGCGCCACGCCCTGCGTCGGCGCGCTCCCCATGTCGGCCGCCGCGCTGCCCGCGAAGCTGCCGAGCGGGCCGGAGACGGCGAACAGCAGCAGCGCCATCACCACCAGCACCACGCCCCAGCCGAACCTGCGCCGGTCTCGCTCGAAGGACACCCGCACCGCGACCATGTTGGCGAGCGGCAGGGTCTCGAAGTGAAAAGGCGACCGATCCACCACGCAACCCCGGTAGAGGGTCAGGTGGCCGCCGCCACGGAAATCGAAGCGGCCGATCGGCGCGCCGGCGCTGTCTACCGCCATGGCCAGCCGAACGGAGTGCTCAGGGCGATGCCGGCGAAGACCGCGGCGCCGACCCAGTGGCTGCGCAGGAAGGCCTTGAAGCATCCCTCGCGGGTCCGGTTGCGTATCAGGGTCCAGTGGCCGCCGGCGAGCGCGGCCGCGCAGGCGAGGCCCACGTAGAACGGCCAGGTAAGCCGCAGCATCGCGCCCAGCGCGCCCAGAATCAGCAGCATCGCGGCATAGCTTCCCATGACGGCCGTCACGTCCCAATGCCCGAGGGCGAGGGCCGAGGTGCGCATGCCGAGCTTCGCGTCATCCTCGCGGTCGACCATGGCGTACTCGGTATCGTACGCGAAGGAATAGAACAGGTTCGCGGCAAGCAGGATCCAGCATTCCGCCGGCAAGCGGTTCTGGATCGCCGCGTAGGCCATGGGAATGCCGAAGCCGAAGGCGATTCCCAGGACCGCCTGAGGCAACGCGAAGAAACGCTTCATGTACGGGTAGCCCACCGCGATCGCGAGCGCGACGAACGACAGCGCGACCGCGAGGGCGTTGAGGAACAGCACCAGGCCGAAAGCCGCCAGCGCAAGCGCCGCGCCCACCGCCAGCGCCTCCGCCGGCGCGATTTCCCCCGCGGCGAGCGGCCGCAGCCGCGTGCGCTCGACGTGCGGATCGAATTTGCGGTCCGCGTAGTCGTTGATCGCACAGCCCGCCGAGCGCATGAGGAGCGTGCCGACCACGAAAATGACGACCATGTCGGCGCGCGGCCGCCCTGCGGAGGCGAGCCACACGGCCCACAGCGTCGGCCAGCCCAGCAGCAGCGCGCCGATCGGCTTGTCGAGCCGGATCAGGCGCTCGTAGGCGTCCAGGCGCCGGGCGATCAACGGCAGGTCCATCGCTCAAGGATAACTCAGGCATGCGTGAGATCCTGCCGGGAGCCGAGCCAGCGCTGGACGTGCGCTCTAGCCACCTCGGGCGCCGTGTCGATGAGGTGTTCGGCCGCTTTTCGGGCTGCAAGAATCAGGTCCTCGTCGTAGCGAATGTCGGCAAAGCGAAACAAGGCATCGCCGCTTTGCCGCTCGCCGAGAAACTCGCCCTGGCCGCGCAGCTCCAGATCCAGCTGGGCGATCCTGAACCCATCGCTGTTCTCGAAGATTGCCTTGAGCCGCTGGGGTGCATTCTCCGACAGTGGTTCGGCGAAAAGCAGGATGCAAGTGCTCTGGCTCGATCCCCGACCGATACGCCCTCTCAACTGGTGAAGCTGCGCGAGCCCGAAACGTTCCGCGCTTTCGATCACCATCAGCGAGGCGTTGGGCACGTCCACGCCGACTTCGATTACCGTCGTGCAGACGAGCAGCTGCACCTTCCCCTGGACAAATGCCTGCATGACCTGCGCCTTCTCGGCCCCGCTCAGTCGTCCGTGGACCAGCCCGACCCGCAAGCCTGCAAGCTCCCGCTTCAGCGTTTCATAGGTGTCCAAGGCGGTCTCGAGGTCGCCGATCTTCGATTCCTCGATCACCGGGCAAACCCAGTACGCCTGCTGTCCTTCGCTGCAGGCCTCCCTCACGCGGGCCAGCACGTCGGGGCGCTTCTCCGCAGAGTAGAGACGCGTTGCGACCGGCGTCCGTCCGGGCGGCATCTCATCGATGGTGGAAACGTCCAGGTCCGCGTACTCGGTCATGGCCAGCGTGCGCGGGATGGGGGTCGCGCTCATCATCAGCTGGTGCGGCTGGCGCCCGTCGGCTTTGAGGCGCAAAGTCAGCCGCTGCCGCACACCGAAGCGGTGCTGCTCGTCGACGATCGCGAGACCGAGGCGGGAAAACTCGACCCCCTCCTGAATCAGCGCGTGAGTGCCGATGACGATCTGCGCCTTGAGCATTTCCTTCCTCTGCTTCCTCGGCACGCCGCCATGCAGCCAGCCAATGCGCACGCCGAGGGCGCCGAACCACTCGCTGAACTTCCGGTGGTGCTGCTCCGAGAGAATCTCGGTCGGCGCCATCACCGCCGCCTGCCAGCCCGCGTCCACGGCCGCGAGGCAGGCGATCGCCGCAACGATCGTCTTGCCGCTGCCGACGTCGCCCTGCAGCAGGCGCTGCATCGGATGCGGTTCGCGCAGGTCGCGCAGCACTTCGTTCAGGGCGCGCGTCTGTGCGCGCGTCAGGCGGAACGGCAGCTTTTTCATGAACGATTTCAGCAGCGCGCCATTGGCCGGAAGCTGCGCTGCTTGCTTGAGTCTTCTGCTGATGTAGGAGAATTTCAGTGAAAGCTGTTGCGCCAGCAACTCGTCGAATTTCATGCGCCGCCAGGCGGGGTGCGTGCGTTCCGCGAGGGCGGCTACGTCCGCGCCGGGAGGCGGCCGGTGCAGAAGTTGCACGCATTCCCCGAAGTCGGCGAGCCCCTGCCGCCGCCTCAGCTCTTCGGGCAGGGTGTCGCCGAGCTCGCCGGCATCGAGCGCCTCCAGGATTTTCGCCCTCAGCTTTTCCTGCGAAAGCCCGGCGGTCGTCGGGTAGACCGGCGTCAGAGCGGTGGGCAGCGGCTGGTCTTCGCGCACGATGCGGTAGCGCGGATGCGCCATCTCGGCGCCGAACCAGCCGCTGCGCACTTCGCCGAACGCCCGCACCCGCAGGCCCTCCTCGGCGGCGCGCTGGAACTGCTTCAGCTGGCTGCCGTAGAAATGGAAAAAGCGCAGCACCAGGCCTTCGGCGCGCACGATCAACTGGCGGCTCGGCCGGTATTCGATCTTGACGCTCTCGAGCTTCGCCTCCACCGCGACCGGCCGGCCCGCGGGCGCCGCCTGCGGCGCGTAGACCACCGTCTCGTCCTCGTAGCGCAGCGGCAGGTGCAGCACGAAGTCGAAGCGCGACCGCAACCCCAACTTCTCAAGCCTGCGCGCGAAGGAAAGTGTTTCGCGACTACGCGCGAGCCC